>Ga0099364_10009430_pt1 | contig 13541 bp, 13 predicted proteins | sample TergutTh196P3_FD_73070 | JGI IMG/M metagenome (GOLD analysis project Ga0099364, IMG submission 73070) | Microcerotermes parvus P3 segment gut microbial communities from Pointe-Noire, Republic of the Congo - Th196 P3 | ecosystem: Host-associated > Arthropoda: Insects > Digestive system > Gut ...
GTGAGTGGGGCTTTGTGTCCTACTTATACCGCAGCAGTGACGTATGGTTTTGTCTGAGCGAACCTCTCAATTCAGCTATTCCCGCATTTAACCCCGCACCGGAGCCCGGGGTATGGGAGCCGAGTATTGAACATACCAATATTACCGGTCTGCAGGTGGTAAGAACTGATGAGTTCCCAATTCATATTGTCATAATTGTTTTGGCGGTAATTCTAGTCGCGGGAACGGCGGTGTTGATTAAAGTGTTATGGAAACCGAAGAACAGTACTCGGGGGTAACAAACCTCTTTGTAGTGCTGTTTTTTTAGTTTGCGGTGTTGTATATAGGCTGGAATAGGTATATAATAATGGTATCGCTGGAACTACCGGTCGTGCTGGCGGAGGGTTAGTAACCGCTACATCTATAAAACCCGTGGCTTTGATTTTCAGCAACTATATCTATTTTCCTTGGCAGTGAACGTTTTTTCATTTGGATTTGGTGTTTAACTTTGAACAGGAGGTGTTCTTGCGATGAGAAAATACATTGCGATTTCGCTGCTGGCGCTCGGTCTCTTGCTTATTTTACCGCTCACCGCGTATGCGGACATTCTTTATGAGCCTGATAATGATTTTTATGAACGGCATCAGTCTGAAGTCTCTTTGCTGCAGCGGAGTTTTACCCCCGGCAGCGAGGGGGCGAGTGTGCCTGTCATGATTGCTCCGGATTCCAGCAGGGAAGTTGGCAGGATTCAATACGGCGAGGATGTTCACATCTACTATTCATGCATGTACAATGGGGATTATTGGGGCTTTTCGACCGGGTACAACGGATGGGTGCGGTTGGATCAGATGCTCGTATTGTACGACTACCTTACCTTTTTCGAGGAGCATTCCGGCGCATTTTATGAGTATAGCGGCGATTATTCGAAGCTCAATGAAACCGGTGCGGCGATTTTGTGGACTTGGCCAGGATCCGGCGTTCAGGTATATACTTTTGAGGATTTGGACGCAGAATCCTTTTGGATTGACCTTGCTTTTATGGACGAAGGCGGGCGTGAGTGGATGTACATTGGGTATCTTTACGGCCATAGAAACACTTGGATATGCATTAGCGACCCGTTCAACCCTGATATACCAGCCTTTAATCCTGCGCCGGAACCGAAAGCTTGGATTCCGAATGCGGAATATGTCAACATTACCGGTCCGCAGGCATCTGAGGGCGAGTTCCCGATGCTTGTCATTATAATTATTTTGGTAGTTGTGGTGGCCGTGGGTTCCATAGTTCTAATAAAAGTGCTATGGAAATCACGAAGGACTTATTAGAAAAGTGAATAGAGGTGGTATTAGTGAACTCTGGGATTTCAGATGATGCCGGAGCGGCAGAAGTTGACGGGGCTGCGAAGAGCGAACATGCCCCTTTAAGCGAGCAGCCAAGCGAATGGGCACTTGACTTTGTTAGTCGCGCCATTTCCCTCGGACTCGTCCCACAAACACTGCAATCGCAATACACACAAAACACCACCCGTATTGAGTTCTGTGCGCTAGCCACCGCGTTGTATGAAAAAGTCATGGGCGTAACAATCACCGGGCGGGTAACCTTTGCCGACACTCAGGACTTAGGTGTGGCAAAAATGGCATCACTGGGCGTAGTTCAGGGAGTAGGAGGCAATCGGTTTGACCCCGGCGGTAAGCTGACACGGGAACAGGCAGCTACGATGATGGCGCGTTTGGCGGCCGTTGTGGGCAGACCGCTTCCGAAAGTAGTGTCAACTTATGCTGATAGCGGTGAAATATCTGATTGGGCTTCTGAGGCTATTGGGCAGATGAAGCAGTCGGGAATTATGGTTGGTACTGGTGAGAACAAGTTCTCTCCAAAGAATCCGTACACTAGGGAGCAGAGTATCGTCACAATGCTACGGCTTTACGACACAGCCCCTGCGCAGACACTACTCGTCACATCTAACAACGTGGAGGTCCGATTGGGCAGCAGTTCCGACTCATACAGCCTTGGCAAAGTACATGTTGGTAATGCCTTTCTAATGCTATCCACAAACACTGAATATGCGTATTATAAGATAAGCTACGATGGGAGCGCGGCCTATATAAACTCTAGCTACGCCCGGCCAATGATAGCGGATGCCATGGGTATAGGTGTATTCCTCCGTGTCCGTACTGCATCCCTGAATGTCAGGGCGCAGCCGGATCCCAACGCTACGAGGGTCGGTTCGCTCGAGTTTGGAAGTATTGTGGAATTGGCAGAATTGAAAACCCACAGGCACACAGCAGGTGGGGTCATCAATGTGTTTTTCAAAATCATATTTAACGGGGCATTCGCCTATGTCCACAATCGGTACGCCGACATCATCGCACGATATCCCAACCCCCCAGCCTTTTCGAAGCATTCCGCCTATGTGCGTACCACGGGCGATGTGGTCAACGTCCGTGCGGGTCCGGGGACTGCCTACGCGATACTCAGCGCATCATTTGCCGGGGATGTTTTCCCTTATATGGGAGAGGTCGGCGATTTCTATCAGATTGAGTATGACGGCGGCATAGCGTATATATCAAAAACATTTTCAGGACGTATTGTTCCCGCCGCCAAGCCGAATGTGACGGGAACTTGGATTGCGGCTGTGAACAAATCCAATCAAACCGTGTCGATTTATCAACTTGGGACTTTGATGTGGTTTACAAGTTGTTCGACGGGCAGGCCGGGTTCCTCTGAGACGCCTGTTGGAACTTATAGGATTGATTACACGACCGAATTTTTCACATCAGGCTCCCGTGATGAGCTGACCTGCTATGATGCTCTGCGGATTTATGGGGACTACCTCTTCCATAGAGTCCCCCGCAACGAGGACGGTACTTACAAGGGGTTCGTTGAAAACTTGGGTAAAAAGGCTTCTCTGGGCTGTGTGAGACTGCCTGAGATATCATCCCGCTGGATGTTCGCGAATTTCCCCGTGGGTGGGACTGTGGTGATATTGTGAGGCGGTATGGAACGGGATTCAGGGAACAGGGAACAGGGGGCTGGGGACAAGGCTGCGAGACGATAGAACCGTCCCCGCGTCTTAGCGAGACGACAGAACCGTCCCCGTGTCTTAGAACCGTCCCCGTGTCTTACGTAGACTGCATCAGCTATTGGTTCTGTATTGTATCAGGCGGACTATTACTGGGCTGAGAACAAGATTTGCGCCTAGCTCAATAACAAAGTTTATGCCAACCATATAAAAGAAAATATATTCTGTGGCGCTAGCACCTCCGGCCCAAATACTTATCGTTGGCAGGAAGAACGCATATGACCCGATGATGAAAACACCGGTATTCACAATAGGACACACCACCGCTGCAACGATTGCGGCGACAGTCTTATTTAGTTTTTCGAGCAATCTGTACGCTGCGCCCGCAGCCAGGCCAGCGAATGTGCCCTTTGCAAGTACGACAAGAACAGTCCCAAGCGGATCGACCGCCATGAATGGCGCGGCATCTCCGCTGATAAGCACGACAATTCCGAACACAAGCCCAAGCCAGCCACCTGCCAAGACTCCGTTAAGAGCCGCGCCAACAACAATAGGCATCAGTACTAATGAGGCGGTGGTAAAGAGTCCGAACCTTATTATCGAGCCCAGAAACTGTAACAAAACAACAATCGCCGTCAAAAGAGCCAACATAACTAGTTTTCGCGTGTCGAATGATTTTGATTTAATCATACTGTTCTCCTTTAAATGAACTGTATCGTTTGCCCGTTCATCTTTGATATTATAACCGCTACATCAGGAAAAGCCGAGCGCAGTTTTTCCGCTAGCGGGGGAATAATTACATTCTCCGTGCAGAAATGGCCGCCGTCAATGATGTTTATTCCAAGTTCCTTTGCTTCCAGGAATAGATGATATTTTATATCTGCGGTAATGAATGTATCGCACCCCTTACCAAGAGCGTTATCGAACTCGACTCCCCCGCTGCCACCGACAACTGCTACTTTCGAAACATCCCGGCCTGCATCGTAATAACGAAGTCCGGGGGCGTTTAGCGCATTCTGAAGGAAGCTCAAGTATTCGCGCATAGCGAGCGGCTTTTTCAGATATCCAAATCTACCGCAGGAAAACCCGCCCTCTGTGGTTTTTTCGGCTTGCACGAATGGTTCCGGGGTGTCTATGCCTGCTGCTTTAGCCAGCACATCGTTTACGCCTCCGCGAGCTGCGTCGAGATTTGTGTGCATGCAGATGGCGGCGATGCCGTTCTCAATAAGGGTGAGCGCCTTTTTGCCTGTAGTATCGGAGTTTGTGATGCTTTTCAGCGAAAAAAACAGCGGGTGGTGCGATACTATCAGCTCCGTGCCTTTGTCTATGGCTTCCGATATCACATCAGTTGTAATGTCAAGGCTGACGAGAATCTTGGAAAGACTGCCATCACTACGCCCCACAAGCAGCCCGACATTGTCTTTCTCGTCCTTTACCCTAACCGGTGCGATTTCGTTAAGGAAATCGAATACATCTTTTACATTTACCATGTTTACAACTCCCTAATATTCCTCAAATCCGTTAGTCTCTTGTGGAGGGTCTCGTATTTCGCAGGGTCTGAATTTTTTACGCTTGCCGCCGCGCTCTGAGTTTTGGTAATCAGCATGTCTATATACTTTGTAAGCAGCGGGCATTTCTTTGCGGCGAGTTTCGAGTATAACTCCATCTCAGGCGACAAGCTCGACCTTGGTCTTCCGGAACTTGCCACAATAACAATATAGTACCTGCCCCTATCGCGGACTATTTCCGCATCCCGCAGGGAGTACCCTGTTGATCGCAAAAAACCGCATAGTTCGTCGGTTTTCGATTGTGGCTGCAAAATAAGCCTGACCTTGCGTTTCTTCACCCAAGGCGCCTCGCAAATTATGCTCGCAATATTCTGGCCACCCATGCCCGCGATTACAATGGTGTCAACCATGGTATCAGCGATGCCATCAAGCCCCGGTGTTTCAATAAACTCAATATTCTCGACAACACCATGTTTAGAAGCAGCGCGCCTGGCTGCCCCCAGCGATCCCGGGCTGATATCTGATGCAATGATACGGGTCGCCAGCCCGCTTTGTGCGAGATACACCGGCAGTAGGCCATGATCGGAGCCGACATCAACCACACTCGCGCCCTTTTCGATAAATGCGGCTATCTTGTCGAGCCTTTCCGGGAGCTTTATCAGTCGTGACATATTTTTCTTCCTATAGATTGGTATCAAGAGATAGGGCAACAGGCGGGTCGCTGTACGCGTGTCCCGCCCTATTAGCATAGACTATCGCTGGTTTGATATCAGATGTCCACACACCTCACTGCACAAGTCAATGCACAATCCTTGAGCGGTCTTTTAACAACCACCTAACGCACAACCCTATCGAAACACCAATGGCATTTCGGCAAGCTCCCGCCTAGGCAGAGTAAACCCTACCAAAAATCTCGTGCGACCATTGCAGATAAGGATGCTAGTCCGTCGTCAACGCATTTAGCTCGTCCAAAACCTCGTTTACATCGATGCCGTGACCGGCGCAAGCCTGCCCCAGTGTTTCGTTGCGTGCCCTGGCACAGCCAAGGCATTGCATCCCTAACGACTGAAGCAGCGGCGCGGCATTCGGTGCAATTCTGAGAATATCAGCTATGATCGTGCCCTCTGTGATTTGCGACATCGTGATTACTCCCTTGATTTAGCGAAGCAATCGCTGCAGTAGACCGGCCTGTCTGTTTTGGGTTCGAACGGAATCTTTGCTTCTTGGCCGCATTCGGCACAAGTCGCTGAGAAGTATTCCCTCGGACCGCGGGCAGCAGCTTTCCTGTTGTCGCGGCATGCTTTGCAACGTTGCGGCTCATTTTGGAAACCGCGCTCAGCGTAAAACTCCTGTTCGCCGCTGGTGAATGTGAATTCCTCGTTGCATTCCTTACATACTAGTGTTTTGTCCTCGTACATTTTGAAACCTCTTTCTTGACAAAGTGTCACCCTGGTTGCTGCTAGTTGTTTTTGTTAGCGGACAGGGATGCGCTTCACTCTATCGTCCTCTAAGACCAAACACTGTATGCAAAAACTACTAGGGCGTATATTTGCGTCAGTCACAAGCAATCATTGAGCAATTAGTGATTTACTTACTCATTGGCTGCTTAACTGATTGCGCCGAAAAAATGCTCTGCTGATTTGAAATGTGCATTGCAAGTGACAGTATATTTATTGTAAGCACGAAAGTCAAGCATTTTTGTAAAAAATACGAAATTATTTGAAATTTGCGTTACTTTTCACAGTGTTTTCATTAACTCTAGTAGCCTTCCGGCTTTTTCGTTGGCTATTTGCTCGGTTTTTGCTTCTACCATGACCCTGATTATTGCCTCTGTTCCCGATGGGCGAATCAGAACTCGTCCTACGCCTGCGAGTTCTTTCTCAACGTTTGCTATTTCCTGGGCAAGCTTGGGATGGGACATTATCGCATCCCTCTGCGCAGCGCCGCCGGTCAGGGGGAAGCTGGGCATTACCTGTGCGCAAAGCGGGACATCGCATGCAAGCTCCGAAACCGGCTTTGCGTATTTAATCATCGCGTTTAGGAATGCTATGGCAGCCATTTGTCCATCTCCTGTTGTCGCGTCGTCTATGAAAATAATATGACCCGATGCTTCTCCGCCAAGATTGCAGCCAGTCTCCCGCATCAACTCCAAGACATTTCTGTCTCCAACGGCTGAGCGATGGAACGTAAACCCGTTTGCTTTCGCAAAGACATCCATACCGGAATTCGATATAACCGTGCCGACAATCGCATCATTTTTGAGCTTACCGGATGCCCTCATATCGAGAGCGAAAGCCGCCAGCATCATATCCCCGTCCACAACTTCGCCGTTTTCATCGACAGTCAGGCATCTGTCCGCATCACCATCGAACGCGAAACCGACGTCAAATCTGCCTGTTTTCATCATGTCTTGCAGGAATCCAATATGGGTTGAACCACAATCGGCATTGATATTAACACCATTTGGTTCATCATGGAAAACCTCAAACTGCGCACCTATTTTCCGAAACAACAAACGCGCGGTTTCCGCTGCTGCGCCGTTGGAGCAATCTATGGCGATTCTGCCGTTATACTTCCCACGCGCAAACGAAGCGAGGAAATTCACATACTCGCCCGTCCAAAACCCATGGTCGTATGTTATGCGCCCTACGTTCCCATGCGTTTGCTTTGTAATACCGCTACCGTCGGAAATAAGCTCCTCTATGCTCCCCTCCAGCGCATCGCTTAGTTTGTACCCGTCTTTGCCGAATATCTTTATTCCATTGTGCTCATATGTGTTATGCGACGCGGATATGACGATTCCCATGTCCGCCCCGGTTTTCTGCGCCAGATATGCGACAGCGGGTGTTGGCAGGACGCCGAGCAGGGAAACATCCGCCCCTGCGGAGCAAAGCCCCGATGCCAGCGCAGATTCAAGCATGTCGCATGATATCCGCGTGTCTTTCGATATCAGCGCCTGTGGCCGCTCCCCTACTCCGATGCTATCGGCGTTTTTCTTAAATACCTCAGCCGCAGCGCGCCCAATCTTAAACGCCAGTTCAGCATCAAGTGTCTCGCCCGCGACCCCACGGATCCCGTCCGTTCCAAAATATTTACCCATAACAAAGACCGTTCCTTTCTATTTTCTAACCAATGTCAACAATTTTAGGATTCTCATGTAGGGGCGATTATTAATCGCCCGAAATGGAATGCTAGGCCGGAACACGGGCGATTAATAATCGCCCCTACACAGGGTCATCTGTTCGTGGCCGGGGTGTAGTAGGCCTAGATGTGCGTACGCTTTCTGTGTTACGCAACGGCCTCTGGGGGTTCTGGTTATGAAACCCTGCTGCATCAAGAACGGCTCGTAGACATCCTCAATTGTGATAGACTCCTCGTTTATCGTCGCTGCAATTGTCTCAAGCCCCACCGGGCCCCCGGCGTAGTTTTCGATGATACTTTTCAGCAGCCGCCTATCAACCGCATCCAGACCCAAACGGTCAATCTCTAAGCGCGTCAACGCATAGTCGGCAGCTTCGAAAGTGATAACACCGTTGCCCGTGACCTGTGCGAAATCCCTGACTCGCCTTAGCAGACGATTGGCTATCCTAGGCGTGCCTCTGCTGCGGGAGGCCATTTCTTGTGCGCCTAGCGGTTCTATCGGGATATCCAGCAAAGACGCCGAGCGTTCGATAATCGTTTTCAGTTCCTCGGGCGTATACAATTCCAGTTTCAAATCAATGCCAAATCTATCACGCAGTGGGGAGGACAACTGGCCTGACCGTGTCGTTGCGCCAACGAGCGTGAAGTTCTTTAGTTCAAGGCAAATAGACGTTGCAGACGGACCTTGGCCTATTATAATGTCTATCTGCTTGTCTTCCATCGCGGGGTATAGTATTTCCTCGACAGTCCGGTTCATACGGTGAATCTCGTCGATGAACAAAACATCGTTTTCGTTAAGGTTTGTTAGCAGCGCCGCTAGATCGCGCGGCTTCTCTATGGCAGGTCCGGAGGTCTTACGAAGCGCGGTTCCCATCTCGTTTGCTATGATCACCGCAAGCGTCGTTTTCCCAAGACCGGGCGGCCCATGCAGAAGCACATGGTCGAGCGGTTCGCCCCGACGTTTCGCTCCTTCAAGAAATACCGCCAGATTCCCTTTCGCCTTCTCTTGCCCAATGTATTCGACAAGCGTTTTTGGGCGCAAGCTACCCTCGCCGTCATCCTCGCCCGTGTAAGTAGCGGTAAGCAACGGCGCGGCGGGCTCGGTTTCTAGATATTCATCATCACTGAATTGTATGCCCACAATGTTTTCCCTCAAATAAATTCGAAAAGACTGCCTCGGGCGAACACAGTTCGCCCCTACATCTGATTCCGGAATTGCGACTATTTAGCGGGACGCTGAGGACATCGTCCCCTACTTCACGCTTTTCTTCAATACTTCTCTTATTATTTCCTCTACTGTCAGCGTGGCGACGTCTAGCCCGCGCATTGAGGCGGATATCTCGCCTTGGGTGTAGCCTAGAACGGCAAGGGCGGCTGCTGCGTCGCGCTGCTTAGTAACCGGCTGCCCCGCGCTATCACTTAGTGGAACATAGCCTGTGGCTTTCGACGTGGTGTTCTCCTTCGCAACCTTGTCCTTTAGCTCTAGAATAATGCGCGAGGCAAGCTTCTTGCCAACTCCGGGGGCGATGGTAAGCGCGGTTTCGTCATCGCCGATAATCGCAAGCGCAAGGGCTTCAGGAGTGCTTGCAGAAAGAATGGATAGCGCTGCCTTTGGGCCGACCCCGGAAACGCCAAGAAGATGCTCAAAGCAACGTTTTTCGCTCAAATCGAAAAACCCATAGATGTCAAAGGCGTCCTCTTTGATATTGCAATATGTATAGAGCCTCGCTTTCTTGCCCTTTTCAAGCCGCGACAACGTATTCATTGTCGCCCTGCAAGCATACCCCACGCCGCCAATGTCGATTACGGCGAGGTATTGCTCAACAATAGTTACAACGCCCTCTAGATAGTAGAACATGCGGAACTCCCCTCGATATTCATTAGAGAATTTGCGCTGCGGCCGTGGCATATGGCTAAAGCCAATGCGTCAGCCGCATCATTTGGGCTGGGGGTTTTTTCCATGAGAAGCAAGCGCTTGACCATATCCATAACCTGCTTCTTTGTGGCATGGCCGTACCCTGCAACGGCTTTCTTCACTTGAAGCGGTGTGTACTCAAACATGCTGATGCCGAGTTCCTCACCGGCGAGAATGACCGCCGCGCGCCCGTGCGCAACAGCTATGGCGGTCTTTAGGTTGGTATTGAAAAACAATTCCTCAACTGCTATCGCATCGGGCTTGAACGCCGCTATCAACTCGTGTGTATCGTTATGAATTTGCTTTAGTCTCAGCGCGAGCCTCATACCCGCAGGTGTCGTAATGACCCCGTAGCGCAGCAGTTTGGGCGCGCTGCCTACGCAACTGATTATCCCAAACCCGACCGTAGCAACTCCCGGGTCGATTCCAAGTATGATCAAAAACTTACACCCCAGCGAAAATAATATCTTTTTACACAGTTTTTACGCAGAAATCTGTATTATTTTAAGCAAACATATGATACAATGAAACAAAAAACGGGAGGGTCTGGTTATGCGGAACAAATTTGATGAACAACTGGCAAGGCTGAATAACATGCTAACACAGATGGGAGCCATGATAGAAAAGGCAATCACGCTGGCTATTCAAGCACTGGTTCAGCAAGATGAAGCAATGGCGAAGCAGGCAATAGCGTTCGATAATGACATCGATCAAATGGAAAAAGAAATAGAAGCGCTCTGTCTGAGGCTATTGCTGCAGCAGCACCCCGTAGCAAGGGATCTGAGGGTCATTTCGGCAGCGCTCAAGATGATCACCGATATGGAGCGCATAGGCGACCAAGCAGCGGACATAGCGGAAATCACGCTGTGCTTAGTTGGGGTCACTTACATCAAGACACTTGATCATATCCTGCAAATGGCCACAGCAACAGCGAAAATGGTCACGGACAGCATCGACGCTTACGTAAATATGGATTTGAACATCGCGCTCCAGGTCATCAAGGACGATGATGAGGTTGACAAGCTGTTCGATACTGTAAAATTCGAGCTAATTGAGCTGATACAATCCGATAAAACGAACGGGGAGCAGGCAATCGACCTGATGATGATTACAAAGTATTTCGAGCGCATAGGCGACCATGCCTCAAACATCGCCGAATGGGTCGCGTTCTCCATAACAGGCAAACACGCAAAAGAAAATTTGGAATTAGGAGTGAGGAATTAGGAGTGAGGAATTAGGAATTAGAGGAGGACGCACAATAATCAAAACAACCTGTTCATAAGAAGATGTTGCGGAGTAGTGGTGTAACGTGAGCTTTGTACACCGACCCAACTCATTCCCTGTCTCAATTCCTCATTTCTCATTCCTAATTCCTAATTGTAACTTAGCGACCGCAAACAACTTGCTTTTTTAGCACTAGAGGTCGCTAAGTTACTAAGCAAGCATTCCGTATCTATTTAGCGTATTCTACGGCTTTTGTTTCTCTTAGAAGATTGACCTTGATTTGACCGGGATACTCCAGCTCTGCCTCGATTTTCTTGGCAATCTCACGAGCTAGCAACGTCATCGCATCTTCGGATATTTCATCAGGCTTCACCATGATACGAATTTCACGCCCGGCTTGAATCGCGTATGAACTATCGACCCCACGGAATGAGCGCGTCAGCTCCTCGAGCTTTTCGAGGCGCTTGATATAGCTTTCGATGTTCTCGCGCCTTGCGCCCGGCCTCGCCGCTGAGATGGAGTCGGATGCCTGCACGATGCAAGCGACGATCGTTCTTGGCTCCACATCGCCGTGATGAGCATGGATGGCATGAAGTATCTCTTCGTTTTCCTTATACTTCCTTGCCACATCTACGCCGATATCTACATGGTTGCCATCGACTTCGTGGTCAATAGCCTTACCAAGATCGTGCAAAAGACCTGCCCGTTTGGCAAGAGTTATATCTGCGCCAAGTTCTCCCGCCAGAAGGCCGGCAATATGAGAAACCTCGATTGAGTGGTTTAGGACGTTCTGGCCATAACTCGTGCGGTATTTCATTCTACCTAGCATCTTGACGATTTCTTGATGCAGGCCGTGGACGCCTGTCTCGAATGTTGCGCGGTCGCCCTCGGACTTTATGGTCGCATCAACCTCCCTTTTTGCCTTTTCATACATTTCTTCAATTCTTGTCGGGTGGATGCGTCCGTCCAATATGAGTTTTTCAAGGGAAATCCTTGCAATCTCGCGCCGAACAGGATCAAAACTCGAAAGCGTGATTGCCTCGGGGGTATCGTCAATAATCAAATCGACGCCTGTCAGTGTCTCCAGTGCGCGGATGTTGCGGCCTTCGCGGCCAATTATGCGGCCTTTCATTTCGTCATTGGGCAGGGGAACCACAGAGACGGTCGCTTCGGCGACATGATCGGCTGCGCAGCGTTGAATGGCCAGCGAGATGTGTTCTCTCGCTTTTTGGTCTGCTTCTTCCTTGAGGCGATCCTCAATTTCGCGGATTTTCATTGCGGCCTCATGAGTGACCTCTGATTCCAGATTCTTTATGAGATAGGCTTTTGCTTCTTCGACGGTGTATCCGGAAATCCTTTCCAGCATTTCAAACTGGCTTCGTTTTAGCGCGGCGACCTCTTCATGAGCGGCATCTAGATCCGATGTTTTCTTTGCGAGCATATCTGTTTTCTTCTCAATAAGGTCGGTTTTCTTGTCCAGCATTTCCTCTTTTTGCTGTAGTCTTCGTTCTTGTTTTTGAATTTCGGAGCGGCGTTCCTTGACTTCGCGCTCGTGTTCGCTGCGGTTTTTGTGTATTTCTTCTTTTGCTTCAAGTAGGGTTTCGCGTTTTTTGTTTTCGGCGGCTTTTATCGCATCGTTTATGATTCTTTTGGCTTTCTCCTCTGCGCTTTGAAACTCACGTTCCGAAAACCTTTTTCGGTATGTGATGCCTACAAAGAAGAATACTATTACAGCAACGAGCAAAATAGCGCCGAACACTAGGTAAAATATTGGTGAATCCGGCATTGTATGTACATGCACCTCCGTTTCGTTTTTTTTCGTTTGATATGATGAAAAGTTCCGCACGAATAGATTGTATGTTCTTTGGACGGTAAATGCGTTATACTCGTGTGCGATAATATGAACACCAGTCGTCTGCGCGGAATACCAAAAATCGTGAAACTACCCCCTGGCAACTTCCGAAAACCCTATCACGGCAATCTCCCGGCGTTTTTTTCACCATTCATCGTCAAATTTCCTTGAAAAACTCGCGTGTCGCCTTCGCTCATTCGGTCATGTCCGAGCAAGCTCGGCCGTGACGCTCATTTCGCTTGACGATAAAGCAATTATTCCTGCGAAAATTTGCCTTGTCTGGCAAAAAAAACGCTCGGGATTTTGCTCGTGTAGGTTTTCCGGAAGTCACCTTGTATTTCACCACTATAATCATCCGTAGTATTTTATAACTCATTGTCACGCCTGTCAAGAAAAAGTTGTTTTATTGTGCAAACTGTTCAGAAAATCGTGTCTATTAGTTCGCAAGACGACAGAACCGTCCCCGTGTCTCGTTGGTTAATAAGACGACAGAACCGTCCCCGCGTCTCGGAACCGTCCCCGCGTCTTGCGTCCCCGTGTCTTAGATTTTTAGGTAGTGGGTTAGGGAGGTTAGGACTTCTTCTACGTCTATGGGTTTGCCTATGTGGTCGTTCATGCCTGCTTTTAGGCATTTATCTATGTCCTCGCGAAAAACGTTTGCAGTCATGGCAATTATTGGGATGGTTTTCGCTTTTGGGACATCGAGCTCCCTGATTTGCCTTGTGGCTTCAAAACCGTCCATTTCAGGCATCTGCACATCCATGAAAATAATATCATACTTATCAGGAGCTTCCTTGAACATACGTATTGCCTCTTTGCCGTTTACCGCGCTATCAATGCTGACTAGCGTCGGGGCGAGCAAGGAATAGACAATCTCACGGTTTATCTCAACGTCTTCCACTA
>Ga0099364_10009431_pt1 | contig 13541 bp, 14 predicted proteins | sample TergutTh196P3_FD_73070 | JGI IMG/M metagenome (GOLD analysis project Ga0099364, IMG submission 73070) | Microcerotermes parvus P3 segment gut microbial communities from Pointe-Noire, Republic of the Congo - Th196 P3 | ecosystem: Host-associated > Arthropoda: Insects > Digestive system > Gut ...
TACGGAAATTTCTTCACCGCCCGATAACTTTTGGGATGGACGCGGAATCGCTCCGGAAAGAATCACGTTCCCTTCTCTGATCAGGCGTTGAACCGCCGCCCGGGATAAACCGGGAAACGCAACCGGCAGATAGCGGTCGAGACGCTCTCCCGCCTGGCTGGGCGGCACGGTCAGGCAAAACGTGCCGGGTGTGGAACCATCCCTTACCAAACCTTGGAGGGAATCCTCCCCGTAGGCTTTACAAGAACATCGATCAACGCATGGTTGAACAAGTTGGTTTTTTCGGCAACAGTCTGATCGACCCGGCTGAGGTAGTAGCTTCGGCCTTCTTCAATCTCGTTCTTCAGCAAATCGAACAGGGAATCGTTGCGTATCCCTTCCTCGACTTTCTTGACGTTGTACAACGCAATGTCCGAAACCACCGCGCGCGCAATTCGACGAGCCACGTCCTGATCCGTCACAACTGCCATTGCTCTCTCCTTGCCCCCATTTTTTAAAATCTAAAGGCCAGCGTATTCCAGTTCAAAAAAACAGTCTCTATTTACATTTCAGCGCCACAAACATCATCTGCCCTTCCCGAGACATCAGAACAGGCACGACCTTCCCGCCAGGAAGACGCCGCAGAACTTTCTGGTACGATTCTATATCCTGCACCGCTTCCCGGTTGACGGCAAGGAGGATATCCCCTTCGCGTATGCCTGCGTCCCACGCAGAGCTGGCTGTTTCGACAAACGTCACCTCCACGCCGCCGTCAATATCAAGCTCCCGAAGAATCAAAGGGTTGATCGGGCAGGCTGTCAACCCGATGTTATCCACCGATTCGAGTTGGGCAGGGCGCTGCTCCTGCTCTTTTCCCTCGGCCTCCGCCAGCGTCACGGCAACCAGGAAACGCTTCCCGCCTCTTAGAACCTCTATCGCCGCCGAGGCGCCGGGAGAAGTCCCGGCTACCATCTGGCGAAATTCTTTTACGCCGTTTATGCGGTTTTTGTCCCATGCAACCAGGATGTCGCCCATACGCAACCCACCCTTCTCGGCAGCGCTGGCGGGAACAACCCGGTTAACTAAAATTCCCCTTTCGCCCTTCACCTCAAACGCCTCCGCAAGATCGGGCGTCAGAGGCTGTATCGCCACCCCGAGCCAGCCTCGGCGGACAGCTCCATGAAGCGTAAGTTTCTGCTCCACTTCCTTGACCGTATTGATCGGTATAGCAAAACCAAGTCCTTGGCCGGAGCTGACCATGGCGGTGTTTATACCGACCACCTCGCCCCGCAAGTTAAGAAGCGGCCCGCCGGAATTGCCCGGATTGATTGACGCGTCGGTCTGGATGAACTCGTCTCCGCCTTCCATTTCCGGTTCCGCGGTGCGTCCGGTAGCGCTGACCACGCCAATGGTGACGGTACTCTCAAGGCCAAATGGGTTGCCAACGGCAATCGCGAATTCTCCCACCTTTAAAGTCGACGAATCGCCAAGCGCGGCCACCGGCAGCTTTTGGGCGGCCTGTATCCTGAGAACAGCGATGTCGGTGCGGATATCCGAGCCGATAACCTTCGCCCTGTATTCGGTCCGGTCCGACAGGCGAACAACAATCTCGTCCGCGTCGCGGACAACATGCTCGTTTGTGACGATCAGGCCATCCTCGCCTATTATTACACCGGAACCCAGGGAATTTTCACGGAAGCCTCCGTTTTCTTCGAGCAGGTCCATCAGATTTTCGGCAGATGATCTCCCACGCCCGTTTCCGTTTCGTGTTCCCCTGGAAAACCGTGTAACCGTACGGATGTTCACAACAGCAGGTACGGCGCGCTCCACCGCGGCGACAAAAGCCTGCTGCACGACCATGGAGTCGCTTGTCGGCGCGGGCGACATTCCTTGTTCTTTCTCCAGGCACCCCGCTGACACAGCAGCCAGCAGCAGGAATACGGGGAGCCAAAATCTCATGATGGTTCTTCCCATACCGGCAAATTCATCCGCCTCGCGCATTCGACATCATTGTGCATCTGAAGAACCAACTCGTCGGCGTCCTGGAACTTTTGCTCGTCACGAATCCGCTCGCGGAACCGTACCGCCACATCTTTCCCATACAGGCTCCCTTGAAAATCGAACAGGTGCGCCTCTATCCCTATGGAGTTCCCGCCAAAAGTCGGATTTGATCCAATATTTGCCACACCGCGGAAGGAAACATCGTCGACCAGCACATCCGCGACATACACTCCAGGCAACAGCAAAAGCTCCTGTGAATACTTCACGTTTGCGGTTGGGAAACCAAGCTGACGGCCTCTTCCGGCCCCCTGCTCAACTGATCCACGCACCTCGAATGGGCGGCATAAAAGTTCCTCCGCCTCCCGCGCCTTCCCCGCAAACAAAAGCTCCCTTATACGGCTGGAACTCACGACCGCGCCTCCGTGCTCAAACGGCGGCACGATATCAACTTCAAAGCCAAGTTCGCGCCCCAATTCCTCCAGCATCTCCGGAGATCCGGTTCTATGACTGCCGAAAGTAAAGTCGCGCCCAACCGTCAAAACACGCGCCCGTAGCCGCTTACGAAGCACCGTTCGAGCAAACCCCTCGGGGATCATATCGGCAATCTCTCTATCAAACGACTCTACTACGAAGACATCAATCCCAAGCTCTTCCATCCGCGCAGCCTTTTCAAACACTGTGGTAAGCTCGCTAAAGCAAAACCCTGGACGAAAGAAACGAATCGGGTGCGGTGAGAAAATTAATACGACCGACAGCAGCCCAAGCCTTCTCGCATGCCCAACGGTCCGGCGAATCAGTTCCCTGTGACCGAGATGAACGCCATCGAAATTCCCTATGGAGATGGAGGTTTCCGATGAAGGATAAAACATCTTCGTTCCTTCGATATATTCCATAGTAATTGAGTATGATACTACACGTGAAACTGTGGCGGAAATACCTACTGGCCGAAATGGCTGCGCCGTTCCTGCTTGGGCTCTGCGCATTCACCCTGGTGGTGTTTCTGCAGCGTTTCACCCGGCTGACGGATCTTGTAATCGCCCGGGACGTCCCGATCAAACTGGTCGGCAGCCTCATCCTCTCCATGTTCCCATTGTTCCTGGAAATCACGCTCCCGGCCTCCCTTCTCCTTGGAATCATGCTTGCGCTTGGACGGTTTGCCGCCGATTCCGAAACAACCGCCCTTTCAGGCGCTGGAATAGGGATGCGGTCGGTCGCCGTCCCCGTGCTGATTGCATGCCTGATCGCCTTCTCCGCATCGCTGCTCGTTGCATGGAAGGGAATCGCCTGGGCCAACAGGGAATCCCAGAGGGTCCTCGCTCAAATCCTTGCCGAACGAGCTGGCGCCGGGGCCTCAGAGCATGTCTTCCGAGAGATAGCCCCGGATGTGGTCATTTACCCCGACCAGGTCTCCTCCGACGGCCGACGGATGGAAGGCGTATTCCTCTCCTTCCGACCTCCATCCGGCAAACCGCTTTTTGTGTTCGCCCGGGAAGGACGTTTCCTGGAAGCGGGAGAAAAGGAATCCGCCGGCATCGAGCTCCTGGACGGGACAATTCACGGCGACCAGTCCGCGGTAAAAGCATACCGGGTGGCATCTTTTGGCAAAATGGTATTCCATGTGCCTGTTCAAACCACCGAGGTCACCATCGCAAACGAACCAAAGGGCATGACGCTTCCACAGCTTGCGGAAAAGATAAGGGAAACCGGCGGGGTCGGCCAGGGCGTAACCCACAGATACCATTTCCATCGCAGGCTTTCGGTCACTTTCTCCTGCATCTCTTTTGGGCTTCTGGCGATACCTCTGGGCATGTCGCAGAGAGCCCGTGGAAAATCTTCTTCTTTCGGCAAAACGTTCGCGCTTATTCTGATCTTCTATCTGTTCATCGCGGGAGCGGGGATATTAGAGAAAGACGCTCCGCGAACCATGGTCGCGGTTTTTTGGACGCCGAACGTGCTGGGGATTCTCCTTGCCGCATGGATCCTGTGCCGCTCCGAGCAGTCCGCGGATCTGTTCCCAACGTGGTTCCGAAAGCGAGGAACCTTCAAGACATGACCGTTTTGTCCCAATACATGTTCCGCGAGTTTATGAAGACCGCGGCCTTGTGTATCTTTGGCTTCATGTTCCTTTACCTTATGATCGATTTCGTCAATAACCTGGACCGCCTGATACGTAACGAAGCCGGAATCCACGAAATCGGCTGGTACTATCTCTCCCTCATCCCCCATGTGTTTGTGATGACCTCGCCGGTAGCGACGATGCTTGCGGTTCTCATCGTACTATCGATGCGAATCCGGGGAAACGAGTTGACAGCGATGTACTCTGGGGGATACAGCCTGTTGCGCATCTGCGTCCCGATCATAATAGGGTGCGCCCTGATCTCGACAATGTCTCTTTTATGCTCTGAAATTCTGGCGCCGGTCGCCAACCGCCAGGCTCGTGAGATCAAGCGAACCCGTGTGAAACCCGGCGCCGTCGCCGCCCAGTTTTCCGGGAAGCGATATTGGATGCGCGGGGAAGAAGGCATCCTCTCAGCCACAATGGTTGATTCCGCCTCCAAGTCGCTGTCCGGATTCCTTTATTATGAGCTCGACCGGCAGTTCAGTCCGTCCAGGCGTATAGAGGCTCGGGAAGCCGTGATCCTCCCTGACGGTTCGTGGGAGTTGCACAACGGGGAAGAAAGGCGCATTAAAGACGCGCACCAGGTGGAAAGATTTCAGGTTCGCGTTTATCGCTTCCCCGAAACTATCCAGGGATTCATTGAAGGCGAGACTCCGCCCGAGGAAATGACGTTTGCGGAGCTGTTGGGATATGTGAAGGTTATCCGGGAAAGGGGGTACGACGCCCGAAAACACGAGACGGACCTGCACGCCAAACTTTCATGGCCGTTGTTGAACATCCTGATTGCGGCGCTGGCCGTGCCGTTTGCGCTACGAGGTCCCAGGACCGGAGGGATATGGCGCAGCATCGGCCTTGGGCTTTTGGTAGGCTTTGCCTGCTGGATAGTTCTGTCAACCTCCCTCTCGCTGGGGAAAAAAGGAATATTCTCTCCGCTGGTCGCCGCCTGGCTCCCCGGCGCGCTGTTCATGAGCGCCGGGGCCGTGCTTTTCCAGACAAAACAATAAATAAAACTCTTTTTTCAGGTTCCCATTTCCCAGGAAGAAAGGTACTTCTTCTGCTCCTTCGTAAGTTGGTCGATCCGGACACCCGAGGCGGCGAGCTTGAGGCGCGCTATCTCGCGGTCGATCTTCTCCGGCACGACATGAACATCCTTTGTGAGTTGCTCGTAATTTCCGAGCATATACTCCGTCGACAACGCCTGGTTGGCAAAGCTCATGTCCATGACGTTTGCGGGATGTCCCTCGGCAGCCGCCAGGTTGATGAGCCGCCCTTCCCCCAATACATGAACCTTGCGCCCATTCCGGAGCGCATACTCCTCGACCAATGGGCGTACTGTACGAACCGACTTTGACATCTTCTTCAGCGCGGGGATGTCGATCTCCACGTTGAAATGTCCGGAGTTGCATACTATAGCGCCGTCTTTCATCCGCTCGAAATGTTCCTTGCGCAACACATGGAGATTTCCGGTGACGGTGCAGAAAATATCGCCGATTTTAGCCGCCTCCGCCATAGGCATAACCTCGTAGCCATCCATCAGCGCTTCGAGAGCCGGCAACGGATCAACCTCGGTTACAATCACCCGCGCGCCCATCCCCCGAGCCCGCGAAGAAAGCCCGCGCCCGCACCAGCCGTAACCGGCCACGACGAAGCAACTGCCTGCCATCAGCCGGTTCGTGGCTCGAAGAATGCCGTCGACCGTTGATTGCCCTGTACCATAACGATTATCGAAAAAATGTTTCGTTTTTGCGTCATTCACAGCGATGATGGGATACTGCAAAACGCCTTTTTTACCCATGGCCGCCAGCCGGATTACTCCGGTTGTCGTCTCTTCGGTGCCGCCCAAAATCCCCTTCAAATACTCTTTTTTCTCCGTGTGAACCGTTGAGACAAGGTCAGCGCCATCGTCCATCGTTATGTGCGGTCCAAAAGCCAGCGCCGCGAGGATATGCCGATAATATGTGTCCCGATCCTCCCCTTTTATGGCGTACACCGCGATTCCGTCGTTCTTTACAAGAGATGCGGCCGCCTCATCCTGTGTGGAAAGCGGGTTGGAAGCGCACAGGGATATTTTCGCGCCTCCTGCCGAGAGAACCTGCATCAACACGGCGGTCTCGGTGGTTACATGGAGGCAGGCAGCGACGCGAATCCCTTTCAACGGCTTTTCCTTGGCAAACCGATCACCTATGGAGCGCAACACCGGCATATCTTTTTTCGCCCACTCAATGAACCGCTTCCCGTCTTCGGCAAGCCGAATATCTTTTATGTCGTATCCCTTGTCCCGTTTCATCTGAAAGTCTCCTTTGCTTTCAAACGCCGTGTCCGGCTGCCTTGCGAAGCGCCTGTATCCGATCGGTTTTTTCCCATGTGAACTCGGGAAGCTCGCGCCCGAAATGCCCCAAAGCCGCCGTCTTGCGATAGATTGGCCGCAAAAGTTTCAGTTCCCGGATAATACGCGCGGGACGCATGTCAAACGTGTCCAGGATGGCTCTGCGAATCTTTTCCTCGGGAATGACAGCGGTGCCGAATGTATCAACCAGGATTGATACCGGGTTGGCGACTCCAATAGCGTAGGCCAACTGTATCTCGCATTTCAGGGCAAGCTCCGCCGCCACCACGTTTTTGGCCACATACCGCGCCATGTAAGACGCGCTGCGGTCGACCTTGGAAGGATCCTTCCCGGAAAACGCCCCTCCTCCATGGCGACTAAAACCGCCGTAGGTATCCACGATAATCTTTCTTCCAGTCAATCCTGTATCGCCATGAGGACCACCCACCACAAATCGCCCGGTGGGGTTTATGTAAAACTTGACCTTCTTCGACATTATCTCTTTCGGAATGACCTTGCGAACGACCTCCTCTATCACGCCTTCCTTGAGAGTTTTGCTCCCGACTTCTTCCCCATGCTGGGTGGAACAGACAACCGTGGTGATTTCGCGGGGAACTCCGTTTTCGTACCGAACGGTCACCTGGCTTTTTCCATCCGGACGCAGCCATGGAAGCACCTTCTTTTCTCTTGCCTCCGTCAGGCGGGCGCATATTTTATTGGCGAAAGAAATCGGCATGGGCATCAGTTCTTTCGTGTCATCGCAGGCAAAACCAAACATCATCCCCTGATCGCCCGCGCCCTGTTTATCATCCGCTCCGCGATCCACACCCTGCGCGATATCGGGCGACTGCCGGTCGATCGCGGTAATCACGGCGCAGTTTGCGGCATCAAAACCGCGGCTATCCCCCGCATAACCGATTTCCGTCACTGTTTTGCGCACAATGCCGGGAAAATCCACAATCGCCTTCGTTGTGATCTCGCCGGCAACCAACACAAGGCCGGTGGACACCAGCGTTTCGCACGCCACTCTCGCCAGTGGATCCTGTCGAATGATTTCGTCGAGTACCGCATCGGAAATTTGATCCGCCACCTTGTCGGGATGGCCTCCCGTAACTGACTCGGAGGTAAATAGAAACTCTTTCATTCTATTGCTCCTGTCTCAAGTTTTTGAAATGTCAAGCATTGGAGAGTATATGTTAAAACTCTTCTATCGGAAATAAATCTTCCATCCTTTTTCGCAGGAACCGCCCGATTTCCTCCGCTGTCGGGCTTAACATCAGCTCGCCAACAAAATCCCTGGCCTCATAGGAAACAGACTTTCTCAAGATGCGTTTTACCCTCGGGATCGCGGCGGAATTCATGCTGAGCTCATCCAGCCCCATACCCAGCAGCACATACGAATACAGCGGTTCTCCCGCCATCTCGCCGCACATGGAGACGGGAATGCCGGCGTTGTGGCCGGCCTCCACGACGCGATGGATCAGCCGTAGGATCGCCGGGTGAAGCGGTTCGTACAAGTAGGATACGTGTTCGTTCACGCGATCGATTGCAAGCGCGTACTGGATAAGGTCGTTTGTCCCGATGCTGAAAAAGGATGCCTCCCTGGCCAGCATATCCGAAACGATCGCCGCGGACGGAATCTCGATCATGATTCCCACGGGCATGTCCCTGTCAAACGGTACGCGTTTGCGCCGCAGATCCCCGCGCACCTCCTCGAGCGTCTCCATCGCCTCTCGAAGCTCCGTGATGCCCGAGATCATGGGAAACATCATCCGGATTTTGCCGTAATTCGACGCGCGCAATATCGCCCGTATCTGTTTTTTGAAAATGTCTTTCTCCTTAAGGCAAAACCGGATCGCCCGCAAACCCATGGCCGGATTCATCTCCTCCGCAAGGTCGAGCTGTGAGGCGAACTTGTCTCCTCCCAGGTCAATCGTCCGGATTGTGACCGCGCGGCCGGCGAACTTCTCGGCGATCTTGCGGTACCTCTGGAAATGCTCCTCTTCCGTGGGGAGATCCCTGCGGTTCAAAAACAAAAACTCCGTGCGGTACAGTCCGACCCCGTCAGCCCCGCTGCGCAAGACAGCATCCGCTTCTTCCGGAAACTCGATGTTGGCCATCAAGGACAACTTCTTGTCGTCCCGCGTCACGGTCGGCAGACGGGCAAACTTCGCCAGACTCCGTGTCTTCTGGTTTAAAACCTTGCGCTTTTCCGTATACTCCCGGACAGCCTCCTCAGTCGGGTTCAGGATGATGGTTCCCGACTCGCCGTCGATGATCACCTGCCCGTTAGCATTGCATTCTTCGGTGATGCGCTCCAGACCGACAACCGCGGGAACGCCAAGGGAACGCGCCGTGATGGCTGTATGGGACGTGCGGCTGCCGACATCGGTAGCAAAACCAAGAATGGTGCTGTTAAGAATCTGGGTCGTGTCCGCGGGAGAAAGGTCGTGCGCGATGATAATTACAGGTTCCTTGATCGCCGAAATCAAATCGGGTTGCCGCCCGGCCAGGTTCTCGAGCACCCTTCGACCGATCTGGCGCAAATCGTGGCCCCGCTCCCTAAGGTATGGATCCTCGATTCGCTGGAACGTATCCAGAAAACCCTGCAGAACGCTCTCGAAAGCCCAGCTTGCCGCGCGACGGTTCTCGCGGATCATCCGGATCGTCTGCTCAAGGAGCATTGTGTCATCAAGTAACGCCATGTGGACGGATAGAATCTGGTAGAGCTCCAGTGATTGGTCCGTCATGGTGTCCCGAATGGCTTGTATCTGCTCCTTCGAACGGGCCAGCGCCTTCTGGAAGGTCGCTACCTCCTTCTCGACCTTCTCGCCCCTCACGGTATGCCGGACCGCCCTTGGAAGTACCCGGTTCAGGAAATATCCCTTGCCGATGGCGATGCCGCCGGAAGCGGGTATCCCCTTTAGCACCCGCATTTTACCGCGCCCTTCCATGGAAGCCGCTATTCCTCCCCAAACTTGCAGTCGATCAGCGCGCCGATGGCGTCAAGCGCCGCATCCGCGTCGACCCCGGTCGCCATAACCCGGATTCTGGAACCCTTGGGCGCCGCCAGCATAAGCACGCCCATAATGCTCTTCCCGTTGACTTGCATCCCTTCCCTTGCCAGCTTGATCTCGGAGGAATACCCGTTCGCCAGGTGGACCAATTGGGCAGCCGCCCGGGCATGCAGCCCAAGGAGGTTTTTTATGTCGAATTCCCGTTCCCTGTCTATTTCCACAAACCCAGCACTCCCACCAGGAGAAGAAACAGTAAAACTTCTGACGGCGAAACAGACTTGCGAAACATTCCGGTCACAAACCCGATGGCCGCGGCGCCGGCCAGAAACAGCGTAATGACATGGAGCGGGGTTGCCCCTACAGCGACCATCTTCCCCATAACGATTCCCGCATAGGCGCCGCCCAAAACCGTCACCGCCAGTTTCCGGGCGCTCGTTTTCACGTTAAGCGACTCTTTTTTTAGCCATTCGACCGCAGCTTCCTGTCCGGAAAACCCCGCCTGGAAACCCCGGTAGCGGATGGTCAGCTGCGCCACGTTATACAGAATCAGCATTACGGCAATCCCTGCCAGCGGGTGAAGCAACGCAATGATAACCCCGGCTATTGAAGCCATCGGACGCAGCGCTCCCCAGAAGAAAGCATCGCCGATCGCGCCCAGGGAACCCATCCATCCCATCTTGAAGGCACCGACATCCGCCGGATCGCTTTCTCCAGCGGCGGCTTTCTCTTCAAGCCGCATTCCCGCTCCTAAAACCACGGAACTCATAACCGGATGGGTATTGAAAAATTCGAAATGCCGCTTCACGCTTTTTTGCGCTTCTTCCGGCTTTCCAGCCCATATCTCCAGCAACGCCGGCAAGATGGCATAAGCAAATCCGACATTTTGCATTCCCTCATAGTTCCAGCACCCCTGGATCAGGAAATGACGCCTCCAAACGCTGCGTCGCACCCGAAGGGAAATCGCGCTCATCGTCAGACCGTCCACCGTGTGATCATGGTCACAGCAAAGGTGGCTGACATCGCGAGGAAAAAAACCCATGCGGTCTTTTCCGTCCGTCCGCAGGCAAACACAGAAGCCGCCCCAACCAGCGGCAAAATCAGCGCGAGCGCGCCCAGATCAAGGCGCATATCGGCACCGATCAAGGGAAGCAGAAAGGATGAAACCGCAACTCCCGCTACCGAGAACAACAAGGAGAGTAACACCCCAGTTATGCCGAACAGCGTAAGTCCCGCCAACAGGCTTTGCTCCACCGCTTTGATATCTCCCCGCTCCACCGCGCTACGCGCGATTCGGGCGATTCGCCCGTTTACCTTGCGAACCAGCGCGTCGATCCACCTGCCAAGCTCCGCGCACAGCACGGCGAGCAGGATCAGAACTGTTAAACAACCTCCGTCGATAACGGGATCACGGGAGATAAACGCCGCGGCGGAACCCGCAAAGACGGCGGCCCCGGTATCATCAGGCGGAAGAGAAGCCCCCACAGGCAAATGAACGAGGTAGATCAACTCCAGAACAAGCCCGACCTGTGCCGCGGCGAAGAAATCACCGAAGATCCATCCCATCAGCGTCGCCACAACGATAGGACGATGCAGCATCAACTGAAAAGCCGCCGTCCGGTCGAGGTAGCACACCCCTCCAACAATGCCGGCTATCAGTATTTCCCAGATCATTACCCCTCCGCCTCAAACAATACACCCGATTCAAACGGAGTTCCCTTGACGCATACCGACACCCCGTTTGAGCGAAACCATTGGAGCGCCTCGAAATCCTCGGGCGCGAAAAAAACCGAGGGGGTAATTTGCACCTTCCCTTCCTCGAAATACAGGTTTCCAATGTTCAAATTGGTAAACCTGGCGCCGCTCTTGCGGATCTTAATGGCGTCGGACGCGTTCGATATCAGCAGTATTGACCGCTCGCCGACAAGATCCGCTTCTTTTATCATCTCGATCGCCTGGTCCAGGCGGCAAAAACGCACCTTGACCTCCACAGGAACAGCCAACTCCATCACGGACCGCATCATCGGGTTATCCACAACAGCGTCGTTGGCGACGATCAAGCTGTTGGCCTTAACATGTTGTATCCATGTCTCAACCACCTGGCCGTGGACAAGTCGGCAATCGATGCGGGCTAACACCAGGGACATTTACGTTTTATCTCCTACTTTTTGCTTGGTTTCTCCGGCTTCTTCTTCAACATGTCGCCAGGGATTGTAATATTGAGCCGGCCGCATTCCTGGAGATGGTGGACCAGCTCAGAAAGCGACATGGACTGTCTGGCGTATGGCAACTTGACCATCATCGGCAGGTTCACCCCGGTAATGACTTCAACCGAATGAGTTCCAAGGAACGACAACGCGATATTGGAGGGGGTCCCGCCGAACATGTCGGTCATGATCAGAACGCCTTCTCCTTTATCCACTGACTGGATCGCCATCTCAACAGCTTTGCGGATATCTTCCATGCCCATGGAAGGTGTCATATCCACCGCGACAACCCCCTCCATTTTCCCAACAATGATTTCAGCCGCCTGGACAAGCCCGGTGGCGTGGATTCCGTGTGAAACCACGACTGCTCCGATCATCGCGCCCCCTTGGAGGCAGGAGATGACCGGGCGATATCTCGATGGGTTACAATGACGCCCTTGTCCTCCTTCCCCAGAAAATTTCCAAGCGCCGCGGCAACCGCCACAGAGCGATGCCTGCCGCCCGTGCAACCAACCGCCAGCGTGAAATATGCCTTTCCTTCCTTTCTATAAAGCGGAAGCAGGAATTGCAACATGCTTGTCAGGCGACGCAAAAATGACTGGGCGGCGCGTCCTTTGAAAACGTATTCCCGGACCCGGCTGTCCAGCCCGCTGAATCGCTTGAGCGAGGCTACAAAATGGGGGTTGGGGATAAACCGTACATCAACCACCATGTCGGCTTCCGGCGGCAGTCCGTACCGGAACCCGAAGGAGATGACGCTTATTTTCAGGCTCGGCATCTTGTCCATGCAAAACCGTTGAACAATTACATCCCGAAGCTGGTGAACCGTTAAATCGGAAGTGTCGATCAACACATCGGACATCTCACAAAGAGGGGAAAGTATCTCCCGCTCCTTCCTGATCGCCTCCTTCTTGTCCCCGGAAGCCGCCACCGGGTGCATTCGTCGGGTCTCGCTGAACCGCCGCAGCAACACTTCGTCGTTTGCGTCGAAAAAAAGGACCAATACATGGTTTTTCTTCTTTTCCCACTCCTCAATCACTCGCTTCATGTCGGGAAGAAACTCTTTGCCTCTTACGTCCACTATGATGGCGACGCGAACATCATCTCCGCGCGCCTCCTTCACTACCTCGACTATTTTTGGAAGAAGGACCGGCGGCACGTTATCCACGCGGTAGTAGCCGATATCTTCAAACACATTGGCCGCCGTGCTTTTCCCCGCGCCTGAGAGTCCTGTAATTATTACGATGTTTGCGCGGCGCGCGCGCCTGGAAGCGGCGGTCATGGCTCTTTAATCCCGCGGGCTTTCCGGGCCTGACGCTCGACAAGATCGGCAGCGGAATTGATGCCGCGCTGCTTCAACAGGTAGTTTCGAACAGCGACCTCGACGATGGTTGCCAGGTTCCTCCCCGGAGACACGGGAATCAAAAACAATGGAAGCCTTACGCCCAAAATCTCGACCCATTCCTGCTCCACCCCAAGACGGTCGTATTCTTTCCCATCCTCCCACGACTCGATCCGGACAACCAGCTCGATCTTCTTGGCCTGGCTGATCGCAATCAAGCCGAACAGATCCTGGATGTTCAATATCCCAAGCCCACGGACCTCCATATAGTATTGCGTGAGTTCGTCCCCTCTCCCAACGAGAGTAGCCACCCCCATCTTTTCCACCAGGATGATGTCATCGGCGACAAAGCGGCTTCCCCTCACCAGGAGGTCGAGAGCGCATTCGCTTTTTCCCACCCCGCTTTGCCCCACCAGGAGAACCCCGACGCCAAGAACATCCATAAGCACACCGTGGACCGTGGCTGATTCCCGCAAAAGCCTGTACAACTCCCTCTGGAGCGCTTCGACAAGGTCGTCGATTGGAAAAGCGGAAACGAAAAACGGCGTCCCGT
>Ga0099364_10009432_pt1 | contig 13540 bp, 6 predicted proteins | sample TergutTh196P3_FD_73070 | JGI IMG/M metagenome (GOLD analysis project Ga0099364, IMG submission 73070) | Microcerotermes parvus P3 segment gut microbial communities from Pointe-Noire, Republic of the Congo - Th196 P3 | ecosystem: Host-associated > Arthropoda: Insects > Digestive system > Gut ...
TAAAAACATTGTTAAATCTAAAATTCCAGACATTCAAAAACCACAATCTATGACAGAGGAAAGTATAATAAAAAAAATACAAATATAATAAATAATTCTAAACTCGCAAGTATTGAGTAACCAATGCCTGCTTAATAAGGCATCCCCTGATTCCACACCGCCATTACGAGCATCTGTGATACGAAGCAATCTAAAAGAAAATAATAATTGGATTGCTATGCCGATAAATCGTATTGCAAAAACAAAATTTATGAAAAGATTTTATTGGATATTTCTTTTCGTTTTGATGGCTCAGCCAACGCTGTTTGCACAGCAAAACACACAGATAAACGCACCACCAAAAATATGGCATGGTTTTATTACGCCTTCTGTTCCTGACGACCTTCAGATGTGGAATGATTTTCTTTTTAGAAAAAAAGTTGGAATGAATGAACCTTTTTTCGAAATCATTGATAGTAAAAAAGGAGATTCTCTGGGTGATACAACATATCCTGATCCAAAGCAAAAGGGAGTAATGATTACACAGAATAGATTTCGTCCTTATTATACGATATCTAAAAGTAAAAGCGGTTTAGATAGTTTGGTTTTTCCTTATCTTAAAATAGATACAACATATCCTACATATAAACATAGAAGACCAAATGGTTCTTTTTATATAAGCATAGGGGAGCCCATAATAAACGAGTATGAAGTTACTTCTGACACACTTTTTTATGATACAATAGGATGTTTTAATCTTTTAAGAAAAAGAGAAATGAAACTTTTTCAGCCCAATCCAATAGAAAAAGAGTCATTCTGGGGATTAAAAATTTCTCCATACTTACACTGGGCAAGAACACCTCCATCACAATTAACGGGAGAAAAAAACATTTACACACATCAAGCATTCCTTGATATATTTTATGAAAGGCAATTTAGCGGAAGAAAATTAAGAAAACATTGGGCAAAGTTTAGTTTTGAATTAGAGGGAATTCTTATGGCAGGTGGCATAAGCAAAGATTTTGAAACTAAATGGACAAATGAAATAGGCATTCGGGTAACACCAAAACTTATCTTTGGATGCGAATATAGGCATCCCGTATCTTATGGAAATCCTATTACTCATACGGATAAAGAAAGAAGATATAATGATATCTTGTATGGTGCATTACTAACTTCGTTATATGCTGGTAATCCATTGTCTGATGTTTATAATGCAGACATGGAAATTGTTCCCAAAAGAAGCAGTTTAATTTGGACAATCGGAGGTGCTATATATCCTGCTGAAAAGTTTTTTAAAGAAAAATTTGGCGGTCGTTTAGGAATAGAATATAGATGGAATCCTTTAGAAAACCGCAATGTTATATATAACGATACTTATGTTAAGAGCAAAGAACACGAAATTCTTTTATCTATAGCATTCCCTATAAAAAGCAAATCTGCACCGCCGACGCAATTCGTTCGTTATGATTCTATATATATTTGCGGAGGTGTGGATACATTTTCTTGTGCTTCTCTAATACAAAGTATAAAAGATAATAAAGAATGTTTTGAATGCGACACATTAAAAGAACATTTTCCTGATTTTGTAAAAGCGTTTACAGAAAATATAGTAAATAATAAAAATTGCATTGATTGTGATACATTAAAACGACATTTCCCTTATTTAATAAGAGAACTCATAACAGATAATACAGAATGTTTTGACTGCAATACATTAAAACAACATTTCCCTTATTTCCAAGCAATGTGCGACACATGTTTTTGTGAGGGTGGTGATACAACGGTTGATTGTTGCGATATATTAATAGCAGAAAAAAGAGTTTATGTAACAGAAACAAATTGTATTGATATAGAAAAAGCATTAGAAACTAATAATTTAGATGCCGATATATGTCCTGTAAATATTTATTTTTGTGAAGCAGGGCATGATGTTAATGCCTGTAGTTGCAGAACTTCTAATAGTTTTTCGCATCGTTATAGAAACAATGGTAAAACATTAAGTAAAGTTATTGAGTATTGTGAAAAATTAGATTGCGAAAATATTGGTTACTCTATATACATCGATGCTTATACAAACAAAAATCCATATGAAAAAGGCACTGGAGATAATAATATTCTATCTGATAAGAGAGCACGAGCAGTTAAACAATGGTTGCTTAATAATGATAAATCTCTAAATATTAGTAATAAAAAAATTAAAGATTATGGCTGGGGATCACTTGATGGCGAAAGCCAAGAAGAAAAGAAAAAGGACCGTCATGCAGTAATAAGAATAAAAAAAGATAAATGTAGTACTGATTTTACCCCTAAAAATTCTGATATAATAGCACAAGATTTCTGGGATGTAGTATGTGCTAGTAAGGATACTGTTCATATAAAAAAGCGAGTAAATAATATTTTATCGCAGTTAAAATGGAAAGATAATATTACAGATAACGACATTGCTGAAATACTTAAAATTGCGAGCAGTGAATATTCTAAACCACCTTATTATATATCTGTGTCTGGAAAAGATGAACCAAAAATCAAAGAAGTAGCAAAGAAGTTGTTATGTAACGATGATAATTTTAATAACGACACTTGTTGCCCATGCGGTCCAGAATTAAAACCAAGTATAAGATGCAATCCCGACCGAATTAAAGTAGTGATTGACGAAAAAGAAAAAGAAAATATAGTAATAAGATTTAAACAATAACAGGAGATTATCCGATAGAAGTTCTTGCATTGCCACACCACGCAATGCAAGAACAATATCGGAAAAGTAATAGTAAAATGAAAAAAACACTATATTTGCAATTATGTTAAGCAAATTGCTAATTAATAATTTTGTTGTTATAGAATCAGTAGAAATTGATTTTTCTAATGAATGGAATATTGTTGTTGGGTCGTCAGGTGCAGGTAAATCGCTCATTGCGACTGCTTTAATGTTTTTGTCAGGCGGGAAAATAGGAAGCGATTATGTTAGAGATGGCGAATTTAAAGCAATAATTGAAGGAACTTTTGTTTTTAATTCTGGGGCTGAAGTTTTTAATTTATTGAATGATTTAGATATTATTTGCGAAACAAATGAAATAATTATTAGAAGAGAAATAAATGTAAAAGGTAGTTCAAGATGCTTTATAAATGATAGTCCTGTTACTATTTCAGTGCTAAAAAGTTTTTGCAGAAACATATTTGATTTGCATAGCCAAAATGAAGAACAGAGAATTAGAGAAAAAAATGAACAACTCAAAATAATAGATTGTATGTTGGATGATGCTTCGCTTGTAGATAATTATAAAACTACTGACGAAAAACTAAAAGATTTAACATCAGAATACAATTCATTGCTTTCTAAAAAAAACAATTCTATAGAAAGAACCGAAATATTAAACAAACTACTAAATGAAATTATAGAAATTAATCCGCAAATAAACGAAGATAATATAATAAACGCTGAACTAACTATATTAGAAAACTCGGAAGAATTAATTTTAACAATAAATAATTTGCTTGATATACTTGATAATAATGAAGATATTTCTGTTATTAATGGACTCAATGAAGCAGCAAAAAACTTATCAAAACTATCAGATATAGATAACAAAACTTTCCAACAATATCAAACTGAATTAAATACAGCCATTATAACTATTAAAGAAGTCCAATATTTTATAAATAAATATAAAAATAGTATTGATTTTAGTGAAGAACGTATAGAAAAATTAAGAAACAGATTTGTAGAATTAAAGAAAATAATTAAAAGATACGGCTCAATAAAAGAAGCATTAAATAAAAAAATTGAATACCAAGACGAACTCCAAAAATTAGAAAACTTTGACCAAAATATAAATGAATTAACTAATCAAATAAAAAACTGCAAAAATAAATTATCACAAATTGCTAATAAATTAACGCAAGAACGAACTAAAACAGCAAAAGTTTTTGCTAAAGAATTAATAAATGAACTTACTAAATTAGGACTTGAAAATACAAGTATCAAAATTAATTTTAATTCGTCAGCAATAAATGATATAGAATTTCTTATAAGTATGAATAAAGGCGAAAGTGTTGGTCTATTAGGTGAAGTAGCATCAGGTGGTGAGATGTCGCGAATTATGTTAGCAATACGCACTATTTTAGCAACAAGAGATAATACGCCAATAATAATTTTTGATGAAATAGATACGGGAATGAGTGGCAAAATAGCACAAAGAGTGGGCAAATGTATGCAAAGTTTATCAAAATATCATCAAGTTATTACTATAACACATCTGCCACAAGTAGCAGCAATGGGCAACAACATTATCGCCGTAGAAAAACACGAAATAAAGAACAGAACAGTAGTTATAGCAAATACTTTAGATGAAGACAGAAAAGTAATAGAAATTGCAAAAATGCTAAGCGGCGAAACAATAACCGATGCTGCAATAGAAACAGCAAAAGTCCTTATTAAAGAAGGAAAATAGAGTGTCCAATCCCCTATTTTCTCGTTTTGTCATTCCGAACTTGTTTCAGCATCTACAAAAAATGAGATGCTTAAATGAGTTTTGCATTCCTTTATAGTGGTTATAGTAATAAAAATGTATATATAACAGTTTTAAAAATATTTTTATTATTTTTGTAAGTTAAAATTATAATATATTATGAACCCAATTATAATAACAATGTTAATTCCACTCGTAGGAATGTTCGCAATTTTTTTGCTAAATAAAGAAAATACTAAAGCAATAAAATTTGCCGCACTCGGCTTCTCGCTAATTACATTTATCTATTCTATAATGTTAGTATGTAATTTTGATAGTGCTAATCCCGATTTTCAATTTCTATTTGAAGCAAACTGGATAAAAAGTATTGATGCAGGTTTTCGTATTGGATTAGACGGAATGTCAATGCTATTATTAATGCTAACAACATTTTTGATGCCTCTTGTAGTTCTTAATTCTTTCAGTGCAATAGATAAACGTGAGAAAGGATTTTATATGATGCTTCTGCTTTTAGAGTTTGCGTTAATCGGTGTCTTTGTTTCGTTAGATATACTATTATTTTACATATTTTGGGAAATAATTTTAATCCCGATGTATTTTATAATCGGTATTTGGGGCGGAAAAGACAGAATATACGCTGCAATAAAGTTTTTTATATTCACGATGGTTGGCTCGTTATTTATGCTTGTTGCTATAATTTGGTTAGGATTATATGTCGGCAACGATATACTCGGAACGGGCTTTACTACTAACTTTATCATAATAAGAGAGGTAAGTTCTCAAATACCAATGAACATACAATACTGGTTATTTGTTGCATTTGCATTATCATTTTTGATTAAAGTTCCGATATTTCCTCTTCACACTTGGCTCCCTGACGCACATACAGAAGCACCAACTCCTGGTTCAGTGATATTAGCAGGCGTTTTGTTAAAGATGGGAACGTATGGTCTAATAAGATTTAATTTAGATTTATTTCCTTCAGCATCAATAGATTTTGCACCTTATATAGCAACATTAGCAATAATAGGAATTATTTACGGCGCATTAGTAGCAATGGTGCAAAAAGATATAAAAAAACTTGTCGCATATTCATCGGTGAGCCATTTAGGTTTTGTAGTATTAGGCATATTTTCTATGACATCTGAAGGTGTGCAAGGTGCAATAATACAGATGATAAATCACGGCTTATCAACAGGAATGTTGTTTATATGCGTAGGTATTTTATATGAACGAAGGCACACACGCGAGATAAGTGAATACGGCGGAATAGCAAGTATAATGCCACATTATGCGGTATTTTTTGCAATAGCAATGTTTGCCAGTGTTGGTCTTCCGCTGCTAAACGGCTTCGTTGGTGAGTATCTTACATTAGTTGGAGCATTTATATCGCCTATATATGATACACCTGTTTTTGCTATACTCGGTGCAACGGGAGTTATATTTGCAGCAGTATATTTGCTATGGATGTGGCAAAGAGTTATGTTCGGAACAAATGATAATCCAAAAAATCAGTCATTGAAAGATATAAATAAACGTGAGTGGTTAATCCTTGTGCCGATAGTTATATTTATTGTATGGATTGGAGTTTATCCGAAGGCATTTACTTCGTGGAGCGAGCAATCTACACAAAAACTAATAAATAAAATAGAACAAGTTAGGTAAATGTTGTATTTATTTGTTTATCTGAATATACATATTCTGCCTACGCTCTGCCGAATTTTTTGTCCCATTCTGATATTGGAAAGGATACTATAATAGGTCTGCCGTGAGGACATACGTATTGCATTTTGCATTGTAATAAGTTAGTTACTATACTTTGCATCTCTTCGTAAGACAATTTATTACCTGCTTTTATGGCACTTTTGCAAGAAATAGTAGTAGTAATACGTTCTTGTTTTGGAGTGTGTTTTAAATCTTCATTATCGTTATAGTCGTTAATTATATCAGTAAAATCGTCCACCAAGCCAACCTCCAAATGATGAGGAATAGCAGAAATAACAATATCGTTGCTATTTATAGTAAATTCAAAACCTATATTTTTTAGTTCATTTTCTATTTCTTTAATAGTTAGCATCTGCAAACTATTTAGTGGAATAGAAACATCAAATAACAGACCTTGTTTTGTAGGGGTATTATTATGTATATTTTCTATTAACTTTTCGTATATAATTCTTTCGTGTGCATTATGTTGGTCTATTGCGAGGAGACCTGTTTCGGTTTGCAATAGTATATATTTATTATGATATTGCCATAGGTTTTCTTGATTAATTACTTCGGCATTTAATAATGCATCGTGCTGTAGTTCTATGTTATTACGAGCATCAGTCGTGCTATTTTGTGGCAAACTTATATCTTTATTTATACTTTTATTAGAATATAATAATTCTACAGATTGGTTTATATTTTTAGAATTATATTGATTATAATTTATATCTTTTGGAGTATAATTTGCATTTTTGTATTTGTAATTTGTGTTTGATATATGTCCTAATTTACTAACTAATTTTTCATACCTAAGGTTATTTGGGGAATGTATTTCGCCTGTATTTTTATTTACTATTACATTTTCGCTTATGCCTTTTTCATTTGTTATACTAATAGCATCAAAGTTATTTTCATTAGATTTATTAATATTAATTTGCAAAGCATTTTGAACTGCTTTTTTAATAATAGAATAAATTAAATGTTCGTCTTCGAACTTCACTTCTGATTTTTGTGGATGCACATTAACATCCACCGCCCTATAATCTAAAATAATATTCAATATAAAAAATGGTTTTAGTCCTTTTTCTAACAAATGCTCCATACCACTAAATACTGCAAAAGAGAGCATTTTACTATTTATACTTCTACCATTAAGAAAAAAATATTGTGTAGTGTTTGTCTTTTTTGCAAGTTGTGGATGCCCTATATAACCATTAATAGTTATATCATTCATAGTTAAATTAACAGGCAATAACGGTTCATCTACTTCCATATTATTCATTCCAAGTAAAGTATTTATACGTTCTTCCAAGGGCTGAACATAAGCATCAAAAACAAGCAAATCATTATTGTAATATATAAAATGAACGTTAGGATGTGCAAGTGCAAACTTTAAAATTGTTTCATTTATATGTTTGAGTTCAGTTACATTGGACTTCAAAAACTTTCTACGTGCAGGCACATTATAAAATAAATTTCTTACCGATATTTGCGTTCCGTTCTCCATAATAACTTCTTCTAATTGGAAATCTTTTTTCATCGGCTCTGCAATCAATTTCCAACCCGTTGCTGAATCCTTTTGCTTGCTTTTTATTTCCAGCAACGACACAGAAGAGATAGAAGGAAGTGCCTCACCTCTAAATCCAAAAGTTCTAATAGCATTCAAATCATCTTGGCTATATATTTTGCTTGTGGCGTGCCTAATGGGAGCAAGAAGTAAATCACTATTGCTCATTCCGTATCCATTATCTATAACTTGTATTAGTGATTTGCCTGCATCTTTGATGAACACTGCAATACGAGAAGCATTGGCATCAAGCGAGTTTTCAATTAGTTCTTTTACGACAGATTCGGGTCTTTGGACTACTTCGCCTGCCGCTATTTGATTTGCTAAAAAATCTGATAAGATATGTATTTTATTATTTGTTTCCATATATTATGCAAAATACGTTTTTTAATTGCTTATTGCATCCGTAGGTAACTATTTTTAAAACTTTTCCTTATTTTTGTATTTTATTAAATTATTTTTTATGTTCTTATGAATAACTTTATTAAATTATTTTTTATTGTTCTGTGTTTTTCGTGTTCAGCACAACTGCTCTCGCAAAGAGGAAATGTCATTCCTGATTCTATAACAGGCAATTTCTTTAAAGAAGTTGAATACAAACAAAAGTATTGGGATAGCATAGGTGGAGCATATACACGTAAAGGTGAACACAAGTTATTTAACAGGTGGAAAGCATTTTGGGAAATGCGAGTAGATAGTGCAGGCAATTATCCGGACCCTGAACTATACCTCAACGTTTTTAATACTGCTAACGCTATAGCAAAAGAAAAAGCAAGCAAACAAGACCAATTCCAAGCAATGCCTACTTGGATAGAATTAGGTCCAACTGAAAACCCAAAAGGAGATGAAGTATGCTTTGGAGTCGGTCGGGTCAATATTATTCGTGCAAATCCTAATAACCATCAAGAATTATATGCAGGAAGTGCATTCGGCGGTGCTTGGAAATCTACTGATGCAGGCGTTAGTTGGAAACCTTTATACCAAACAGAGTTTCTATCTCTTGGAGTTTCTGATATTGCTATAAGTCCGACTAATCCTAATATTGTATATATTGCAACAGGTGATAACGATGGCGCACTTTCAGGTGGCGGAACATCATATTCTATCGGGATTCTAAAGTCAACTGACGGCGGCGTTACTTGGAATACAACAGGTAGTATTCATACACTTAGAGAAAATAGAATTATTGCTCGATTATGGATACATCCAACAAATCCTAACATTCTTCTTGCAGGTGGTAGCGGCGGTATTATTAAGACAACTGATGGCGGCGTTACTTGGAAAAGTGTATTTACATCAGGTAGAGTTGCCGATATGGAACAAGTTCCAAACGATACTAATATAATTTATGCAAGCACTATGTCAGGCGGATATGTATATCGCTCAGATGATATGGGCGAAACCTGGAAACAAGTATTGCAAATACAAGGTGGACGAAGAGTTGCTATAGCCGTTACACCTGCTGCACCAAATAACATATATGCTTTAGCAGAAAATAGCAGTGGAGGATTCCATAGTTTTGTTAAATCTCTTAATAGAGGCGAAACTTGGAATCAAACTAATATTTTTTCTTCTAAAAGACAAAACTATCTTGGTTGGAATATAACAGGCAATTTAAATACTACAACAGGACAAGGATGGTATGATATAGCATTAGCAGTAAGTCCTAATAATTCTAATATGATTTTCATTGGTGGAGTTAATATATGGAGAAGCACAGATGGTGGAACTAATTTCAGTCCTATATCATATTGGCATACTTCAAATATAGCTTGGGTTCATGCCGATATACACGATTTAGTATTTGTTGGAAATAATTTATATGCTGCTACCGATGGTGGCATAGATGTCTCTACTAATTCAGGAAGTTCTTGGACACAAAGATATAAAGGAATGGGTATTGGACAAATATACTATTTTAGTAATTCAAAACAAAATCCTGATAAAATTCTTATTGGATGCCAAGATTTAGGTAATAGAGTTAGAAGTGGCGATACTTGGAATGTCGTTGGCGGTACGGGTGATGGATGCGGTTGTAGGTTTGACCCAACTAATGACAGCAGGTATTATTACTCAACACAATATGGTAATATTAGAAGAGCCCAAAATAATTCGTTATCAGGAACAGCTATTCTTGATACTGGTAGAGCAAGGCAACTGTTCGGCACAGGTGATATAAGTGCTTTTGTTTCTACTTTTGATGTTTCGCCAAGCGGAAAGTTATATGTAGGATATTGTAATATATATTATTCAGCAAATAATGGCAATACGTGGGACAAGCAAACAAATATTACTGCTTCAAGTTCTAATACAATTAGAAACGTAAAAGTAAGCACAAAAGATGAAAAATATGTTTATGCACACACACGTTCAACTATTCGTTATACAGATAATGGAGGAAATGTAGGTGCTACTTGGAAGTTAATTAATCCTCCTGGTAGCAATAATGTTTCGTATATATTGCCACATCCCGAGAACCCTCAAATGTTTTATATTACACTATCCGGCTATTCCGATGGGCAAAAATTGTATAAATATGATGGTCAGCAATGGATTAACCTGTCGGGCAACTTGCCTAATGTTCCTGCTAATTGCGTAGCAATACAGATGGATAACGGACAAGAAAAAATATATGTCGGAACTGATATTGGCGTATATTATGGATTAGAACAAGCACCTGTATATACCCGATGGGGAAATAATTTTCCTAATACTTGCGTTACAGAATTAGAATTTGTTAGTCCAAATTTAATACGTGCCGCTACTTTTGGACGCGGAGTGTGGGAGACAACTATTAATAATTGTTCTACTCAAAGTATTGTTATTAACGTAGATGGCGAAACATCTATATGTAGTAGAGATAGCGTTCGGTTATATGTTGCAACTCCTAACCAAACAGATATTGTTTGGTCTACAGGTGAAACAGGAAACGAGATATGGACTAGAACAGCAGGTAGTTATTTTGCTGTCTCTAACACTAATACCGATTGTTTAAGACCAAGTAATTACGTTAATATTGTAATTAAAACACAAAATAATCTCAACGTTTCTACACAAGGAACAACAGAAATGTGCTTTGGCGATAGTGTTATTCTAACTGCTTCAATAGGTTTTAAAGCAGAAACATATAAATGGAATACTAATGATACAGGCAGAACACTCGTTGTAAAAGAAGCAGGAATCTACTTTGTATCTGCCGAAAATAATAGTAGTGATTGCATTTCTCAATCGGATACTTTTGTTGTTAATACATACCCAAAACCGCACCCAACAACTATTAAACTTATTCTTGATGAAACCCAAAACGCTAGCAAAGTTGATACATTAGAAGCAAACGAAGGTGTAAAATTCCAATGGTATAAAGATGGTTCACGTCTAAATAATCAAACAGCAAAACGACTTACACGACTAAGAAGTACTGCAAATGTAGGAATATATACTGTAACTACTGCTAATGAAGGTGATTGTTATAGCGATGAATCTGCTCCTTTTGAATATACTTCTATTAAAGAAAATATTGAAGTATTAGTAAATATTAGTCCTATACCTGCATATAATGTTATTAATGTGGAATTACCGAGCGAATATTATGACGACTATTTTGCTACTATTATAGATATTACAGGCAAAATAGTTAAAGAATTTAACATAGTTAATTTTAGTCAAGGTGTATCGGTTTTTGATATACAATCATTACCTTCAGGCACTTATATGCTAAAATTAGAATCAGACAAGAATTCTATAACTAAAACATTCGTAAAAGGCGATAAGTAGCATCATACACACAATTCAACACGGGGGCAAGCCCCCGTGTTTGCGTTAGTGTTGTTAGAAATTTACATTTTTAGAAGAACCATATAAATAAAATAATCGTTATATTTGCTATATGTTAGAAGTAAAATCTGTCACCGAAATATCTAACGATATAAAAAATATACTCGAAAATAATATACCTTTCGTATTAGTAGAAGGCGAAATATCTAATTATAAACCACATTATTCAGGTCATAAATACTTTACATTAAAAGATGATTATGCCCAAATTAACTGCACTATGTGGAAATCAAGACCACTAAACTTTAATTTATTTGATGGGCAAAAAGTTCTAATAACGGGTGCTATAAGTGTATATCCGCCTCGCGGTAGTTATAATATAGATGTATTGAGCATACTGCCTGCAGGAACGGGTGATTTGTTCCAAGCATTTGAACAATTAAAGCAAAAACTTGACGCATTGGGCTATTTTGACGCGGAACAAAAGATAACTATTCCTGATTTTATACTAAATATAGGAGTATCTACTTCACCTACGGGAGCAGCAATTCAGGATATTATAAGCACGATAAAGCGTAGATTTCCACTTGCTGATATTTATTTTAGACCGACTATTGTGCAGGGCGAATCCGCTTCAATGGATATTGTTAAAGCAATAAAAGAACTAACACAATATCCCGTAGATGTTATTATTGTTGGACGTGGCGGAGGAAGTATTGAGGACTTATGGGCATATAATACTGAAGAAGTTGCTAATGCGATATATAATTGTTCGGTGCCAATTATTTCGGCTGTAGGACATGAAACGGATTTTACTATTTCTGATTTTGTTGCTGACATCAGAGCCGCTACTCCTACTGCGGCAGCCGAATTAGCAACGCCTATTACACAGCACGAAATACTTTCTAACTTGGATGCTTTTATGGCTAATATGCGAGCAAATATTGAACAAAAAATAGATGATATTAAGAAAACTTTGCAAATACATAATGTGGATAGATTTTATAATCTTTTTATGAACAGAATAAATTATACTTACGAAAAAATTGATAATTTGTCTGATACAATTAGAAAAGATATGCACTTTGCTTTGAAAAATAAGATAAACGAAATTAATAATTTAGAAAACAGGTTAATAGAACTTTCGCCCTACACTCCGCTATTACGTGGTTATTGCCTTATACAGAAAGATAGCAAAACGATTTCAAATAACATTTCTTTATCTAATTTGCAAACTTTTGAAATTATTAGAAAAAATGAAAAAGTTAATGCTATATTCAGTTCTATAAGTAGTTAAAAAAAGGAACATTTAACCTTGTCATTCCGAATTTACTTCGGCATCCCCACGCATAAAATAAGGGGATTTATCCACGTGTTTGCTTTTTTCTAAAAAAACGTATATTAGTATTTATAAAAAACTTTATTTTTGCATTTTTGTAATTTGATATAAATTTTTTTTAATAATATTAGAGGACTTTAAAATGAATAACTATATAAAAGTATTCAAAAAAGTTTTTATGCTTGTAGTGTTCCTTTTAGGGACCGCAAGTTTATATTCGCAAGACACTATTAGAACTCCACAGGATTTTGCGGATATGGTTCCGAATGGTAGTTACATTCTGATGTATGACATAACTGTTACACAGATGTATACGCAGCCCTTCACGGGACATTTTGACGGCAACAACAAAAAGATTACCGTTAATATCAATGAAAATGCCACTAATGTTGGTTTATTTAGCCACGTTGATGGTGGTAGCATTTACAACTTGATTGTTGATGGTTCTGTAGTTGGTGGGCTTCAGAGCGAGAATGTCGGTGGCTTTGTGGGTGAATTTCTATCAGGTGATATTAGTAGCTGCACTAATCTTGCTGATGTTACAGGTGAAAGTTTTATGTCTTCTGTTGGAGGAATATCAGGTGCAGTAGGATATAACGGCGGCGGAATGATAGAAAACAATAATAATGGCACAATTACCGGCGGTCAGTATGTAGCGGGCATAGCAGGAAAAACATCTTATGGTGGTGCTGATGTTGTTATAAA
>Ga0099364_10009433_pt1 | contig 13539 bp, 11 predicted proteins | sample TergutTh196P3_FD_73070 | JGI IMG/M metagenome (GOLD analysis project Ga0099364, IMG submission 73070) | Microcerotermes parvus P3 segment gut microbial communities from Pointe-Noire, Republic of the Congo - Th196 P3 | ecosystem: Host-associated > Arthropoda: Insects > Digestive system > Gut ...
GATAAAAGCCGCAAGAGCAGGCTTCAAAGAGTGGCGCCAGGTTCCATTGCACAAAAGAATTCGCATCCTCAGAACATATGGTGAAAAATTAAATGAAAAAAAAGATTTCTTTGTGGAATTAGCGGCTAAAGAAGGCGGTAAAACGAAAGGGCACGCGGAAGCCGAGTTTATAAACGCGGTCAGCCAAATTGAGCATTTTTGCGACGCGGCGAGAACATACAAAGGCGAATCATTTCCTGTGGGGGACCATTATTCCAACGAAACGGACTTAATGATTACGGTGCGGGAACCCTATGGCGTCGTAGCCTGTGTTCTTCCCTTTAACTTTCCTTTCGAACTCTATGTCCATAAAGTAGTCCCGGCTCTGTTAATGGGAAATGCCGTGGTAATAAAACCCGCGTCGGAAACGCCGCTATCGAACATTAAAATGACCGAATTACTGGCGGAGGTCGGCGTGACTCCCGGCGCCGTCAGTATTGTTACGGGCAGCGGAAGCAAGGTGGGCAACTGGCTTACCACGGATAAAGACGTGGACGTTGTAACGTTTACAGGCAGCACCGACGTGGGATTGAAAATCGCGAAAAACTGTGCCGAAAATTTGGCTCGCGTGTCGTTGGAACTTGGCGGAAACGATTCCCTCATTGTTTTGGAAGACGCCGATCTTGAGCACGCCGTGGCGGAAGTTATCGGTGGAAGAGCCTATTGCTCGGGACAAGTTTGCTGCGCGAGCAAGAGAATTCTCGTTCAAAATTCCATAAAAGCCGAGTTTACGTCAAAATTGGTGGAAGCTTTGAAAAAACTAAAACCGGGCAATCAATTTGATCCATCCAGCGATTACGGACCGCAGGTCAGTGAAAGCGCGGCGATCGAAGTTGAAGAACAGATTAACCATACGCTGAAACAAGGGGCCAAACTTCTTTGCGGAGGAAAACGGTTTAACCGTACGTTCATTGAGCCGACGGCGCTTGAAGCGAGCGCAGACATGGACGTTGCCGTGAACATGGAAATCTTCGGGCCCGTTTGGCCTGTTATCGGATTTGATACGGCGGATGACGCCATCGAGTTGTCGAACAAGTCAAAGTATGGTTTATCAAGCGGCGTTATCACGAACGATATCAACAAGGGAATGCATGTTGCAAAGCATATGGAGGCAGGGTGCTGCGTAATCAACGGTACGGGATGTTACAGATCGCCGGGACAGCCTTTCGGCGGACATAAGATGAGTGGTATCGGCGCCGAAGGCGGAACTTACACACTCGAAGAAATGAGTCAGGTAAAATCCATCGTACTGAGAAACGCCTATAAATAATGAGGAAACGGCGCTTTATGAGCCGTTGGCGGCAGCGGTGCGCGCGGCGTTTGATTCAATCGCGCCGCTGCCCGCCGACATCGTCGTAGTGACGGGCATCGGCACGATTTGCCCGCTCGCGGAACAAGCTGTTAAAGCGCGCGGGGCGAAGCGTATCGTCGCCGGACTGGACGGAGACGCGCAACGGCGCGCATTCTGACAACGCACGAGATGATTTGGAGGTAACTATTCCTTGGATAACAGCGAAAAGAATTTTTTAACCGAGAAATGCCGGCAAGTACGTTACGATGTGATGGACAGCATAGGAACCTTGGGGGTCGGTCATTTTGGCGGCAGTCTCTCGGCCGTTGAGGTTTTGACGGTGATTTATTTCAGACATATGCGTATCGAGCCCCGAAACCCAAAGAAGGAAGGCCGGGACAGATTTGTTCTCAGCAAAGCGCACGCGGGGCCGGCGCTGTACGCCGTGCTTGCGGGCAAAGGTTTTTTTGAACGCGACCTGTTGTACACGCTGAATCAACCTGACACCTGCCTGCCAAGCCATGCCGATATGAACCTGACACCGGGTGTGGATATGACGGCCGGATCCCTCGGCCAGGGGCTGTCATGCGCCGTTGGTATTGCGATGGGATCGAAACTGAAGAAGGACGGCGCGATGGTCTACGCGGTAATAGGCGACGGTGAAAGCCATGAAGGCCAGATATGGGAAGCGGCGATGTTGGCCGCGCACCGGAAACTTGACAATCTCATCGTGTTTTGTGATTACAACAAAATGTGTATTGACGGAGAAATAAAACAAATTTGCGGTTTGGAGCCGTTTGCCGACAAGTGGCGGGCTTTTGGCTGGAGTGTATTCGAGTGCGACGGCCACGACGTTGAAGCGATTGACGACGCTATAGTTCGGGCAAAGACTGTTGATGGGATGCCTTGCATGATCATTTTGCATACGCACAAGGGTAAAGGCGTTTCGTTCATCGAGGCGAACTGGGAAAACAACCATAATGTGGCTATTACTCGCGAGCAGCACATGCTGGCGTTGGCGGAACTGGAGAAAAAGTAATGCGTGAAATTAATAACGACATGGATATGAGAGACGTGTACGCTTGGGCTCTTGAGGATTTGATGGAAAAAGACGAGCGGGTCATGTTGTTGGACGCGGATCTCGCGCGGGCGAACGGCACATTGGCGATCAGAGAAAAATTTCCGGAAAGAGCGCTTGACACGGGCGTTGCTGAAGCGAATATGATGGGCGTGGCCGCGGGATTGTCGAGCTATGGTTTTATACCTTTTACGGCGACCTTCGCGGTATTTTCGTCGCGCAGGGTATGCGATACCGTAGCGGTTTCAATCGCTTACGCAAAGCAAAACGTCAAGATGATTGGAACAGATCCCGGAGTCGCAGCCGAACTGAACGGGGGTACGCATATGGCGATAGAGGATGTCGGCGTATTCCGCTCCATTCCCGGCATGGTCATTTTTGAGCCGGTGGATTGCGTGCAGCTTTATCAGGCAATACCCAGGATTGCGTCGTACTATGGGCCGGTTTATACGCGGCTGTTCAGGAAAAAACCGCCTGCTTCGGTTTTCGGCGAAGACTACGAATTCAATCTCTTCTCCGCGGATGTTTTAAAAGTCGGAACAGACATCAGCATTTTCGCGTCCGGAATAGAAGTCAAAGAATCGCTGGAAGCCGCCGAGTTGCTTTCCCATGAAGGTATTCAAGCGGAAGTCATAAATATACATACCATTAAACCTCTTGACGAGGAAACGATACTTCGTTCCGTTTCAAAGACGGGTTGCGCTCTTTCCGCTGAGAACCATAATATCGTGGGCGGTCTTGGAAGCGCTGTTTCGGAACTGCTTTCCAAGCGTTGCCCGGTTCCGATGGAATTTATTGGTATACAGGACCACTTCGGGCAAGTCGGTAAAATGCCGTTCCTGATGGAACGATTTAAAATGAATGCGGGGTATATCAGGAACGCCGCCGTAAAAGCAATAGGACGCAAAAGTATGTGAGGCGAAGCAGCGTGTCAAGTCGAATCCGCGAACAATCTTCAGTAGTAAGGAAACTGATTCAGCAGCGTGAATTTTTGCTGATTGTAATCCTCGTTGCCATGTGCGTAATAATCGGCAGTTACAACGCGGGCTTTTGGACAATCGCAAATTTTAAAGGATTGGCCCGCAGTTTCGCGCTTGACAGCGTCGTGCTGATTGGAATGACATTTCTGCTTATTTCGGGAATGTTCGATATTTCAGTCGCTTCAGTTATGGCGTTTTCCAGTTTCAGTTTCACATTCCTGTTCGTCAACGGAACCCCGCTCCTTTTCTCCGCGTTGATCACTCTTGCAATCGCCGCGATGATAGGGTTCGCAAATGGTTTTATCATAACAAAGTTTAAAGTAAACCCATTCATCACAACATTGAGTATGCAGACCATCGTTCGCGGGTTAGTGCAAGCCTTGTCGCAGGGAAGGCCGATTCGGGCGGCGGCTAAAAACTTTACCATTTACAGCACAAGCGAAATCTTCGGCATTCCGACTGTTTTCATAGTTGCGGTCGTGATACTGATTATTGTCGACATTCTTCTGCGTAACATACGCTACTTCAGGCAATTGTACTTTATCGGCGGTAATGAGACGAGCGCGGAACTGATCGGCATTGACGTCAACAAGACGCGAATAGTCTTCTTCATCGTTACGGCCATGCTGGCTGCCGTCAGCGGAATGCTTTCGGCGACCAGGCTTGAAGGAGCGAATCCCACCGCATATGTCGGTAAAGAAATGCAATTGCTGGTCGCAGCGGTGATCGGAGGTTGTTCACTTAACGGCGGCGAAGGCACTATGTTTGGCTCGGCGCTTGGGCTGCTGTTTATGTTTATCCTCAATAACGGGCTGATCATGTTTAGAGTGGATATATTCTGGTTTAACTTTGCCGTGGGGTTCTTCCTTGTCGTAGTCGTATTGATCAATACGCTCAGCAGCGAAGCGATAATCAAAAGGGACAGACGTAATTTCGAACAGGCGAAAAGCTGACGGCGTGAAATATCAGCCGGAACAGGCACGCGTAAGAATCAGGCTTAACTGAACTCTAAGAAGAAAGCAATAAATATAAATAATATAAGCTAAACGGGGGGAAGGAGGAACGAGTTGTCCCGACAAATCTTAAAAAGGAAGTTTACCTCTTTATGAGGATCGCTTCCAGATTACTTATTCTACGAGGAGGAGGAAATTATGAAAAAAGTATTCCCGATTCTATTGGTAATAATTATGGCGTTCGCGCTTTTGACCGCGTGTGGACAATCCGAAGCGGCTCCGGCATTTGAGGGAGAAATCGCGTATGTATCCTACTATACCAGCATTCCGTACTGGAACGATGGATTGAGGGGCCTGGAAGCGGCGGCGAAAGTTCTGGGCGTTAACTTTGATCGCTCAAGAAATTTTTACGGGCCGCTGGACGGCAATGGACAGGAACAGGCCAGGATTATCGATGAGCTGGTGGCAAAAGGCGTAAAAGGATTGGTTATTTCGCCGGTCGACAATGACGCGATAGCAGGGTCATGCAAAAGGGCTATGGACGCGGGCATTCCGGTTGTTATGGTCATTAGCGGCATAACGGATAAATCGGCTTATTTCGCCGAGCTTGGCGGTTCGAACTATAACGTCGGCGTCACCGGAGGCGAGTACATCGCGAACTTGATTGGCGGGAGCGGGAAAATCGGCGTTCTGACCATACCCAGCGTTCCGGTTCACCAGGAACGCACAGCCGGTTACCTTGAAACGTTAGGCAAGTATCCGGGGATTGAAATCGCCGAGCCGCTGGTTGACACAAACGCGGGGCCGGATGAAGCGCTGGCGAGAACCATCGCGCTTATTCAGGCGAATCCGGATCTCAAAGCTTTGATCGGAACCGACTCTGTCGGCGGCGCGGCGGCTGCGAGAGCCGTCAAGGAGACAGGTAAAGTCGGTGAGATCGTAATCGTTGGCATGGATCGGGACGCGGATCTATTAGGTTATATCGACGAGGGCGTTGTCACCGCGACGGTGGCCTCGAAATCGTTTACCACAAAATGGATGGCCATGCACTACGTCTATTGGATACTCAACGATTATATGAAGGATGTGGACGATTGGAAAACAGCGAACGTAGATCCCGTCCCTCGCGTTACTGATACAGGGAACATGCTTATTACGCAGGAAAATATCGGTATGTTCCTCGAATAAGGAAAAGATGCGACGGTTCCCGCGTTGGCGCGACAGGGCGCGGGAACCTCGCGATATGCTGGAGAAGGTTATGAATCAATCTGCTGTGATCTTAAAAAATATCAGTAAAAGGTTTGGCGGCACGCAAGCGTTGTCCGACGTTTCCTTTGAAATTGCGAAAGGCGAGGTTCACGCGCTGCTCGGCGAAAACGGCGCCGGCAAATCAACATTGGTTAAAATAATTTCAGGCGTCATACCGAAAGACGAAGGAAGCATACTCGTTGACGGCGAGGAACTGCGCGTCAAAAACCCGCAACAGGCAAGACAAAAGGGTATTAATGTCGTATATCAGGAATTATCGCTTGTTCCGAACCTGACAGTCGCCGAGAATATTCTCGCGTCCACCGAACGGATGAACGAGTTCCGGAAAATGGACGTAAAAAACCTGCCCGACCATATCCGGCAAGTACTGACGAAATTTCATATAAATCCCTCGACTCGGGTGAGGCATCTGGGAATTGGTATGCAGCAAATGGTGGAAATCACCAGCGCCATTTCCCGTAACTGCAAGCTGCTGATCCTTGACGAGCCGACGGCCGCGCTCACTAACGAAGAAGTAAATGAATTGTTCAGGCTTATCGGCGAGCTGAAACAACAAGGCGTTACGATTATTTATATAAGTCATAAAATTTCGGAAATACTCACAATCGCGGACAGAGTGTCCGTTTTAAAAGATGGCCTATACGTTGGAACAAAGCCAATAGTGGAATGCGACGAAGAAACATTGATATCAATGATGATAGGCCGCGAACTTGGTAATATGTATCCGCCGTTGGGAACCGAATTGGGAGAAGTTATTCTGGAAGTTAAAAATCTCGCGGGCGAGGGCTTCAAAGACGCGTCATTCTATCTTCGCCGAGGTGAAATATTAGGTTTCGCGGGTCTTAACGGCGCGGGGCGCACAGAACTCATGACGACGATATTCGGCGCCTCAAAAGCGTATAGCGGCGATATCATGCTGGAAGGCAATGCTTTAAGGACAAAGCGGCCGATTGATGCGATCCGGGCAGGCATCGCCTATTTGCCGGAAGATCGCAAGCAGGTGGCGATTTTTTCGCAGATGGATATCAAGGAAAACTCGATTACCGCAATCATTGATAGTGTGGCGAAAAATGGCATGCTTGACCGGAAAATGATCAGAGAATTGACTTGCGGAATGATCGATAAACTGAGAACGAAAGTCGGTTCGATAGATGACAAAATACTCAGCCTTTCCGGCGGCAACCAGCAAAAGGTAGTCCTTTCGCGCTGGCTGCTGAGCAATCCCAAGGTGTTGATTGTAGACGAGCCGACCCGCGGCATAGACGTGGGCGCGAAACATGAAATATACCAGATCCTCCGTGATCTCGCCTCGAAAGGAATTGGAATTATTCTTGTTTCATCTGAACTTCCTGAAATAATTGGAATGTGCGACAGAGTCATCACAATGTACAGAGGCAAGGTTATATGTGAAGCTGAAAACGACGCGGCGCTGACGGATGTATTGGGCAGAGCAATAGTTGGAATGACTTCTGAGACGGTGATAAGGGAGGCGGAGGCGCGCGTATGAAAAAAACGCTTTCTTTCATTGCAAAACAACGGGAACTGCTCTTAGGCGCGCTGATCTGCATCGCCGCGGTGTTCCTGGAATTCTCAACCGGCGGAATATTCCTGACCAAAAACAATTTGCTTGCAATCGCCGACACAAAATCGATTGACGCGTTTGTAGTTATCGGTGTTACCTACTTATTGATCTCCAAAGAGTTTGACTTATCGACAGCCTCAAGCATGGCATTGGGCAGTATGGTTTGCGCGTGGCTCATGGCGCGCGGAGCTCCAATCCTTGTCGGCGTTTCAGGAGGATTTGCGGTGGGCGCGATGATTGGCGGTATCAATGGATTATTGGTAACCCAGTTTAAAATCCCGTCATTCATCGCAACATTAGGGACGATGTTCGCGGCAAGAAGCCTTACGCAAGTCATTGGGCAGGGCAGGCCCATCGCGAATTTGCCGCAAGCGTTTATTGATATAACGAACTATAGAATCGCGGGCCTGCCGTGGACATTGGTGTTGTTGGTAGTCGTCGCGATTTTGCTGCAAGTTTTCCTTAAACGACAGCGTTCGATGTTCAAACTATTTTTTATCGGCGCAAATGAAAGGGCCGCGCGGATGGTTGGCATAAAGACAAATAAACAACGCTGGGTTATGTTTGTCGTTTCCTCGATGATCGCGGTGTTCGCGGGTTTGATACTGACCTCAAGGGCGAGATCGGCTTCCCCCATCGCTTTTCAGGGTATGGAATTAAGGTTCATCGCGGCGTCGGTTATTGGAGGCGCTTCCATCAACGGTGGTCAGGGCTCCATATTAGGCGCGTTACTGGGGCATCTTGTTATTTCCCTCATCGGGAATACAATGACTCAGTTGAGTATTTCGCCATATTGGGAAGGCGTAATATTTGGGTCGGTATTGCTGACCGCCGCTATCTCGGACTCGTTCAGCCGGATGAAGACAACCGCGTAAAAAAAATCGCCTGAAGATACTTGAAAAAAGGTATTCTTTCGAAAATTATAAGTTATAATTGGCGGAGATACGGTGGTGTTAATAAAATTTGAGCAATGAAATCAGTCGCTCGCAAGCAGTTTACGAATATATTTTAAATAAAATTCTCACTCTCGAATTCTCTCCGGGTTCCAGGATACCTGAAGAAATGATTGCCAGCCAGATGGGTACCAGCCGTACGCCGATCCGCGAAGCCTTGCGAAGGTTGGCGACGGAGGGACTGATTTTATTATTTCCCAATCGTTATGCGCAAGTCGTTGAATTTACGGAAAAGGATATATATGATTTGGGGGTTATGCGCATTTTTTTGGATATCGTCGCTTCGCGACTTGCCATACTGAACGGCAGCAACGCTGATTTTTTTAAATTGAGCGCGATTGCTAAAAAGTGTGACATTGCTGCGATGGAACTGGATATGCGGAGGCAAATAACCTTAGACAGCGAATTTCATTTTGAGCTTGCCAATATCTCGGGCAATAGCGTTCTGAAAAAGATTCAGTCCGAACTGAACCTGAAAGTGTGCCTGCTTCAGGCGATACGATTTGAAGGGGTTGAAAGAAGGGTTTATTACCATAAGAAGATCGTGGAAGCGATTATGGCTCGCGATATCGCGAGAGCCTCAAAAAGTGTCATTGACCACTTGAGCGCGTTTTATAGTATTGACGTCGAGAAGCATAATATGGAATATTTTGATTTTGCTTATGTGTTCAACTTGGGAATGTAACGCGCTAACCGTCCAAATCGTTGCTCGCGCTGCCTGGAAAAGACATGCGGAGTCGGCGTTTTGAGCGTGAATCGGAGGGATTTGCTTTGACGATAACAGTTGTCGCGTACGCCGAACTCAAGGAATATCTTGGGCGTAGCGGCACAACCAGTTTGGAGATTACCGGCGGAACGACTCTCGGTGAGGTTATTCAAAAACTCGGTCTGCCAAAAGAGCGTATTATGAGTATCGTCTGTGAGCAAAAGCTCGAAGGTTTGGACTCAACTGTCAAAGACGGATGCGTCTATCAGATTTTACCGTTGATTGGCAGTGGCTAATCACAGGTTGACGTGAGGGAAGTGAGTTAAATTATGACGTTTGTAAGAATCAATATGACCGAAAAAACGATTTCCAGGCAGCCTGTTCCAGAAAAATATAAAATGCTTGGCAATCGGGCGGTAATTGCCCACTTGGTGTATGATGAAATACCCCCGGCTTGCAGCCCTATAGGACCAAATAACAAGCTTATTTTCGCCACAAGCCCGTTCGAAACGCTGGGAATAACCTGCACGATGAGAATGTCGGCGGGAGGTAAGAGCCCGCTTACAGGCGGGATCAAGGAATCGAACGCGGGAGGTCTTGCCGGTCCATGCATGGCAAAACACGGCATTCGCGCGTTTATTATCGAGGGGAAACCCGCGGACGGAAAACTATATATGATTCAAGTGAATAAAAATGGAATTGAAATTCTCGATGCCGAGCATATGCGCGGCAAAGGCACTTATGAAACGACGGCTTCGCTTCTCGGCAAATATGGTAAAAGATCCGCCGTCATAAGCATTGGTACGGCGGGAGAACAGCTTTTGAATGCTTCTGGAATTTTTATAAACGATATTGACGGCGATTCCGAACGAGCGGCCGCCAGAGGCGGTTTAGGCGCCGTAATGGGCTCGAAAGGAATCAAAGCGATCGTTATCGAAGGCGACGGAGACTTTCGCAGTCCCGTTCACGATGAAGAAAGTTTTAAAGAAGCCAGGAAAGCGTTGCACGAAGCTATCATAGCAAGTCCGGGCAGAGAGGCTTTGATAAAGTTCGGCACCCTGGGCGCAATGATGATTGTTCATGCGCTTGGAGGGGTGCCGACAAAGGGCTTCACGGAGGGAACCTGGGAAGAAAAAATCGGCATGGTTAATATTGACAAGCTTAGCGAAACAATCCTTCAGCGCGGGGGAGAGGGAGCAATGAGCCATTCCTGCGCGCCGGGATGTATTGTAAGATGTTCAAAAATATTGGCCGATAAAGACGGCAGGAAACTCCTTTCGTATGAGTATGAACCGGGGGGGCTTTTTGGGCCGAATCTTTTGATCGACGATCTGGACGCAATCGCCCGGCTTAATTTGAAATGCAACGACTACGGTCTCGACTTGATAGAAGTAGCCGTAACTTTAGGCGTTCTTTGTCACGCGGGTATTATGAACTGGGGAGATTCGCATAAGGCAAATGAGCTTATCGACGAAGTCGCAAAGGGAACCGCGCTAGGCAAGCTTATTGGCAGCGGAGCGGCAACTGTCGGCAGAGTATTCGGCGTCGACAAAGTTCCCGCGGTCAAGGGGCAGGCTATGGCCGCATATGATCCACGCGGGATCAAAAGCTATGCGATAACCTACGGTACGTCTCCAATGGGAGCCGACCACACCACAGGAGCCACCTTTCGGGCGGAAGCCGATCACTTTACATGGGAGAACGCGGTTGAACTCTCCCGGCCCGCGCAGATCAGCGCCGCGTTTTATGACGCTTATTTCTGCTTCTTTATCGCTCGTTGCATAGCCGCCAACACTCATCTGCTCAAAGATCTGTTTAACAGCGTTTTCGGAACCGCATATGAGGACGCTTCATTTATGCGGGAAATCGGAAAGGATATCATAAAACACGAACGGATGTTCAATATCGCGGCGGGCGTCAATGAAGAATGGGTACCCGAGTTTATGCGTGAAGAGCCGCTTGCTCCCCACGGCAGAACCTGCGACGTTCCCGAAAACGAATTTGCAAAATTCTGGGACGAAGAGTTTTGGGGAGAGTTCCCACCCGTTCCGAAGAGGTTTTAATTCTAATTCCAAATCAATATGCGAAGCATATTGATTTGGAAAAAACCACGGCGCTACGCGTAATATATGAGCGCGTATGCCGGCCGCGCGGCCCGTTATCCTTTCAAGCCGCTTGAAGCGATGCCCTGTACAAAAAATCTTTGCAGGGCGAAGAACACGATAAGAATCGGAATCAAAGACACAACGGATATTGCCATGATTAAGCCGAACTCCGACGAGTACATTCCGATGAACTGGCGCATACCCAACTGAATCGTCCATAACGGCTGGCTGGACAGGTAGAGCCGCGGACCTAAAAAGTCATTCCAGGTTAAGACAAAGGTGAAGATTGTCAACGTGGCCAGCGCCGGTTTCGACAGCGGTAGCATAATACGCCGCCAAATCCCGTATTCGCTCATGCCGTCGATTCTTGCCGCTTCGATCAGTTCATCGGGTATGGTGTCATAGAACTGCTTCATGAGAAAAACGCCGAAAGCGGTGAACGCTTGCAGGATAATTATTGCCATATGGGTGTTTACAAGACCCATAGTGCGGAACATGATAAACTGGGGCACCATATAGACCTGCCAGGGTACCGCGATTGTAGCCACATAAGCCAAAAAAAGGAAATTCCTGCCCGGGAAACGCAGTTTTGAAAAGGCGTAGGCGGCGAAGCTTGAGGTGAACAACTGCAAAAATGTTACTATAAAAGTAAGTTTCGCCGTGTTTTGCAAATATCTTAGCAGCGGAATCCTCGTCCAAATATTCAAGTAGTTTCTCCACACCGGCGGACGCGGTATCCACTGGATGGGTATGGAAAATACGTCCCTGTCCAGTTTCAAAGAAGACAAAATCAGCCAGAAAAACGGAAACAGCAATAAGCACGCAAAGAAAATCAAAAGGGCATATACGAAGGTCATTTTTATCGCGCGGCGCGTTTTAATTATTTCCATGATTAACTCTCCAACCGTTTCTGTATGATGAACTGCGGAATCGTAACAGCCAGAACAAGCGCAAGCAAAACAAGGGCGATGGCGCTGGCATAGCCAAGATCCCAACTGACAAACGCCGTGCGGAAAATATGAACGACGAGCATGGAAGCCGAACTGCCCGGAGTTTCCGAATTCGTTATCATAATAACCTGGTCAAAAGCCCTGAAACTCGTGATTGTGAGCATGACGCTGACGAAAAAAGTCACAAACCTGAGCTGCGGCAGCGTAATGTAAAAAAACTTCTTAACTCCCCCGGCTCCGTCAATTGAAGCGGCCTCATACAACTCGGGCGGGATGCTCTGAAGCCCGGCCAGGTAGATGATCATAAAATATCCCATATTTCGCCACGCGGTAAAGAAGATAATGGTAGGCATTACCCAATTTCTGTCGGCGGCCCATCTGGGCGGATCGGCGACGCCCATGCTCATGAGCAGCTGGTTCACCGGTCCCCAGGAGGGATGAAAAATCTGGTTCCAAACAGCGGCCATCGCGATTAATGAAGCCACATGAGGGAAAAACATAACGCCGCGGAAAAAAGCCCTCCCGCGGATTTTATTGTTAAGCAGCAAGGCGAGACCCAGTGAAAAAACCAAAGTAAGCGGTACTGTGGCGGCAGTGAAATAAATAGTGTTACGCAAAGACGGCATAAAAAGATGGTCTGTTCTCATTCGCGCGAAATTTGACAGGCCCGCGAAGGTAAAAGAGTTATCCGCCAAATTCCAGCGCATAAAGCCCAACGCCAGAGCAAAACCCATAGGTATCAAAGTGAATACGCTGAAACCGACCAGATTAGGAGCGATAAAACTGTAAGCCACCACCGTATTTTTAAGGCTGCGGTTATTGGTGTTCAGCGCGGCGCCAACAAGATATACAATTGGAATGGCGAGAAATAGAATTGAAACATAAGAAAAGCCACCGGAAAAAAACGAAACGACCAGCATAACGAAATGAAATATCAGAACAAAAATACAAAAAAATGCAAGCGCCTCGGCTTTTGGAGGCGAAGTTGAATACGCTGGCCCCAAAATACCTAAAGCAATATACAAAGACGCAAAAATAATACCGACGGCGGATAATCGTCCATCTCCAACCGAAAGCAGGGCGCTTTGCCAGGGAAAATTAATATTTACGGAAAGCGCGCCAAAAAGTTCCGATATGCCTAATATAATGCAAAGGACTCCCGTCACTCTTAACTGCCACTTGCCCTGTTTCTCGGAAGATCGGGATAAGTTCTGCGCGGCGGACGCGCCTGTCGCCGGGAGCGGAGTTTTCATAGACCGTTTCTCCTTTCCGAGTTCAGCTGTTTTTATTTTATTACGCGCAGTGGAGCGTTACGCGCAGAGGGGCGTGGTATCGCCCCTCTGCGCGCTGCTAATCATGCGGAATTTCGTTGTTTTTTATTGCCCTAAGAGTTCGCTCCCAATTCGCTGGTTCATCATGTCGATGCCCTCTTGAATCGAAATATTCCGGGTCATAATCTCCTCGTGAGCTTCGTTGCGAATCGCGTTGATTTCCGCCGCGAACTCGTGCATTGGCATTTCAAGGAAGATATTGTTCGGACGCATCGCTTCTCTGGTGGTATCATCCTGCGGGAAGCCGGGGATCGCTAAAATCGTATCCAGCGCGTCGTCGGTCATATAGGCGGGGAATTGGC
>Ga0099364_10009434_pt1 | contig 13538 bp, 10 predicted proteins | sample TergutTh196P3_FD_73070 | JGI IMG/M metagenome (GOLD analysis project Ga0099364, IMG submission 73070) | Microcerotermes parvus P3 segment gut microbial communities from Pointe-Noire, Republic of the Congo - Th196 P3 | ecosystem: Host-associated > Arthropoda: Insects > Digestive system > Gut ...
GAAGCCGGCACGTTTCGCTGTTATAAGATTTCTCAAAAAGTCAATTCGAGAGTGCTGGGTATACGCTCCGAAGGCGTCACCGTATCGTGGTACAGCAAGGGCGTAGGGACGGTTAAGACAGAGACTTATGACAGTAAGGGGAAATTGTTGTCGGTGGAGGAGTTGAAGATGAATTAGGAATGAAAAATTACTTTCAATGGAGGTGGAAAATGTAGGTAATTTAATCATCAATTTTTAATTGACCTGCCGGGTAAAAATCCGGCAGTTTTTTTTACCATTTGTATTATTATGTCTTTTACTTGATGGCTATGGGGCTTGACCCGCAATCCACTAAAAAGAACGAGATTGCGGGTCTGTTGAACTTGATTCAGTACCGCAACGCGAACATTAACCTTTCCTGTACCTACTATATCTCAACGCCCAAAACCTTAAAAAAGGTTTTTTTGTCTTCGTAATATGTCATTTTTGTATCGAATTTCCATATCCAGCGTTGTGCATCAGGGTGACGAATAATTGGATGATGTACTGACGTTTTGCGGGAAATTTCCTTGTCTTCGGGCGTAAAGGTGATTTCTTCGTAATCGGCGACCAAACAAGAACGACCGCGAGGTAAAAGGTCTATATGGCATTTCTGAACATTTTCACGAAAATAACCTGTTTCTGCGCCGTTCAATTCGAAGAGCTGTGAAAGATATTCAACAAGTAAAATGTCTAACTGATTAAGGATGTTGCATGAAAAAACAAAATCAAATTCATTCAAATCTAATGTTGTTTGAGGTTGAATTTCGCTAATTGGCGGGCGCTTTCTGCTATTGCGATACTGTTTTACGTATTGGTACACAGGACGTGCAAAACCGGAAATGTCGCACACACGCAAATCGATATTTCCCAACGACTTCGCCAGTTTTTTTACCTTTGCCGGATGACGAATATCATACAGATAAACTTTATCAAAATATTCGCTCATTTCTTCCAACGGCACATCCAAGAGCCATCCACTTCCAAGTACAGCCGCCGTTTTATTATTTTTTCCCGGCATTGCTTCCAATGCAAACTTTCGTGTATTTTCCAAATGTTCATTCCATCCTTCCCCTTCGCGCCGATAGCGACGTAGGATACCCGACTGGTCGGCAAAATATCCTATCTGACGGTACAATAAATGAAAATTGAAAATTGAAAATTGAAAATTGAAAATTGTTTTTATGCCTTTCTGCGTCATCTTGAAACTTGAAACCTGAAACTTTAAACTTTCCAATCAATCGCTTCGATTCCGTTCATACGAAGATATTCATTTGCTTTTGAAAAGTGCTTGCAGCCGAAAAAACCGCTATGAACCGAAAATGGCGATGGATGTGGCGCTTGTAGGACTAAATGTTTTTGCGTATCAATCAGGCTTTTCTTTGCACGGGCATAGTTGCCCCAAAGCATGAACACTAAATTTTCGCGACCCGACGACAGATACTGAATAACCTTGTCGGTAAACTGCTCCCATCCTTTGCCCTGATGCGAAGCCGCCGATGATGCGCGAACAGTAAGCGTTGCATTGAGAAGGAACACTCCCCGGTCTGCCCAACATTCGAGATTGCCCGACGATGACGGCGTTATTCCCAAATCGTTGTGTATCTCTTTGTAAATGTTCAATAGCGATGGCGGCGGCTTAACCCCGTCGGGAACAGAAAAACAAAGCCCATGAGCCTGTCCCTCGCCGTGATACGGGTCTTGACCGAGTATAACAACTTTGACGCTGTAAAACGGCGTGTGAGCGAAAGCGTTGAAAATAAGCGAACCGGGAGGATAAACAACATATTGTCGCTTCTCTTCAACTAAAAATGCTTTAAGGTCAGCAAAATATGGCTGCTCAAACTCGGCAGACAAAACTTTTAGCCAACTTTCTTCAATTTGAGGATTAGGTTTTGTTGACATATGACATAAATAAAACTGCAAAAATAATAATTTTTTAGTAACATTTTTGAAAAAAAAACGTATACATACATAATATGTATATTTTTTACAGGAAAAAATTTTTATTTTTCTTACTTGCAGTTATCAGTGCGAGTCAACTTTCGGGACAAGACGGTAAAGTGGCGGTATTTGACCCTGCCGGCAATGTAGACAACGCAATCAAAGAGATTGTACGCGAAGAGATCAGTTCGTATATTGTCAATACTGTCGGTTATACGTCGCTTGAACGGCAACTGATTATCAGGGCGTTCGAACTGCGCAGGGTTCAGCCGGGCGGATTGATGGACGATTCGCAAGCCGGCGAGATAGGCAGAACTGCGGGCGCTAATTTTGTGCTTGTATCGAGCATCACAAGAATAGGCGACAATTTTCATATTTCCAGCAAGCTTATCAATGTGCAAACCGTACGTATCGAAATGCAAAGAACCGTGCAAACTCAAAGGGGCACGGACGATTTGATTACCGTTGTTCAAAAGATGGCGAGCGAAATGTTTGACGATAAAAGATCTAACGGGCAAACAACGCCCACAATCATCACGCAACGACCGACAGCTTCTGTATCAGCAGCGCCGCCTATACTTACAGTGCGCGGAAGAGTTGTTCATCAGGACAGTCAAGAGCTGTCAAAACGTCAAGTTAGAGGTATGATGATAAACAATGATGCGTTGCAGATGTATAATAAAAGCCTTATAAGAAACGGAAGCGGAAACTTTTGGATAACTACCGGAATTTTATCAGTTGCCGGTGGCGCCGTTATTGCTGCAACACAGCCCTTTGAAGTGATACATAGTTACATAGACCAACACAACAATCATTATTATGAGTATCGCGACGAGCAGTTTGCTTATATCGTTGGCGGAAGTATTGCCACAGCGGGCGTAGCGATGATAATTACCGGAGCTCTCATGAAAAAATCCGGTTTACAAATGCTCAAAAAATCAGTTGATTTGCATAATACCCGAAGAAACAGAGCAAATGTTGAATTGGATTTTGGTTTTACCGGAAACGGAGTGCGTTTTGCGCTAAATTTTTAATAACTGAACAATGAAAATTAATAAAGACATGAAAAATATCGTTTTTTATCTTATAACAGTCGCCATGTTACTGACATCAGCGTGCGTAGACAAGGGGGGGCGCGTAACCGGCGTGAAGCTCGACCATAATGAGATAACGCTGTGCATAGATGAAAGCATAACGCTGAAAGCTACCGTAATACCCGCCAATGCCGATGAAAAAACATTGTATTGGACGAGCAGCGATTCCGATTTGGTTAAGGTTGACGAAAATGGAAAAATAACAGGCGTAGCATTTACCGACAACGACGAAAAAGACGATGAAGATGAAGACGATTATGACAACTTTGTCACCATTCGCGTTAGCACCAAGGAGGGCAATTTCGCTGACTATTGCCATGTAAGAGTAAGAGCCACCGGCGTTTGGACGCAAAAAGCAAATTTCGGAGGTTCCGGTAGAGTTGGCGCCGTTGGCTTTTCCATTAACGGCAAAGGATATATTGGAACCGGTTTTGATAATGATTTTCATAGGGATTTTTGGGAATATGACCCGGTTTCTAATACCAGAATACAAAAAATCGATTTTGCAGGCATCGGAAGACAAAATGCTGTTGGCTTTTCTATCGGCGATAAGGGGTATATTGGAACCGGTTTAAGCGATAATAATTCCAGTAATGATTTTTGGGAATATGATCCGAGTTCAGAAAAATGGACACAGAAAGCAAATTTTGCAGGCGTAGCAAGATTTGGCGCCGTTGGATTTTCAATAGCCGATAAGGGATATATCGGAACCGGTTTTAATGGTCAATATCTTCAGGATTTTTGGGAATATGACCCCGATTCTGATACATGGTCGCAAAAAGAAGATTTTCCGGGTGTTGCAAGACGCGGCGCCGTTGGTTTTTCAATTGGCAATAAAGGATATATCGGAACCGGTTTTAATGGCAATTATCATCAGGATTTTTGGGAATATGACCCGAGTTCAGAAAAATGGACACAGAAAGCAAATTTTAAGGGAAGTGCAAGATACGGCGCCGTTGCCTTTTCCATAGACGGCAAAGGATATATCGGAACGGGTTTTTATACAACCGGAAATGGTTATCTGAATGATTTTTGGGAATATGACCCCGTTTCAAATATTTGGATAAGAAAAATCGATTTTGCAGATGGAAACAGACGGAATGCCGTTGGCTTTTCCATTGGAAATAAAGGATATATAGGAACGGGATCTAATAATGATTATCTTCGGGATTTTTGGGAATTTACGCCGTGATGGGCTATTCATTTATTAACTTTAAGCCTTCCGAAACCGGAATTATTTTCCCGTCTACTATGCAGACAATAAAAGCATCATTGAAATCAGCTCTTACTTTTTGCAAATTTTCCTGTGCTGCAGCGTAATCGGTTGTGCGACCCACTATGTATTTGTAGAGAGTTTGCGACGTCTGAAATCTTTCTACATTATTATATCTATTGAAGTTATTCGGAGTAGTTTCAACAGGACGGGATGTTGTTCGTATCTGGATACAAAATTCTACCTTATTCGAAGCGGAAATATTATTTGTTACAGCCTGTGAATCGCCCGGGCTGAACGCACTGCGGTTTTCTGTGTTAATCTTGTAAGAACTGAACGCCTGAAAAATTGCGTTTGCCAATTGCTGTTTTCCTGTTTCCGAACTCATGTATCTTTCTTCTTCGGCATTGCAGATGAAACCAACTTCGACCAATACGCTGGGCATGGATGTTTTCCACAGAACAAAAATAGGCAACTGCTTCACGCCGCGGTCTACTCTTTTCAGCGTATTTTTGAATTGACTTTGCACCTCGCTTGCTAAACTGATACTTTGATGAAAATAGGCTTGTTGATAAATTTCCTGTATGATAAATGATTCGGGACGGCTATAGTCAAAACTTTCGTAACGTATCGAATGATCTTCTTCGAAAAGGATAACATCGTTTTCACGTTTGACAACTTCTAAATTGGCTGCCAAGTGTTGCGTTCCCATAACAAAAGTTTCTGTGCCTGCCGGACATCGTCCACTTGCGGCATTGGCATGAATAGATATAAAAAGATTGGCATTTGCTTTATTTGCAATTTCAGCGCGCATGAGAGGTTCGATATATACATCGGTTTTGCGCGTGTATATAACTTCGACGTCAGGATACTTGTCGTTAATCAACTTACCTAACTTCAAAGATATGTCAAGCACGATATCCTTTTCCCTTGTTCTTGCGCCACTCGCTCCGGGATCGCGACCGCCGTGTCCGGGGTCGATTACCACTTTTTTTAACATTGACCCATTTTCCTGTGCATAAATCGTTTCCGTTTGAAATAATATAACAAACGCACACAAAAATATGCATCTACAAAAAATCACACGATACAAAATCATACTTAAACAATTAACTATCAATTTTTGTAACGCAAAGATACAAAATTTATTTTATAATAATGTTAAAAATACTAAAAAAACACATTTTTTTGAAAAATTTTCATACTTTTGCACAATGAAAAAATTTATAAAATTTTTCTTTTTGCTATTCATGGTAAGTCTTTTCGGCTATACCCTGTATTTTCTTTACCAGAAGTCGAAACCCAGACCTGTAGCATATCAGACCAAAAGTCCGTTCTTCACCGATATAATAAATAAAACAGTAGCAACGGGTTCGGTTGTTCCTCGCCGCGAAATAGAGATCAAGCCGAAGGTGTCGGGTATTGTTTCAGAGATTTACATTAAGGAAGGCGACATAATAAAAAAAGGCGACCGTATCGGAAGGGTGAACATCATTCCCGACATGGCTAATCTGAACAATGCCGAATCGCGTGTACGGCGCGCAAAAATCAATTACGAAGACGCCAAAGTCAATTACGAGCGACAAGAAAAACTTTACGAACAGAGAGTTATCGCCATCGCCGATTTCGAACGGGCGAATATTGCATACAGAACGGCAAGAGAAGAATTGGAAGCCGCCGAAGACAATCTGCAAATCATTCGCGAAGGCGCAGCACAAAAATCGGGACAAACGACCAACACTATCATCGAATCGACCATTTCGGGAATGGTGCTCGACGTGCCTATAAAAGAAGGCAATTCGGTAACAGAAAGCAACACTTTCAACAGCGGCACTACTATTGCGATTGTTGCCGATATGGGCGAAATGATTTTTGAAGGCAAAGTAGATGAATCGGAAGTAGGAAAAATCAGGGAAGGTATGGACTTGATACTGACCATCGGCGCGTTGGAAACAGAATCATTTACCGCCGAATTGGAACACATCGCTCCCAAAGGAGTTTTCGAAAATGGCGCCGTTCAGTTCAAAATACAGGCAAAAGTAACGCTCAAGCAGGGCAGTTTTATACGCGCGGGCTACAGCGCTAATGCCGACATAGTGTTAGACCGGCGCGAAAATGTAATGGTTGTGGAAGAAAGTCTTTTAAGTTTTTCGCGCGATTCCACGTTCGTGGAAGTGCAAGTAGCCCCTAACGTATTCGAAAAACGTCACATAAAAACAGGACTGTCTGACGGAATAAATATTGAAGTGCTGTCGGGCGTTTCGATGGAAGACAAGATAAAGTGGATTCAATAAATAATAAAAATCTTAACAAAACCGTATCATTTTTTTAACCAAAAAGTAACATCATACCTCTACTTTTGCGTCAAAAAATTTAGATACCTATATGACAAAAAAGTTATTTGTATGCCTTGTATTATTGTGCGTTATGCAATTTTTATCAGCACAGACAGGCGTCATTAGCGGGACAGTGATTGAAAAATCTACGGGCGAAACTTTGCCTTCCGCTTCTGTGGTAGTTGTTGAACTGCAAAATACCGGAACAACAACCGATTTTGACGGAAATTACAGTCTAAACGTGCCTTCTGGGACGTACACATTGCGGATTTCCTTTGTATCGTTCAATACTGTTGAACTGACCGATGTAGTAGTAGAGGCTGGCAAAACGACGACGGCAAATGTTGCAATGGAAGAGGCGGCAACGGGTATTGAAGAAGTGGTTGTTGTGGCTGTACGACGTATGAACTCGGAGGTTTCGATGATTTCAGCCATCAGATCGTCGAATTTGGTATTGAGCGGCGTTTCTTCGCAACAAATCAGCCGCACGCAAGACCGCGACGCTTCGGAAGTAATAAGGCGCGTTCCGGGAATTTCTATTATCGATAATCGTTTTATCATCGCGCGTGGTTTGTCGCAACGATATAATAATGTATGGATAAACAACAGCGCCGTGCCGAGTTCGGAAGCCGATTCGCGGGCGTTTTCGTTTGATATGATACCCAGCGGGCAAATTGAAAACATGATGATTGTGAAGTCGCCCGCGCCCGAACTGCAAGCCGATTTTGCCGGCGGTTTCGTCAAAATAGCAACAAAAAGCATACCCGAAGAAAATACCATACAGGTAAGTTACGGAATTAATATTAACACTACGACCCATTTCCGCGATTTCAAGTATGCGAAGGGCAGCGCGATGGATTTTATGGGTTTCGACAACGGCTTTCGCGATATGAAAAGCGTAGTTGCAGCGCAGTATATTGACCCCAGAGACCCCGAATTGGTTACAAAAGCATCAAACGAAGGTTTCAATAACGATTGGATTATACGCTCGCGTAAGCCTGTTGCAGACCACCGATTTTCATTGATGGTCAACCGTTACGCCAATCTAAACGGCGGCGGCAGACTTGGACTGATGGCGGCGCTAAACTACAGTTACAGTTATCTTAACATTCAAAACATGGAAAACAATCTTTTTAGCATTTACGATAGAGACAACGATGCGCCTACTTACGATTTCAAATATGAAGACGACCAATATACCATCACGGCGAAAACAGGCGGGATGTTGAACATTATTTGGGCGCCTTCGCACAGGCACAGAATAGAAATACGCAATATCTTCAACCAACAGGGGCGCAACCGATATACATACCGAGACGGATGGCGAGACATAAGCGGATTTTACGAACAGATAAGAGAAGAATATCTGTATAACAGCCGCAGCACATATACCGGTCAGTTGAGCGGATTCCATTCATTTTCGGAAGCCGTAAAAATTGACTGGACGGCGGGATATTCGTATGCAAACAGAAACCATCCCGATAGAAGACGAATCAGCCTTGATGGAACGCCCGGCAATACGGTGCTTACAAGCATAATGCGTGATTTTAACCGATTAGACGAAAATATTTGGTCGGCAGGTGCGAACTACAATCATACCTTTGCTTTTGGAACTTTTGCGCCTTCGCTCAAAGCGGGAGCATACGCCGAATACCGCACAAGAGAATATAATACGCGACTTTTCATTTTCAGACAGGGAACAAATTTACCACCGGACTTTGTTTTCAGAGATGTAGCAACAGGAATGATGCTTCCCGAATATTTCAGAGCCGACGGATGTTATTTTGCCGAAGAACCCGACAAAACTAACGATTACCTTGGCGATAACATGCTCACAAGCGGATATATAGCGATGAATATTCCCATTGGAAAGTTCAACGTGTATGCAGGCGTAAGGTACGAAAACAACCTGATGACGCTGACAAACCACTTAAGCGTGATGGAAACCAATACCGAAACGATTGAATATCCATCGTCCGACTACTTTTTCCCATCCGTAAACGTGTCATACAACATCAACAAAACGAATCTCTTGCGCTTTGCCTATGGAAAATCGGTAAATCGTCAGGAATTTCGCGAAGTGTCGAAATCAATATATTATGACTTCGATCTATTCTGCAATGTTTATGGCAACAGGAATTTGCAGCCGGCATACATACAAAATTTCGACGTCCGTTATGAAATATATCCTGCAAACGGCGAAATGGTTTCATTTGCGCTGTTTTACAAAAAATTTACCAATCCTATCGAATGGGCGTTGATAATGACAGGCAGCGGACACTCGTATACTTTTGAAAATGCTGACTATGCGACTAACTACGGCGTAGAATTGGACGTAAGAAAAAGTCTTAATTTCATGGGTTTACCTGATTTTTTGCTATCTTTCAACGGCGCCTTGATAACCAGCGAAGTCAAATTTAAGGAAAAGAGTTGGGAAGCCGACCGACCAATGCAAGGACAGTCGCCATACATCGTAAACGCCGGATTGTTTTACCAGCGCGACAAACTGAACGCCGGAGCGATGTATAACATCATCGGCAGGCGTATTGTTGGTATCGGTCGCAGCGACAACAGCCAGGGTGGAACCGACGAAAACGATGTGCCTGACGTATTTGAAATGCCGCGCCATGCAATCGACCTGTCAGTCAGTTACAAGTTTGGCAGCCGTTTTGAGATAAGCGCCGGCGTGAGAAATATTCTGGCAACTCCCGTTGTTTACAAGCAGTTTCCGAAATTTATCGATGATAGCGGGATTTATCAGGACAGAGAGCAAATAACGAAAAAATACAACACAGGGCAAACCTTTTCGGTGACGGTTAGGGTTAGTTTGTAAAATTTTTGGGATGTTCATTTTTTATGCCTGCTACTCTTCGAAATATTTCAGTAACAACGCAATCCGTAGGATTGCTTCTCTCGGTAGAAACGATATAGCCACACACCGCGCAGCAATCCGATAGGATTGCATCTCTCAATGATTATATTTTTATCTGTAAAAAAATATAAAAAATTTGTATTTTTCCATAGATAAATGTATTTTTGCAAAAATTTTAATAACAATGAAAAGGAAAATTTATGCAGATTTGGTTAGATGGAAAGACAAGTCCAACAGAATGCCCTTGATTGTCAATGGAGCGCGTCAGGTAGGCAAGACTTATATTCTGCAAGAGTTTGGCAGGCGCGAATTTGACGGTTGTATCATAGCCAATCTCGAAACCGACAAGGCGTTGGCAGCGAAGTTTGAGGAAAATATCACGCCATCGCATCTGATTCAATATTTAGAATCGGCACATTCACATAGAATCATACCGGGAAAAACTTTGGTCATTTTTGATGAAATTCAGGCTTGTGAACGGGCATTGACCTCGCTGAAATATTTTTGCGAACAGGCGCCCCAATATCATATTGCGGCGGCAGGCTCTTTGCTTGGAATAGCCGTCAATCGCAACAATTATTCATTTCCTGTGGGGAAAGTGGACGAACTTAATATGTTCCCCATGGATTTTGAAGAATTTTTGTGCGCAATGGGCAAAGAAAACATTGCAATTTTGATTCGCCAACATTATGAAAGTAACGAGCCATTGAACGTACACTCGTTGGCAACCGACCTTTACAGCCAATATCTGATAGTTGGCGGCATGCCGGCCGCAGTCAAAGAGTTTGTAGCAACCGGCAGTTTTGTGGCGGTAGCCGATATTCAAAACAGAATTTTGAACGAATATATAGCCGATATGGTAAAATATGCCGAGCCGTCTACGAGCATCAAAATACGCGCCTGCTACGAATCTATTCCTGCTCAATTAGCAAAAGAGAATCGCAAGTTTCAATACAGCGTGGTGCAAAAAGGTGGCAGTGTTACGTTATTTGGCGAATCTATCGAGTGGCTAAAATATGCCGGCGTTGTTCTGAAATGCCAAAAAATAACACAGGGCGTAATGCCATTAAAGGCATACGTCGATTTGAGCGATTTTAAACTGTATCTGTCCGACACGGGCATGCTCGCAATGCAGTCGGGAATAGCGGCGCAAACAATTTTATCGCCGTTGGAAACAAACAACGCCTTTGTCGGCGCAATTGCCGAAAATTATGTTGCGCAAGCATTTGCTGCAAACAATATTCCACTTCTCTATTGGAAAAACGACAATACTGCCGAAATCGATTTTGTGATTCAAAAAGGCGCTGACATCATTCCGGTAGAAGTAAAGGCAGGAGTGCGGGTTCGCTCAAAAAGTCCGGGAATTTTTATGAAAAAATACAATTGCCCTTACGCAATACGCATATCAAAAAAGAATTTCGGCTACGAAAACGGCATAAAATCAGCGCCTCTTTATGCAGTTTTTTGTGTGTGATCAAAACAAGTCGTCCATCGTTGCTTCCGACTGAATATTGTGCCAATATTCGTTTCGCTTCACACCGTAAGTTGTTACCATTGTGATGTGTACGCCCTTGCGTGTTTTTGTCTCGCGAGTGAATGTCGCTTTTTTGTTTCGCAAATTTTCATCATATTTTTTGTCTATCACAAATTCGTCGTCTGAATATTTCATTTCACAAAGGTTGATAATTCCGTCATTTCGGTCAATCAACAAATCAATTTGCGATGCGGGGGTTGAATCTTTGCTGCGCCACGCCGCCGAGTAAGTTACTATGCCCGAAATGCCTAATTTTTTTCTTATTTGAGCGGCGTGCTGCATGCAAACCTGCTCGAAGGCATAACCGCTCCATGCACGGTGTTTTGCGCTGCCAAAAAGGTTAGTCCAAAAATGCTTGTCGTTTTGGCGGGCATCTTTGATAAAATTGAGATAAAACAGCGAATAAGAATCAACTAACTTATACAGACAATCTTTCGTCTTTTTTTGGTAAGCATTGTAGGAGCGTATAAAACTGCACAGTTCGAGGTTTTCGAGTATGGTAGTAAGACCGCCGCCCTGCAATTTTGTTTCCTGTATTATTTCATCGCGCTTAAGCCCTATCTTTTTCTTTGCCAATGCTTTTATCACAAGTTCGTAGTTTTCGAAATTTTTGAAAAGCGACGAATAAAGAATAGAAAATTCATCGCGCAAGGCTCCATTTTTTGCAAAACAGAGTTTATCAACGTTCTGTGCAACACTTAATCCTTTTTCGAACATATTCATATAAAATGGTATACCACCAAAAATCATATAACTTTCAACTATACCTTTGCGATTTAAAACGATTTTTTTTTGTTCGAAAAACTCCTCACATTCTGCCAAATTGAACGGTTTAAGATACATTCGGTATGTTACGCGATTGTGCAGACCGCCGCGATTTTTGAACAACTTGTTTGTCATCCATGAAGTAGATGAACCACAAACAATTAGAAGGATGTCACGGTGCGCAGAAGCCCAACCGTTCCAAAAATATTCTAACCCGGTTATGAAACCGGAACGCGGCGTATCGAACCATGGCAGTTCATCAATAAAAATTATTTTTTTACCCTTTTTTTTGTTGTGTTCAAGCAGATGAACGAGTTGTCGGAAACTTTCTAACCAGTTTTTGGCGCGCGGATAAGGCGTCTTTCCATAAAAACTCAATGTAGCATTAAAATTTTCGAGTTGCTCTTCTTTATTTGCGTTTGCTAATCCGGAAATGTAGAATGAAAACGAATTTTTGAAATACTCTCTTATCAAAAAAGTCTTACCAACACGTCTTCGTCCATACACGGCAAGAAACTCCGGACTATTCGATTCAACATATTGTTGCAGAATGTTTTGCTCATCGCGTCTTCCTATAATATTCATCTTTATATGTTTTTAAAATTTGCCGCAAATATACAAAAATTATGAGATTTGGCAAAATATAAGTTTTTATTATTTGCCAAATCTCATTTTTTTTATGACATTTGGCAAGTTATATCTTCCTATTATTTGCCAAATCTTATATTTTTTATTAGATTTGGCAAGTTATACCTTCCTATTATTTGCCAAATCTTATACTTTTTGTTAGATTTGGCAAGTTATAGTCGTAATATTTTCTTAACACTTATTTAACCAAAACATAACAGGAATGTAACTTTTATGTAACATCTTACCAATACTTTTGTCGCAAAATTTTATTTAATTTATTCATTTTATAATTGTATAGAACATGAAAAGTATTTTTCAAAAATTTGGAATTTTGATTGCCATAGCGGCAGTCATATTTACGGGTTGTAACGAAGATGAAAACAACCCTGTTGATATCACATTTTCGAATGGTGGTATTGTGAGCGTTCAGGCAGGCTCTTCCTCACAGGTTGAGATACTGACGGGTACTGCGCCTTTTCAGATTAGTCACGGAACCGGTTCAGTGGCTACAGCGAGCCTCGACGATGTTAATGGTAGAACCATAACCATTACGGGGGTTGCGGAAGGTAGCGTAAATGTCATTGTTACGGGCAGCGACGGCGCTACCGACAATGTGGCGGTTTTTGTTACCGCGAAACCTTTAAATGCGCCTGTGGTCAGTGATCCTATTGTGGAACTTTCCACGAGTGGAACAAAAAACATTACCATTACGGATGGAACCGAAGCGTTCACAATAGAGAGCGCTTATCCGCAAATCGCGTCGGCTACCGTTAGCGGTAGAACTATCGTTGTTACTGCAAATTCTTCCGGCAGCACGACGATTACCGTCAGCAGTTCCAATACGGCAGAGGGCTCGGCTACGTTTGTCGTTAATGTGAGCGGTAAACCGATTTTCTACGGTCCCAACAAAGACCAGTTCGGCGATGGCACGAAGCATTTCTACATCAACGAAGACCAAACCATAAAAAAAGGCGTTTATACGATGGTTGGCTGGATTTATGTAGAAGACGGAGCTACCCTGACCATCGAGCCGGGTACGATAATCAAAGGCACCGATATTGACTTTAATAACGTCAAGGCGGCTACCGGCTCTTCGCTAATTATACAGCGAGGCGGCAAAATCATGGCGGAC
>Ga0099364_10009435_pt1 | contig 13536 bp, 7 predicted proteins | sample TergutTh196P3_FD_73070 | JGI IMG/M metagenome (GOLD analysis project Ga0099364, IMG submission 73070) | Microcerotermes parvus P3 segment gut microbial communities from Pointe-Noire, Republic of the Congo - Th196 P3 | ecosystem: Host-associated > Arthropoda: Insects > Digestive system > Gut ...
GACGCTTTTTATTTCTTCGCAACCTATTTTAAAACATAGTTTTAAAATTTCTTTTTCTAAATTATTGAAATTCATTTCATTATTTGTTATACTCATTTTACATACACCCCAGTTAAATGTTTTCTTTACAATTTCATTTTACTGGATTTTTGTATGTAAGGGAAGTGATTTTTATCATTTCCCTTTTATTTTTGCCTATTTTAATTTTACACTAAGCTTTACAACTGCTCGAATGGTCAACGCCGTTACTTATAATATCTTTTGAAACTCTTGAATTAGCTGTGTAGAAGTTTTGTGTTTTGTATTTTCTATGATATAATATATCTTATCCCATGCGGGATAGAAAGGCAGGACGAAAAAGATGGCACTCATCTACAATATAGAAGACTACCGCAACAGAAAACAACTGGAAGAACGGATCACGAAGCTGGCCTTGGGTCAATGGATATCTGAAGATGAACGGATTCACTACATGATAAAACAAGCTGAAAAAGATCTGGAAGAATGGGAGAAGTTGTATCCGATAAAAGAAATAGAGGACATATCCGAATAAAGAACAGCAGGGCAGTCTCAAAATAAAGAGGCTGTCCTGCTTGCTTCCTGTATAATCTCCAGCATCTACTGGTAAAATCCTTTTTATCCGAAAAAGATGAACATATGATAACTTTTATCAGCTTGGAGTTCGCAATAGACAAAGAAATATTCCCGACCTTCATTCATCAATATCTGCAAGGAATCCCGAATGTTTTGTTTCATTTGAGTCTCGGTAAGCTTGCTGCTTAAATTGATCCACGGATTCCAGTTCCCTTTGCTCACATAATTTTCATCGTGATTCAGTCCGAGGATTATACCTTGTGAAACAGCATAATTTATATAAAACTGGGGATCAAGAGGAATCGCAGGCTGTTTTACGACAACGGTACATCTTTGCTCCTGTCCGCCGACTTTTGCAATTATAACAGTGCTACCTTCATTTTTACCGATAACCGTGCCGCCATTTACTGTTGCAATGTGTTCATTACCGGTGGACCACGACACGAATGTGCCTCCCGGATTGACAACCGCCTCAATTGTGACAGTTTAGCCAATGTCAATGAAAATATTGGTTTTTTCCAATGATAATGTAACCGCAGCTTTTACTGGTTCAGATGTAGAAGCCGGTGGACTATTATTTGAACAGGATGTGCCGCTTTGCTGAGAGTCCGGTTGTGTGTATGCATCCTGCTGTACTGGAGGAGCATCCAAAATAACAGTTTTTTCACTGGGTTGATTCACCGAATCGGTTGCTTGCGAAGTTGTTTCTTCGTTTGAACTCTCAATATGTTCAATCTCAGATTCGTGTAATGCCAAACCAGCCATATAAGAACCGGTATCGCCGGAACAGCTAACCAATACAGACAGCATAATAACTGTCATCAGAATAATTATAACATTTTTCAATTATTTTACCTTCTTTCGATTTGTTATACCCCAAGCATAACCGTATATAACGCGGATTGTCAAACTCCGACACAGCTCATTTTATCTGGCTTTTTTACTGTTTAGGTGGATGTCTCTAAAATGTTCTTTTTATATTCCTGCACACCTTCCCGCAACCGCAGGGGTTCATGACGATGATGACGGTTATGACGATATTTCCGACACCAAGCCGCCTGACGATAATTTTGATGCCGAGTCGCTGTCGTTTTTATCGTCATCATCGTCATTATCGTCACCGGCAGACGATTTAAATGTCAGTGAAATGCCTCTTTTATCTGATGATCTGAGCCGATTTACTGTGATCCCCATAGCGGCTAACGCCATTTTATTCTGCCACAGCTTTCTGGAAAGGATATTAGGACGAGTGTTCGTGTTGATTTTCTTTGCCAATTCGCTTGTCTTATCTTCAAAGATTTTCCCAACTTTAATAAAATCAATCACCGATTTGATATCTTTATCGTCAGCAAGAGAGAAAGGATCATCAGAATCATCGGAGATGAAATTCCAGACATGAGTCTCTTTATCGAATTCTAATGAGAAAACAACTTCTTCGATATCACGACCCTTTGCCCGCAGCTTCGCGTGGTAGGGGTTCTTGGCATCTCTTTCAAGAATATACGATCCGTCTACTCCTCCGGTCAACCCAGTTGTACCGGAAATCATATTGAAAATATCGCTGTCAGTCTGCTTTCGAAGATGATGTATAAGCAAAATGGCGATACCGTACTCGTCTGCGATTTGCTTCAATATCTTGGTATCCGCATAATCTTTGGCGTAGGCATTCATGTCGCCGGATATTTTCCGTATGCACTGTAACGTGTCAATGGCGACCAAAATCAAATCAGGTTGTTCGGCTTTGAATTCCTCGATTTGCCTCACTAACCCTTCGTTTATAGTTTCTGCCATCGTAGCAAAATAAAGATTGGGCGGATCGGTATCGGTCAGATCAGCCATTCTTTCTTGAATCCGATTCAAACTATCTTCAAGACATAAGTACAGGACTGTTCCTTTTTGTGTCGGCATATTCCAGAACGGTTCGCCGTTTGAGACTTTTAAACAAAGCAGCATCGTTAGCCATGACTTACCGGTTTTCGGTGCCCCCGCAAGCAGGTGCAGTCCTTGCGGAAGAAACCTCTCCACGATCATGCGTTTGGGCGGTAAGTCCATATTCATGAGTGCTTCACCCGTGATAGTATTAAGTTTTGTTGACATTTTCATTTCCCTCCTGTTTTTCACCCTTTCCGGACGATTCAAAAATAGTATGACTTTTTTTGAAAAAACTGCTGTGGTCTGCCGAACTTTCTTTTCGGCCATTCTTTTCGACCCTCATCGCAGACTGTCCGGAATGAGTGAAATGAACCTCTCCGGCACAAAATTAAAATTACTTATCCGGAACCGGGTTCCCCGCCTTGCCTGATATGAGACGCCACAGAAAAAGGGCTCTGCCGGAGTGTCAAATTGTAGAGAAAGTGGAAAGAGGGAGAGTTTTTTGCCGGAGCTGTGAGCAAAAAGTGGATGCAGTAGCAAATTAGAGCTGGATAGAGGTAGAGGCGTTGTCATGGACAGCAAAACTGTAAAAAATGGCTTATATCTTATAGTTTTTCGTTTAAGGGGATAAAAAAACGGCTCCATCTTTCACACACTCTCTAAAGACAGATTAAATTTATAAAGCTATACCTCGACCATAAAATTATGCCCGGACAAAGAGCCCGGGAGACCTTTTGGCTGTGTCGGAGTTTGCTTTGTTGAAACGTAAATGATATAATCAGGCCGTGTTAATCATAATCATTGGTTCCATATAAAAAGGCATCCCCCGGATAAGATAGAAGAACCTTATCCGGGGGATCGTCTTATTTGATATATAAAATGACAGCACTAGTATGACATAGGCAGGACTAATGTGGCATGATGTACAGCACTAATGTGCCGGCGTCAGAACTAATGTGTCAATGTCAGGACTAGACAGACATTTTCAAGCTGATATCCGCTCGCAATTGAAGAAGTAACAAAAAAGCGTTAAAATCCGCCGCTGGAATCAACCAAAAAAGTCATACTATTTTCAGAAGCGATTGATGACGAAGGGAGAGCATTTTCTAAAGAGTCATCAGGCATCTGACAAATCAGTATGAAAGGATAAAATTTTATGGGCATGATACACGCGAGAAAGAGGGGTAACTACTGGGAGTATTCCTTTGAAACAGCCAGCGTCAAGAGGCAAAGGAAGAGGATCTGCAAAAGCGGGTTTCGTACAAAGGCCGATGCGCTGGCAGCCGGGACCAAGGCACAGTCCGAATACAACGATGCGGGATTATATTTTACGCCCTCGGAAATCAGCTTTAATGATTATCTTGATTTCTGGATGGAAAATTATTGCATGCTAAATCTGAAGGACACCACTATTTATCATTACAGGAAAAGAATTGACTCATACATCCGCCCGGAGCTCGGGATGTATAAGCTCAAGGCGCTGACGCCGCTCGTGCTGCAGCAATTTATTAACGGCAAAGCGAAGCAACGATATAGCCGGAACACGTTGGATACCTTGAAGGGCATCCTGTCCGGGAGCCTGCGATATGCGGTCAAGCATGAAATGATCCGGTATAGCCCCATGGCCAATGTGACGCTGCCCAGCAAGCGAAATGAGCGGTTTAAGCTGAGGACTTCGCCTCATGTCTACATACCGGCCCACTGGATCAGCAAAATCTTTGAGCGGTTCCCGGAGGGATCGTCGGTTCACATTCCGATGATGATCGCCTATAAAGGCGGGCTTCGCTTGGGCGAAACCTTCGGCTGCTCGTGGGACGATGTGGATTTCAAAAACAATACGCTGCGGGTGGCGCGGCAGGTTCAATGGGACGACACCAACAAGACCTGGTATATCAGCCTGCCGAAGTATGAATCCGTCCGCGTCATTGATATGGATCAGGATTTCATGGATCTACTGCGCCGGGAGAAGGTGCGGCAGAAAAAATCAGAAGTGAACTATGATGAATACTACACCCGTCATTATATCAACGAAGACAATCAGCTAAATACCAACGGTGACGGCAAGGAAATTCGTTTGATCGCGGTGCGGGAGAACGGAACATTTGTCAATCCCCGTTGTATGCAGCATACCTCCGGGGTGATTCATCATGAGCTGGGTTATGAGGACTTCGACTTTCACTCCTTCCGGCACACACACGCCTCCATGCTGGCTGAGAACGATGTCCCGGCAAAATATCTCCAGCTCAGGCTCGGGCATCAGAATCTGGAGGTCACCATGCGGTATTATTGGCATTTGACCGAAAGGATGCAGGAAAAGGGCTCGGACATTCTTCAGAAAATGTTTGTGAGTAATGATAAAGAAAGCGAAGATTAACCGGGTAATTCTTTGGAAAAATATTTTGGGCGACAAAAGGGCGACATTGACGACATTTCTAAACCGGGCAGAAATCCAGCAATCACGCGGGTTTGCGGGTCGCCCGGAAACGGAATTTTGACGACGGCTGAAATTTTGGTCGTCAAATGATCGGCAAATCGCCTTGACGACCAAAAAAACGAGGCTCTCGGTGATGAATACACCGGGAGCCTCAATCTTTGTAAAGTCAGTATTCATGCGGGTTTACGGACTATTTACTTGCTTCCTCAACCGCAACGGCACACGCCACGGTCGCGCCGACCATCGGGTTGTTGCCCATACCGATAAGCCCCATCATTTCCACATGAGCGGGAACCGAAGAAGAACCCGCAAATTGTGCATCACCGTGCATACGTCCCATGGAATCCGTAAGACCGTAGGAAGCCGGACCCGCCGCCATATTGTCAGGGTGCAAGGTGCGTCCCGTTCCTCCGCCCGAAGCTACTGAAAAATATTTCACATCATTTTCGTAGCACCACTTTTTATATGTTCCCGCCACAAGATGCTGGAAACGTGTCGGGTTGGTAGAATTTCCCGTTATCGAAACATCTACTTTTTCTTTTTTCATCACCGCAACACCTTCGAGCACATCGTTTGCGCCGTATACGCGCACTTTCGACCTCTCTCCGTTTGAAAAAGCGACCTGTCGGATTTCTTTTAATTCTCCTGCAGCAAAATCAAAATCAGTTTCAACATAAGTGAAACCGTTTATGCGTGAAATTATATACGCCGCATCCTTACCCAAACCGTTGAGTATTACACGCAAGGGTTGTTTGCGCGCTTTGTTTGCTGTACGCGCTATCCCTATCGCACCCTCTGCCGCTGCGAAAGATTCATGCCCTGCCAAAAAGCAAAAGCAGTTTGTTTCGTCACGCAAAAGCATAGCACCCAGATTTCCGTGTCCTACGCCGACTTTACGCTGCGATGCAACGGATCCGGGTATGCAAAAAGCTTGCAAGCCCAATCCAATAGCCACCGCCGCTTCCGCCGCCTTTTTTGTTTTTTTAACCAGCGCAATCGCTGTTCCCAAAGTATATGCCCAAACGGCATTTTCAAACGCTATAGGCTGTATTCCTTTTACTATTTCATCAACATCGATCCCGGCCTCGGAACAACGGCTTTGCGCATCTTCCAAAGACTTAAACCCGTATTCGCTCAAAGCGGTTCCTATCGCTGACATTCTTCTTGTTTTGCCTTCAAATTCTACCATTTTTATTTTTTCCTTTCTTATTCTTCCCGCGGGTCAATATATTTGACCGCTTCGTCATATCGTCCGTAGGTTGACAAATTCTTTTCGTATGCCTTGCCAGGATCAATACCGTGACGTATGTCCTCAAGCATTTTGCCGGTACGCACAAACTTGTAACCTATAACTTCATCATTTTTATCAACGCCCAAGGATAGAATATAACCCTCCGTCATTTCGAGATAACGAACACCCTTATTTTTAGTGGAAAAAATAGTTCCTACCTGCGAACGAAGCCCTTTTCCCAGATCCTCGAGTGCCGCACCAACGGGAAGCCCGTTTTCCGAAAACGCCGTTTGCGTACGTCCGTAAGCAAATTGCTTGAAAATTTCACGCATCGCTACATTTATAGCATCGCACACCAAATCCGTGTTCAACGCCTCAAGCAGAGTTTTTCCGGGCAACGATTCCGCTGCCATCGCGGCGGAATGGGTCATTCCTGAACAGCCCAGGGTTTCGATCATGGCTTCTTCCACAATGCCGTCTTTTACGTTTAAGGTCAGCTTGCACGCACCCTGCTGCGGAGCGCACCACCCTACACCATGGGATAATCCGGCAAGATCTTTGATCTCATAAGCTTTGACCCATCTGCCTTCCTCCGGAATAGGAGCGGGACCATGATTTACCCCTTGACTCAGGGTACACATTCTTTCGACTTCATGCGAATAACTAATCTTACTCATTTTGATAACCATCCTTTGTATTTGTTGATGTATGAATGTAACTTGTTTTTCCATATTAGCACATGAAATAAAAATACACAAGCACTTTTCCAAATCTTTCTTCGGGTTGATAAGGTTGATAAAATATGACGGTGAATCAGAATAATATTTTGTTGACATTTTACAAAGCATATGCTAATCTAGAATAGGTTTACTGTAAAAATATTTTTGGAAAGGTGTTAAAGCATGAAAATAGGAAGAATCAAGAGAACAACGGCATTTTTTCTGTCACTGGTTTTGTTTTCCGGTGTTTTGCTGACGACGATGGTGCCGGTAGCGCAGGCATCGGAGCTTGCGCAGGAGTATGACGACAGCGTAATAGCAAAATGGACGCTGGGACCCGATGGATATGACGATGGAGTGAACATGGCGGCAGACGGGGTGAAACTGCCGAGCGGTGACCGAAGGGTTAACTATGCCGCAAATAGTACGAACGGATTTTCCGGCGTAAGCGCAGCACTGCCGACGGGTACATACTACTTTAAATTTTTAGCTAAAATCCGGCGCGGAAGCACCGGCTTGAACGAAGACGGAAGACCTTTCCGCGTTACTATCCCCGGCGGCACGGGAACTTCCAATTATGACGGGCCTATGTTGAAATCCTTTCCGAACAATGAATGGATAACCGTCAGTACTCATTTTGTTATAGGCAACGCGCTGGCGGGACGAACCCTCAATTTCAGCATCGGCGGCGCATCTAGTGTTATCGGTTCCGGCGGAGAAGCCCTGCTCGGGCGTGAAGTTGTGATCTCAAGGAATAAAGAGCCGTTGACAGATCACGGAGTAGTAGCGGTCGCGGCTATGGACGGTACTTATAATAATAATGTGATTTCTAATATTTCCGGAAAAGGCACGGTGGGTACCGACCGTTCAAGAACATATACCGGTCAGGATGCTATTTATACTTTCACCGCTGAATTGCCTCAGGGCAACTATTTCGCGAAGATAATGGCAAAGACTTCAGGAAAAACAGAGGAAGCCTCACTGCACAAGGAAATTTCAAGGTTTGTCAGCAACCAGGGTTTGAACGAAAGATTTCCCGATTTGGGCGAATACAAAGACGGTCAATGGAAATATGCGGTTATTCCCTTTACCGTCAGCGAACAAAACAGCAGTCAGCCCGTAGAATATAGTATACTCGGTCCGCAAAACGGAGCGGTTGATCTTACGCTGGAGCAGTATGTTTTGATTTGCTCCAACGATATAATGCCCGCAGATCCGCAAAAGCATTGGAACGACAAGGTTATTATGTCACATCATATTGCCGCCGGCAACGGACAAAGTCAGGGCGGCTTTGGCGTAAACGGACCGAGCTGGGGATTCGGAACGACCGAAACAACCGTTCCCGTTTATAGTACTGTTAAAAATTACATTGAACTGCCGGACACTTTACCCGAGGGTACGGTTGTTTCTAATATACGAATGCCGCTCAGCGAAAAACAGTTTGTTAATGTGAGCAGCATCCCGACAGGTACAGCCTATGTCAAAATTGAAGCAAGAGTTCCGGTGACGGCAAGCACGCAGCAGCAGAATGAAGAGCTGTTCCGGGTGGAGCTGCGCCGGGGAACCTCAACGGACGTGCTGGACGGCAAAGCCGTAAGCTACGGCTCGTTCGATGAGGATAACGAATTCCAAACCATCGTGCGTGAACTCAATATATCCCCGCAGCATTTCAACGGCGAAAACACCGATGTAAGATTTGATGTCCGCTTTTTCGGCGGAATATCGGATTTGCACATCCGGAGCGTAACTATAAGTGCGGCTCCCGACATAAAAGGCAAGGCCGTCGGCAACGCATACAGTTACAAGGGTTATAACATGAATTGGCCCGCTACCCAGCCGCTGCCCTCAATGTCTCCGCCTGCCGATGTTATGGATTTCATTTTAACTAACACGGGCGGCGATGCAAGGTTGTCGGTAAAAACTCTGCAGGGTGTTGTAAACCGGAAACAGCCCAGAATTATATGCGGGAATGATTTCGAAGAAGCAGATTTAAGCGGTGCTAACCACAATACAAACGACAGGGATTACTGGCTTGCATCTCAGGGAATAAATTACAGAACTGTCTCGGCGATAAGCGGCACAAATAATTTGGCAAACCAGACGCTTACATTAATATCTAAATACCGTGACGACATCAAAGGTTTTATACAGCTTCCGTCATCCGTAAATAATCAAGTCCGTGATATAGCCGCTACTCTTGCGGGTGTTTACGATGCCGTTGTTGTGACAGCGGCGCAAATAACTTCTTTACGAAACGAAACATACGGAATGGGCGATACGGCACGCTGGCCGGTATTATTGACTATGCCGGGTAATTTTGACCAATTGGATGCCGAAGATCCCGATCCTGTGCTTCGCCCGGAAACCGGTACAAACGAAGTAGTTCGCAGAAGAAACTGGGCAAGGTGGCTGTATAAACGGTACCGCCCCGGAAATGAATACGGCAATCCCTCCTATATTGACCGCTGTGTAGCGACAAAAAACGGCCATCATCAATCCTGGGATATGGTGACGGTTATGAGTGCCCCGTCGGTAGGCTATCTTAACCCGTCCCGGACTTTTGACAGCGATGATGCAAAAATTCTGGGTAAATTTTACAGCGATGCGCGGGATAATAATAACGGCGGTTTGGGAGCTATCGCAATTGGATTTGCGCCCGATGAAGAAGCCGGAATAAATTTCGCCACACAACACGGTTTAACGCTGGTTCCCTCCGACTTCCTTGAAAACTATTCTGCTTATTCGGGGTTGTCCCGCATAATAGATCCGCCGGTCAAACCTAAAAAACCCGATCTGATAGGCGGTATGAACTACGTTTCAGGCGCTGTGAGCGACGGCGACAACATATCCTTTGTGCAGCGCGCGCTAAGGCACCGTTTCCAGAACCGTGACCGCGGCTATTATAAAATCAACTACACCCTGACCGCTACCCTGATTGATTCAGCACCGCAGATTTTACAATGGTATTATAACAATGTAAACGAAAACGAAGGTCTTATCATCGGTCCCAGCGGCTATGGTTATTCTCAGGCAAGAGCTTGGCCGTCCCACGAAGTGCAGCTGCCTAACGGCGAAAAAGCCGAATGGCTTGAGGGATACGCCGAGCTTAACAACAGATATACCGAAATATCCGGTATGGACTATCCCACTTGGTGGGGCGTAGCCGGAAATGAGGATCATAGGTCAGCCATACTGGCCGGAGTTGTTCAGGATTTCACCATATCAAAAGCAGATAAATACACGGATTTCAGGTTGTATCCGTCGTTTGGCGGCGGATATTTCATGAACGCATTTGCAGACCATCCGGAAAATACACCCCAGGGTTATGACGCTATATTTTATAAGGGTAAAAACAGCAATTCGTTTATCCAGCGCTTTAACTGGTTCAATTACCGTGGAAGTTTTTCGGGCTTAGCCCAAACTAATCCCATAGATTGGGACAGCGAAATCCATCCGCGTGACCGAAGCGCCTCTCAGAACGGTGAGATTTCCGACAGGCTTAAATATATAGCCCAAAACCCGCCTTCCAATAACACCAATACTTTTAATTCGTTCCAAATGGAAGTATGGAATAACGGCGGAAACTTTACCCGATGGAACACTTTTATGCGTTATTTTGAATCGGAATATGAACACAGGGATCGTTTGGAATTCTTAAGGAGCGACCATCATTTCATGCTTCTTGCTGAAAGTCAGGGTCAGCCGATCAACAACGCGCTGCAAATGGAAGGCATCGCATCCGGATATGACAAAGGTTATGAACCCGGCAAGATTGCGGACGGCTCTTTCGGGCGTTCACATGGCTGGAGATCCTCGGAACCGGGTCCTAAATGGATAGGCGTGGATTTCGGCAAACGTCAGCCCGTATCCCGCTATGTGGTCAAGAATGCGGAGCTTGCGGGATACCATCCGAGCTTAAACGCAAGAAGCTGGATATTGCAGGGAAGCAACGACAAGAAAAACTGGAAAAACATTCATGTGGTAAATAATAATACCAAAGCTACATACTACAGCGGCGATCATAACCAAGATCTATCCGGCGGCGATATTTACCGTTATGTACGGTTGTTTGTAACTCATCCGGGTGCGGACGGAGTTGCAAGGATACAGGATATTGAAATATACGGTATCAATAATTGGAACAGAGCAGAACCGGCGGGAGAAGGGCACCATGTCACCTACAAAGACCGGCTCGAAAATGCGTATTTACTGTCGTTCACGGAAAGCGCATCGGCCTATACGCCGGACAGCTGGGCGAAAATGACGGCATTAAGAACCGAAGCGCTCACAATGCTGGACGCGCCGGATCAATCTAACTTCTATACACAAACGCAGGTGGACGACACGGCGGACGAATTGCTGCAAGCGATTGACAACCTTGTACGCGCCGGCGGATCAGACAGCTTTGTCGTTACATTCGTAGACGGGTTAGGCAACACGCTCAAAAGGGAACGTGTAGATTCGGGCGGTTCCGCCACCCCTCCCGAGGAACCCGAAAGAGTAGGTTTCAATTTCATGGGATGGAGCGAACCCTATACGGATGTGGACAGACCCATAACCGTTGCACCCATATGGGAAGCGATCGTTTACGACGTTATGTTCTACGATGACGGAGTTCCTATGCTTGAAGAACCCATCACAGTACATCACGGCTCTTCAATAACTCCGCCGGATATAAGCCATTATCAAAACGAACACAGATTTGGATACACTTTCAAAGGCTGGGATATGGATACCAACTTTATCGTCGGCGATACGATCAATGTTTGGTGGGATTCGGACAAATTTGATATAGAATATAACAACACTTTCCTATCTAATCCCGATAATAACCCCAATCCCGCTCAATACAACTACGGAACAGGATTAACCTTACTTCCGCTGGAAAGTGTGGGCCGCACATTCTTGGGATGGTTTAAAACATTAAACCCTGTAGTAGGGGAACAGGAAGTCACTGTAATCGGACCGGAAGAAAGCGAACCATATGTGCTTTACGCCAGATGGGAAGCCCATGTATATAACGTAACTTATGTTGTCGGCCGCGGCGGGACACATACCAACTCTGCAACCTACACCTACGGAATCGGTATTCCGCAAAATCAATTAACCCCCGCTGTGCGTGAGGGCTATGAGTTCAGCAGATGGCAGACTGCCGAAAATGGCGGAACCGCCGTAACAAGCATCAGCACCACCGATACAGGCGACCGGACTCTTTATGCCGGCTGGACACCGAAGACCCTCGACCTGAATATAAGCGGTCTGGAGGGCGCAACGCACGACAATCCGATATCTTATAGCCCCGAACATAGCAGTGTTACTGAATTCACGCTGAAAGATCCCACGGATCGTAACGGTTATACGTTCGCCGGCTGGTATGACACAGACGGTTACAGAGTGACCGTTCTGCCCTGGTATTATGTAACTGATTTGGACTTGCAAGCGGCATGGGTAACCGAGGGTGCAAATTCATATACGGTGGAATACAGGCAGACAAGGGGTATGCGCAACATCAACCCGACAACTTATTATGAGGGTGCGGGATTTAAGTTGCATGATCCTGCCGACCCTGCCGATCCTGCCGGCAGCAATAATTATACTTTCCTCGGCTGGTATGATGCACTGACCGACGGCAATAAAGTAACCGCTATCAGCGATACCGACGAGGGTAATAAAGTTATTTACGCTCGCTGGGCAGAGAATAATGTCTATAGCATAGTCTATCAAAACCTCCGGGATGTTCCTAATCCTAATCCGGACAATTATACCGAGGGAGAAACGATCGTATTGTCGGATCTGGACGATATAGAAGGGTTCCGGTTCGGAGGATGGTTTGACAGCGAAAACAACAGAGTTTCCGTTATCAACGAAAATCATTGGGGAATTATAACGCTAACCGCCCGTTGGAATAAAATATATCAAATGTCATACAACGCGAACGGCGGTACAGGCGATGCTCCGGAAGCCGTTCAGATAGCGGAGACTACGGAATTCATTGCGGCGGACGGCAGTTTATTCACCGCTCCTGACGATTTGATATTCAAGTGTTGGAATACTCAGGCTGATGGTCAAGGAATTACTTATGCGGCGGGCAATACGGTTATAATGCCCGGCAACGATTTGACCCTGTATGCTGTTTGGGGCGAAAATAACCTGTTTACCGTAACCTATAACCTAAACGGCGGCATCGGATCAATACCGCCTGAACCGCCGGAAAACCCCGGACACACTATTCCCGCGCCGGATATATTCGGCAAAGATATTACTCCTCCCTCCGGCATGATGTTTAACGGTTGGAATACCAAACCGGACGGCAAGGGCACATCATATGCTGTGGATTCGATGATCTTCATCCCAACATACGATCTTGTCCTTTACGCGCAGTGGATTCCCGAAGATTCGAACACATATAAGCTAACCTACAACCCGAACAACGGGGAAATCATTAATATAACTCTCAATGCTGTCCCGCAGGGTTTTCAGTTTGCGGTAATATTCAATTTGTCATTCGACGCCCCGGATAACGACAAGGTATTCAACGGCTGGAACAGCAAGCCGGACGGCTCGGGTAAGGTATATCTGTCAGGCACGACCGCCAGGATGCCGGCAAACGACCTTATTCTGTACGCACAATGGCTGGATATTTCGGATCGTGAAGTCTTCAGCTTGAACTTCAATGCGGGTGACTC
>Ga0099364_10009436_pt1 | contig 13536 bp, 8 predicted proteins | sample TergutTh196P3_FD_73070 | JGI IMG/M metagenome (GOLD analysis project Ga0099364, IMG submission 73070) | Microcerotermes parvus P3 segment gut microbial communities from Pointe-Noire, Republic of the Congo - Th196 P3 | ecosystem: Host-associated > Arthropoda: Insects > Digestive system > Gut ...
CTCCACCAAAAGTGTACATCAAACTTTCGTAAAATACAACAGCGAGTTTTCAAAATGCAGTTTTATGATTGCTTATCAATGTCAACAGGATAAGTAATTTCAAAGGTTTCGCAATCCAAATTCTCCTCTTTGGAGGAGTACCGCTGTAGGAGGGGAGGCGGCATCCCCCGCAGGGTGTCGTTTTCTCAATGTCGGCGCAGTCACCACCCCGGCGCTGACGCGCCACCCCTCCAAGGAGGGGAATTGGATGGTGTTCACGCTTAACTTGTTGGAGTTGTGCTTTACATTACAAAAAACAGCCGCTTACGCGGCTGTTTTTATAGATTTCGTTTCGCTTACTCGTTGATTCCGATGACGACGCCAGAGCCTACGGTGCGGCCGCCTTCGCGGATGGCGAAGCGGAGACCCGGCTCTATGGCTATCGGGGTGATGAGCTCGACATCCATCTCGATGTTGTCGCCCGGCATACACATCTCGACGCCCGAGGGAAGGTTGATGACGCCTGTGACGTCCGTCGTGCGGAAATAGAACTGCGGACGGTAGTTGTTGAAAAACGGGGTGTGGCGACCGCCCTCGTCCTTGGTCAGCACGTAGACCTGACCCCTGAACTTCGTGTATGGCTTGATGCTTCCGGGCTTTGCGAGAACCTGTCCCCTCTCGATTTCGTTCCTCGCGACGCCGCGCAGCAGCGTACCGATGTTATCGCCCGCTTCGGCATAGTCGAGAAGCTTTCTGAACATCTCGATACCTGTGACAGTCGTCTCGCGCGGCTCGTCCGTAAATCCGACGATTTGAACCTTTTCGTTCAGATTGATCTTGCCACGGTCAACGCGCCCTGTAGAAACCGTGCCGCGCCCCGTGATTGTCATAACGTCCTCGACAGGCATCAGGAACGGCAGATCGGACTTGCGGTCGGGGGTCGGAATGTAGCTATCGACATTGTCCATAAGCTCTTTGATGCAAGCGTACTCGGGCGCTTCAATGTCGCTTGACGCGGATTCGAGCGCATCGCGGCCGCTTCCCTTGATTATCGGAATGTCGTCGCCCGGGAATTCATACATCGAGAGAAGCTCGCGAACTTCCATTTCGACCAGTTCCATCAGTTCCTCGTCGTCAACTTGGTCGGCCTTGTTGAGGAAAACCACTATCGCGGGAACGCCGACCTGACGGGCAAGCAGTATGTGTTCGCGTGTTTGCGCCATCGGACCGTCGGCAGCGGAGATAACGAGTATCGCGCCGTCCATCTGCGCCGCGCCTGTTATCATGTTCTTGATATAGTCCGCGTGGCCGGGACAGTCGACATGGGCGTAGTGGCGCGCGTCCGTCTCATACTCGACGTGCGCTGTATTGATCGTGATGCCGCGTTCGCGCTCTTCGGGGGCCTTGTCGATTTTGTCATAGCTCTCGAACTGCGCTTTTCCCTGATAGCTCAAATACTTCGTGATAGCGGCTGTCAATGTTGTTTTACCATGGTCAACGTGTCCGATAGTACCGATATTGACATGAGGTTTCGTTCTTTCAAACTTTTGTTTAGCCATTTTCTTTAATAATCCTCCTTGTTGGTTAATAAAAGGACCAATATCCTATTTTTCATCCGAGTTCACAGTATTATACAGCATAAATTAAATAAATGCAACTCTTATTTTTATTTTGTTATTTTAGCAACTTCCGTTAATCGTTATTCGTTAATCACCCTCGCAACTCCTAACTCCTAACTCGCTCACCAAACCGCTCCGGTAATCTTCTCCTGCTGCGCCTTTGGCATCTCCACATAATGACTGGGCTCCATTGCGAAAGTGCCTCTTCCCTGCGTGTATGAGCGAAGCACCGTCGCATAACCGAACATTTCCGAGAGCGGGACAATCGAGTTGATTTGCGATGCGCCGCTCTTTGCCTCCATGCCGGTTACTTGGCCGCGCCGCGAGTTCAGGTCGCCAATGACGTCTCCCATATACTCCTCCGGCACGGTGACGACTACTTTCATGATGGGTTCCAGCAGCACGGGGTCCGCCTTGCGCATAGCTTCTTTGAAAGCCATGCTCCCGGCGATTTTGAATGCCAGTTCCGAGGAGTCGACTTCATGGTATGAGCCGTCGTAAAGCGTAACTTTCACGTCAACGACCTGATTCCCCCCCAGTACCCCGGACGACATAGCGCCTTTAACGCCTTCATCTACAGCCGGTATATACTCCTTGGGTATCGCGCCGCCGACAATTTTGTTTATAAACTCATATCCCTTGCCTTCTTCGTTTGGCTCGACGATCAGCTTGACATGCCCATACTGGCCCTTGCCACCCGTCTGACGCACATTCCTAACATCCACGTTAGCGGTCTTGCGTATCGTCTCCCTATATGAGACCTGCGGCTTGCCGACAGTTGCCTCGACCCGAAACTCCCTGAGCAGCCTGTCCACGATAATCTCAAGATGAAGCTCGCCCATGCCCGCAATGAGAGTCTGCCCGGAATCTTCATCCGTATATGCTTTGAATGTCGGGTCTTCCTCCGTAAGCTTTGCAAACGCGGCGCTCATCTTCTCCTGACCCGCTTTTGTTTTGGGCTCGATGGCTATGCGTATGACCGGCTCGGGAAAATCCATCGATTCGAGTATGATTCGATGCTTTTCGTCGCAAAGGGTATCCCCTGTTCTCGTATCCTTGAGGCCCACTGCCGCCGCGATGTCTCCCGCATATACCGCGTCGATGTCCTCTCGGTGATTGGAGTGCATCTGCAAAATTCTGCCAAGGCGCTCCTTGTGGCCTTTCGTCGAGTTATACACCGTTGAGCCTGTTTTTGCGGAACCTGAGTATACCCTGAAGAACGAAAGACGCCCGACAAACGGATCTGCCATTATTTTGAACGCCAGCGCGGAAAACGGCGCATCCTCAGACGGCGGGCGGCTGTCCTCCTTATCCGATCCCGGGACTTTGCCCACGATGTTCTCGACGTCGAGCGGCGACGGCAAGTAATCGACGATTGCATCAAGAAGCTTCTGGATGCCTTTGTTCTTGTATGAAGTACCGCAAACTACCGGAATCATTTTCAGCGCGAGCGTCGCGCTCCTGATAGCCGCTTTCAGCGATTCAACGGATACCTCCTCGCCCTCCAGATACCTCTCCATAATCTCGTCGTCAAAGTCGGACACTGCTTCAATCAACTTTTGCCGATACTCTTGCGCAAGCGGGAGCATGTCGGGCGGTATCTCCTCCACGCGCATGTCCATGCCCAAATCGTCGTAGTAGACGTCGGCATTCATCTCGACAAGGTCGATGATTCCCTTGAACTGAGCTTCCTCGCCGATCGGCAGTTGGATTGGCACCGCGTTTGCCTTGAGCCTGTCATGTATCATTTTTATGACATTGTGCAAATCTGCCCCAACAATATCCATCTTATTGACATAGATCATACGGGGCACATCGTAGCGATCCGCCTGACGCCAGACTGTTTCCGATTGAGGTTCGACGCCGCCTTTGGCGCACATGACCGCAACCGATCCGTCAAGCACGCGCAGCGACCTTTCGACCTCAACTGTGAAATCGACGTGTCCGGGCGTGTCGATTATGTTGATGCGGTGATCGTTCCAAATGCATGTCGTCGCGGCGGAGGTGATCGTTATACCCCTCTCCTGCTCCTGCTCCATCCAGTCCATAGTGGCGGCGCCCTCATGCACTTCTCCCATTTTATAGGTGCGCCCCGTATAGAACAGTATTCGCTCTGTCGTCGTGGTCTTTCCCGCGTCGATATGAGCCATAATGCCAATATTCCGCGTTTTTTCAAGCGGGTACTGTCTTGGCATATTTCTCACTCCTTTCTTTCATGCGGGAATCGGTATGGTTTAGTTTTACCAACGGTAATGCGCAAACGCCTTGTTGGAATCCGCCATCTTGTGCGTGTCTTCGCGTTTCTTGACTGCCGCGCCCACGCTGTTCGACGCATCCATGATTTCTCCCGCCAAGCGCTCTCTCATCGTTTTCTCATTGCGCGATCTGGCGTAGTTCACGAGCCAGCGGAGCCCAAGCGTCTGTCTCCTGTCCGCCCTGACCTCTATCGGCACCTGATATGTCGCGCCGCCGACGCGCCTAGCTTTAACTTCAAGCGTCGGCATTATGTTCTCAAGGGCAGTTATGAACACTCCGAGCGGCTCCTTGCCAGTCTTCTCTCCGATGATATCAAACGCACTGTAGACGACTTTCTGAGCCACGCCTTTCTTCCCGTCATACATGATGCTGTTAATCAGTCTTGTCACCATGACCGAGTTATACAGCGGATCAGGCAAGACTTCTCGTTTGGGTACATTGCCTCTTCTGGGCATTATGCTTCCCTCCTTCACATGATTATGATCTCACAGGTACTCCGGGTCGGATTCCCGCCCGGCCCATGCCGCTATGAGGCTATATTAATCCTCATGGCTAAGCATAAAGTTTAGTTACTTTTTTCCGGTTTTTGGCTTCTTCGCTCCATATTTCGAGCGCGATTGAGCGCGATCCGCCACACCTTGCGTATCGAGCGTACCACGGATAATGTGATACCGCACGCCCGGAAGGTCCTTGACGCGCCCGCCGCGAATCATCACGACCGAGTGCTCCTGAAGATTGTGGCCTACTCCCGGGATATAGGCCGTCACCTCATAGCCGTTGGTCAGCCTAATACGCGCGATTTTGCGAAGCGCCGAGTTTGGCTTTTTAGGCGTTGAAGTCCTAACTGCGGTGCAGACTCCTCGCTTTTGCGGCGAAGACAGGTTCGTCTCCCTGTTTTTAAGGGTGTTCAAGCCTTTTTGCATCGCCGGGGAGTTTGACTTATACGCCTGCGTCTCCCTGCCTTTTCTCACCAATTGATTAAAGGTTGGCATTTTTTTCCTCCTTTCCCACGTAATTCTATCCTATATCTCTGTACAGCACAGAGAAGAATACTAACACAAGAGATACAACTCGTCAAGAGTCAGTTTTCAACTCTACAATGCGTTTCCTATAAGCTTCGACAGATCGATATCCTCATCTTCTTCCTCGTAATCGGCGACCTCGGAGTATACGCTCACAGGCTCGTCTATGTCGCTGTCAAACTTGCGGTATATTGCTAGTCCGCTGCCCGCGGGAACGAGCTTGCCTATAATAACGTTCTCCTTCAGACCCACCAGCCTGTCGACTTTCCCCTTTATCGCGGCCTCAGTCAGCACCTTTGTCGTCTCTTGGAACGAGGCGGCAGACAAGAAAGACTCCGTCGCCAGCGACGCTTTCGTGATTCCCATGAGCAACGGCGATGTGACCGCCTCGCGCAGTTCCGTCTCCCCCGCTTCGATTCTCGCCCTGACCTCGCCGTTTGCCTGCTTGAGTTCGTTGATATCCACGGTCGTCCCTGCCAAAAGATAGGTGTCGCCGCCATCCTCGATTCTCTCTTTCCTGATCATCTGCCTGACGATAACCTCGATATGCTTGTCATTTATATCAACGCCCTGTTGGCGGTAGACCTTCTGCACCTCGCCAATAAGATAGCTCTGTGCCGCCGCCTTGCCGAGAATACGCATAACATCGTGCGGATTGAGCGCGCCGTCGGTGAGCCTGTCTCCCGCTTCCACCTTGTCTCCAGACCTAACCCTTATTCCCGCTGAGTAGGGCGCCTGATAGACCCTCGTATCCGCCGCGTCCTCGTTTTTGACGGATATCGCGACAATCGCGTTTTTGCGCGTCTCCTCGACCTCGACGGTTCCGCTTATATCGGCAAGAATCGACATTTTCTTCGGCTTGCGCGCCTCGAATAACTCCTCAACACGTGGAAGACCTTGAGTTATATCGTCCCCTGCGACGCCGCCCATGTGGAACGTCCTCATCGTCAGTTGCGTGCCGGGCTCGCCTATCGACTGCGCCGCTATGACCCCGACCGCCTCGCCTATCGAGACCGTCCCCCCTGTCGCAAGGTTAATACCATAGCATTTTGCGCATATACCGCTGGGCGCTTCGCAGTCCATGACGGTCCGTATCTTAACCGAGGTTATGCCATGCTCCTTCAGTGTATCGGCATCGCCCGTTTCAAGCATCTTCTCGTTTGAGAACAAAACCTCGCCTGTCGCTTCATCAATTATGTCGTCCGTCAGGTAGCGCCCGTGTATAACTTCGCCAAACGACTCGATAAGACTCCCGTTTTCTATTATCTCGGACACGACAATACCGTCGCGGGTACCGCAATCGTGAACACGCACGATAACATCCTGCGAGACATCCACGAGCCGGCGCGTCAGATAACCGGAGTCCGCTGTTCTGAGCGCAGTGTCGGCAAGACCCTTTCGCGCGCCCCTAGACGATATGAAATACTCGAGAACGGTGAGACCCTCGCGGAAGTTGGCCTTAATCGGTATCTCTATCGTGCGCCCGGTCGTGTCCGCTATGAGCCCGCGCATTCCTGCGAGCTGCCTAATCTGGTTCATGCTTCCCCGCGCGCCTGAGTTCGCCATCATGAACACGGGATTATACTCACTGAGCGTATCGGTGAGCGCATCGGTAACGTCCTTTGTCGTCTTTTCCCATTCCCTGACGACAAGGCGGTATCGCTCTTCGTCGGTGATAAACCCGCGCCTGTGCTGCTGCTCGATCGCGATTACCTTTTGCTCGGTCTGCCTGATGAGCGTCCACTTCGAGTCCGGCACGGTCATGTCGGATATCGAAATCGTTATCGCGCCCTGCGTCGAGTATTTGAACCCCAGCGCCTTTACGTTGTCGAGCACTTCAGCCGATTTTGTGAAGCCATGCTTGGAAATGCACCGCTCGATTATCCTTTCAAGCTCCTTCTTTCCTGTTCTGAAGTTGATTTCATACTCAAACATATGCTCGGGATCGGAACGGTCGACAAACCCCAGATCTTGCGGAAGCGGCTCATTGAAAATGATTCTTCCGACAGTGGTGACAATCACCTTGCTCTGCATAACCCCGTCAATCTCTTTTGTAACGCGCACGCTGATTGGGGCGTGTATGCCAACATCCCCGCAATGATATGCCATGAGGACTTCGTTAGGCGAGAGGAAGAACTTGCCCGCGCCCGGCTCGTCGTCGCGCTGGAATGTCAGATAATACGAGCCAAGAATCATGTCATGCGTAGGCACTGTGACCGGCTGGCCGTCTTTCGGGTGAAGCAGATTGTTTGCGGAAAGCATCAGTATCCTCGCCTCCGCTTGCGCCTCTGCGGACAGCGGCACATGTATCGCCATCTGGTCGCCGTCAAAGTCGGCATTATACGCCGAACACACGAGCGGATGCAGCTTCAGCGCGCGACCCTCTACGAGGATTGGCTCAAACGCTTGTATACCCAGTCTGTGCAGAGTCGGGGCGCGGTTGAGAAGCACTGGATGCTCTTTAATCACAACTTCTAGCGCGTCCCACACCTCTGTGAGTCCTTTATCCACCATTTTCTTGGCGGATTTGATGTTATTGGACGCTCCGTCCTCCACAAGCTTTTTCATAACGAATGGACGGAACAGTTCGATAGCCATTTCCTTGGGCACGCCGCATTGATACAGCTTCAAATCAGGCCCTACCACTATGACGCTTCGTCCGGAATAGTCGACGCGTTTACCCAACAGGTTTTGCCTGAAGCGCCCCTGCTTGCCTTTGAGCATATCCGACAGAGATTTCAGCGCGCGCGAGTTGGCGCCTGTAACCGCCCTGCCGCGCCTTCCGTTGTCGATCAGAGCATCGACGGCCTCCTGAAGCATCCTCTTTTCGTTCCTGACTATGATGTCCGGCGCATTGAGCTGAATGAGGCGCTTGAGCCTGTTGTTGCGGTTTATGACGCGGCGGTATAGGTCGTTGAGGTCAGACGTCGCAAAGCGCCCGCCGTCCAGTTGAACCATTGGGCGAATCTCCGGCGGAATGACCGGAAGCACTTCTATGACCATCCATGTGGGATCGTTGCCCGACTGGCGGAATGCCTCGACGACTTCGATTCTTTTAACCAGCTTCGCCTTTTTCTGGCCGGTGGCGTCTCGCGCCTCTGCTTTGAGCTGTTCCGAGAACCGATCGACGTCAATATCGGCAAGCAGGTCCCGAATCGCCTCGGCGCCCATTCCCGCCCTAAAGTCGTCCTCATACTTCTCCCGCATCTCGCGATACTCTTTTTCGGTCAATATCTGGTTCTTTTTGAGCGGCGTATTGCCCGGATCGATTACGATATACGTAGCGAAATACAGCACTTTTTCAAGTATTCGGGGTGTCAGATCCAACAGCAGCCCCATCCGCGAAGGAATGCCTTTGAAATACCAAATATGCGATACGGGCGCGGCAAGCTCGATATGCCCCATGCGCTCGCGGCGAACATTGGACTTCGTGACCTCGACGCCGCAGCGGTCGCAAATCTTGCCCTTATAGCGTATCTTCTTATATTTTCCGCAATGGCACTCCCAGTCTTTTGTCGGGCCGAATATCTTTTCGCAGAACAGCCCTTCGCGCTCGGGCTTGAGCGTTCTGTAGTTAATGGTTTCAGGCTTTTTCACTTCGCCCTGTGACCAGCTTCTAATCATATCAGGGGAAGCAAGCCCTATCTGCATTGCGTCAAAAGGCAAAAAACTCATAAGTCGTCCTCCTCTTCGCTGCCGACGCCCGCGAACTCGAATAATCCGTCAAAGTCTTCGCCGTCGTCAATATCGTCGCTGTCTTCGCTTTCCATCTCCTCATATACATCCTCTACATCATCAGCGTCGACTTCCTCAATATGATATCCTCTGTTCGTAAACTCATCGTCGCTGCTCTGATAATCGCTGTTGTCGCGCACTGCGTAGTCATCGCCGTCTTCGCCCTTCAAGTCGATTTTGACGCCATTTTCATCGAGTACGCGGACATCGAGGCATAGCGATTGCAATTCCTTGACAAGAACCTTGAACGATTCGGGCACCCCCGGTTTCGGGATGTTGTGGCCCTTGACGATTGCCTCATATGTCCTGACCCTTCCGGTCACGTCGTCGGACTTAACGGTCAGTATTTCCTGAAGCGTGTAGGCCGCGCCGTATGCTTCGAGCGCCCAGACCTCCATTTCTCCGAAACGCTGTCCGCCGAACTGCGCCTTTCCGCCGAGCGGCTGCTGCGTGACAAGGCTGTAGGGTCCCGTTGAACGCGCATGTATATTATCGTCCACCAAATGGTGAAGCTTCATAAAGTATACGTATCCGACCGTCACGGGATTGTCAAACGGCTCGCCGGTACGCCCGTCATACAGAACGCTCTTGCCGTCTTCGCGCAGGCCGGCGAACTTCAGCGTATCCCAAATATCCTGCTCGTTCGCGCCGTTGAAAATCGGCGTCGCGACCTTCCATCCAAGCGCTTTCGCGGCATATCCGAGGTGGACTTCGAGCACCTGCCCAATGTTCATTCGCGACGGGACCCCGAGCGGGTTGAGTATGATGTCAAGCGGCGTTCCGTCTGGCAGATATGGCATGTCCTCTTTTGGCAGTATTCGCGAAACGACGCCCTTGTTTCCATGGCGGCCCGCCATCTTGTCGCCGACGCTGATTTTTCTTTTGTGCGCGATATAACAGCGCACGACCATGTTGACCCCTGGGCTCAGCTCGTCGCCGTTTTCCCTCGTGAACACCTTGACGTCAACGACTATTCCGCTCTCTCCGTGCGGGACCTTCAATGACGTATCCCTGACCTCTCGCGCTTTCTCGCCGAATATTGCGCGCAGCAGCCTCTCCTCGGCAGTGAGATCGGTTTCGCCCTTGGGCGTCACTTTTCCGATAAGTATATCGCCTGCCTGAACTTCCGCACCGACGCTTATTATGCCCCGCTCGTCCAGATAGCGCAGCGCATCTTCGCCAACGCCGGGGATGTCCCGCGTGATTTCCTCGGGACCGAGCTTCGTGTCGCGGGCGTCGATTTCATGTTCCTCAATATGTATCGACGTGAAAACATCGTACATCGCAAGGCGCTCGTTTATGAGTATCGCGTCTTCGTAATTATAGCCTTCCCATGTCATGAATCCAACGAGGATGTTCTTGCCGAGCGATATCTCGCCCTCGCATGTCGAAGGCCCATCCGCTATGATCTCGTCCTTGTGGACGCGGTCGCCCACCGCGACTATGGGGCGCTGGTTCGTGCATGTGCCTTGGTTGCTGCGCGCGAACTTGGTCAGGAAATGGTCCACAACGCCAAGTTCGTCGTAATTAACGGTTATGCGGGTCGCCGACGCATAGGTGACCTCGCCGTCGCCCTGCGCGGACAGCACGACAGTCGAATCGACGGCGCATTTATGCTCAATCCCGGTCGCAACGATAGGCGCCTCGGATATCAGCAAAGGCACGGCTTGACGCTGCATGTTCGCGCCCATCAGCGCGCGGTTGGCGTCGTCGTTTTCGAGAAACGGAATCATCGCGGTCGCGATCGACACCATCATACCCGGAGATATATCTATAAAATCGACCCTGTTGCGGTCCACTTCAAGTATCTCGTCTCGGTGGCGGCATGTTATACGCTCATTCAGCAAGCAGCCGTTTTCATCGACCGGCTCCGTCGCCTGCGCGACTATATACTGATCTTCCATATCCGCCGTGAGGTAGACTACCTCGTCCGTGACCTTGAACGTTTCTTTGTCTATCTTCCTGAATGGCGTTATCATAAACCCATACTCATTGACGCGCGCATATGAGGCGAGGTAGGATATCAAACCGATGTTCGGGCCTTCAGGCGTCTCAATCGGACACATCCTCCCGTAGTGGCTGTAGTGTACGTCGCGCACATCGAAGCTCGCGCGCTCTCGCGAAAGCCCTCCGGGTCCGAGCGCGGAAAGCCTGCGCTTGTGCGTCAGCTCGGCAAGCGGGTTTGTCTGGTCCATAAACTGCGATAGCGGGGACGAGCCAAAAAACTCCTTGATCGCCGCTGTCACGGGGCGTATATTTATAAGCGACTGCGGCGTAATAATGTCCAAATCCTGCAGCGTCATGCGCTCTCGGATGACGCGCTCCATGCGCGAAAACCCGACGCGGAACTGGTTTTGAAGCAGTTCGCCGACGCTTCTCATGCGCCTGTTTCCGAGATGGTCGATATCATCCGGCACACCAACGCCATGAGCGACGCAGTTGAGGTAGTTCACAGCCGCGAAAATGTCGTCCGGTATCAGATGCTTGGGTATTAGCGAATCCATATTGTCGCGGATCGCGTCTTTCAGATCCTCGCCGTCATACTTTTCAATTAGCTCGCGCAGGATAGTGAACCTGACCCTTTCCTTGATGCCCAGTTCGGCCTCAGGGTCAAAATCGACAAAGCCCTCCATCCTGACCATGCCGTTTGCGAAAACCTTAATCTCTCCCCCGTCGCCATGTATGCAGGCATCATTCACCCCAAGCGCGTCAAGCTCTTCAGCGCGCGCTCGCGTCAGCCGTTCGCCCTCCTCGGCAATAATCTCTCCGGTCATCGGGTCGGCGATGGGCTGCGATAGCACCTGCCCGCTGAGCCGCGCCCAGATTGCCAGTTTTTTGTTGAACTTATAGCGCCCGACAGTCGATATGTCGTAGCGGCGCGGGTCGAAGAAGAGGTTCGTGAGAAGCGCCTGCGCACTGTCCACGGTCGGCGGGTCTCCGGGCCGCAGTCTCTTATATAACTCGATGAGCGCTTCCTCATAGCTTTGGCAAGTGTCCTTTTCGAGCGTTGCAATGATGCGCTCGTCTTCTCCAAAAATCTTCAGGAGCTGCTCATTCGTCTCGGCCCCGTATTCGGCGCCCGCTATCGAAAGGCGCGAGTAAACACTCTCGTTCGGCCTGCCGACCGCCCTGAGAAGCCACGTAACCGGCAGCTTCCTGTTTTTATCGACCCTAACATAAAAACCGTCCGATGCGTCAGTCTCAAACTCGATCCATGCCCCGCGATACGGAATCAGCGTCGCCGCAAAAATCGTGACCGCAGTTTTTATGTCCGACTTCATTTCATAATAGATGCTCGGCGATCGGATAATCTGCGATACGACCACCCTCTCCGCGCCGTTTATTATGAATGTCCCCGCATTTGTCATAAGCGGGAAATCGCCCATGAAAATCTCCTGCTCCTTGATTTCCTCCGTCTCTTTGTTGCGCAGGCGCACGCTGACCTTGATTGGCGCCGCGTAAGTCGCGTCCCTAGCCTTGCATTCTTCGATAGAGTATTTTGGATTCTCTGTCATGCTGTAGTCAATGAATGTCAGCTCAAGATTGCCCGTATGGTCGGTTATCGCGGCAACATCGCGAAACACCTCCCGAAGCCCTGTCTCAAAAAACCATTTGTAGGAATGCTTCTGAACCTCCAAGAGGTTCGGCATTTCTTGGATTTCTTCGGTTCTTGCATAACTTTTGCGCAAAGTTTTGCCGTACACCACGTCTTTTGGCATCTGCTTCACTCCTGAATATTATTTTTTTGACACTCCCGGCTCAGTTGTTATGTATAGTGTCGCAGGGTTGACAACTTCAATAAAACTGTGGTAAAATACCATTGGTGAGGGTGTCGTGGCTCTCCCTTTTTTTACACAACAATTTATGTTACCACAAATCAGTAAGAGTTGTCAATCATTATTTGCGAAACCGTATGGTTTCTTTTTTCAATGGTTACAGTACAGAAGGTATCCGAAAAACACAGGTTGGTTACAGCCAATGCACGAGCACTGCTGTAAAAACCTGTATTATTGGTCAAAACTTGTGTGCAGACTGTAACCATTGCGAGCATTGAAGGATACCCTCTGTACTGTAACTTTCAATGCGGAAAGGCATAATTATATGGACGAGTTTTACGATAATCTGGACAAGCTGTATGAGAGCGGAGATATTGAGGCTGTTGAGGCTTTTCTGTCAGGCGCAATCGCCGAAACAGGTGAATACACTCCCGAACGGGCAGGATTATTAAGCAGTCTGGCCTCTATACATCTTCATCTCGGTCAGCTTGGCGTCGCCGACAGGTTAGTATCGGAAGCTTTGGAAATTTACAACACAATGGCGGAGCTTAGCGTTCACCAGACCGCCGCATTGACAATAGAAGCGGTCTTGATGTGCCGCAAAGGCAATTACCAAGGCTCTCTGAACAGTTTTCGGCAAGCCTTGGCGCTTACAAAAAGATTTTTCGGCGAAAACATTGATTTTGCGATATGCAGGCGCAATATTTCCGAGGTCTGCGAGCTGCTTGGCGACATCCCTTCAGCGATTGAAGAGATGTCCGGCGCAGTACGGATAATGGAGAAGCTGCTCGACCCTGGCCACGCTTCCGTCAAAACCGCGCGGGCAGAGCTTGAGCAGCTAATGGAAAGGTTATGCTATGAAAGAACGACTTCGATCGCCTATAAGTAAAGAATTGCTGATTTTCTTCGCCATCGTCGGTTTTTTTGCATTTGCTATCGGAATGAGCGACAGCGTTATATCCAACTTCTTTTTTGATGCCTACAATGTCGACTCTGTCCAAAGAGGTTTTCTTGAATTTCCACGTGAAGTGCCCGGAATACTGTGCTTCTTTATAATTGCGCTCACTTCCGCGGTCAGCGATGTCCGTTTAGCCCTACTTTCGCAAATACTCTGCATAATAGGCTCACTAATCCTTGGTTTATTCACTC
>Ga0099364_10009437_pt1 | contig 13535 bp, 12 predicted proteins | sample TergutTh196P3_FD_73070 | JGI IMG/M metagenome (GOLD analysis project Ga0099364, IMG submission 73070) | Microcerotermes parvus P3 segment gut microbial communities from Pointe-Noire, Republic of the Congo - Th196 P3 | ecosystem: Host-associated > Arthropoda: Insects > Digestive system > Gut ...
AATTGGATGAAACGTACAATGCCTTCATCGCCATCGCAAACATCGCCATCACGCTGAGAAATTAGTGTAAACACCCCCTAGTTCAAATCATACACCAGCAACACGTTTTGATCGCGGATGTATAATTTTTTGTCCACGATAACAGGGTACGTCCAACTGTTCGCATTGCTGCGGTCGGGTTGTTCAAATCTGCCGAGTTCCTTGTATCCTTCTGGGGTTGCTTCGACCATCGCAATCGTGCCGTCCCCCCTTTCACTGCGGATAATAAACACGCCATCAACATACGTCAACGAACCTTTGCTGCCGCGTGCTCCATTCCATTCGTGTTGCCAAACGGCATTGCCGGTTTTTGCCTCAACGCAGACAAGTAATTGAACACCTTGATTGCCGCCGGTCATATAATAAAAATGATTGCCAACCGCTACGATCCCGCCATGATGACTTTGAAGCAATACATCGGCACTATGCAAACCCAATGCCTTAAAGGTGTTTCCTTCCTTTGAGAGCCGAAAGAAATAGGCACCGACATCATATGCAGCCGATGCGATGACAACATCGCCGATAAGCACCGGATCGGAACAAACGGCAATTTGTCCGGGAAAGTTTGCTCTCCACAGTATCCTGCCGTCGGTCGGAGAAACTCCGGCGAGGTAATTGTTGGAGAGCAACAAGTATTGACGGACACCTTCTATCGTAACGGGTACCACCGAAGTATAAGCGGCACTGTCCGCGAGGTCGGTTGTGCGCCAAAGAACGTTGCCCGACTTGTCAAAAGCCATCAAGACACCGCCATCGCCTCCGACCGGAATCACGATTTTATCGCCGTCAAGGAGCGGTGACATTGCGAAACCCCAATTTCCCATAAACCTGCTGCCGAACTCTTCCCTAACGTCTTTACGCCAACGTATTGCTCCATTGTTGGCATCAAGTGCGACGAAATCGCCATGCGGTCCCATTACAAAGACTGCGTCACCGTCGCTAGCAGGGGTACATTGCGGTGTCAGATGATTGGCGATACTTCCTGCTCTGCCGATGTCAGTCCGCCACTTGATAGCGCCGGTCGCCCGATCCAATGCAAGAACAAATGCTCTGTTCTCGAAATCCCCCATCGTGAAAATCGTGTCGCCGACAAAACAAAGGTTCGAGTAACCCGCACCGAGAGTGTCGATTTTCCAAAGAAGGTTCGGGCTTCCTTCTGACCATGACTTGGCTATACCTGTCGAGAACGAATGGTTGTCCCGGTTGGGACCACGGAACTGATTCCAGTCCGGTTCCTGGGCAGTAACTGCAACGATGCTGAATAAAAAAAGTGTGCAAAACAAACTGACACAATGCTTCATTAAAAAATCCTTTTCTGAATGGGAGTATTAAATCTGCGGCTATTCTACATGAGGGCAATTCCGGTGTCAAGAAGACCGCAGTTGTAAACTTTCGTAATCAGGGGGTTCGGGAGGATTATCACCCCTTGTTTTCTGCTCTTGTACCCGTTATAATGCCGAAAGTTTTACAATAACGCCCAGTCCCACAACATGGCTCTATTTGAAATTGAAACGCAAGCCCATATCGTGATCGCTTGGGCAGACGACGAAGAATCTGCCCGAACTATTCTGTACAGTTACTATCCTTCGGAAGAGGTGATCCGTGTGACCCGCCGCCCTCGCGACGCTTGGGTCATCTCCAAAGCCGCCCTCGGCATCGCTGGCAAAGCTGACCCATGCGATGCCGCCAGAGATTGCATCGCCAGAGCCGCCGGTGATAAAATTCACGCCATCCGACTCTACATGCAGCAAACCGGCTCCGACCTCGATCTGTCGAAAAAAGTGATCGAGTCCAATATGATGATCGGATGGTAGTATCTCTCAAAACTTAATTTTGCGTATCCTTAATGGCAAAAAACAACGAAGTCGTACTAAGTCCCCGCGACAAACAAACGCTCGGCAACATCACCCAACTGGCGAATGCCGTCGCAAAGCAAGCATTGCGGCAGAAAGACCCTGCCGTCGATATACCGGTGCGTGCCCTTTCCAACGTCAATTTCAACGAACGGAAAAAAATTATCGAGATGGGCAAACGCACCTCGCAACGGCAACTCTTCAACCTCTCGCAGGCTCGAAGTTTTATGCAAACGATGCTCGTTGCCGGCGGAACGAAACAACTCATCGAGCAGGGAAAATCGACGAGCATTCGGGGGCTCTACTATCTGCTCAAACACACGATTGAAGGCGCAAAAGAAGAGACCTTCGACGACCAAGGCGAATGTGATAACGTCATTGAAGACATGGAAGTGATTCTCGATTCCTTGCGTGAAGAACTTCACCTTGCCGCCGAAGGCAGAGGAAATATGGTCGGCAATATCACCCTTGTTGACAACGGAGACCTAATCGACTGTACCCGAATGGGCACCGGCGGGTACGGTATTCCCTCTATCGTCGAGTCGAACGTCATTCAATTCAGGAAATGCACCGCCAAGTTTGTCTTGCATGTCGAAAAGGGAACCGTCTGGCAACGGTTCAACGAAGACAAGTTTTGGAAGAAGCACCAGTGTATTCTGACGCACGGTCAAGGTCAACCGCCGCGCGGCGTGCGGCGGTTGCTGTACCGATTGCACAACGAATTGAAATTGCCCGTCTATTGTCTGCTCGATAATGATCCGTGGGGATACTACATATACAGTGTCATCAAGCAGGGGTCAATCAACTTGGCGTTTGAATCGCAGCGGATGGCGGTGCCTAATGCCCGGTTTCTCGGTTTGCGGAGCAACGATTTTGAGCGGTGCAAGTTATCGAACAGCGTGAAAATTGCGTTGAATGAGCAGGATAAAAAACGGGCGCGACAGATTGCCGAGTATCCATGGTTTGCCAAGAAAAAGGCGTGGCAAAAGGAGATTGCGATGATGCTCGACAACGGTTTCAAGTTGGAAGTCGAAGCCCTTACGAGTCGAGACATCAGTTTTGTTACGGAAGAGTATGTTCCTCAACGTCTCAAAGAGGGGCAGTTTTTGGATTGATGCGAATGGAGTACCTTGCCAAAGCGCCGAACTCTGATATACTGTTCTTTGTTACTGGGGGCGAACTGGCTTCGACCGGGCTAGTGAACAGTAAGTTGCGTGTCGTTGTTGGTCAGCAGGCAACGTAAAAAGCAGACCATTAAATTCAAATGCCGAACCTAAATTGGCATTGGCTGCCTAATAAACCGCAGCCCCGAACCCAGATTGTTGCCGAAGCAGTTTGACGTTCGGACGACCATTCGGATCGTTTTCGTCCAAGTCGATTACGGCGGAAATTAAATTTGTTGTCGAATCGTGCCCGAAAGACCGTTGCCGACAAGGGCTCTAGGGGACTAAACTTCAAAGAATCGGACACACACGTAGACGCTTATTCGGATCGGTATCGGGACGCGGGTTCGATTCCCGCCGCCTCCAATGGATAGATTTTCCGTAACTATGGGGCATTTCAAAAAATCTGCAACACAACATCTGGAACATATTCCACGTAATAGTCTGGGATTATTGGACATTGCGTGGAGTTTTGACAGCACGTAAACGAGTATCAAAAGTAGAATAAACTGCGACTCCATTCATGCTGATATTGTACTATAAATGGACAGTAGGTGTGCCCTCGTCTCTCGACAAAATACAAAATTGCGATAAACTGTGAGTAACTACTCTCTTCTCCTTACTCACCATCGTAGGAACTGTATTAAAATAATTTTTTCCCTTGTGTGTTTGTATTATTCACGATTTATCAAGAGATTACGGCGGAAAACCGCCTACATCTCCGGCTCTTGGGGAATGTTATTTTTGTGCACCTCTATAGTTTGACACAGAAGCAAGACAAAAAAACATGAGCGACCGCCATCACGCCTTCAATGAATGGACGAAAATAGCAGCACAAAGCAGCGATGATTTCATTGTTGCCCTGACCGAACAAATACTGGACGAAGCCGCACGCTCCAACGTCAGTGATGTACACTTTCAACCGGAAAAAAACGGCATGGAAATCCGTTTTCGCAGCGACGGTGTACTGCATCAAATCGGCACCATGTCGGCAGATCGAATTCCGCAAATCGTCGCAAGACTTAAAGTCCTTGCTGACCTGTTAACATACAAAACAAACACACCGCAAGAAGGACGCGTGAGGGCTGGTCGGCTGCCGAACAGCACCAAGGAAATGCGAGTCAGCACCGCGCCGACCCTGCACGGCGAACGGGTTGTCATTCGATTCTTCTCGGAAGAACGCCACTACCATTATCCCGACGAACTTGGTTTTCCTGACGACATTCAGACCCGGTTGATGCAGTCGATACGCAAAAACAGCGGTGCCGTGTTGATTACCGGTCCCGCGGGCAGCGGCAAAACAACGACAGCATACGCCCTGCTCCGAGAATTGGCAGATAAAGGGGAAACGCTCCGAAGTATTGTTACACTCGAAGACCCTGTGGAACACGCATTGGACGGAATTGCCCAGATTGACGTGTCCTCACAAGGTGCCCAAACACTTGGAGAAACAATCAAGTACATGATGCGGCAAGACCCCGAAGTGCTTTTCGTCGGCGAAATCCGCGACCGCCTCACGGCAGAATCGGCATTTCAGGCGGTGCTGACTGGACATCTCTTGCTGACAACATTTCATGCGGGGAGTGCCGTCGAAACGGTCGGCAGACTTTGCGAACTCGGTATCGAACCCTTCGTTTTACGCAGCGGTATTTCTTGCGTGGTATCGCAGCGGCTTATACGGAAACTTTGCGACTGTGCCGAAACTATCAAAGAACCGTTGCGGTTGAACATCGAGAGGACGGAATATGACTTGAACACGTACCGAATCCCCAAAGGCTGTGAAGTATGCGGCGGAACCGGCTATCGGGGTCGCATTCCGCTTGCCGAAACGTTGCCTCTTGAAAAGGATGACGTAATGCGCAGTCTTCTCGACCGAAACGACACGGCAGCACTGCGGGAGACGGCAATCCGGCACGGAATGATCCCCCTTGATTCCCGTGCATTTGCCCTCATTGAATCAGGAACAACATCTCCGCTGGAAATCCGGCGAGTCTTCGGCTGATTCAAGTAACCCCCAAATTCGGAAGTGTTAATGAAATCCGGGAGAGCAACGACCGGATATTTAGCCGGTACTCCGGCTTGTCCGGGGGCTGCGCTCCCGGCTTTCAACAATCTTGCACATCTACTACTGACCCTTTCACAAACCCTGTAATCCGGTACACTGAAGCAAGATTACGGTGTCAGGTCCTCATTATGCTGCCTGTCGAACAGGTTTTTTATCAGGTTCACTTACAAGCCGGAGCTTGGACTGCCCAGATGATTGCGGCAACCGAGTCCGTACATCGTGCCGACCTGACTGAAATTGCCGATTGGTTTTCCGGGTCGGAAAAAGACCTCGCTCTTCGATGCGATCCTTTCAATCTTTTCTTTCATCCTCTTCCCAGCGGACAGTATGCACTGGGTCTCATCTATTCCGTCCGGCGAAACATCCTTGCACTCTTTCAACAACCGCAACCGCTCAACGTTCGGGTACTCATCGTTTCCCCGAAGGCACTGCTTGAACACGGTAATCATCCAGTCGCTTTGATCGAAACGCTTCGGCAACGGCAACAGATCCCGTTTGTGTCGGAGCCGCCGACACAACTTTTTCCGTTCGTTCCGGCTGCCACGCCGTTGCCCGTGAATGCGGCATTGCTCGAAACGTTGACAAATCGTCTCGGTGCGATGTCGCTCGCCCAATTAACGCAGTCCCTTTTTACAGCGGAGTGCACGCTATTCACATCCAAATCGGTTTCCGCTCTTTCGGTTTTGTCGGCACTCTTTGACCTTCTGCCGATCCGCTATCGTCCCGAATTGACCTTTTCGAGTGATTTCTTTTTTTCGTCGAAAAACTCGTTTCGTCTCTCCGGTTTCAATCGATTGCGGCAACGTACCGTCCGATTTATGAAGCAATGGGGCGTACCGGTGATTTCACTGGAGCAGGGCAACAAGGGTTCACTGGAAACGCTCGACCCCTGGTCGCGTTTCGTGTATCAACTGTTGCAAACCCGAAACTTCGATTTTTTAGAACGGCATCGCAACATCGGCTATCAGCAAGCGATGCTGTCGCCGGTCGAAATGCAGCCGATCATTTGGGACACCTTGCACGAGGTCGGCGTTTCGTTGAGCAAAGCGATGCTGTCGGGAACGTTGCCGGACACGCACGTTTCGGCAACGGATTTCCCGACTCACACATTAGAGGAACTGCGTTGTGTTGCGGCGGTCGATCAACTGATACCGATGTTGACGGTGCCGCAATCAACTGTTGCAAGACCGAACAGTGATCAGCGGTTGCCGGATCGGTTTCCGCAATTTCGGGAGGAACTTGCGGAACTGGAAACGCATCTTGTTCGTGTGGTTTTCGGCGACAAATCGGTACAAGAGAACGTTAAACGGGTTTGGACATCTCTGTTGCCGCAACTGGACGAAGAATCGAAAGAGCAGATGCGTGAGGCGGTTATTGCGGCGATTCATGCGATTTTAGTACCGCTGGACGGCGATGCTGGACAACGTATTTTGCGTCATTCTCAACTGTTGGAATTGATGCTGTTCTTTCTCGGCGGACGGAATGTCGGCGAGGTTACCGAAAATCAGGAACAGTGAAAACTCAATGGGCAAGAGCAGGGAGTAGGTGCTCTCCGTGCTTATGCGCACATCATTCCAAAAAATTGCGTCTGAAAACGCCCTGACTTTTGTGGTAAAATTGTAACATTGAGAACACAAAACATCGCCCCATGATTTTACCAATCCTCAAAGCCCGTTTTGCCGATGCACTGCAAAAACTCGCAAACAATATAGACCCCTACTTGGAAATGATCCGTCCGTCGCAAGACCCGAAGTTCGGCGACTACCAAGCAAACATGGCAATGCCGCTCGCCAAAAAATTAGGCAAACCCCCACGCGAAATCGCCCAACAGATCGCCCAGCAACTCGACATCAGCGGCATCTGCGAGCCGCCTGAAATCGCAGGACCCGGTTTTATCAATCTGCGGTTAAGCAACGAGTTTCTCCAAACGCTCATCAAGAAAGCCATCGACGACGAAGATCGCCTCGGTATTCCCGATATTGATTCCGTAAAACGCAAAACCTATCTGGTCGATTACTCCGGTCCGAATGTCGCCAAACCGATGCACGTCGGACACATCCGCAGCACCGTCATCGGAAACGCTCTTGCCCGCTTGTTGAAGTTTCAAGGGCATCACGTCATTACGGACAACCATCTCGGCGACTGGGGCACGCAGTTCGGAATGATTGTCTTCGGCTACAAAAATTATCTCGATGCCCAAGCCTACAAAAACAATCCGGTCGAAGAATTGAGCCGACTCTATCGACTCGTGCGGCAAAAAATGGATGAGCCGCACGATGAAGTTGCCGCAATCGTTCTGCAAGAAACGGCAAAACTGCACGCAGGCGACCCCGAAAACCTGAAAATCTGGCAGGAGGTATTGCCTCACTCACAGGATGAAATCAATCGGATTTACAAACGGTTGCAGATTTCGTTCGATCACACGCTCGGCGAAAGTTTTTATCAACCGATGCTTGCCGATGTCGTTGAATATTTACTCAAACGCAACATCGCCGTCGAAACGGAAGGGGCAGTCGGCATTTTCTTTGAGGAGAAGAAAAGCCAACCGAAGGGAGAGGGCAAAAGCACAGACCGACCGGAGGGAGAGGGCAGGAACGCAGACCGACCGGAGGGAGAGGGCAGGAACGCAGTACCGATGCTCATCCGAAAGTCTGACGGGGCGTTCCTCTATGGGACAACAGACTTGGCAACGGTCAAGTATCGGCTCGACACATTCACGCCGGATGCCGTTCTGTATGTCGTTGATTTTCGGCAATCGCAGCACTTTGAACATCTCTTCAAGGCGGTACGTTTGCAGGGGATCGACCATGTTGAACTCACGCATGTCAAGTTCGGCACGGTACTTGGCGAAGACGGCAAGCCTTTCAAGACCCGGAGCGGCGACACGGTGGGTCTCAATGGTTTGCTGGACGAGGCGGAGCGCAGGGCTTACGAAATCGTCAGGGAAAACGACAGGGACGGCACACCGGAGCCGGAACTTCGTGAGACTGCCCGGCGAATCGGCATTGGAGCGATCATTTACGCCGACTTATCGCAGAACAGGGAGAGCGATTATGTATTCAGTTACGACAAAATGTTGGCAATGACGGGCAACACGGCGGCGTATATGCAGTATGCGTTTGCGAGAGTGCGTAGTATCTTTACCAAAGGCAACATTGATGCAACGCAGTTACGTCTCTCTGCTGTCGTCTGCCGTCTGCCGTCTGCTGACTGCCATCCGGCGGAGCGGGCACTCGCACTGGAACTGCTCAAATTCGGCGAGGCGATTGACCTTTCACTTCGGGACTACCGACCGAATGTGTTGACATCTTATCTGTTTGAGTTATCGAACCGGTATTCCGTTTTCTTTGAGCAGTGTCCGGTCTTGAAAGCGGAGAACGACGAAGTCCGTACCGGTCGTCTTTTGTTGTGCGATTTGACGGCACGGACATTGCAGAAGGGTCTCGAACTGCTCGGCATTGAAACAGTCGAGAGAATGTAACGTTTAGCCGGCACCCTGGTTACTCCGACGCAGTCGATCCAAGATTCCGTTGACGAAGGCGGCGGAATCCTTCGTGCCGAATTTCTTTGCTAGTTCGACGGCTTCGTTGATTGCAATCGGTTTTGGCGTGTCCGTGTACAAGATTTCCGATGCAGATAGCCGTAAAATACTTCGGTCAATCGGACTCATTCTGGCAAGTGTCCAATTTTGAGACAGGGCGGTGAGTTGTTCGTCAACCGCAACCCGATGTTCGAGTGTACTATCCAATAATCGTCTTGCAAATCGGAGGAGCGGTTCATGGCGGGGCAATTCTCGGGCAATATAGGATTCGGCAAGAGCGTCCAGAGAGCCGGGGTTCAGTTCTTCTTGGTAGAGTATCTGGAACACAACAGTGCGCACTAAACTTCGATTGGCAAACTTTCCGGCAGGGAAGTCTTCGACGCGATTGACTTGATCCGGCATACAGAGTTCGGTAGATGATTGAAACTTCGGGGATTATTACCGAAAAATACGAAAGTGTCAAGCGAACTGCAACCATCCGCTCGGCTCTATTAACAAAGAACCGGAGGTGCGAGTCTCCGGTTTACTGGGAAAAACCAAAAATATACTTCATTACACCTCTGCTTCTTCGAATCGGGGAAATCCGTTTCCTCCACGCCGCCGAAGCATCGGCATATCTTTTTTCTTTTCTTTACGGCTACACAAGTTCTTTCTTGGAGCCAATCAGCGTCCGTAATCGTTCTGCCAATAGGGCGGCATCAAAGGGTTTCTTGAACGTTTCGTTGATATTGGAACGATCAATACTCGCTGCTGAACCGTCGTCAGGCAAAAGGGCGATAAGAATTACATCACTAAACTCGCCATTCCTTCGCAGGTTCTGACAAATTTGCGTCGATTCCATTTTGCCGATTGAAAAATCGACAATCACACAATCGGGATTAAAACTCTCCGCCTGAATCCCAGCATCGAATCCGCTCGCTGCTACACTGACCCGAAAAGATCTTTCGGGCGGTAACTCACGCTGGAGATTATCGATCAACACTTGATCCTGAGCGACGACCAACACTTTCGCGAGGGTCTCGTCTTCGAGGCCATCGAGAGGCATTCCGTGCTCTTTCAGAAATTTGATCAAATACTCTCGCGGGATCCGGCGGTCTTGCGACCCAGGAATTCGATAGCCTTTCAAACGTCCGGCATCGAACCACTTGCTCACGGTACGCGGGGCCACCTTGCATAACTTGGCAACCTGACCTGTTGTAAATACCTTGCTCATTGCAGGTTCTCCGATATTGCTAAATACTACGTTGCGTTCCTGCGAACTTCCTTTCGCCAGGAACAAAATTGCCCTTGAAGTTCACCGAGTCACTTGGGACATCCTTGTCTTTGACTCGACAAAACCCTGGGTCGAGGGCACACCACTTTTTGCTTCTTGCCACTAGCGGGGCTGCTTTCCTGTTACCATTCGATTCCTTCCGAATGGCTTCCAAAAAAGGTATCGGCAAACCGGCTGACGGAAAATGAGAAATTATTGGAAAAACCGTCAAAGATTATCAATCCTGCTGATTTCCCTGTTTCCTCCTGTTCTTTTTCCAACCGAATTTATCCTCAGGCAGCAAGCCCGCCCAAGTGCCGTGTCGTATAAATCGCCCGATTCCGTAACCACAATAAACTAACCTTCTCGGTCTTTTCATCCATTGTTCTCAACCCTTTTTGACAACACAGGACGTTGTATTGCGATTTATGCCGATTTTTGTGAAAACCGGCGGAAGCCGTGTGATTACAACAACCCCTTCTACTGGTCTATCGGTTAGAAGTTGAATCGGACTTTAGAATATCAAGAGACTTTTTTGTCGATACGTCCTTTTTTGTCGATACTAGGGGGCATCCGGGAACGCTCCTTTTCATCGCTTCTTCGGCAATTTTCGCTTCCTCGACCGTGTTGATGCCGAGCGACTCAATCGGTTGCAAGACCGGTAAAGCAACGACTCGTTTGCCCTGCGACTTCAGAATTGCCGGAGTGTCCGTGATGTAATACTCCTTTTGGGCATTGTCCGTCCGAAGATGCGTCAACGCCTCCAACAGGTCCGGCGTGTGAAAAACGTAATAACTCATGTTGACTTCCGTAACCGCTTTTTGCGCCGGCGAAGCATCTTTTTCCTCGACGATGCCCTGAAATTCCCCTTTTTCGTCCCGAACGATGCGTCCAAGCCCCTCGGGATTTTCCTTGAACGCCGTCCCCAAAATGCACGAAGGACGCTCTTCGGCAGACGCATTTTGGTACGCAGCGAACAATTTCTGGACGGAATCGACCTGAATCATCGGGGAATCGCCGGCAATGACCATCACGGCACCCTTGTGCGGACTCAATTTTTCCTGACAAGACATCACGGCGTGACCGGTTCCGAGTTGTTCGGTCTGCTCGACGAAGTCCAAATTCCGACGATGGGCGAGCGTTTCCCTGACCAAATCGCCTCGATAGCCGACAACGACGATGATTTTTTCCACGTCTGCTTGTTCGAGTGCGTCGAGGACGTATTCGATCATCGGTCGTTCCAAGACGGGATAGAGGACTTTCGGCAGTTCCGATTTCATTCGGGTGCCTTTTCCGGCAGCCATGACGACAGCGTATTTCATCGTGGGTGTTTGGTGAAAAGAAGTTTGGACGATTCTATCACGTTTCTCCTGCTCAAGAGCAGGGACATAGAGATCGCAAGAACGGGGGGACGAATCCCCCCGAAGAGTCCAAACTCCCAAAAGATTCTACACGAACGGATTATAAACTCCCGGCACAGGAACGGAACTCTCGTAGAATCCGTCGGCATCCGGCTGCACCGGCGCAGCCTGATCAGAACTAGTGATTTCACCTTCCGGAGAGTAAGGTCGTCCCTTTTCGACGAGTTCGTCCCACTTCACTACTCTGCCGCAGAATGCTGCTTCGCGTCCGAGAACCGCAGACATGCAAGCCATTGCCGAATGATAACCGTCATTCAGCGGCGTATCTTCACGGATTGCCTTGACAAGCATGTCATGCTCCCACTCGTAGGGTCCCTTCGGTACTCTCTCCTCATTTCTCCATTGCTCTCCGCTGCGCGGCGTTAATTGTCCTGGTGTGCCGCTTCCATTGACACCGAAAACGTGTTCGGAGACATTTTCCCAAGTGTTCCTGATGTGCCGACACTGGCTAAACATTCTGGAACCGTCGGCGTAGGTGAATTCGACGAAGAAATGATCCCACGCCTGACCGTGCCGGTTGAGTCTTTCTCTGTTTGCTTGATACCAAGTATCCCAAGCAGCCCGGTCCGCGAAGGGCGGAGCCTGCCGCATTATTTCGTCGGGACCGGTTCGGTGAGTTCGTCCCCCCTGAGCATTGGCTTCGACAGGATGTGCCATACGATCCCCTTTGCTGTGTATCCAGTTTCCGATGTCGATGTTGTGGCAATGCTGTTCCACAATGTTTTCGCCGCATGCCCAAGTGAAGTGATACCAGTTGCGGAGTTGAAAATCGAGTTCGGCTTCTCCCGGAGTCCGGTTACGTTGCCAGATACCGCCGCCGTTCCAGAAGACTCGAGTGTACTGAACGTCGCCGATTTTGCCCGCATGAATCTGCTCGATCCAGTTGTAGTAGTGCGGTTCATAACGCCGCTGTAATCCGACGCAGACCTTCAGGTTTTTTTCGTCCGCCATCTTATTGGTTTCCATTACATGCCGGAAACCAGGTGCATCAACACAGAGGGGCTTTTCGATGAATACGTGGCATCCTCGTTCGATTGCTGCCCGATACCGATAAGGGTGTAAGCCGGGCTGATTGGCAATCACAACCATGTCGCCGGGTTCAAGGCAAGCGATGGCGGCTTTATAGCCATCGAGACCGCCGAAAATTCGGTCATCAGGAATCTCAACTTTACCGTGCAGAGGACTTTCTGCGTTTTGGGAGTCGTTTCGGAGACCCTCTGCCCCCCTTCTTGCCATGTGTTCAAAGACATCGGCAACGGCAACGACTTTGAAGTTGTCTCGCACTTGTGCGCGGTTTCGGATTGCCCCGCTGCCACGACTGCCGCAGCCGATCAGGGCGATTTTCATTTGGTCGCTCCCTTGTGCGTGTGCGGATTGGGCAAGCGTGAGTCCGCCAGCCACTGCTGCACCGGCGGAAAGGACTGTTGATGTTTTCAGGAATTGACGGCGTGAAGTCGTTTCAGACATTGTATTACCTTTCTGTTGGGGGAATGGAGAAGGTGGAAGCACCTTAACAAACGAAGACGCTATTGTAACAGATGGGGAAACCGCTTTCAAGTACGCTCATTGGGAAATCGCGAGGATTGCAAAGTAGCACGAACCCCGTCATTCCCGAACAGTCGGGAAACCAGACGAGGAGGCGTCATAGCCGTTTCTCTGGAACCCCGTTTTCACCGAAATGACAAAAAATTGACTTTGCAATCCTCGTGTTTGCGAAGACGAAAAGATTGCTTTTTCGTGAAAATAAGATAACATTTCAAGACGGTTTAACTTTCAAGTAACCATGTCCAAACCGATTATCTCCGAACCCATTATCACAGTTGCCGGGCTTCGCGGAGTCATCGGCGAAGCGTTGAATCCCGATGTCGCCATGCGCTACGCCGCCGCCTTTTCCGCGACACGTCCCAAAGGTGCTTTCGTCATCACAAGAGATAGCCGACCCACCGGCACGATGCTCGCCCACGCCGTTCACGCCGCCCTCAATGCCATCGGACGCACCACAGTCGATGCCGGTATCGCCGCCACGCCCACGACGGGAATCCTCATTCGGAAACACAATGCCGCCGGAGGAATACAAATCTCCGCCTCACACAATCCCAGCGACTACAACGGCATGAAACTCCTTTCCGCCGAAGGACGCACTATACCCAAAGAGCATGGCAACCGCGTGTTGGAATTATACAAAGGGCTAACGGACAAAT
>Ga0099364_10009438_pt1 | contig 13535 bp, 11 predicted proteins | sample TergutTh196P3_FD_73070 | JGI IMG/M metagenome (GOLD analysis project Ga0099364, IMG submission 73070) | Microcerotermes parvus P3 segment gut microbial communities from Pointe-Noire, Republic of the Congo - Th196 P3 | ecosystem: Host-associated > Arthropoda: Insects > Digestive system > Gut ...
GGCTGGAGTGGACTGTTCAAATCCGGGGAGAGCCGGCTGATACCGCCGCCGTAAGCGAACACAGAGTTTACCTGCTCCTGTCCCGCCCCACTCCGCCCTGGGGGTTGAACGAGGGGGGCGCTTTGCACGTTATGTACGCCGATACCCGCGCGCTGGACTTGGCGTGCAAGTGGGCGGAGGGACACGCGACCCTGCCCGGCGCGGCGGCGGCTGTCACGCGGGCCGTCAACGGAGAGCTGGGGCTTCGGTATGCCGAGGACAATGCGCCGAGGTTTATAAAGGACATGAGAGTACCGGGAGTCGGTTCCGTGAAATCCTTTGACCTGGACGCTTTCCTGACCGCGCGGGGAGAAGTTTTTGTAAACAGCGAGGACTGCGCCGCGCTGGTCGCGACCTTTTCCAATATTCTGGGCTGCTCGCTGTCTGAGATGCGTATAGGAAAGAATTTCACATGCAATTTTATAAAGGTTATCGGCGGCGATAGTTGGGAAAAGGACGAAGAAGGCCGGGAATACCACGAAGTCGCTATGGAAGGGGCTGAAGGGAGCGCCTTTAACGATTGCCTGGTCTACGACGCCAGCCTACACCTGGACGGTTCGGCTACGCCGGGAGCGGAGAAGGAACCGGAAGAACGCCAGCCCCTGCTTCCTGCCGGAATGAGGTTTTCCAATTACGCCGACACTTTCAAAGTCCCACGTGCTATCGTCGAGAACAGGTCGTACCGTGAGCATTTGGCATCCAACGACACGAGCGGCGTGCTGAAGTGCCTGAATGTATCGGACAGAAACGGCAGCCCGTTGTACAAGCGCAAGCCTGTTAGGAGGTAGGGACGTGAATACTGAATTTCTCCCGAACATCCTCCAGAGATATCGTTTCCAGCGAACCGTCTTGTTTAGAGGCTTGGTAAGCAAGTAACGCCTCTTCCTCGTCCGGGGTCAAATCTTCCTCTTCGTTCCAGTTCTCCAACATGTCCAACACAACCGGTACGTGAGCGTCGGGCAGGTTCGTTATGATTTTTGATAATTTTTCTCTCTCTGCAGTCAACGTCGTCATGATTACCACCTCGACTGCTATTTTACATCAAAACCAGCGCGGCCCCGTGAAAAACGGGGCCGCGCTGGTTTTGCCGCTTTACGTATACTTTATTTCTACAACGCGCCGGCCGCTTGAAGAATCTTTACGAATTCCTCCACGTTGTCCTTTGTGATGAGCGGGTTGCCGATGTCCGCGTGGATTTCATCCTCCTGGCCGGTCAGCAGCTTGTTAGCCGTGTCCAGCAGCAGCTCCGCAAGGTCGTAAGCCGACTGCATACAGGTCGCCGTCATACGGCCTTCCTGAATGAGCAGCACGGCCTCGGCGGTTCCGTCAACTCCATAAGCCAGCAGGTTGTCGAACTTCGAGTTGCCCTTAACGGCCTCAAGGGCGCCTACGCACATGTTGTCGTTCATGGAGATGACGGCGTCAATCTGCTGCTGTGACTGCGCCCATTCCTCCATGAACACCGCGGCCTCGTCCTTGTTCCAGTTTGCGATACCCTCGCCGACTATAGCCACGTCCGGGCGCTTGTCGAAGAACTCTATCTGCCACGCGCGCCTGCGCTCGTCAGCGTGAAAATTGCCGGGAGGCCCGTTCAGCACGACAACCTTAGCGTCCTTGGGAATCTGGGTAAGGGCCAGGTCGCAGTTCACCTTCGCCTGCATGTACGGGTCGGCGTCCACGGAGTTGGAACCATCTATGCCGTCAATACGGGCGTTGGTCGTTATGGCGATGAGCCCGGCCTGAACTATCTCCTCGACGTATGGTCTCTGCGCCTCGCCGTTGTTCGGCTGGATGATGATGCAGTCGAACTTGTCGGCAACGGCGTTTTCGATCATGGCGTTAACCTTCTCGTCGTCGGCCTCGCCGTCGAATATGGACAACTCTATGTCGGGATACTTTGCCGCCTCGCCCCTGACCGCGCCGGCGAGCCAGGCGGCAAACGAGTCAGCCTGGGCGCGGGCAATATAGGCCACGCGAAACTTCCGGTCGGCGGCGTGGGCCGAATCCGCTGCCCCGGCCATGACAAACACCAGGGCTGAAACTAAAGTGAGAAACAACACAAAAACCTTCCGCACTACTATCTACCTCCAATATGATTTGATTTTTGATTACCGGCTCAACGCGTTTTGAAGCGCTTCCGCCACTCTGGGGTTCTCATTTTCTTTTTTCGCTATTTCCAGGGCCGTAAGACCGTTTCCCTCCTTTGCGCCGACATCCGCTCCCGCCTTCAGAAGGGCCGCGGTAACCTCAAGACTGGGATTCAACAGAGCGGCAAGCATCAAAGCCGTCCTGCCCGACGAGTCCTTCGCGTTGACGTCCGCTCCGGCCATGGCGAGGGCCGTGATTATATCGGGATTGGGATTGAGTCCGGCGGCGGTCATCAAAGCTGTAAAACCATTTTTGTTTCTGGCGTTGACATTGGCCCCGGCTTCTATATATTTTTGCGCCTCTCTGAGATTGTTGAGTTTAACGGCGTCCAGCAAATTTTCGTTCAACTCGGCCAAAGGCGGAACGAAGGAGGCGTCAATGGACTGCCGCCCGGCGTTCCTCGCCTTGAAATAAAAATAAGAACCCGCCGTCAAGCCTATCACGACCGCAAGAGCAAGCGCAACGAAAAGCCCCTTGATTATCATGCTCCTGACGAGGGGAATCCTCTCTTTTTTCAGGAGCAAAGCACCTATCTGAGCGGATTTTGTAAACAATTTTTCTTTCAGCTTGAGTAAGGGACCGGCTAAAGGTTTAACAGGCTCCGGAACCGGCGGAGGCAAAACGTCTTCCTCCGGCTCCGGGACCGGCGGAGGCAAAACGTCTTCCTCCGGCTCCGGGACCGGCGGAGGCAAAACGTCTTTTTCCGGCTCCGGCTCCGGCGCGTCAAAAGTCTCGTCAGGTTTTATCGGTTCCTGCTCAAAAAAATTGGGAAGTGCCTGGAAATTGGGAAGCTCCTGGAAAAGTTTTTTCTTCTCTTCCACGAACTCTTCCTCGGTCAGTTCCCCCGAGTCCCGCAATTTTGTAAGTTTTTCCATTTCTTCCATAAAACTTCCCTGCATCTTCATCTCTCCCCGGGCCTTCCCGCACATACGAGACATTCGGCTCCCTTTAATACGCCGCACTATTATAAAGCGATTATGGCAGATATTTACTTCACATACAAGAAAGCGCGCGGCATGTGCTAATATTTTCATCACACAGCCAACGTCAGCGAGGCGAGGTTACAGATTATGAGCACAATGAACACGGAGATATACCGGAGCTTGCTGCAAAATTTACGAAACGGCGGAGAAGCGGTCATGGTCACGCGATGCGCCTCCGGCGCTGTGACAAGGGAACTGCTCGACGCCGGCGAGTGGCGGGAGGAGTGGGGCGCGTCCCCCAGCGTGGCGGACGAGGATGGGGAAACGAAAATTATCGAGCGTTTTCTGCCGAAACCCAGGCTGATAATTTTAGGCGGCGGGCACATTGCCGTGCCCCTGGCCGCCATGGGGGCGCTGCTGAGTTTCGACGTGACGGTATTTGACGACAGGCCGTCTTTCGCTGACAAAGCGCGTTTTCCGGCAGCCGGGGAGGTCATATGCGACGGCTTCGACAGGGTGACGCAGCGCGTGGCGGTAGGCGGACGCGACGCGGTGGTTATAGCCACGCGCGGACACCGTCATGACCTGGATTGTCTGCGGAACGTTCTGAAGGGGGAGATTCCCTGCTACATGGGCATGATCGGCTCCAAACACAGGGCGGCGGCGGCGCGCCGTCAGATGGAAGAGGAGGGGTTCGACCCCGCGGCTGTCAATTCGCTTCACTCTCCCATAGGGCTGGCCATAGGCGCCGTCACTCCGGAGGAGATAGCCCTTTCGGTCATGGCTGAGATAGTAAAAGAAAGACGGAGCAGTTACAGGGGCGGCTTCGCGGACATGGGCCTTATTGAGCGCCTGGCCGGCCTGGAACCTGGCGGGAACGCCGCCGTGGTCACCATATTGTCAACCAGGGGTTCTACTCCTCGGGGAGCCGGGGCGAAGATGGCGGTATTCCGGGATGGAAGCGCGGCCGGCAGCATAGGAGGCGGCTGCGCCGAGGCCGACGCTTTGCGGGACGCCCGGGACGTGGCCGCGAACGGAGGGTATCTTTTCAAAACGGCGGACATGACGGGTTCCGCCGAAGAGGACGGCATGGCGTGCGGCGGAACGATGAGACTTCTCATAGAGTCGGCGGTTCAGCCGTGACGCGGGCGCGGGTATGAACGTCGCGGTCTTCGACCTTGAAACGAACGGTATGGCGGGAGCGTCGGCGGTATCGGCGTCTTCCATTGTCTTTGACACCGGGGGGGCCATATTGGACGTTTTCAACAGGTTCTACCTTCCCTCGGAGCGGATTGATCCCCAGGCGGTGCGAGTCCACGGGCTAACCCTCGAAAGGCTGGCGGCTCTGAGAGAACACATTCCCTCGACGCCTTACTTTGCGGAGGATTGGCCCGATTTGCTGGATTTCTGGGAGAAATGGAGCGTCGGCGGCGTGGTTGTGCATAACCTTTCGTTCGACGCCGCGTTTTTGCCCGAGATCGCCCAAAGCGCCGTGCGGTGGTGGTGTTCCATGAAGGGGCTGACGGCGTACTGCGCCATCCCGAAACGTTTCGGGCGCGCGTTCAAATGGCCGAGGCTGGGGGAGGCCGCTGACGTCGTATGCAACGGGCCAAACGCGCTGTCCCCTCCGGAAGCGGCGGCGTCAATAGAAAACTCCGTAGGCGAAGGTTTTGCGCAGCCGCATGTATCGCTTTTCGACTGTTTTGAGCTGTACCGGGTGGTCAGCAGAGTATATCTGCATCACAGGGATTTGATAAAGTTCGAGCCGTTCACCGTTCCTTTTTGCCCTCCAAGCCGGCAAAAAGCGGGAGCCGCGTACGTTGCCGCGGAGTCCGTCTCCCGCGAAGACCCGTTTATATCGGACGTTCTGGCCTACGAACAAAAAGTGCGCTCCGTAATAAGTAATAAGTAGACCTGACAGGGCATAATGAGCTATTATTATTTCCGTTAAAATACTAAAATTGAGAGGGGGTGTTGCTCGTGGATTTACTTGGGTGGTTCAAGAACGCCAAAACAATATTTAATACTGAAACAATTGAAACGCCCATTGCAAATTCAGAGACGGACAAGAACATGACCGTCATGGACAATCTGGACGTCATGGTGTACGTCTCCGACACGGATTATAATTTACTTTACGTAAACCGCAGCATGGCGGAAGCTTACGGAGTAGGCAAAGTAGACAAAGTAGACAAAAAAAACGGGCTTGAACAAAAGTGTTACAAAGTCATACGGAACCAAAATCGGCGCTGTTCAATCTGCAAAGCGCCCCCGCATGTGTCCGGCGGGGAAACATTCAAATATTTATGGGATGACGCCCTGGGCGCGTGGATAAGCGGCACGGCGTCGGCTGCGCGGTGGACGGACGGGGCTGTGGTTTATGTTCACTCCTTCAGCGACGAAACGCGGCAAAAGGAACAGGAAGAATCGCTGCGCAAGGCCATACACGCCACGAACGCGGCGTCTACAGCCAAGTCCGCTTTCCTTGCCAACATGAGCCATGAAATAAGGACGCCCATGATCAGCATCGTTGGCTTTTCCGAGTTGGCCATAGGCGACAAAATTTCTACAAAAACCAGGGAATATCTCGGTAAAATCATAGAGAACTCAAAATGGCTGCTGCAAGTGATAAACGATATCTTGGATTTTTCAAAAATCGAATCCGGAAAACTGGAGCTGGAGAGTATTCCTTTTGAATTGCGCGACGTGTTCGCCCGCTGCCAGGCGGAAACCGCGCCTAGCGCTCTGAAAAAAGACGTTAAAATGTACTTTTACGCCGAGCCGTCAATCGGCAGAAAACTGGTCGGAGACCCGGACAAATTGAGCCGGGTGCTGATGAATCTCCTTTCCAACGCCGTGAAGTTCACGAACGTCGGTATGGTAAAGCTTTTATCGTCCGTCAAAAACCAAACCGACAACCGCGTCACCATACATTTTGAAGTGAAAGACAGCGGCGTCGGTATGACGTCCGAACAAATCGGCAGTATATATGAGCCTTTCATGCAGACCGGCGTAAGTACCGCGCGCAAATTTGAAGGCGCGGGGCTTGGCCTTCCCATAGCCAGAAACATCATCAAATTGATGGGCGGTGACCTGATGGTGGAGAGCGCGCTCGGTATCGGCAGCAAGTTCAGCTTCAACCTGACTTTCGATACAATAGACTCGCCCATATGTATGCCTGAACGTGAGATTTTGATTGGCGAAGTAGAAAAACCGTCTTTCAAGGGAGAAATCCTGCTTTGCGAGGACACCAGCATGAACCAGATGGTAATATGCGAGCACCTTTCGAGGGTAGGGCTTAAAACCGTGGTGGCGGAGAACGGCAAAGAGGGGGTGGAGATGGTTCAAAGCCGTATAGAAAACGGGGAAAAGCCCTTCGACTTGATTTTCATGGATGTGCAGATGCCGGTCATGGATGGGCTGGAAGCCGCGAGCGCAATTATTAAACTGGGCGTCAAGACTCCCATAGTGGCCATAACGGCAAACGCGATGCCCGACGACAGAGAACTTTACAGGACCAGCGGCATGTACGACTGCGTGAGTAAACCTTTCACATCGCAGGATCTGTGGCGCTGCCTTCTGAAATATCTGACGCCGGTAAATCAGCAGAAGGACTATGAAAAACATATGAAGCACATTGATGAGAAATTGCGTTTTAAGCTGATAACCTATTTCGTTAAGGACAACCAGACCAAAATCAGCGATATTAACAATGCTGCCAGCGAGGGTGATATAAAGCTGGCGTGCAGGCTGGCGCATACTTTGAAAGGCAACGCGGGGCTGATTGGCAAAGCGGGGCTGCACAAAGCCGCCGCCGACGTGGAACAGATGCTCAGAGACGGGAAAAACCTGGTTACGGAGGAGCATATGAAGGCTCTCGAAATCGAATTGAGCGCGGCGCTGAAAGAGCTGACGCCGCTGCTTGAAAAAAACGAGGCTTCAAATCCAACTCCAACCCAAACCCCGGCCGCGGGCTTCGACGAAAAAAAGGCGCGTGAGATATTTGAGCAGCTTGAGCCCTTGCTGAAAAGCGGTAACCCTGACTGCCTGAACCTTATTGACGGGCTTCGCGCGATACCGGGAAGCGGGGAACTGACGCAGCAGATGGAAGAGTTTGATTTTGTGCCGGCAATAGCGTCCCTTGCCGAACTGAAGAAAAAATGGAGGTGTGGATAATGAGCGAAACACGCGAGAACAGCGTGCTCATTGTCGATGATGAAAAGTCTAATCTCATGACTTTGACACACATATTGAACCCGGACTACACCATTTACACGGCAAAAAACGGAGCGGACGCCGTTGCAAAAGCTAAGGAATATTTACCCGACCTGGTTCTGCTGGACATAATCATGCCGGAGATGGACGGATACGAGGTGCTTGCCGCGCTTAAAGGAATGAGCGACACGCGGGATATCCCCGTTATTTTCATCACGGGGCTCAGCAGCCCCGAAGACGAAGAAAAGGGGCTGTCCTCCCATGCCGCGGATTACATAAGCAAACCTTTCAGCGCCGCGATTGTAAAATTAAGGGTTCGGAATCAGGTGCAAATCGTCAACCAAATACGCACCATAGCGCGCATGAGCATGACGGATCAGTTGACGGGCGTGTCCAACAGACGCGGTCTCGACGGGCGGCTGGACATGGAATGGGCCAGGTCGGTAAGGGATAAAACGCCTCTCAGCATTTTAATGCTGGACGTGGACAAGTTTAAGGTCTACAACGACACATACGGGCATCAGCAAGGCGACGTGGCCTTAAAGACGGCGGCAAAAATTTTTACGCAGTCGCTGAAGCGCAAGACTGATTTTGTCGCCCGCTGGGGCGGTGAGGAATTTGCCGTATTGCTGCCGACCACGACGTTGGAGGGCGCTTTGGACGTTGCCGAAAATATACGCTCGAGCATCGAGAGAACGGTAATCCCCTGCTTTGACGGCTCCATCACCAAAGTGACCATCAGCATCGGCGTAAACACACAAATACCGGAGCACGACAGCTCCCTGGAATTTTTCATAGCCGGCGCGGACGAGGCTCTTTATACCGCAAAGAACACCGGCAGAAACAGGGTTGTTCACGCGTCGGAGACGGAGGATACAGAAAGCTTGGAAGCGGTATGAAACTCGTAAGGGCGGCAAAATACCGCCCTTACAGACCGGCGCTGTAGCGTCCCGGGCCGGACTCGTACGCAAGGGCGGCGGCGCAGAGCGTTATGAGGCATGACTGCGCTTCGGCGAAGCCGAACCCGCTTTCTTTCATAACATCGTCCAGCGTGCGGTTTCCTTTGCGCTGTAAAAGGCTCAGTATGAGTTTTTCTTTCTCGGAAAGGCTCTCGGAAAGCTGCGGGGCGGAGGAATCGTTCCCGAACTCCAAAAGCAGTTGGCCGTATTTTCCTGATATCCTGCCGATAAAATCGTCTATGTCGATCAACGGGTTGGCCCCGTCGCGGATCAGCGAGTTCGTGCCCTTGGAGGCGTCGTCGGTTATACGCCCCGGTACGCACCATATTTCGCGCCCGATTTCCAGTCCCAGACGCGCCGTTATCATGCCTCCCCCGTCCTCGGGGGACTCCGCCAAAACCACGTGCTTGGAAAGCCCTACTATTACCCGGTTGCGGTCTGGGAAACGCCACGGGTCGCCGCCGGTTCCCATCGGGTACTCCGACACCAGCGCCCCTTTTTCCTGAATTTCGTGAAACAGCCGGTGATGCTCGGCCGGATATACCCTGTCCACCGCCGTTCCAAGCACCGCGGTGGTGGCTCCCCCTTCCGCCATGCAACCGCGATGTCCCGCCGCGTCAATGCCCTTTGCCCCGCCGCTGACCACCCGGTATCCGGCGCGGGCGGCCGAACGGCCTATGGCCTCCGCCACGGCGCTTCCGTAACGGCTGCATCGCCGCGTGCCCACAATGGCAAGGCACGGCTTCAGAACGTCCAGCTCTCCCTTAACGTAAATGCCTATGGGGGGCGCGTTCAAATCCTTCAAACGCACCGGATAATCGGCGTCGTCCACCGTTACGAAGCGCGCGCCGAACGATTCCACCCGGGCCAGCTCCCGCTCGGGCCAGTCGCGCTCGCCTATAAGCTCCCCCAATCGGGCGCACGACGAAGGCCTGAGTCCCAGCTTCCGCCACAAATCCTCTCCGCCGTTCCACAGGGCCTCGGGGGCGTCGCCTCCCCTCAGTTTTTCCCACGCGCTCAAAGGGGCTTTGCACGCGTTCAAAAGCAGTTTTGCCTTGAGAAATTCGTTCATACAGCCGAGACGTAAGGCTCCAGCTTACGCTTGCCGAAGTCGTCCAGCGCCTCTTTAATGTAGACGTCGCCCTCTTTGCGGATTTTCATGGTCTCGAACGGAGAAACGAGCTTGCCGTATTTGTCCACACATACCAGGACGCGCGGGCACAGCAGGTCGCGCTCCTTTGTTTCAAGCACGATGCCTATGCGCCCGTCGGACAGGAGCACCACCGTGCCGGGCGGGTAAAGGCCGATGGCCGAAAGCAGGGCGCGCACTATCCGGCTGTCGAAATCCGTGCTCGTCAGCCCTATCATCATGGACACGGCCTGGCTTCCCCCGCAAGGCTCACCCATAAACAAGCGGCTTGTCATGTTTTCAAACGCGTTGGCCACGGCCACTATGCGGGCCGACATGGGGATGTACTCTCCCGGCAGCCGGTCGGGCACGCCCATGCCCCCCCATTTTTCGTGGTGGGAACGCACCGCGCCAAGGACATGGACGTCCCTGACCCCCGTGTCCTTCATCAGAGTTTCCCCCAGCAGGGGGTGGTAGCTGAATACCTTGGGCTCCCCGTGAACTATATGTTCCTCGAACTGATGATAGAAAGCCTTGCCTATGTCGTGAAACAGCCCTCCGACGATGCAGGACTCGACGAAAGCCGGCCAGACTGGAAAGACCTTCTGCGCTATGTAGCCGGTCAGGAGCGCCACGTTGATCGAGTGTATGGACGCCCTCTCCTTTTCCCGGTCCTCCGCGCTCACCAGCGACAGGGTGATCTGCGGGGCACGGCGGATCTCTTTAGGCAGGCGGGAAGCTATGTTTATCATGGAGCGAACGCCGTGTTCGCGCACGGAGCGATCCTCTATGCCGCCGTAAATTATCCCGAACTGGTGGATTGAGACGCGGGTCAAAAGAGGATTCAGCTCCGTCACGGAGGGGACGATGGAGCCGAGCGCGGCCCGAAATTCCCCCGCCGTTATGACGGGCACGCTTTTTACCTTTACGTGAGTTATACCGTGTTTCAAAAGTTTCGACACAATCTCGGGCTGCGTCTGCCTCAGCGCCGACAGGCTGACACCGGCCGGAAGTATGACTGAACGGGCTTTGGACAGGACGTCCTCGGCAACTATGCCTTCAACGTCCAGCAGTTCCCCCAGCGCGACGTTCCATACTTTCTTCTTCAATTCGGCCATCCCCCTCCATTTGGCGAGTTTAATGAGTTTAGCGTACCGCGGTATAAGCGCTATTAATTTTACGCGTCAATCAAGCATAATGTAAAATAACAATTAAAGTCAAATTGTCAAGTGTGTGCCGAGGTGACGTTATGGCAGAAAAGTGGAAAGACGCTTTAACGGACAATTTATGCGAGGCGATCCTGGCGTTGGAGACGGCGGAGGAGGCGTACGCGTTCCTTGAGGACGTGGCAACGATAGGGGAAATCAAGTCCCTTGCTCAAAGGCTGGAGGTTGCCAGGCTTCTCAGCGTAAAAAAAACGTACCCTCAAATCGCCCAGCAGACCGGAGCCAGCACTGCCACCATAAGCCGTGTCAAGAAATTTCTTGATTACGGCCCGGGCGGCTACAAAACCGTGCTGGATCGCATGAACAAGTAGGGGCGGCTCAACGCCGCCCCTCGCTTTTTACACGTCCAGGTTTTTCACCTCGTGGGCGTATGACGTTATAAACTCGCGCCGGGGTTCGACCTTATCGCCCATCAGGACGTCGAAATACTCGTCGGCCAGGACGTAGTCGTCTATGTCTATGCGCTTCAAAACCCTGTTCTGGGGATCCATCGTCGTCTCCCAAAGCTGGCCCGGGTTCATCTCTCCCAGGCCCTTATACCTCTGTACCCCCACCTTGGCTTCCCCCGCGCCGTCCACGTACGAGCGCAGCTCTTTTTCGGTGTAGCAGTAGCGCGACTGCTTACCCCGCTGAACCCGGTAAAGCGGCGGCTGGGCCAGGTAGAGATAGCCGCTGCTGATGAGCTCCGGCATGTGGCGGTAGAAAAAGGTCAGGAGCAGCGTGCTGATGTGCGCGCCGTCCACGTCGGCGTCCGTCATTATTATGATTTTGTGGTAGCGCAGCTTCTGGGAGTCGAACTCGCTGCCTATCCCGCACCCCAGGGCCTGGATGATCGTGCGTATCTCGTTGTTGCCCAGCATCTTGTCCAGCCGGGCCTTCTCCACGTTCAAAATTTTCCCCCGCAAGGCCAATATGGCCTGGAACGAGCGGTCACGGCCCTGCTTCGCGCTGCCTCCGGCGCTGTCGCCCTCTACTATGTACAGTTCGGTGTTCTCGGGCGAGCGCGACGAGCAGTCCGCCAGTTTCCCCGGCAGCCCCATGCCGGTCATGGCCCCCTTGCGGACAAGCTCGCGGGCCTTTTTTGCCGCCTCCCGCGCCTGCCGCGCGCGCAGGGCTTTCTCCACCACGGGCTTTATCGCCTCCGGGTTATCCTCGAACCAGGCCAGAAGCCCCTCGTAAACGAAGGAGTCCACTATGCCCCTCACCTCGCTGTTGCCGAGCTTGGTCTTGGTCTGCCCCTCGAACTGCGGGTCGCCCAGCTTGACGGACAGTACGCAGGTAAGCCCCTCTTTCAGGTCGTCGCCGGACAGGTTATCGTCCTTTTCCTTCAGGAGCTTTCCGCCGCGCGCGACCTCGTTTACGGCGCGGGTCATGGCGGTGCGGAAGCCCGACACGTGCGTGCCGCCTTCGATAGTATGTATCAGGTTCGCGAACGACAGCACGCGCTCCATATACGTGTCGTTGTACTGGATACCGATGTCCACCGCCACGTCGTCCCTCGCGCCGGACAGCACGATGGGGTTCGGGAAAATAGGAGTCTTGCCCCGGTCAAGGTACTCGACGAAGGCTTTTATCCCGCCCTCGAAGCAGTACTCTTTTTTCTCCCCCGTGCGCTTGTCCTCTATGAAAATACGCAGTCCCGGGTTCAAAAAAGCCAGCTCGCGGAGGCGGCTTTTCAGAACGTCGAACGAGTGCTTGACTTCCTCGAAAATCTCCGCGTCGGGCATGTAGTGCAAATAAGTGCCGTGCCATTCAGCCGGCGACGGAGGCGACAAATCGGTGACCGGCGTCCCCCGCTCGAACTTCTGCGCGCGCTCCACGCCGTCACGCGCTATCGCTATCTCAAACCACTCCGACAGCGCGTTGACCACGGAGACGCCTACCCCGTGCAGCCCGCCGGAGACCTTGTACGCGCCGCCGCCGAATTTTCCGCCGGCGTGCAGAACCGTCAGCACCACCTCGCAGGTCGGGCGGCCGTTGTATGGATGCGGATCCGTCGGTATGCCGCGTCCGTTGTCCCTGACGGAGACGCTCTCGTCGGCGTGAATCGTGACGGTGATTTCATCGCAGAAACCGCCTATTGCCTCGTCCACCGCGTTGTCCACGACCTCGTACACGAGATGGTGAAGCCCCCTGCCCGCCGTGTCGCCTATATACATGCCGGGCCGCTTGCGTACCGCCTCCAGCCCCTCCAGAACCTGTATGCTCCCGGCGTCGTACTCCGCCGCCGCGTTGTTTGTTCCGTTAGTCCCGTTTATTCCGTTCGTCCCATTCGTCCCGTTTCCGTTTATAACGTTGTCGCCCATTAAAAAACGTTCCTCCGTTACTCCAAATTCAGGTCTTCCTTAAAACCGTCCCGGCTAGTATCATTTATTTCCGTAACCAACCAATTATAACAGCCGGAATGAGGAAGAACGGTGGAGGTGGAAAACATGCAGTACGGCCCGTTGCCTAAACTGCCCATCGGCATTCAGGATTTTGAAATCATAAGAAGCGAAGGTTACCTTTATGTCGATAAGACGAAATATCTCGTCGATTTAATCGACAGGGGAAAGGTCTATTTTATTTCGCGTCCGCGGCGTTTCGGGAAATCTTTGACCGTTTCCGCCTTCGACGCGCTCTTTTCCGGACGCCGGGAGCTGTTCAAAGGACTGTATGCGCAGGAATTCATGGATCGGCCCGAATTCACGTCTTCTCCCGTCGTTCATCTGGATATGAGCCGGACGGTGACGAACCGAGGACTGGACGAACTGGAGGAATCCATCTCCGAACAGTTTTATGAAAACGCGCGGCGTTATGACGTCGATATCGGAAAATCCCTGCCTTCCATACTCCTGACGCGCCTTCTCGGAGCGCTCGCGCAGAAAATCGGCCGCGTAGCCGTGCTGGTGGACGA
>Ga0099364_10009439_pt1 | contig 13534 bp, 6 predicted proteins | sample TergutTh196P3_FD_73070 | JGI IMG/M metagenome (GOLD analysis project Ga0099364, IMG submission 73070) | Microcerotermes parvus P3 segment gut microbial communities from Pointe-Noire, Republic of the Congo - Th196 P3 | ecosystem: Host-associated > Arthropoda: Insects > Digestive system > Gut ...
TGGACAGCGGCAAAGTCAGTTACGTTATTTCCACCTCCGAGAAAGGCAGAAACCCCGCCTTCGATGATGTCAAAATTCGCCGCAAAGCCTGCTCACGCGGTATTCCCTGCCTGACTTCGGTGGATACGGCAAATGCTCTGGCGGACAGTCTGCTTTCCCGATACAGCGAAATCAACACGGAGTTGATCGACATCAACCGATTGCGAAGTGAGCGGATGAAACTTCACTTCACGAAGATGCACGGCACCGGCAATGATTATCTGTACTTTAACTGTTTTGACACGGAAATCGACTCGCCGGAATCGCTGACGGTATTGTTGTCCGACCGGCACATCGGCGTGGGCGGCAGCGGAATCGTATTGATTTTGCGTTCCGAAATTGCCGACGCCAAAATGCGGATGTTCAATCTCGACGGCAGCGAGGGAAGTATGAGCGGCAACGCAATCCGCTGTGTGGCGAAGTATCTTTATGATAACGGAATTGTCAAAAAGAGTTCGATGCGGATCGAAACATTGAGCGGTGTTCGGGACCTTTCGCTGTCCACTCGAAATGGTACGGTATCTTCCGTGAAGGTCGATATGGGACTTGCCGAATTACGTCCGGAAAAGATTCCTGTACGTTTGGAGGGCGATAATGTCATTGCAAGACCTGTTACAATCGGCGGTGTGGAATACGTTATCACTTGTGTTTCGCTGGGCAATCCTCATGCGGTGGTTTTTGTTGCGGATTTGGACACGGTCGATTTGCAGCGGGTGGGACCGTTGTTTGAAAATGATGCGATGTTCCCTGACCGTGTGAATGTCGAGTTTGTCGAAATAGTGGACAGAAATTTATTGAAGATGCGTGTCTGGGAACGCGGCAGTGGTGAAACGCGGGCTTGTGGTACGGGAGCGTGTGCTTCAGCGGTTGCCGCCGTGTTAAACGGTTACTGCGATAAGAGAGCGGACATTAAGGTCCAACTTCTCGGCGGCGAACTTATTGTGAACTATACCGATACGGCTGTCTCGATGACGGGCAACTGTATCAAAGTGTTCGACGGAATCGTAGAGATATAACACAGAGTCCGGGGCAGTGTTCCCGGCAAATGTGAAGAGGAGAGGACCGCCCTCTCCCCCACACCTTAGTAGATTAAACTGCCGTATAAAGCAAGGGGCCTTTCCACCAGTGTCGTCGTCGTTTGCTCATAGGCTCTTCTCCGGGGGGTTAGAGGGTTGCGGAAGTTACGGGAACAGGACACTCCGTGCATCGTCCCTGACATCTTTTCGAATTATACCCCCTCTCCGACGGTTGACAAGGAGCCTCACCACAATTCTTTAATTTTTCTTTCTTTGTGTCAGTTTTGCCCGAAAATACGGCGTCATTTCCAGCGTCGGTGAATCCACCAATACTGTTCGGGGCGTTCGCGGATTCCCTCTTCGAGCTTTTTGGTGTACCACTGCGTTACGTCTTTAACATTTTGTATCTCCGGCGGTAGTGCCAGCGGATCGAGAACTCCGGTGACGTGCATGTCGAATTGGAGGGGTTCGTTGTCTCGTCGCAACGAATAACAGACGACGAGTGGGGCCTTGTATTGCAAGCTCAAGAGCGCAATCTCCTTGAATGTCGATGCCGATTTGCCGAAAAAGTCGACTTTGCAGCCTTTCGGTCCTGCCGATTGGTCGGCGAGGAACGCCACGACGCCGTGATTTTTCAAAACGTCTACGATTTCGCCTGCTCCGCCGTTCTTCGAGATCAGGAATTGGCCCGTCGACTCGCGGAAACGCTTGATAAATCGGTCCAAATACGGATTGTCCAACGTTCTGGCCACGGAATGTGTCGGATACGTCAACACGCCGAGCGAAAAACCGCCGATTTCGAAGTTACCAAAGTGCCCTGTGACCAAGATAATCGGTCGGTCTTGATGCAACAGGCTCATCAGCGGCAGAACCCCGGTCAGACGGATGTGTTCCGGCCAATTTGTGTCCCGAACCCGACGCGGTGCCCACGCGATTTCCATCCCCATCAGAAAGACGTGTTCCCACATTTTGACGATCAGAGCGTGCCGCTCCTTGCGGGTCGAATTCGGAAACGCTGTCAGCAGATTCTCCTCAAGCAGTCGGGCGCGAATGGGAATCACATCCGTGAAAAGCCGGGCCATTCCCTGCGCCAACCGTTGCCCTGTCCTCAAACTCAGCGATTGGATAACGCAAAAAAGAATCCGAACCAACAGATAGACCGAATAATCGATAACGTGTTTCATGCCGGAAAAATACCACTTTTCGGCTCTTTTCGCAAGATCGGAACAACCGGTACAAGCCGAACTCCGCCGATTTGTTTTATCAAGTGAATAGCGATTTTTCGATAACCCCAAGAGGAAAAAAGGGGGACTTGGCGTTCCCGCTTGCGAATTCAGGACGATTCGGGAAGGAGACAAAACAATGGCCGGAATTAGTGGAACGACGTATGGAACGACTTGCGTGGGGTGTGGAAATACCTTAAGCGCAGCGAACCGAATTGGCAAAACCTTCGCCGGAATTTCGGGACGGAGCGGCGACGGCTCCACGGCACTGCGGTCGACCGGATCGGGCGATTCGTTCTTCTGCGCAAGTTGCGTGTCGAAAAGCGGTTCCACATTGCAAGGACGAACGACAACTTCGAATCACAGCGGAATCTACGGCCACGCGTCCTGTCCGTCGTGTCGGGGAATGAACACGGCGTCAACGAGCAGTTGGACCGGCGGTTCCTCGGTTCAGAAAACCAACGCCGGTGCCGTCAATTCGATCGCATGGGCGAGATAAAGTGAGAAAGTGAAAGAGTGAGAACGAGCTGCGGCTGAAATATCGCTTTATCACGGTCTTTTTCACTTTTTCGCTCTTTCACTCTTCACATCCAATGGTTCATTTCCTCTTTTTTTGTTTGGCTTCCGTTGGCCTGACGGCGATTCTCGTCGATGGGGCGGTCTTTGCGTCCATTCGCCGTTATTTTGCCGTGGAAGCGGATCGGATTCGACGACGGAGGGAACGGAAAAACTTGCCGACGGGGTTCTCTTTGTACGAAGCGGTCCACGAAATCCTCAGCTGTTACCAATGTTGCGGCTTTTGGTCGGGTTTGTTTTGTAGCCTCTATCTGCTTACATCGCAACCGTTTTGGAATGGTCTGTCCGCAGACCCGTGGTTGTTGCTCAACAGCTTTTTTGCCGTGCTTCTTTGTGGTTTCGTAGGGAGCCTTCTTGCGACGGTCTATCTGCATGGTATCGAGTACGTCTTCTCTTACCGGGTCCTCGCTCAGCGGTCAACGCCTCCGGAACCATTGCAACCGGAACCGACACTGCCGGAGTCAGCATTGCCGGAACCGGAAACGGTCGCTGATACAACGAAGTAAACGCCGTTTGTTCGTGATTCTCTATCCAGTCGAACTGCAAAGTTTAATTTGCGGGAAAATGGGGAGAATAGGGGCACCATTTCGAGCGGAGCAAGAAATCATGGCGTCTGAATTTCAGGGCTCCGATAGGGTGAGACGGCATTGACTTTTGACGCAATAACTTCGATAATGGTCGCCGCTGCCTCGAAAAGCACATTTCTTGCTAAGACGTAACTTACTACTGTATTGAGAGTTACTATTCCCAAAAAGAACTCTTTCACTACACCATTTACCCGGTGAAATCGCCGAGTGGATGATGATAATATTGGCAAGACCGTAAAACGATTATGTTCCAACCTCGCAGTTTTTTCGTTTCGTTGCTTTTGGGCAATCTATTGCTGATCGGCGTCATTCTCGGAGTCGGTTTTCTGGCGACCTCTTACGAGGTCAATCGCCGCACGGTGAATCTGACCGAACGCTTCCAAGAGCAACTGCTCGCCTTGGTACAGAGCGAACTCCAAGCATCCTGGCCGAACGTCGAAAGGCAAATCGGACAGTATTGCGAATCCTGGTCCAAGGAACCGGAATTTCGCTTGACCGTCATCGACGCCGAAGGCCGGGTGCTGGGCGATTCGGAATACTCATCCGAAAGAATGGAGCCGCATCTGACCGCCAACCGTCCAGAACTCCTCATTGCCATAAGCGGTCAGCGCGGTGTGGACACCCGACTCAGCAGGACGAAAAACATCAATTATCGGTACGTGGCCGATCCCGTCTTTCACAACGGCAAGCCGGTTGCCGTTGTCCGCGTTGCTTTTCCGGTTGCCGGATTTCTGGAAAACCGGCGGATGCTCTTTCACGGCGTACTCTTCTGTTTTGCCCTAATGCTCCTTGCGGCAACGCTCCTGACGTTGCTGCTCAGTTGGCTTTGGCACAAACCGTTACGGCTGCTCAACGACGAAGCAAGGAAAATCGCCGAGGGCAATCTCGATCCTGCCGTACCGATTGACGGACCGCTCGAAATGAGTCAACTGTCAAAGTCGCTGGACGTGATGCGTCGGACTGTTTCCGGGCAACTCGAAACGATCACGAGACAGCGCGAAGGCCTCCAAACGATTCTGCGCAATCTGCCCGATGCAATCTTTGCAATGAACCGCGATGCCGAGGTGATCTATTTCAACGATGCCGCTCGGACACTGTTCCGCATTGAATCGGCGGCGGAGCGTCCGTTCTTGCAGGCACTCGTCCGCAATGCGGCAATCATCGAATGGTATCTCGCCTGCCGCCGGACATCGAACACCGACAAAATCGAGCGCAAGGAACTCGACCTGTTTGGCCGCAAGCACTTTCTCGAATTGGAGTTCGTCGAAACCGGCACGGAGGGCTTGGACGATGCTGCGAGTCTATTGATCGTCAGCGACCAGTCCGAAGCGATCCGGGCAAGTCGGATGAAAACCGACTTCGTTGCGAACGCTTCGCATGAACTGCGGACGCCGCTTGCCGCGATTCGGGCCGCCTTGGACAATGTGTCCGACGACATCTTCGACGACCGGGAAATGTTGGCGATGATCCTTCGCATCGTCGAGCGGCACGTTTCCCGACTGGATGCCTTGATCGACGACCTGCTTGCTCTTCACGGCACGGAGGACGAAACGGTGCCCGGTCGGCTTGAACGAACGAGCGTTCCTGAACAGCGAAGTTGGGTCGAAGAATTTTTCCGCAGCAAAATCGACGAAAAGCGGCTGCATTTTTCCATCGAATCGGATTGGAGCGACGAATCGTTCCGCATTGACAACAAGCGTCTCGGTTTGATTCTGCAAAACCTGCTCGACAACGCGATCAAGTTCACGCCGGAGGGCGGTTCGATTGTGTTACGATTTGGGCGTAACGGCAACGATCTTATCGTTGCCTGTCGGGACACGGGTTGCGGCATTGCTCCTGAAGAGCGGCAACGGATTTTTGAGCGATTTTATCAGGGCGATTCGTCGAAAAGCGGCGACGGTCGCATTCGGGGCACCGGCTTGGGATTGGCGATTGTCAAACACGCTGTCGAACGCCTCCGGGGGACGATCACTCTCGAAAGCCGCATCGCTCAAGGTTGCGTCTTTACGGTGCGAGTGCCGATTCTGAGTTAGCCACAGCGGCTTCCGCTGTGCTGTACCGGGGACTCCGCCATACCCCAAAAATTGCTTGTCGGGGGCGAAATCCGGCACTATTTCGATTTTTCCTCTTTTCACGGTTCAGGAAAATCGATATTATCCCGGTACGGACTACAATTTAGCCGGTACTCCGGTTGAATTTGCACTTTCACGGAAGAATCGAAATGAACCGTCCTTTAGCATTGCTGTTGGTTTTCGCCGCCGTCCTGAGTGTCGGTTGCACCGGAACAAAGGGCCGCTTGATGCACAACAGCGAATCGAATCGCGTCGGCAGCGACCGAGCGGGAGCCGAAGTCTACAATCCGATGGTCAAACATGCCGTCGGCAAACTGCTCGAAAGGGCATCCTACGAACCCATCGAACAGGTCGCGTTCATGCCCGGAATGCCGCCGAAACGCAAAGTTTGCTTCATTGGGCTCGAAAACGCGAGCATCGAGGAACTCGCCGATTTCAAGGAACACATCAAAACCTCCATTTCGGAAAAGATTTCGCAGTCCGACCAGTTTGAACTTGTCAGCGACCGTGCCGTTGCCGCCGGACTGCGAACGCTCAATCTGAGACCGGACGATCTTTTTGTCGAGGGTCATCGTGAAATGTTCCTTGCCGCTATGGGACGAGGCGGAACACCGGTCGATTATCTTCTCTTTGCCAAACTCACGTCAGGAACGACCGTTGACAACAAGGATATGCAGCGAGATTACAAAATGACGCTCGAACTTGTCAATACGCAGACCTTCGTACCGATCTACGAGTCTTTCCCAATGCGAAAAGAATACAACAACTCCGTCAAAGGAAAGATCTCCGGATGGTTCAAACGCTGACTCACAGTTAAGCCGATGTTACTCGTCCTCTTCCCCCTCTTTGGTCTGTCGCTTCTCGGTTACTTTCTTCTCACGCAACGGATTTTCAAGTTGCCGACGGAAGTGGTACCGTTTTTCGTTTTTTCATCACTCATTGGATTACTCTACGGTTTTGGCTACCTTGGATCATTGCTCTATGACGAACGGTTGATGCCGATCGGCTTCAACTCGGTATCAAGACCCCAAATTCCTTTCCTGCTTTTTGGTGCCTGGTTTCTTTACATCGGTGGGTTTGTGACGCTTGCCGTTGAATGGTTGTTGTCGCGAAAAAAGAGACAAGACTTGTATGATCGGATATCCCATCCGGCCTTTTTGTTGTTTTTCGGAATTGCCATCGTCATTTTCTTTCCGCTTCAGACATTTCAGTTGACGCAACATGACGAAATTTCACACTGGGGAATGTTCGTCAAAAACATGTTGAGATTCGATTCCCTGCAAGGAGGCGACATTCCGCTAACTCATGCCGCCTATCCGCCGGGAACGACTCTTTGTCATTATTACTTCTCGTTGTTTTTGTCGCCGAATGAAGGAACATGGCTGTTTTCGCAAACGCTGCTTTTTCTCGCCTCATCGCTTGTTTTCACGGTTCTTTTGCCGAAATCCCCGCTCCGTTGGTATTGGGGCGTTCTCGCTGTCAGCCTTCTTCTGCTTTTCGCTTTCCAGCAAGGTCCGTTTTGTCTTTATGTCGACCATATCCTATCGCTTTTCTTCGGAGCGATGCTCTATCTTTATGTCGCACAGACTCTTGAGAAAACACCGTTTCGGCAAAAAATGATTCCGCTCGTGCCGGGACTTTTTGCGCTGACGCTGATTAAAGACGTCGGCTTTCTGTTGTCGCTTCTCGTCGTCGCCGCCGTTTGTTACGATATTTTTTTGTCGATGTGTCTCTTCATTGCAGGACGCTTTCGAAAAATTCAAGAAGGCGAGCGACGTCATCCCGCTTTTTGCGTCGCTCTGAACATCGGTATGGGAATACTCGTTGTCTTCGCCCCGTTGCTCGCTTACTCCAGTTGGTCCCAACGAATTGAAAGATGCCAGGTAAAAAGAAGTTATTCCTCTGAGGCATTGCTCGATAACGTGCGTGGTATCCTCGGAAATATCGAAGCAAAAATCGACGATACAAAGAATCCAATCAATTGGATCAAAAATGCCAAACAGGTGAAAGAAATCATCGACGGTTCGTTGACGGAGCGGCAACGAATCACTGCGGAAAACTATTTCAAAGCATTACAGCATCGGTCGCTTGGCCATCAAGACTATGTTTTCAACGTTCTACTTTCACTTCGCACGGTTGTTTTGCTTGCCGTTTTTCTTGCGCTGTTGCCTCAAATGAAAGGGCTTCGATTTCGTTGGCTCGGCATCAATTTTGTTCTCTTTTTGGGACTGATCGGGTACCTGCTGTTTTATCTGCTTTTCTTTGTGTTCAGTGGGACACCCGAGTTGGTTTCCTTCGGCAGATTTTTGGGGGCGTATTTTCACGCATGGTTCTTGTTACTTTTTGCGCTCGGCGGATTGTTTTTGGCAAGGGAAACGCCGACCGGAAACCGAAACTTCTTCTCACCGTGGACATACGGCATTATCGTTTTGATTATTTTGTCGCTGAATTTTCCGACGAAATCGTTGTCTTTGATCCTGCCGAAAAACCGGCAGTCAGACAAGGTCAGGCAGTACGTCGTTCAAAAATCAGAGGCATTACGAGACGCCGGAAAAATGGTTTTCGTTACGCCGCCGGTCGATTCGGCGGATTATCGCCTTGTCCGCTATCACTGTTATCCACTCCTATGGCTCGAACGAATGAGCGTGTCGCCAGCGACAAGCACGGAAAAATTTTCTCAATTTATTCGAGAAAAAAACTGCGCGGGCATCGTCGTTTTTCGGCCTAATGAAACCATTCGAAGAATCTGCAACGATCTCCTTGACGGCGATAATACCGTACACACCGAGACGCTGCAAATGTATCGTGTTGTTTATCGTTCAGATGGCTCAATCGGCCTGACGCCGATGTGAAAGGGAATGCCAATGTTACGTTTTCTCCTTATTTTCTTCCTTGTATTTTCCGGCTGCGCCAGTTTCGGTGAGCGGCATTTGAAAATCCGTAGCGACTTCGAACGCGGCAATCTGGAAACGGCAAAGAGCGAAATCGACGCCCGGCTCAAGAAAAAGAAACGCGGCGAAGGTGACGTCCTCAAACTGAACCAGGCCCTGATCGAACTGTGCAGCGGCAACCCGAAGGAATCCGAAAGAATATTACGGGAAGTCCGTGACAGTTTCGACAAATACGAACAGAAAAACCTTGCGGAAGGAGCGGCGTCGTATCTCTTGGACGACAACGTAATCTCTTACGCCGGAGAGGATTACGAACGGGTACTGATCCGGGTGTTTCTCGCCTTGTCGAACCTGATGCACGACGGCACCGACGCTCCGGCGTATGCTCTGCAAATCGGACAGAAACAGAACGAAATCATTACACGGGGCCAAATCAAGGACCCGGAGGACGCCGACAAAAAGATCAACGTCAAGGACTCGTATCGGCAGGTCGCCATCGGACCGTATCTGATCGGTGCGATGCGGGAAGAAACGCTGCTCAACTACGACGATGCCCGGCGAGCCTACGAAGCGGTCTGTGCTTGGGAGCCGAATTTTTCGCAAGGCCGCCGCGATCTCGAAAGGGCAAAGCACGGAATCCACAGCGCCAAGGGCAACGGCGTTGTCTACGTCTTCGGACTCGTCGGTCCCGGTCCGTACAAATTGCAGGAAAACTCCGAAGTCTCACAGGCGTCGCTGTTTATTGCATCGATTATTCTGAGTATGATCGGCAAGCACAGCGTAACACCGGGAATCGCTCCGGTGATGATTCCGGTCGTCGTTCGACCTCGTGAAACGGTGTCGTCGCTTTTCGTTACAGTAAACGGCAGCCGGGCTGGTCAAACGGAAACGATTACCGACATTGGCCGTATGGCGGAGGAGCAGTTCGATGCCGTGCGTCCGCAGATCGTTGCGAAGGCGATCATCCGTCGGGCCGTCAAAAAGGGAATTCTGTACGGAACGAAGGAATTTATGGACGTTAATCCGTGGATCGGCTTGGCAATGGACCTTGGCGGCATTCTATGGGAGGCGACGGAAACCGCCGACACCCGTTGTTGGAATCTGTTGCCGGCGGAGATTCAGGTTGCGAGAATCGAACTTCCCGTCGGCGAACATAATCTGATTCTGCAGCCGGCGAGCCGTGTTTATTCGCTGTCGAGTTTCGGTTACATTTCGACGCCGGACTCCGTTCCGACGGGCACTGCGGCGTCTCGGACGATCCGGGTTCACGAAGGCCGCAATACCTACGTTCTGGCGAACTTTCCGAACAATCGACTGATCGGTGAGATCGTCGTCAGCAACGAATGAGACGCGAACTGCAATTTTACGATTGCGACTCTGAATGACGGCTCTGATGGGGCTTTCCGACGTGGCACATTCGCACTTCACTTTGGCACGATTTGACCCATTGAACCGGGCCGGGTGATGGTCTATACTTCGTTGGGCGTCCCGCAGGACGGGGCGGCTAAACGTTCCTTCTACCCCTCTTCGGCTATGAAACGAATTTTGCTCTTTGCCGTCCTGTTCTTCGCCGCAACGACGGCGTTCGGACAGATTTCCAAGTTGAATCCGATCAAGAATCCGTCGCTGGACGAATTGCGTAAGAACTTTGCGAAGCCGCACAGGGACTACAGCACCGGACCGCTCTGGACGTGGAACGACCGCCTCACCGAAGAGCAGGTCCGCTCCACACTCCGGGACCTGGCGGGTCAAAACGTCAAGCAAGTCTGGGTGCATCCGCGACCGGGTCTGATGACGCCGTACCTCTCCGACGAGTGGTTCCATCTTTGGAAAGTTTCGCTCGACGAAGCCGAAAAGTTGGATATGAACGTCTGGATTTACGACGAAAACTCCTATCCCAGCGGCTTTGCAGGCGGATTCGTTCCCGAAGCGCTGCCCGACTCACGCGGAATGGGACTCCGTTTCGCGGAAGTCGATAAACTCGATAGCATCGACAAAAATACTTGGTACATTTTCGATCCGAGTGGTAAAAACGTTACGGAAACAGCGAAAAAGGACGGCAAACTTCCGCCGCTCGATAACGGACAAAAATACCTCCTCGGCCAAGTCCGTTACACACCGACGAGCGGTTGGTTCGGCGGAAAATGGTATCCCGATATATTGAAAAAAGGAGTTACAGAAAAATTTATCGAAATTACCTTTGACGCTTATAAAAATGTGCCGGAAATCCAAAAGGAATTCGGCAGGCGGGTGCCGGGAATCTTCACGGACGAACCGCATATGGCGGGAGCACATGTCGGAGCCTGGGTTACGTGGAACGAGGAGATTCCCGAACTGTTCGAGAAAAAGTACGGATATTCGCTGATCGACAATCTGCCGTCGTTACATAAAACCGTCGGCGATTGGAAAAAAGTGCGACACAATTACCACGCCTTGATTCTCGAACTCTTCGTCGACCGCTGGGCCAAACCCTGTTTTGAATGGTGCGAAGCGAACAAGCTCGAATTTACGGGACACTATTGGGAACACAGCTGGCCCGGCACGTCGGGTGGACCGGATAATATGGCAATGTATATCTGGCATCAGCGACCCGCCATCGACTTGTTGATGAATACTTATAACGATAAATCGGCGAACGCCCAATTCGGTAATGTCCGTATTGGCAAGGAACTTGCGTCGATTGCAAACCAGATGGGCCGTTCCCGTACATTATCGGAAAACTACGGAGCGGGCGGTTGGGACATTCGTTTTGAAGACCTCAAGCGACTCGGCGATTGGTCTTACGCAGTCGGGGTGAATACAACGAACGAGCATCTGTCTTATGTAACGATCCGAGGCGCACGGAAACGCGACCATCCTCAATCGTTTTCGTACCATGTTCCGTGGTTCGAAGGCTATCACGTCCTTGCGGATTATTTCACAAGATTATCGTACATGTTATCGCAGGGTCGTCAGGTCAATCGGATCGTCGTTCTCGAACCGACGACGACGGTGTGGATGTACCAGGGCGACGGCAAACTCGGCGCGATCGGTCAGAGTTTCACCGACTTCGTGAACGCTCTCGAACACGCTCAGGTTGAATACGATCTTGCGTCGGAGGACACGATTGAGCGGCTCGGCAAAGTCGACGGCAAGAAGTTTTCAATTCACCTCGGCGAATACGATTTGGTGATCCTTCCGCCGAATATGGAGAACCTGAACTGCCGCACGGCGGAGTTGCTCGAAGAGTACGTAAAGAACGGCGGTCAATTGCTTTGCGCCGGTGAATTGCCAAGCCGTTTGGACGGCGCAGAGTTCAATGCAGACGAGTTAACGCTACTGAAATCACTTGCCGATTTACCGAACGTTAAATTGGTTTCGACGAACGAAGCCGTTATCGTTGCAAAAAAGCGAACCGCCGAAGACGGACTTTCGATTACCGTACCGGAAGGCACACGGTCGATATTTCATCATCGGCGCCGCCTGCCGGATTGCGAGATTCTCTTTATCTGCAACGCGGATCAGGAGAAAAGTGTCAAGGTTTCCATTGATTATCCGGCGGGGAAGTTTCTGTCTCTATGCGGTCTGGAAACCGGTCAAATTCAGGACGTTGGACGAACATATAGTTCCAGTTTCGAGATGTTGCCCAGTACAAGTATTTTGTACATTTTTTCCGATACCGCGATAGTAGCCCAGCCGGAAAATGTTGAGCGGCAAGGTAGGCAACCGACCGCCGGGCGGTTGCGCGCGGCATTCCGCACTGGATCCCCGCCCGACAACGTCAACCGGCGTGCTGGTCGGCTATCGCCGACATTGCCGCCCGGTGATCGGCCACCTACCATTCGGGAATTATCACTCCCCGGTTCCGAGACGACGATCAAGCGTCTTGATCCGAACGTTTTGACGTTGGATTTTGTCGACGTGAAGGTCGGCGGTGAGGAGCGGAAGGATCAATACACATGGCGTGCGAACCGCTGGATTTTCGAGAAGCACGGTATGGGCGGCAATCCCTGGGACAATCAAGTACAGTTTAGGGACGAATTGATTACGAAAACCTTCCCGGAAGACAGCGGCTTCGAAGCGACCTATCGATTTGTCGTTGACGAAAACGCAACGAAAAATCTTTCGATTGTTATTGAACGCTCCGACTTGTACAAAGTTTATTGTAACGACATCGAAGTCCAGGCGGCCCCTGGCGAATGGTGGCTCGACCGTTCTTTCGGCAAGATCGACATTTCGAAGGCCGTGAAGCCCGGCGAGAACACCGTAAAAATCGTTGCACAAAGAATGACGATTGAGCACGAGGTCGAACCGGCGTACCTTCTCGGTGACTTTTCGTTGCGCAGTGCCGACAAAGGCTTCGTCGTTTGTTCGCCGCAAGCGCTTGTAATGAAACAGGAGCCGATTGCCTTGCAAGAACTGCACAGCAAGGAGTACGAAGGCGTTTCGTGGCTCTCCGTTGGTGTCGGTTTTCGTCCGAACAGGCCGGACCTGTTGGACGACCGTTCGCCGTCGCTGACTTTTGAATTCGCTGAGGAACAACCGCTTGCGGCGATTCGTATTTGGAACTACAACGAGTACAACCTGAAAAGTCGCGGCGTGAAATCGGTCGAAATCACCGGGCTCGGCAAGGTCGAACTTCCCGTCAGCAGCGACGGCAGCGCAACGGATATTCTGTTTGAAACGCCGACAGCGCTCAAAACGGTCGAGTTCAAAATCCTGTCGAACCACGCAGGTGTTACGTATCCGATTGCGGAGGAAGCCGTTCCTTCTGACAACGGCTTCGTCGGTCTCGCCGAGGTACGATTCCTCGTCAAGGACAAGGCCGATCCGTCGAAACTGATAGCGGTGAGAAAGGTTACGGTTAAACCGTCCAGTGAATTGGTCGTCGATTCTCATGATCGCCGGGCCCGTTATCTACTTGATCGTAGCGGTCTCGGACAAGGGAGCGAACAGGGGTGGCACCGCCAGGGAATGCCGTTCTACGCCGGAAAGGTCGAATACACAAGGAGTTTCGATCTCGAAAAGATCGACGGCAAGTATTCCGTGAGGTTGCCGGACAGTCCAACCGACTGGTATGGTGCAACGGCAAGGGTCGTTGTCAATGGCAATGATGCCGGATTTGTTGTCAGTGCTCCGTGGACGGTTGAC
>Ga0099364_10009440_pt1 | contig 13533 bp, 7 predicted proteins | sample TergutTh196P3_FD_73070 | JGI IMG/M metagenome (GOLD analysis project Ga0099364, IMG submission 73070) | Microcerotermes parvus P3 segment gut microbial communities from Pointe-Noire, Republic of the Congo - Th196 P3 | ecosystem: Host-associated > Arthropoda: Insects > Digestive system > Gut ...
AAAGCACGAGAACCCCAAGCGCCTAAGGGAGCTGCCCCGCCGCCTTTACAGAGATAGTGAGACAGGGCTATTAACTCTTACATCGGGGACACAGACCATGTTGTATACATCCGGCGGGGTAATAGCCAACCGCGGATACTTTGCCATGCGTCTTGCCGGGAGCGGGGAAGATGCAGGGACAAGGATAGGAGAGCTGGATGAGGAGTTTGTGTGGGAGAGGCGCATAGGGGATCATTTTAACTTTGGCGGCCGCTCCTGGCGCATAAGTGCAATAAGTGCGGAAGCGGTGGAGGTCTTTCCTCTCTCCAAGGATGCGGGATTTTCTCCATTTTGGAAAGCTGATCCCCAGGGCAGGGGCAAGGTTCTGACAAGACGCATACTCGATATGATGGAAGACTTCTACAGGGAAGAAAAGGAAAATGAGGGGAACGGAATTAACTACCTTGGGGGAATAAAAAATCTTTCTTCGGAAACTGTAGAAGCTCTTACTTCATTCTTAAGAGCCCAGATTGATTTTCAAAAGACAGTAGCTCTTACCAGCCACAGCTCCATAGCGGTGGAGGTGATTGATGACAGTTCAGGTGCAGTAGATGCGCGGCTTGTTGTCATACACAGCTTCCGCGGCATGGCGGTAAACTATCCCCTCTCCCTTTGCTTTATGGGGGATCTTGAAGAGAATTGGAACATAAGGGTAGAGACAACTGTGGACAACAATGCAGTGATGCTGCGCCTGCCAAGGTCTCTGCCCCTTAGCGCAGAAAAGATAATAGGAGAAAGTCTTGAACGTCTAGGGCGCTCTAACAATCTTGAAAAAAGTTTAAGCGACACCCTTGCATCCTCGGGTGTCTTCAATGCAGCATTCAGGGAAAGCGCGGAAGCTTCACTACTTATCCCCCGCTCTCCATTTGGAAAAAGAATTCCATTATGGATAACAAGACAAAAATCCAAGCGGCTCTTTGATTCAGTTTCATCAATAAAAAACTTTCCCATAGTTACAGAAGCTCTAAGGAGCTGTCTTACTGAATGTTTTGACATGGAAACATTCAAAGAGCTCATACAGGAAGTATTGGAAGGCTCCCTTACTCTTAACTTCTTTCACACCAGGCGTCCAAGTCCCTTTTCCAGGGAGCTGGTTCATCTTGAAACAGGAGCTCTCCTTTATGAGTACGATGAAAGAAGAGATCTAAGACGTGGCATACTTAGTGAAAGAAGTTCAAGGGGAAATTCCTTTTCTGATCTTGCAATTGCACAGGCTTTAATTCCCGGCGAAGCAAAACCCATACTGGACAGGGAGCTTTGCCATGACTTTGTTGCAAGGCTTAGGCGCGAGAAAGAGGGCTGGGCTCCCGAAGACAGCCTATCCCTATGCGAATGGGTTAAGGAAAGGGTTGCCATAGTCACGGGGAAGGATGAAGAGTGGGAAAGGCTAATCAAGCACATTCCGGATGAGTTAAAGGCGGAACTAAAAAAAGATCCAAGCCTTGGAGCAAGACTGCATTATGTAAAAAGAAAAGACAGCGGACTTGAGCTGCTAATTCACAGGGATTGGCTAAAGATTACAGAGCAAAGCTTAGAACAGCTAATTGAAGCTGCACTGCCACAGTACTTTTACTCATCGGGACCTCTTTCTCTTACACGTATTAAAAATATATTTGCCTTTAGCGATGCAGAGGCAGAAGGGGCTATCTCTTCACTGCTGGAAGCTGAGAGCATAGTACAGGGTGTACTTGTAGAAGGTGAAGAGGAGGAGCTTTACTGTGACAGGGAAAATCTGGAACTGCTTTTTAGACTTTCCCGTAAAAAGCGGCGGGAGGGCATAAGGGAACGCGATGGGCTTTTAATAATTCCGCTTTTGGCAAAGCGGCAGGGTCTTTTATCGAACACCGTTCGAGAAAAACCGACCACTGTTCGAAAAATTTCGGACAAGGTTCGAATGCCATGGGAAACTTTAACAGCATATCCACTGGCGGCAAAGCTCTGGGAGACAGAGATACTTCCCTCCCGCCTTGAAACTTACCGCGAAGACATTATAGACAAAGAGATCAGAGAAGGCCGTCTTATCTGGTACGGAACAGGAAAAGAGAAAATCTCTTTCTCCCCTCCTCTGGATCTCGATCTTGCACTGCCTCACACGGGTGCCAAACAAAATGAAAATGTTTTCCCCCATAACCTGGCTCCGGGCTTCTTCGATCTCCCAAAAACTTTCTGGCAGATTAAGGATGCATGGAGCAGCAAAGAAAAAATAAATAATGCAGGCATAATATCTGCCTTATGGAAGGCAGTTTGGGAAACACAGCTTAGTTCAGATTCCCTTGAAGCCCTGCGCCAGGGGATAAACAAAAATTTTAAAACAGAAAACATAAAAGAAGAAGCTCCGGAAGCAGAAGAAGTTTTAAATTTAAATCCCTTTGCAAGATCAAGATCGCGCCTGCCACGCTCCATAAGAGAAAGATGGAAGAGCGGAGCTCCTGTTCCGGGAAACTGGTTCTCCCTCTCTGAAGATACTGTCCAAGAGGACGAAAACAATATTCTATACAATGATGAACTTGTTAGACACAGGATAAGACTCTTGATTAAACGTTATGGCATCCTTTGCCGCCCCCTGCTTGTCAATGAACAGAAAAACTTTTCCTGGTCTAAGCTGCTTCCAACAGCCAGGCGCATGGAGCTATCGGGTGAGCTTGTAGCGGGGCATTTTTTAAGCGGAATAAATTCTTTACAGTTTGCCTCTGTTACCATTGCAAGGGAGCTGGAAGAGGCAGAGAGGGAAGAGGGAATCTACTGGATGAATGCAGTAGACCCTGCAAGCCCCTGCGGTATAACTGAGCTCACATCCCTTTATAGTAACTCTACTTTAAAGCTGCCGCCGCGTAGTCCCTCTTCAAGAATTCTTTTTAAGGGAACAAAGCTCATTGGAGTCTCAATAAAAAATGGAAAGGAACTTTACCTTGATGAAGAGCTGGATAAAAAGCTAAACCGCGAAATAATAAACTTTATCTCCTTTGCAAGGCACAGGGAAGTAAAGAGGGAAAAGAAAATAGTAATAGAAAAAATAAATGATAAAAGAGCTGTGGACTCTGTCTTTGCTGAAAGTTTAAAAGATAATGGCTTTATAAATGACAGAGGCCGCCTTGTGCTTTGGTAACTTTGCAGCTTCCCAAATTAATCATCCAGAATTAAAAGGGTCCTGGTGTCAAGCTTTAAACTTTTATGACTGGGCTTAATATTATCTCTATCCTTGCTTACAGAAAGATCCACATGGTTTGTCTTTGCTTCGAGCTTTACTATTACATCAAAGCAATCATGATAATCTTTCATTGCACTTGCATGGTCCCCTTCTATATTACATGAGTACCAAAAGGACAATCCCATTTCTTTGGCAAAACTCTTTACCTGTATGCTGTGTTCCTTGCCGTCCGAAGAAAAATCATAACCGTCTATGATCACTGTCTCTGCATCAAAGCTACCATCCTTGATCATGGCTTTAAGGCTTCTAAGAACTTGATCAGTACTGAGTGCTTCCTGGGTAAAGCGCATAAGGACACGGTTTCTTACTATCTCGTTTTTTACTTCCTGCTCGTTCTCCAAATTTTTTCTGTTAATAAATTCACCAAAGATATCTTCGTACCACAAGAGAACATAATCGTTATGCCTTGTAAAGGATACATGAATTATTTTTTTTCCCCTTAAGAGTTTATCTATTGCAATCTGTACAAGAACGGATGTCTTGCCTATGCCGGACTCGGATGCTACTATACCCAGCTCTCCGGCTTTTAATCCGCCGCCTATAGCTTTTTTAAAAGTACGCAGCGGACTGCGCTCTATAAGTTCTTCCTTAAGCATGATTAACTCCTTTTCCCATACTCTTTAACCAAATTTTCTTCTATGCTCTGAGGTACCTTACCGTACTTGTCAAACTCCATAGTAAATTCTGCCTTGCCCTGGGTAAGGGAGCGCAGCACAGTGGAGTAACCAAACATTTCACTTAAGGGAACTTCAGCTTCCACTCTGGAAAAGGTTCCGTCCTCTGTCGAAGAAAGAATCAATCCCCTTCTCTGATTTATGGAAGCAAAAATATTTCCCTGAAACTCTGACGGTCCTTCCACCGAAACCTTCATAATAGGTTCCAGTATGCAGGGTTTAGCTCTTGCATAGATTTCCCTAAAGGCACCTATGGCAGCCTGCTGGAATGCAAGATCTGAAGAATCTACAGGATGGCTTTGACCATCGTTAATTAAGCATCTTATATTTACAACGGGGAATCCTATGAGGCTTCCCTTTTTTATTGCTTCCTTAAAACCTTTGTCACAGGAAGGGATGTACTCTATGGGAATAGCTCCGCCCTTAATCTGATCAACAAATTCGTAATCCCCTTCTGCCCAGGGTTCAAGGTAACCTGCAACACGTCCGTACTGACCCTGCCCTCCTGTCTGCTTGCGGTGGGTGTAGTTAAACTCTGTCTTCTCTCTAATGGTTTCCCTGTAAGCAACCTGTGGCATTCCGGTTTCTACTTCGGCATTGTACTCCCTGCGCATCCTCTCTATATATACTTCCAGATGCAGCTCTCCCATGCCCTGTATGATGCATTGGTTGGATTCAGGATCAACATAGCTGCGGAAGGTGGGGTCTTCCTTGGTAAAGCGTCCAAGGGCCTTTCCCATTTGGTCGGCGCTCTTTTTATCTTTGGGATTAAGTGCAAGGGAAATTACAGGTTCGGGAACAAACATGGAACTCATTGCATAATTCACAGAGCTGCCGCAGAAGGTATCACCGGAAGCACATTCAATTCCAAAGAGAGCGACTATGTCACCGGAGCCGGCTTCGTTAATGTCTTCCATATTGTCTGCATGCATACGTATAAGGCGGCCTACCTTAAACCTCTTGCGTGACCTAGTGTTTGTAAGCTCTTCGCCTTTTTTGATCACACCCTGGTATATGCGAACATACGTAAGCTGTCCATACTGACCGTCTTCCAGCTTAAAGCCAAGGGCGACTGTAGGTTTTTTTTCGTCGGTAAAAACTTCTACCTCGGCTTCGTTGTTGTTTAGATCCAGGGCAAAGTTTTTTACCTCTGTAGGATCAGGGAGGTATCTGTTCACCGCATCCAAGAGCGGCTGTATGCCTTTGAACTTATAGGCTGAGCCCATCATCACAGGAACCAGTCCTTCGCTTAGCGTTCCCTTGCGTATCGCACTGTATAGAAGCTCGTCCTCTATTTCTTCGCCCGAAAGAAATTTTTCGGCAAGCTCATCAGAGAAAATCGAAGCTGCATCTATCATCTGTTCGCGGTACTTCTCTGCATCTTTAGTTAAGTGAGGAGGAATTTCTGCAATGCGAAGCTCAGTTCCCTGGGCGCCGTCAAAGTAAATTGCCTTCATGCTGACAAGGTCTACTACACCTTCAAGTTTGTCTTCCAGGCCTATGGGGATCTGTATGAGCACTGAATTAAGTCCAAGCTTTTCCCTTAAGTGCATACTCACTCTAAAGGGATTCGCCCCTGTTCTGTCACACTTATTTACAAAGGCAATGCGGGGTACGTGGTAACGCTTTAACTGCCTGTCCACTGTAATAGACTGAGACTGAACACCGCCCACAGCGCAAAGAACAAGTATAGCACCGTCCAGCACCCTAAGGGAGCGCTCCACCTCTATGGTAAAATCCACATGCCCCGGAGTATCTATTACATTTATCGTGTGTCCCTTCCATTCAACCTGGGTCGCAGCGGACTGTATGGTGATCCCCCTCTCCCGCTCCAGCTCCATGTGATCCATGGTAGCCCCTACTCCGTCTTTACCTCTAACTTCGTGTATGGCATGTATCTTTTTGCTGTAAAATAATATACGTTCAGAAAGTGTAGTTTTTCCTGAATCTATGTGTGCGCTAATTCCTATGTTTCGTCTTAGCCGGACATCTGTGTTTCCCGCACCGCTGCTCATTTATCTATACTCCTTAGTTCAACAATTCTTAAGATTTCCTAAATATAGTAAAGATTTCAATTAATTTCAAGGGATTATAAGCTTGACAATGTCTGAAAAACAATGAACTTCTCGGATAAGCCCAATTGACTCTTAAAGTGAATCGTTTTACCATTACTTATCGGGGGAATCATGTCCAATATAACAATACGCAAAGTCAGAACCATACTCACTGCTCCGGCAGGCACCATCTTAATAGTAGTAAAAGTAGAAACTTCGGAGCCCGGCCTATACGGCATAGGCTGTTCAACATTTACCTACAGAGCAAATGCAGTTAAAAGCATAGTGGATGATTACCTGGATCCCCTGCTGCAGGGCAGAGATCCGGCGGACATAGAAGAGCTCTGGCAGTTAATGAACAATAACTCCTACTGGCGAAACGGCCCTGTGACAAACAATGCTATCTCCGGAGTGGACATGGCTCTATGGGACATCAAGGGCAAGATGGCAAATATGCCCGTTTACGATCTACTTGGCGGAAGGGCAAGGCATGCTGCTGCTGTCTACAGGCATGCAGGCGGAAGAGAGCTCCCTGAAATTGTAGATAGTGTCCAAAAGTTTATAGATCAAAAGGTAAAGCATATAAGGATACAGTGGGGGAACTATGGCGGCCTAAGCGGAGACTACAATAAACCTAAAGGTGCGCCCGATGGTATTTACTATGATCCAAAAGACTATATGAGAAAAGCTGTACAGATGTTTGACTATGTCAGAAACAAGCTAGGCTTTGAGGTAGAGCTGCTACACGATACACATGAGAGGCTTACTCCCATAGACGCAGTAAGACTAGCCAAGGAGCTGGAACAGTACCAATTATTTTTCCTTGAAGATATACTTTCCCCTGAGCAGGGTGAATGGTTTAACATGGTACGCTCACAATGCACTACCCCCATAGCAAATGGAGAGCTTTACAACAATCCTAAAGAGTGGGATTTTTTAATAATAAATAGATTGATAGATTTTATTCGGGTGCACATGAGCAATATAGGAGGAATAACTCCTGCAAGAAAGCTGGCTGTCTTCTGTGAACAGTTCGGCATACGCACAGCCTGGCATGGCCCGGGTGATGTATCCCCTGTGGGGCATGCAGCCAATATGCACCTTAACCTGGTCTGCCAGAACTTCGGCATACAGGAATGGAGCGGGATAAGGGAAGTTTCACAGGAAGTATTCCCCGGCTGTCCTGAACTAAAGGACGGTTATGTATACTTAAACGGCAAGCCGGGTTTGGGCATAGACATTGACGAAGAGAAAGCTGCAAAATACCCATGCACAAATTCCGTCACAACCTGGACACAAACCCGCATACCGGACGGCACCCTCTTTACACCTTAGACATACAAAGGAGCGCAGATGATCAAAAAAGCTTTTATCACAGGGGGCAGCCGCGGCATAGGGGCTGGCATAATACGCGTACTTTCCAAAGAAGGATATGACATAGCCTTTACATACAACTCACAAAAGGAAGAAGCCGAGGCCGTCTGTGAGGGAGTTAAGGCACTGGGACGCCGCTGCTTTTTTTACCAAGCAAGTTTGGAAAAGCCCGATGTGCCGCTTGAAGTAACGGAGCAGGCAGTTAAAGACCTGGAAGGAATAGATCTCCTGGTCTGCAATGCAGGTCTTACTAGGCATAACGATCTTTTAAATCTTGATCCGGCATTAATTGAATTTGTATATGGTCTTAACTATAGATCGTATTTACTCTGCTCCAAGGTAGCTGCCAATGACATGGTAAGCCGTGGAGTAGAAGGAAACATAATTTTTATTACTTCCACCCGGGGAATACGCGCTTACCCTGAAGATGCGCTCTACGGCGGCTTTAAGGCTGCCCTAAACCGCTCGGCTGAATCCATGGCACTGGACATGGCAAAGCATAAAATACGCGTGAACTGCATAGCTCCGGGAGCTACTTCAACAAGGGGCGGCTTTACTCCCGAGGAGCTTTCTGCCGGTCACCTGGCTCCGCGTATACCACTTGGTCGCAGGGGCAGCCCCGATGAGATTGGTTACCTGGTTCGTTACATTGCATCGGATGAAGCTTCCTACATGACAGGCAATATAATTAAACTAGACGGCGGCCTCATACTGCCCGGAATGTCTGAGCGCCCACCTCAGCCGCCTCCACAAGCGCCACCGTCCTAAGCATAGACTCTTGCAGCCGGCAAGCAAAATTTTAAAGGAGTAAGACATGGATAAGTACCCAATGAAAAACATAGAGGGCTTGTTTAATTCAAGGCCGGGAATACAGGTAGGCACAAAGTGGCAGGGTAAGATAGAAAAAAATCCTGATGGCTCCTTTAGTTTTGATGATGACGCTGTAAAGTTTCTGCAGCAAATAGGAAAAGAATGGGTGATGGTAAATAATCCCCCCGCTCATACTGTTGCAGAAATGAAGCAGTTAAAAAAACAGGTGGAAGATCTGGGCTTTAAAATTTTCCGCCTTGCCAATGACAAGCTCCATAATATGCCCCAGATTACACTGAACCTGGAAGGCAGGGACGAAAAGATAGATGAGTACTTGCAGTACATAACTAATATGGGAGAGGCGGGGATACGCTACTCCACCTATGCACATATGGGAAATGGTATTTGGAGCAATGATGAAAGACGTCCCATAAGAGGAGGGGCTACAGCAAGGGCATTGAGCCTAGACAAGCCCAACCGCGGCCATTGGCGCATAGTGGGGGATGAGTTTAACTGGCCTTTAAGCCATGGACGCAGTTACTCGGAAAATGAACTTTGGGATAACTATGAATACTTTATAAAGAAGGTAGTTCCCGTTGCAGAATCTGCCGGGGTTTTTATTGGCGTACATCCTGATGATCCACCCGGAGTGGAAATGGCAGGCGTACCAAGAAAAATATTCGGCACCTTTGAGGGATACAAGAGAGCCTTTGAAATAGCCGACAGCAAAAACATAGGCGCCTGCCTCTGCGTAGGCTGCTGGCTGCAGGGAGCCGAACTTGTGGGCAGCACGCCGGAAGAGTTCATACACTACTTTGGCCCCCTTGGAAAAATCTTTAAAGTGCACATGCGCAATGTCACTGCCCCCCTTACCAGCCCCGGCGGCTTTAACGAAACCTACCCCGATGCAGGCTACTACAATCTTAGCAATGTCATAGCCGCACTCCACGAAGTAGGCTTTGACGGGGTGATGATAAACGATCACCTTGTTAGTATGGTGGGAGGACAGTACACCTGCGAAGCCGCCTTTACCTCTTACCTTAAGGGCGTGGTGGATGCAATACAGAGCAGATAAAAGAATACTTGAAATTTCCATATATACTGATAAAATATATACATGGGTGAGAAATTAAAAAAATTGTCATTTAATAAAACACTCATTCTCAAAAACATTTTTTTAGTATTAATAATTACAATACTATCTGCCTGCATTAACCCCTTGCTAGACGATCAAGAAGAAAATTTACTGCAAGAAGGTAAGTCTTCAGTTTTTACCTCTTTAGAAATAAACGGGCTTCCCTACACTTACGGAAGCAGCGCCCCAGTGCAGCTTGAAATAGGCGAGGTCTTTGAATTTAATATCGTTCTGACAAACAATGGGACTACTACCTGGGGGCGGCTTGCTTCACAGGGTGAGCATGGTGCATCTCTTTTAAGCCGTGGAGATCCGGAGACAGAAGTAAGTGGTAAAAGACCAGACGATTACAACGAAACTTTTGGAACATTTTTTGTCCTCTATCCCATGCAGTTTGGAATACCCTTGAACAGTTATAATCCTACAGTATTGCCCGGGCAGTCCTGGGAAATAGACACGCTGCTAAAAGCTCCGCTTGAACCGGGCAGGTATACAATGAGGTGGCAAACTGCAGAATGGCCCCTGGGTACATCACCGGGAATCCACCACACAAATACATCGGTATCAAACACAACCCGTAACAATGCAAGCAACTATTTTAACCGCCCCTTCTTTGGAGAGGAGATTGTTGTTGAGTTTGAAATAATTGCACGTAACGAAGAGCCACTTGTTCATTACAGAACAGACGGGGTACTTGACAAGAGTGACTTTGAGTACCTGGGATCTTTTTTGCTTCCTCAAATCCGCAGCCCGGAAACAAACAATGTATTAAGCAGAGTTTATACCAGATCCGGCATTACCCTGCGTAAAATTAAAAATGAATATGGTGAAGTTACAGAGACCCGCATGCTTGCTGTGGCAGGTACTCAGGTAAATGCAAATGTTTTATATGAGGTTATTGTTCCTCAAAACTTTGGTCAAGTCATTGGATCAAGCGTAAGTGCTCTGCCTACAGCAGCACTAACAAGGATTTTTTCAGGAGAGAGCCGTTTATTAATAAACGAGGGAAACGGCTCAGTTGGCTGGTCTTTGGGTTCCATGTGGCTGGATGAAAGTACAGATATTTTATATTGGACAAATTCTGCAGATTACCCTGCATCCCAGCAATTACCCTCCCTTACTTCATTATACTATGCGAAACTTGATTTTGAGACTTACACTGTTTATGACAGGGAAGAATGGCGTCTCCCGGAAGGCACCGGAGGAGCTCCCTTTGGCGGTTTTATGGGAGGGGTTACTGTAATACCGGAGAGTTTTGCCGATAAATATCTTGACGGTCAAAGGCTTGCTATAGGCTTTGGCGGCGGCGGCAGCATAAGCAGCATACGTTCTTATGGTCCCGCATTGTCTGCAGTTTCCATTGGTAGTAATGGAGCGGTAGGGAATGACTTCGTTCCATTTTTATACTATCCGGCAGATTCCAACAATGGTCTAACCCATTGTATCAGAGAAGGAAATTACCTGTCTTTAGAAAATTGGATGACAAATCCGACTTCCCCGTGGGATGGAAGATGGGTTGGAAGTGATACCATAAGAACAGGAGTATTTATTGATTATAATGAAAAACAAGGCTATCTATGCTTTGTAAGTCAGGCAATAGGGCGTACTGCTTATGACTTTGGCGGCAGACGATTTTTCCTGCAGCGCCAAAATTCCTGGTATTTTTACGACTTTGAAACCCTTGGAAACGCTGCGTTAGGCCAAATTCCTAGAGCCGGAATTATTCCCTCCAGCTACAATAAGGTGAACTACCCCACAAGCTGGGCAAATCCTTCAAGGACTACAAATGTGGACACTTATATGGAAGTAACAGGCTCCTGCTTTGATGAAGATACCGGATTACTGTATCTTTATGTAAGATTTGCACATGGCAATGAACCGCTTGTTCATGTATACAGGGTTAATTAAGGTAAGCTTATGGGCAAAAAACGCATATTTTTTCTACTCTTAACCTGGGCTGCAATTGTAACTGTAATGGGCAGCTGCCAGTTGTTTTTTGATAGCAACAACAAAATTACCGACAATGTCGATACCAGGTTTATGGAAAGTACCGCTTTTATTGCAAACCCGGGCCGCGGCTGGCATTATCCTTTTGAAGTAACACTGCCAAAAGACAGTGGCAGTCCTCCGCCATGGCACCTAACAGCAATTGCAAATAACAGCGATAGATATAAGATCTTTCAATTGCGGGTAAACCTAGTGCGTTTTTCCGCTGCCGGAGCAGAAGCATATTTGGCAAATGAAGGAACACAGCTGACCAAAATAAACGATCTTGAGGGGACTGAGGATGATGTGTTATCACAGGCTGCCCTTGATTACCTTGAACAGTACTTTAATGCCGCCCGGACACACAAGGTAGGGCTTATAGTACGCTTTGGCTATCTTTGGCCATGGGATGAAATTCCATTATATATAGGGGTTGAACCTGCAAATTTTAACCTTATACTGCATCACATAGAACAGATAAGTGAACTTTTAAATAAATATTCCGATGTTATTCTTGCAATCGAAAGCGGCATGTTAGGCCAATGGGGAGAGCAGCACTCTACGCAGTATGCTTTGGGCTGGTGCGGAATCTGTAGTAATTGTGCTGTTCATAATTATTATAACTGCAGTGACAGACTAGCAGGTGACCAGCGCGCCCGTCAAAATTTTTTCGCTGTTATTCAAAAGTGGCTTGATTGCACAAGGGATGTTTTACCTGATGTAACCATAAGCGTACGCCGCCCTGCAATTTTTGTGTCATGGTATAACCAGCGTTATGGGACAAACTATACTGCAAACAATATACATAATATTCCACCGTCAACACCGGGTACAGATGAGTATAGGATAGGAGTCTGGAATGATTCCTATCTCGCCAATGATACAGATTCCGGTACATATTCTGCAAGAGATACAAGTTATTATGCCAACATGCGTGCAGAGTCACTTGCATGGCTTGAAAGGCAGGCACGCCATACTTATTTTGGCGGTGAATACGGGTGGACCATATTCGAAGAACCTTATCACAAAATAGCGTATATGGAAATTGAAGCTAAATTAACGCATACAACATATTTACGGGGCCCTGTATGGATGGGAGGCTTGCTGGAATACTGGATGAACAACACATATAGAGGTTCTGATCCTGTTTATTACGGCAAAACCTCTGAATTGCAATTTATAGAAAACCGTATGGGATACCGTTTTGTAATGAGAAAATCTGAACTAAGTCTCACTGTTAATGCAGGCGGAGATTTAATTCTGGGCGGAGAGATAGAAAATGTAGGTTTTGCACCAATGCTTTTTACTGCAAGCGCGTCAGTGTTATTGGTTAATGACGAAACATTATGGGAATTTCCTGTTGACCTAAATTTAAATTCTGTTGAATTGAATATAGCTGTTTCCAGAGAGTACAATATCACAATTAATCTTCCAGTAGAGATGGAAAGCGGCACTTATGAAGTGTATCTTAAATTTACCAGCGATAAAAACGGAGAGCCCATAGCCCTCGCAAATATTAACATGTATAACAGCACTCTCAAGGCAAACAAAATTGGATATGTAACAGTATTGTAAAAAAAGGGGTAATTATGTCAGTAATGCAGGAATCCATTTTTCTAAACAAAACAGACGATGAAAAGGCATTTGTATTTACAAAAGAAGAGTTTGGCGCCTGCCCTGAGGGAAAGGAAGACAACTCTTCTGCCCTTCAGAAGGCCATAAATAAACTTGTAGACGAAAATGACTTTGGAATAATTTGGATTCCCGAAGGCGATTATATTTTAAGCGACACCGTTAATGTCTGGCGTGGAGTACGTCTTATAGGTTATGGAAAATCCCGTCCTGTCTTTAGGCTCCCAAAAAATACTCCGGCCTATGGACACGAACACTCCAAGTACATGCTCCACTACCGTAACAATAAACCCAGCGAAAGGTTCCCTACCCTGCGAGATGCACAGAACACCACTTTCTTTTCCGGCTTAAGAAACATTAACTTCGTTCTGGAAGAAGGCAACAGTGGAGCAGCGGCTGTCCGCTTTAGAGTTGCCCAGTTAAGTTCCATTGAAGATTGTGTCTTTACATTAAAGGATGCAAAGGCAGCGATAGAAATGATAGGCAACGAAGTAGAGCGCTGCGTATTTTCCGGCGGGCAGTACGGCATACTAACAGGGGAGACTGTTCCCTACTGGCCATTCTATCTTGGAGACTCATACTTTACAGGACAAAGCCGCGCAAGCATAAGCACATACAGAG
>Ga0099364_10009441_pt1 | contig 13533 bp, 10 predicted proteins | sample TergutTh196P3_FD_73070 | JGI IMG/M metagenome (GOLD analysis project Ga0099364, IMG submission 73070) | Microcerotermes parvus P3 segment gut microbial communities from Pointe-Noire, Republic of the Congo - Th196 P3 | ecosystem: Host-associated > Arthropoda: Insects > Digestive system > Gut ...
GCCTGGGGATGGTTCGTCCATTTGTTCTATCCCAATCTCATGCCGCATCTTTCGACAGTGAAGAGTCCGGTAACGATACAAGGAGCATTGGTCAAAACCTATTTTGCTCAAAAGATGGGAATCGACCCGGAAAAAGTTGTCCACGTTGCGTTGACTCCCTGTACGGCAAAGAAGGGAGAGATTTTGTTCGGAATGAATGCCGCCGGGATGTCGCTCGGCAAACCGGAGATGCAGGATGTGGACATTGCCCTGACCTGCCGGGAGGTAGCGTATCTGCTGAACGAAAGAAGGGTGAATTTCCTGCAAGCGCAGGATGCTCCGTACGGTTCGCTGATGGGAACCGGCAGCGGGGCGGGAATGATTTTCGGCAATACCGGCGGTGTAATGGAGGCGGCACTTCGCACGGCATACAAATTAGTGAACGGTACAAATCTGCCCGCCGAATTTCTCGAACTGCGCTCAGTACGCGGTCTCGATGGTGTTCGGCAAGCGGCAGTCGATCTCGGTAAACGCAAATTGAACGTGGCAGTGGTGCACGGCATTGCCAGAGTGCGTCCGCTTATTGAAGCGATTCGAACCGGTGCGCAGAAGTTTGATTTCGTGGAGGTGATGGCGTGTCCGGGCGGTTGCATCGGCGGCGGAGGACAACCGATTGTTGCCAGTGCGAATGCTACACAGGCGCGGCAACTTCGGATCAATGCCCTGTATCAACGTGATGCCGGCAAGGAGATACGTTTGAGTTACGACAATCCGCAAATCAAGGCGGTTTATGAAGAGTTTCTCGGTCAGCCGCTCGGCGAAAAGTCGGTAAAACTTCTGCACATGGAGAGAAAATAATCCGCGCTGCCCCCTTCATCCGCTGTGAACACTTTCGTTGCCGGAACGGTTGATTTACTGTCCCGGCGGATCAAAGTTCATAGAGCCCGTGTCAGGGAGTCCCTATCTTACGATACGGGCTCTGTTTGTTCAGCGTTAGAATTTTCCCGCCAGGGCAGATGGGATCATTATTTTGAGGGAAACGGAAGCACCTGCTCAAAAAACGGTATCAGTTCTGAGATTGTCAGCCGCATCAAATCGCTCATCGTCGGCGAGTTTACATCAGCAGAGAGATGAACGTGATTGATCCAATTCGTGCGGAACAACTTCGGCGTAAGCGGCGGAACATGAACATCGCAGTATTCACACGAGAGCATCCGCGAAAAGGGAAGCACCTTGTTCTCCAACACCATAAAACATTTCCCTTCGCCGTAGTCGAATGCCGTTTCTAGTGATTCGATGAACCGCTCCTCTTCGGCAGGATCAAACGTGAGCCGATCAACGATGAGGAGCAATCCCGGTTGATACCATTCATCGGGAATGGGTTCATCTAACCGGAAAGCAGTGTTATGAAAACATCCGCGTAAAAAACCTTGTTCTTTCCACAGAGCGGCAAATTCTTCTGATGTGTTTTCCAAAGGCGGAGCAAATGCGATTTGTAGTTTCGTTCCTTTATCGACCGTATCGTCTAGCCTCTTCCACACGGTTTGCGGTGTATCCGCCGTGATGGGGCGCGAACATTTCGGACAAAAGACATGTCCGGCATGGGCAAAGAGTATCGCCAGATAATCGCGTAACTCGGTTGCGTCGCCGACGGTCATCGAAGCCGTCTTTCGAGGCAGAGAAGCAACCGCAATGGCTGGCGGAATGCCATCAAGTCTTTCGGACCTGGGTTTTTCGATCTTTTCGAGGAATTGCCGCATTGCCGGTGAAAACGTTTCGATGTATCGTCGCTGTCCTTCGGCATAGAGAGTGTCAAGAGCGAGGGAACTCTTTCCGCTTCCGCTGCGCCCGCAGAAAACGATGAGTTTTCCCAGCGGCAGGTCGAGGTCAATGTTTTTCAAATTGTGAACGGCAACGCCGCGTAGGGACATCATAAGCAACACATTTTTTGAGAGTGGACATGATTTTAGGTCGTCTGACTCTCTGGTTAGTGTCAGAAATAGGAGCAACGAAACCTCATTTTTACCTCATTTTTCCGACAAAACAAGCAGAGCGCAATCTTTATATTGCGAGTTTGCAAGTCTCTCTTTTTGTAGGTATTGCTTTCCCCCGGCTTTCGCCGGAAGGCAACAGGCAAGACATGAAAGCCGGGAACGGAGCGCAGTGACCGGATACCCCATTTCCCCTATAACCCCACAGAAACCACGAAATTCAGACTTAGGCAATAACGCTGGCAGTAAAACCGTAAAAATGTCTGTCTCGTTCTGTAATTTCAAGGGTAGCCAAAACCGGTACTCCGGCGCACTCACGGCACTCCTTCGTGAACCTTGTGTCTTTGTGAGAGAAAAACCGGAATAGTTGTTTACGCACAAGTCCTTATTCTTCTGCCTCCTGCGGTTGCGGCAACGGCAAACCCTTGATAATGGACTCGATGTACTGTCTCCACTCTTCGTATTGCGGGACAGTGTTCGACAACACGGGGATCGGATAGATAATGCCTCCGAAGGACACGCCTAATGATTGCGGCGAATCCAAAATGTCCGATATCTTGTCTCGGTCGAATTCCAACGGCTCCGGTTTCGTCCATTCCACCGCATATTGAGGGGAAACCACTACGAACATCAACGTATCAGCAGGAGATTCGAGGTCTTCCATTTTCAAATCCGGCTTCGAGAAAGGAGTATCAGCAGAATCGAAAAACCGAATCGCCGTTTTCGCCGGAGCAATATCCTCTATAAACGGATGGAAAATGAGCGGTATCGAATTCGGCGTATTCAACAATTCCAAGTTCGTTTCGCTATCCCAAGGTTCGTCTAATTTGAACTTGCTGTGTAACTCTACGCCCGCTGGTCCCATCGATGGAAGCAAGGCGACTCGCCAACTCAACAGAGGTTTCCCTTCTGTATCCGTAATATCCGCCGGGAACTTTTGATGCTCCGCATAGTACATGCCATAAAGTTCCCAATGCCATCGTAATTGTTCCACACGCCGCTCCAGCAGGGCTGTTTGCAACATAACATTTTGGCTATTGCTAATCCATTCGGTAACCGTCGGGATCAACGTTTCAAAATTATGGAGAGCGGCAAAGACCTGCGTTCCCTTAACGTCGATGGAAATTTCATTGAGCAGGGAAACGGCAAAATCCGCCGGTATCGGCAACGCCGCTTTTGCTGCTTCACTCATCGCTACTATCGTTGTTTGGGTACCAATGCGCAAACCTTGGATGGTTTCTCTAATAGCGGCGGCACTCTTTTCGTCCCGACCTTCGGCATAAATCGAAACAATCGGCTGCCCCTCCGTAGCCGAAACATTGAACGACAGCGTCAGTGCTCGAAGATGTTGATCGATCAACGTCAGAACGGCAGGCGGAATGATTCCCTCTTGCCCGATCTGGCTCAAGAGTTGCTTCAAGTCTTCAGGACTCACAGGAAGTCCTTCCAGCGACGAGAGAATCGTTAAATCATGGGTGTCCAGCGGTGTATGTTTCAAACGCTCCAGAACGGCATTATTCGGAAGGGTGTCGGAAAAGACGCTTTTAATGTCCTCGTGGGTTCCTTCGACGAAGACCGCTGTACGTTCGTCCATTAAACCGACGGCAACACGCAGGAGACCGTCGTAGTTTGGCGGAGTCAAATCATAGAATTCGTTTTTCCCTTCGGTTTTCTTAAAGGATTCAAGGACGGCGGCATCCTCCGTTCCCAGTATGGTTGCCAAGTTAATGGGCTCGTCAAAGGTGATGATCGTTGATCGGCGTGCTTGGGGAATCATCCTCGGCGGTAACTGTCCCTGTGGGTCTTGCTGAGCCGGAACAAACATCGGAAAGCCGCTCGATTGAATGAACCGCTCAATTTTATGAGGATTGAAATTATAAAGTTGCAATCCTTCTATGATAGTGTCGGCAACAATTTGTTCGCCTCCGGCTACGAGGGGGGAAGCCAGAAACTGCTTCGGTTTTCCGACAGCGACAAAAACCGGATCCGGCAGAAGATGTTGGATCGGTATATCATTTTCGGGACCGAGAGCCGCAAGAATTTCCGGGGTCGGCATCGGCACTCCGAGCGTCGAAATAGCGGACTCTTCGGTCGTTACATCGGATTGTTGCTGTTTATTATTGCAACCGGTGAAAACGAACGCAACGAACAGAAGAACGAAAAAACAATTTTTCATGAAGGGCAGGTTCGAGGAAAAGGGGCACGCTCTTCATTTTCGCACAATTTAGAGCGATTACAAGTCCTGAAAAAGAGTAACGGAAAACGTCGGGTGCGTACCTTGTTCGGAAACCCGTCGATGGTCAGGGGCGGCTCACTGCCTATACTACGCGGCAATAATTTACCTTTTCCCCTTCGTGTCTCCTTTGTGCCCTTTGTGTCTTTGTGGTTAATCCTTCTTTAACCACAAAGGCACAAAGAACACAAAGATTCACAAAGAAAAAAGTGCAATCATCGGCATTGTACAGTATAATTATTATCTAATTATACTGTTTCAAGAATTCCGTTGTTACCTTATTGTATCGGTCTAGGTCTTCCCAGTGATGAACGTGCGCATAACCGTCGAACACTTCGAACGCAGAGTTTTTGATCTGTTCATGCAGGTACAGTGAACATTCTATCGGCACGAAGATGTCCTTGCTGCCCGACGCAACCAGCACCGGTGCGGTGATGCCGCCCAACTTGCCGCGAGTATCGTGGGACATACAAGCCGCCGCCTGCGAATCAAAAGCATCGTGCGGCATCGGCGACGGGTCGGCAACATTTCCCCGAATGCCTTCCTCGATGTCTTGGGGATATTCACTGTAAAACTTGGCTGAATAGAGCCATAGGAAGAACATCGGCGCAAAATCTTTGGGCGGAAGAGTCCGCCGCAGGTTTTTGAACATTTCAAAAACGCCCTTCATGTAATTGTCGCAAACCGCCCAGGAAGCGGTAATGACGCAACTCTTGACCCGTGAAGGATGCGCAATGGCAATCTGCTGAGCAATAGCACCCCCCATAGAGATGCCGTTGATGTGGAACCGCTCGATCCCAAGCGAATCCATCACGTTTATGGAATCCGATGCCATGAGTTCGGTGGTGTAATCACCGGCAGGTTTGTCCGACGCACCCGCTCCTCGGTTATCCAAGATGATACATCGGAAATGTTTCTTGTATTCCTCTACATGCTTTTCCCAAGCCGCCCCCGGTGCGCTGAGTCCCATGATAAGAAGCAACGGTTCACCGCTTCCGCACTCTTCGTAATTGATGTTGATCCCGTTTGATTTTACTATCGGCATGTATTGTCCTCCAAAAATGGGTGTATCCCTTCTACATTTTCCAATTGTACTGTGCATGAACCGAAAAGTAAAGAGGGGAGAACAGATCAACCCGTGTTAGGGTGCGCCCTCATTTTGTAGGCAAAATTGTTTTTACTGCACCCGAAAAATGATTTGCCTCCATTGCAAGTATGTCATCCTTCCATAAAATCCCGAACGGTAAAGAGAGCATGAAAGTCATAGCCCTTCGATTCAAAGTTCTCTCTACCCCCTTCAAGCCGGTCAATGATTGCAATGATACCGTCCACCGTAACGCCGATGGCTTCGACTTTTTCAATGGCTTCCAGTGAAGAGCCGCCGGTGGTAACAACATCTTCAACAATGACCACTCGGTCGCCAGCGGTGAGGGGACCCTCAACAAATTGATTGGTGCCATGCCCTTTGCTCTGTTTGCGTACCATAAAACCTTTGAGAGGAATGTCTTGGTAAGCGGCAACGGTAATGACCGCAGCAGTAATCGGATCGGCACCGATAGACATTCCGCCGACCGCTTGCGGCAAAACGGAATCACGCCGTATGCGCTCCAGTATTCCTTCGCCGATCAGTTTCGCTCCAACGGAATCGAGTGTAATTTGTCGGCAATCGAGGTAATAGGTCGCCTTCTTACCGGACGCAAGGGTGAAGTCACCGAATTTCAACGCCCTTTCCAATATCAATGACCGCAGAAGTTCTTTATCGTACATAGAAATCATTATAACCATGATGTCGGACGGCGACTACTCCCCACCGGTGGGTAGTGTACCGCTGGGTGCGTCCGCGTTCTGTAAGATCATCCGTGAAAATCCGTGTCTTCCGCGGCAAAAACGTCCAATTTGATCCCATTCACAGTATATCTTGCTTTTCCCGCCATCGCTCCCTACAATACCGGGAGTTGTTGCATCTCCACCAACCGCTCAACTCTCCCCTACGATCAAGTGGGATTGAATCAATACCGCATCACATTTCAACAGGAAAACACGCTTACCGTACCGGCGGGGACGCGGCTGGACAACGCCGCCGCCCAAGCCGGATACGCTCTGCGCACGCATTGCGGAGGAGCAGGAACCTGCGGAAAATGCCAAGTCATCGTCCAACAACAAAAAATCCTCGCTTGTCAAACGGTTGTAGAAAGCGATCTGGATGTTATCGTTCCCCAAACTTCGCTCCGTGAGGATGAACAGGAAGTCGTTGTGCAGGTTGATAATTTTTTTCACACAAAAGCACAAAGGCATGGAGAGGACAAAAGAGAGGCAGACAAATCCTCCGTGCCTCCGTGCCTCTGTGTGAGGAACAATGAGGAAGGCTACGGTATCGCACTGGACATCGGCACGACAACGCTCGCCGCCGAGTTACACGACTTCTCCGGTATATTGCCCATGCAAATTGCTTCCCGTGCCAATCCGCAGCGGCAATTCGGCGACGACGTGATCACCCGGATACAAAAAATCATGGAAGACGAAACCGCTCTGACGGCGATGCAGCAACTCATCATCGAATCAATCAACGGAATGATAACCGAACTGACCGGCAAGATGGGTATCACTCCCCAAGACGTTTCAACGATGATCGCCAGCGGCAATACCGTGATGCAGTCGCTTCTTTTCGGCATTGATCCTTCTTCGCTTGGCGCAAGTCCTTTTCATGCTCCTGTTCAAAATTTTCCGCCGCGTCAAGCGAGCGAAATCGGTCTGACAACATCAGGCACAGTCGAGGCGTTTCCGATTTTCGGCGGTTTCGTCGGCGGCGACATCGTCGCCGGAGTCTTGAGTCTGCTGGCATCTGCTGTCCGCCGTCTGCCGTCTTTCTTTCTCGACATTGGCACGAACGGCGAAATCGTCTTGGCACATCGGGGGAAACTTTTCACGGCGGCAACGGCGGCGGGACCCGCTTTTGAAGGAGCAAGAATTGAATACGGAACCCTTGCCGTACCGGGCGCGATTGAGCACGTCGATGTTGAATCAGGAAAGATCGTTGTTTCGACCATTGCCCATCGCCCCCCCATCGGAATTTGCGGCAGCGGATTGATTGATGCCGTTGCGGTGCTGTTGGAGCAAGGAATGATTTTGCCCAGCGGACGCTTTGCCGATAGGGGATCCCACTTTGAATTGGTCTCGGCGGCGGAATCGGGTATCGGCAAAGCCATTGTGTTAACACAGCGGGACATTCGGGAGTTGCAACTTGCGTCAGGTGCCATCCGGGCAGGAATTACGCTGTTGCTTCAAGAGAACGATGTGTTGCCAGAGGAGATCGAAACATTTTACGTTGCAGGCGGATTTGGTCAATCTATTCGGACCTCTTCGGCACGGCGCATCGGCTTGTTGCCGTTTCTTCCATCGGAGCGTTTTCAATTTTGCGGCAACACTTCGCTAGCCGGCGCAAGGAGAATGTTGTTTGATCCTGACAGTTCGGACATTACATGTCGGTTGGTAAAGCAATCGCAGCACTGCGAATTGGCATCGTTGCCTCGATTTCAGGAAGTCTTTGCCGAATCGTTACGGTGGTAAAGGAGAGTGCAATGGGCAGATTGCGTGCATTTTCCCCGTGGTCGTTCATCGTTGATAGGACAACCATTCCTTTATTGTCGGTAGGCGAACCGCAGTGTCCCAAGTTGGGGATTTTGCCGTGCAGGCAGACAACGGCATACTGTTTCGGTTCTGAATAACGGCGGGAACCAGCATCATAAGCCAAATACAGTCGAAAACTCCTGTATTTCCAGGTTTTCCGCCATTCGGGACGAGAGGATTTGAACGTCCTACGATGTTGTCTGCATAAGTGAGGTACTCACGGAAAAGACCCTATCTTGAATGGAGAGCGTGTCGGGATCGTCCACTTCAAATGTTACGCCGCAGTACTCGATGCCTTTGGAATACGAAATGTTGTATTGATTTCCAATAATTACCGACGGAACCGTGATGTTGTGTATCGTCCAATGTGTGTTGGACAATTTTGTTTTGAGACCGCCAGCAATGACGTTGGTCATTTCTCCTACGCCGTCGACCACCTCAACGTCAATGGTTTTGTGTTCTTCCATCAACAATCCCGAAACGGCAAGAGTGGCGATCCGCTGCGGCATAGCAACGGAAACAAAGCCGGTACATTTTCCGCTCAGTCCGACCAAGCCGGTAACAAGTGCGTCCGGCAACTGGATGGGAATTTTCGTTGTCCCGACAACTCGAACTTTCAGATCACACATTTGCAGGCAGTTTTCGACCGAAGCGATCAGCGCATTGACGATTTGAAAGTTTAGTGATAGCCCCTTGATTTCTGTAACAAGACCTTCCGACATGACCAGCAATGGAAAACAAAAACGCGTCTAACGTCAACCATTGTACCGAAATGGTTTTGTAAGTCAAGACAACAAAAGCCGGGAGCGCAGCGACGGTTAAACGAGCCGCAAACGTCAGAGAGCGTACCGCCCAACCGCTCTTTAACATTCTCGGCTCGTTATCCGTCATCGCTCTGCCTTCTTCCGCCTGATTTCTTGTCTTTTTCCCTTGACACGTTATACTGAAACCATGCGTTTTAATTTAACTCCTGCGTCGTGTCGGGTATTGGATCGGGCATCCCGCTTGCGGTTGCAGCGGGGAATGGCGGCAATTTCGTCCGCCAAACTACTCTGGGCTCTCTTTGAAGAAGATGAGTGCCGCGCCGCCCAGTGGCTCCAAGAAGCAGGACTCTCCCTCCCGCTATTCTGGTCGGCATTCGGGATCCAAACGCTGGAGAGTCCGATTTCCGCTCCGCCGTTTCCGGCGGGAAGTTACGGAGTTTCCACCGGTCAATACGTTCCGCCCAACCCGACATCGCGGGATGTTGATTCGGCACGCACCGACAACAATTCTCCCCCCGCCGGCAATCCCTATCCCCATCCGCTGCCGCCGGATGAATCCGATCAGGATACCAAAGACGAAGACGATGAACCGCCGCAGGACGTTTGGCAACCCTCCGAATCGCCGAAGTATTCGCTCTACTCTTCCCCTTCACAAGAGCGGAAAACCGCAAGCCAGTTGCAGTTTTACCTCGACGATCAATGGATCAACGCGGGACTCTTCACACCGGAATTGGAGGACAACCTCGAAACGGTCGCTCTCCGTTTTGTCCGGCAGGATTGCAAGCAGTCGATTTCCGTCTCCGGCGGAGTCAACAAGCAGATCGCTCTCGGACTTCCGGCGTTCACTTTGACAACGGAACATCTTCTTTTGTCAACGGTACTCGACACCGGCGATGTCGGACGCTGGCTGCAAGAAAACGGTTTGGAACCCGCCGAGTTGTATCGAAGGATCGATATGCTAACCAACCCGGAGTACGGAAGCCGGGAGCGCAACGAAGTGGAGCGACCGGATCAACCAGCGAATGATCCGGTTACTGCGCTGCGCTCCGTTCCCGGCTTTCATAACATTTCCGGTTTTCATTCGTCGTCCCTCTACCGTCTTCTCGATGCCGCCGCCAATCGCGGTCGGGAGGCAATCCGTGTCCTCGAAGACTACGTCCGGTTCATACTGGACGATGCCGATTTGACGCAGCGGCTCAAAACCTATCGGCACCAATTTCAAAATGTGTTGCAACAGTTCCCGATGCAGTCCCGATTGGAAGCGAGGAACACGGAATACGATGTCGGTACGGAAATTTCGGCGGAAGGAGAATATCTGCGCCCAACGGTCGACGATATTCTCTCGGCAAACTTTTCCCGATTGCAGGAGTCGCTCCGCTCGTTAGAAGAGTTTTCTAAAATGTTCGATCCGCAAGTTGCCCGGCAGTTTGAGCAACTGCGTTATCTGGGATATACGTTGCAGAAAGATGTTGTCCATGAAAGCCGGGAGCGCAACGAAGTGGAGCGACCGGATCAACCGGCAAATGATCCAGTCACTGCGCTGCGCTCCGTTCCCGGCTTTCATTGGGATAATGCCCGACTCTACGCATTGGTCGATACCCGTCCCGACGAAGAAGCCTTTGCACAATTCATTACGGCAATCATCGCTGGCGGCGTGGACATCATTCAACTTCGGGACAAACATGCGGACGACCGAACGCTCCTTGCCCGAAGCCGGATACTGAAAGAGTGCATTGCGGCATCAGATCGGGAGGTGTTGTTCATCATGAATGACCGTCCCGACTTGGCGGTGCTTGCCGGTGCGGACGGTGTGCATGTCGGACAGGACGAATTGCCGGTAACACAGGTTCGTCAAATTGTTGGTGCATTATTGATTGGCGTTTCGACTCATTCGATAGAGCAGGCACGGCAGGCGGTACGGGACGGAGCGGACTACATCGGAGCGGGACCGGTGTATGAGTCGGCAACGAAAGAGTTTACGCAACTGGCGGGACTCGATTATCTGCGGGAAGTTGCGGCGGAAATTGAATTGCCGACATTTGCCATCGGCGGTATTACAGAGGAACGTTTGGCTGAAGTTTTTCAAACGGGAATATGCCGGGTAGTAGTCGGTTCGGCGTTCCTTCAAGCGGAAGACCCTCAGGAAACCGTCGCACGATGGCGGCGCAAGTTTAACGAATACGAGCGCAATGAATACGATTCCCAAACGTAAGAGGGGGGGCGCACTTGTCTTGCCCTTACAGGACGGTACAATACACGACGGTATAATTGTTGTCGCCGCTATCACACTATGAAAGCATCAAGACTTTTTTCTCGACGGAATTTTATCGGAACAACAGCCCTGACAGCCGGACTGACGGCTTGGGGAACCAATACATCCGCCGAACAGACCTCCGAATCGGACAAACCGCAAGGCAGATTGCCCCGAGAAGTGTGGATCGCCACAGTATCACAGCACGGATTGAGTGCAGACACTTCCCAAGGAATGGTGAGGTCTATATTGACCATCCTCGAAAAAAACACAGCATATCGTCCCGATGTGATTTGTCTTCCCGAAGTTTTTATGACTACCTATGTTAGGGAGAGAAAGCCTTTGCCAGAAGCCGCAGACCTATCAGGGGAATTACTGAAAGAGTTCATGGCTTTCGCCCTCGCAAATCAATGTTATCTGATTTGCCCTATCTATACGCAGGAAAACGGGAAGATATACAATGCCGCTGTTGTCATCGACCGACAGGGCAACCGTGTCGGCGAGTATCGAAAAATATACCTGCCTGAAGACGAAGTAGCGGCGGGATTGACACCCGGTCCTTTGCATCCGCCTGTATTCAAAGCCGACTTCGGCACCTTCGGCATCCAAATATGTTACGACATCAACTGGAATGTAGGCTGGAAAGCCTTGCGGCAACAAGGGGCTGAAATTATTTTTTGGCCTTCGGCGTTTGCCGGAGGACAGCAGGTTAATACGCAGGCTTGGCAGAATGGAGTCGTTGTCGTTTCCAGTACATGGAAAGAAACGTCGAAAATTTGCGATATTACCGGCGAGGTCGTTGCGCAAACGGGTCATTGGGACAGGAATTTGGTTTGTGCGTCGGTCAATCTTGAAAAGGCGTTTGTTCACACTTGGCCTTTTGTCCGGCGGTTCGACGAAATCAGAAAAAAGTACGGCAGAAAAATCCGAATCACCAATTATCACGAAGAGGAATGGTCGATCATCGAGAGTTTGTCGCCGGATGTGTTCGTGAAAGATATTTTGGCAGAATTCGATATCCGAACCAGGGAGCAGTTGTTTCAAGATTCGGAAAGAGCGAATGAAAAGTTGAGAAGGTAGGCTTCCGTACCATTTAGCCGGTACTCCGGCGTAACAAACGTATCGACAAATGTACGCAGAGATCATTTCAAACGGCGACGAAATTATCAATGGAAAAATCCTCGACACCAATACGCAATGGTTGAGTCGAGCCCTGGAAAGCCTCGGCATTTCCATACAGTATCTACACTGGAAATGTACCGTCCATTTTGATGAAGTTTTGCAAAACGGAAACCGAATCCACCAGGAAGATGTAGCAGATGTGTTGTATATCGACCGCGATTATCTGTATCGGGTCGACGAGGAAGCCGCAAATCATTTAGCCGGTACTCCGGTGAAACCCAAAGCGCCGGGCAAAGGGACACACATACACGATGATGTATTATGTGGGGGATATTCTCCGCACATTCTCGTCTGAGGAGGGAAGTAGCGACAAGCAAGTAGGCGGCGGTAATATCGTCGTATTATTCACACTGTCATCCAGCCGGAGTCGTGGATGCACATGGAACTGGGCGGAGAGGGAGTGATCCAAATTCATCTATCCACCGTAAGTTTAGCCGTTCGGCAGACCGAAGAGGTACATACACAGATCGAGGACTTGCTCACACAAATACGGGGTTTGAACACTCACCGCGCAGCCGCAACCGGTGGTGCGGTAAGGTGATTGTCCCGACGGATAAAAGTTCACATATCCTGTATCGTAAGGTAGGGACTCCCTTGCTTACGCGTCGGGCTCTGTGAACATTACCGCAGCACCGCCCAAATCGGTTCGTCCGTCAACGTAACCGACGGAGTACCGGCTAAATTGACCTGCAACGGCGTACCGAACATATTCGTCGCCGACGAAATGCCCGGCAACGCTATCCGCTTCTCTCCATGCTCCACCCAAAGCACCAAACGATCCGGCTCCCCCGCCTTCGTCAAACGATAAGCATACACACCATCCTGCGATAAGGTTTCATCTTTTGCAATGTTCCGACCTGCCGTATTACTTGACATCACCGCAAACGCCACAAACGCCGGCTTCACCTGCAAGCCCAGCCGGTCATGACGAATCAAACCAAAATTATGCTCCTGATCGATCCGATCCGTACCGTCATTCTTCAAGTCGTACCAAATGTACTTCTCGACCACATCCAACGCCAAGAGCGGCACTGCACTGCGGACTGCCATCGCCGCCTGAAAGAGTTCCGCATCCTTCGCCGGATGCTTCTTCGGCGTGGGCCAACCAATCTCCGTAATCCAGATTTTCGGCTGCTCCATCCCATTCTGTTTCATCAATTCCGCAAAGCCGAGAACCTCTTCGACGAGTCCGCTCTCTTCCGGTGTGCGCGGCTGCCGGTAAGGATGAATCGAAAACGCATCGCAGTATTGCAACGCCCCCAGTTCCAACAACGCCTTCATTTGCCGGACATGATGCACCGGATGATCGCCGCCACCCCCAACGATGTACGCATCGGGATCGACCGACTTGACCGCCTCGTACGTCGCCTTGAGCAGTTTGAGATAATTCTCCGGCGTGTTTTGACCGCTGTTCTCCGCATGCCGCATCCCGCAGGCGATGAACCATTCGTTCCAGACTTCGTAATACTTGATTCTGCCCTTAAAGTTTTCGGCAATGAATCTGCT
>Ga0099364_10009442_pt1 | contig 13532 bp, 7 predicted proteins | sample TergutTh196P3_FD_73070 | JGI IMG/M metagenome (GOLD analysis project Ga0099364, IMG submission 73070) | Microcerotermes parvus P3 segment gut microbial communities from Pointe-Noire, Republic of the Congo - Th196 P3 | ecosystem: Host-associated > Arthropoda: Insects > Digestive system > Gut ...
GACGGAGATCAACGAAAGCACAACGGAAATTTCTCCGGAACTGTTAGAAAACGAATACATACGCGAAGCGCTGGAATACATGGAACAGAGCGCCTACACCAAAGAACAGTTAGACGCCTACTACCAGTGGCAGGTTGATACCATGATATCAGACCAGATGATAGCCAACGCTGATGCAAAAGGACACGCCGAAGGACGCGCCGAAGGACGCGCCGAAGGACGCGAAGAAGGACGCGAAGAAGGCGAAGCCATCGGCATCGAAAAAGGCGAAGCCGAGCGAGCCAAACTCAAAGCCGAAAAAGAAGCGGCGGAAGCCAAACTCAAAGCCAAAGAAGAGCAGACAGTCATCAACTCCCACCGCGCCGGAATCCCCATCGCCACCATCGCCGACATCACCAACCTCTCCATCGAACAAGTTACCGAAATACTAAAATAAAATTCCGACCATGAAAAAATTATCCGTACTCATTTTGAGTTTATTCGTCAGCCTGCTTGCTTTTTCGCAAGACGACGTCAACCGGCTTTTCGTCCATTCGCCCGAAGTAATCATCAAATTTCAAATTCAGGACAGAAGTCAGTTGGAAACATTGACGCGCATGGTTTCTATTGATAATGTTATTGACAATGAAGTCATTGCCTACACCAACAAAGAGGAGTTTGAGCAGTTTTTGACCTTGAACATCCCTTACGAAATCGTCGAAAAGCCCGTTTTAACGCCCGAAGAACTGAACATGAAAGACTTTGCTACTATCCAAAAAAGCAGAGCCGATTGGGATTTTTACCCTGATTACGACGCTTACATTTTGATGATGCAGCAGTTTTCCATTGATTATCCCGATATTTGCCGGTTGGTGGAGTTTGGGACTTCCGTTCAAAGCCGAAAACTCTTAGCCTGTGTTATCAGTAAAAATGTAAACGTTCGCGAAGCCGAGCCGCAGATGTTTTGGACTTCCACCATGCACGGAGACGAATGTACCGGATATGTATTGATGCTGCGCTATATTGACTATTTATTAAGCAATTACGGGACAGACGAGCGGATTACCTCTTTGTTGGATAATATGGAAATCTGGATTAATCCTTTGGCAAATCCGGATGGAACATATTGGACGGGGAATGGCTCGGTTTCCGGAGCAAGACGCAACAATGCAAACAACAAAGATTTAAACAGAAATTACTACGATGATGTTTATAATGGAAATATCCCTCCCGGATATGGACCATTACAGCCTGAAACCGACTACTTTATGATATTGCAGCAAGAGCAAAAATTTAACTTAGCGTGTAACCTGCACGGCGGCTCGGAAGTCTGTAACTATCCGTGGGATAACAAAACCACTTTAACCGCTGACGAGGCATGGTGGTATTATGTCTGTCGTGAATATGCAGACACCGTACATCTCTATAGTCCAAGTAATTATATGAATATTTATAATAATGGCGTCGTAAGAGGTTGCAACTGGTATATGATTTCTGGCGGACGACAAGATTATGCCAATTATTATGACCATACCCGTGAATTTTGTTTGGAAATATCCGATACGAAAACTCCTCCCGCAAGCCAACTGACTACTTATTGGAACTACAACTACCGCTCATTTCTGAACTACACCCAACAAGCCCTGTACGGCATCCACGGCACCGTAACCGACGCCTGTACGAAAGAGCCTGTTTATGCAAAAATATTTATCAACGTTCACGATGTGAACGAATCTTACGTGATGACCGACCCGCGCGTGGGTTACTACGTCCGTCCGATAAAAGGCGGGACGTATTCGGTAACTTACTCCGCCGACGGATATACTTCGCAAACAAAAACCATCACCGTTGCCGACCGTCAGCAAATAGTGCAAAACATCGAATTGAATGCCATAACAACGCCTGCTGAGCCGCCTGTCGCCGACTTTACCGCCGACAAAACCATCCTCATCGAAGGAGAAGAGACAACGGTGCAGTTCAGCGACCTCTCCACCAACTGTACCAACCAGTGGCAATGGTATTTCGAAGGCGGAACGCCCGAGACCAGCACAGAACAAAATCCCGTTGTTACCTACAACGCAAAAAAATCCGGCAAAGCCGAATACCTTGACGTTAAATTAGTCGCAACCAATGCTTACGGAGAGGGTTCTATGTTAAAAGAAGGATATATCCAAATCGGCTTGCCGCCCATTTCCGATTTCACTGCCGACCCGACCACCATCACGGCAAATCACAGCGTTTCATTCTCCGATATGACTGATAATGAACCGACTACGTGGAATTGGAACTTTGAAGGCGGAACGCCCGAAAGCAGCGAAGAGCAAAATCCGGTCATCGTCTATAAACACCCCGGAACCTACTCCGTAACATTGACAACCGAAAACATCTTCGGCAAACATTCAACAACCAAAGAAAACTACATCACCGTTACGGAAACCATCTTCCCCGTAGCCGATTTTATTGCCGACCAAACACATATTACCCCGGGAGCAACCGTTCAGTTTACCGACTTTTCCGAGAACGCCGCTACTTGGGAGTGGTTTTTCGAGGGCGGAACGCCGGAAACGAGCGACGAGCAACATCCGACCGTCGTATATGAAAATGAAGGCGTTTTCGACGTAAAACTGACGGTAGCCAACGACGACGGCAGCGACACCATGCTGAAAGAGAATTATATCGTCGTTGAAAGCGTGGCTATCGGCGAGTTGGAAGGAGTGAAAGTAAAAATATTTCCCAATCCCGTCTCACGGGGAGCGACGGTAACGGTTGAAACCGAGGCGTCCCTGCGCAAAGTTGAATGGATTAACATGGCGGGCGTGATAGTGAAAACGATAGATGCAGCCGATGCCGTTTCGCATACTTTTTCCGTTTCGGGCGTCGAACAGGGATTATATTTGCTGAAAATAGAGACAGCCAAAGGCATCAGTGTAACAAAAATAGAAGTTCAATAGTTTTTTACGATGAAAAAACATATCATCACCCTCTTTCTCCTCTGCCTGTCGGGTTTTCTGATGGAGGCGCAGGACATTTATAGCCTTCAACGCTGTTTGGAGGTGGGATTAGCACAAAATTACGACATTCGCCTTGTTCGCAACGAGGAACAAATCGCCAACAACAACGCCACCGCCGGCAATGCGGGTTACCTGCCCGTCGTAGGGCTGAACGGCGGATATTCGGGAACGCTGAACGACGTTACGCAATATCCGGTTGACGGCGAAAAAGAGACGTTGCACGGCATCAACAACAACACCATGAGTGCAGGAGTGGCTTTGGACTGGACGATTTTCGACGGTCTGAAGATACAAGCCAACTACGAACGTCTCAAAGAACTACAACAGACAGGCGCCTTGCAGACACGCATCACCGTCGAAAACTTCATCGCGGAGTTGGTAACGGAATATTACAACTACATCCGCCAAAATATCAGCATGACCAACCTGAAAACCGCCGTCGCCCTCTCGAAAGAGCGTCTGCGTATCGTCGAAGCCCGTTACAACATCGGCTCCATGTCGCGCCACGACCTGCAACAAGCCCGTGCGGACTTCAACACCGACAGTTCCCGCCTGCTGCGCCAAGCGGAAGATCTACACGCCTCGCGAATCCGTCTGAACGAACTGATGGCTGTGGACAACATTGACCAATATACCGTCGTCGCGGATTCGACCATACAGTTCAACGCTCTTTTGGAACAAGAGGGCGTTTGGTCTAAAACGTTGTCGTCCAACGCATATCTATTGCTGGCGGAGAAAAATAAAACGCTGAGCGACTTGGATTACAAGGTGATACGAAGCCGCAACTATCCCTATCTGAAATTGAACGCAGGATATGGATATTCACAAAGTCATTATGGCTCAGGGAGTTATAGCAAGCAGAATGTTTTAGGATTAAATTATGGTCTCACCTTGGGTTTCACCGTCTTCGACGGGATGAACCGCCGACGAGAACAGCGAAACGCCCATCTCGCCATAGAAAACCGCAACCTCCAACAGGAGCAGTTAGCGCTCTCCATCTCCGCCGACTTTTCCAACATCTGGATGGCGTACCGCAACAACATCGAACTCGTCAACTTGGAACGGGACAATCTGATAGTAGCCGAAGAGTACTACGAAATAGCCATCGAACGCTACAAACTCGGCGACCTGTCGGGCATAGAACTGCGCGAAGCGCAAAATAACCTGCTCCTCGCCGAAGAACGCATCCTGCTGGCAGAATATAATGCGAAAGTGTGCGAAATCTCGCTGATGCTGCTGAGCGGACAACTTGACGTTTACTTGGAGTAAATTTAAAAATTTAAAGATTTAAAGATTTAAGGTGATACGTACCTTTGCAAAATAAACACATTCTGATATATGCTAACCATAGGTATTGCAGGCGGTTCGGGCAGCGGAAAGACGACCGTCGTAAAAAAAATAGTAAACTCTCTGCCTACCGATTCGGTAGTAATCATGTCGCAAGACTCGTACTACAAAGACAACGGCTACCTCTCGCCGGAAGAGCGCGCCCGAATCAATTTTGACCATCCCGACTCTATCGAATTTGACCTGCTTGCCCAACATGTGAACGATTTGAAAAACAACAAAGTCGTTCAATGTCCGATGTATTCTTACGTTACCTGCGCCCGTCTGAAAGAGACTACGCCGATTTATCCCGGAAAAGCGCTGATTGTGGAAGGCATCTTGATATTTACCGATAAGAAAGTGCGGGATATGTTTGATATAAAAGTGTTTGTGGACGCCGACTCCGACGACAGACTGATGCGCATCATTCGACGCGACGTCCTCGAACGCGGACGCAACTACGAACAGGCATTGCAACACTACGAACTGTATGTGAAAACCATGCACCAACAGTTTATCGAACCCTCCAAACATTACGCCGACCTGATCGTCCCGCAAGGAGGTGAAAACAGCGTCGCCATAGAACTAATATCGGCACGCATTGCGGAGTATCTACGGAAGTAATCATGAATTTTCTGCGAGAAGTCAAGGACTTTTCCGCAAATCTTACGCTCTCACAATTTTCCCCACGCACCGCTCGCCAATAATAAGCGCCACGAGGTATGCCGTCAGTGGAAACTGTTGAGGGAAAACGTTGAAAACCATCAGGATGAGAAAGAGCGCCAGATAACAGCAGGTGGCAATGAGCAGGATTTTTTTCTGTTTTAGCAATCCGATGAGGGTGAAGATGTAGAGCGGTGTGAGCCAGAGGATGTTATAGTTGTCGTGGGCTTCCAAATGTTCGCTGAAGCCCCACAGAAAGATGATAAGGAGGCTGAAAAATATCAAAACCCCGAAAAAGAGTATGTCGAAGAGGCGCAGAAAGCGTCGTCCTGCTTTGAGGATGTCGAGTATGAGGATGACGAAGAAGAGCAGGATGAAGATTATTTCGGGAGCGAGCCAGCGTGGCGTCTTCGCCAACGGCGTTTTTTCGGACAGGACGACGGGCGCTCCGAGTAGTGGATGTGTGCCGTCGCCGGACAATATGCTTATGCCGTCGTCGTCGTTGCCGTAGTCTAACACGGATGAGGTTTCCCAGCACGCTTTCAAATATTCGGGCAAAAACATCTGTTCTCTGATGTCGGGTTTTATATCAATGCGGGAGCCTAACACGATGTCTATCAAGAGGTCGTACCACAGATTTACGTTTTGATACTGTTTGAGCATGTCGCGATACGTTCCGTCGAAAGGTGGATTTTCGGGGTAAATCAGATCTTCCTGCAAAGCCATTTCCATGAGGTCGCGCGGACGTGTGGCGCAGTTGTCGTAGAGGAAACGGTAGCGGTAGTCGCGGTTTTCCGGTTCGAGCATCTGACTGAGCGCCAGCCATAGGCGTATTTTCTGCTGGTCGTTCAATAAGATCTCTTCCATGACCGCACCCTTGCCGGAACGGTGGTTGTAATAGAGAAATCCCGTAAACGGTTGCGTATCAGTTGTGTATATCATGTTGCCTTTGGCGAAGTTGGGGTAAAAGTTGGGTTGGTTGAAGTTGAACACGCCCCAGTCAACGACAAAGTCCATGTTCAAGGCGGTGTCGGCGATGCGTATTGCCGTATGCCCGTACATGGCGTATGGCTCTTTCGCCTCCCCGATGGTAATCAGGTAAAAATTCGGGATGGCACAGAGGCTGTGACAAAAAATATAGATAAAGCCAAGGGTTACAAAAAATTTTTTCATGTATTAAAATTTATTTGCAAAGGTAATGTTTTTTGTTGAAAGTTGAGAATTTTCTCTGTGAGACTCCGTGTTCTCTGCGTCTCTGTGTTGAGTAAAATATTGGAAAACACAATATTACACCTTCTATAGTCGTTTTTTTTTCAGCACAGAGGCACAGAGAAGCACAAAGTTTCACAGAGATTTTTCGTGTTTTTTTTCGTGTCAATTCGTGCTCGTCATTGCGGGCTTGACCCGCAACGTGGCAAAAAAACCAAAAAAAGTTGTATGTTTGCACTTTGAAAACCGAAGATGGATTTTATGACTAAAAATATCACGGGACGTGTGAAAAATCCACGTTTATTTCTCATTTTCTTTGTTGCGATGCTGTGTGGTTTGTCGTCTTGTTCGTTGCGGCGTAACTTGCAGGAGGGGCAGTCCATCATCAAAAAGAACAAAGTCGAGATAAAGAATCAATCTTCGAAAAGTGAGAAGGCGTTGGTTTCCGACTTGGAGGCGTACGTTGCGCCGAAGAAGAATAAGTCGTTTCTGAACATGAACGTGTGGATGTACAATCAGCACGAGACGAAGTTCAAAAAACGGCTGCAAAAAGTTTCCGACAAGCCGCCATCCTATTTCGACGAGGCGCGGATCGCCCAAAGCGCCAAGAAGATGACCGCCTACCTTCACAACAAAGGCTACTTCGGCGCAACGGTGGACTATTCGTTTGCCCCAAAGAAACGCAATCCGTATAAGATGCGCGTTACCTATTCGGCGGCTTTGACCAAGCCTTATTTTATCAATGAAGTCGTTTATGATATTGAAAATAAAGAGATTGAAGAACTTCTGTCGCCCTATTTAAGGTCTATGCGTGCCGGCAGACAGTACGATTATTACGCCATGAGCAACGTCCGCGACAGACTTACGGACTTTCTGAAAAACAGCGGATACTACATGTTCACCCCCGATTATATCTTCTTTGAAATTGACAGCGCCTTCCAAAACCAAACCCTGAAAGTTACCCTCAACATCAAACCGAACCCGCTATTGAAAGCCAACAATAAAGAGACCTACGACGCCCTGTACGACAAAAAATATTTCATCAACGACCTCAACATACAACCCTATTATTCGAAGGAGCGACAAGATCTTACCTTGTCCGATACACTGACGCTGCGACGACTTTCCTACGATAATTTCGCCGATACCGTTTCTTTTCAGATAGTTGAAACGGGCGACAAGAAGTATATCCGCAACCGCGCCTTGCTGCCCAACATATACATTGAGCCGGGCGACCTCTACAGTCAGGCGAACACCCAGTCGGCGCGTTCCAACCTGATGCGCCTGTCGGCGATAGGTTACGCTTCCGTTACCTTCGACACCATTCCGCGTGCGCAGTACGCCGACACTTCCGACGTGGGATGGCTGCACGGCAATATTTTGTTGGAAGAGGGCGTTAAACGATCCTTCTCGTTGGATGTGGAGGCTACGACGGACAACGTCGGCACGTTGGGAACGTCGTTGGGAATCTCGTGGAGCAATCGAAATCTTTTTCGAGGCTCGGAGACTCTGACCGTGCGCTTGAAAGGAGCGATGGAGATACAGCAGACTTTCGGCGCGGTGGACGAGCAAAAAACGTTCTGGTTCTTTAATACGCTGGACGGCGGCGTGCAGGCAACGCTCTCTTTTCCACGTTTTTTGGCGCCGGTAAGTCCGTACCGCTTTCCCCGTTTTTTCCGTCCGAGTACCAACCTCAACTTTGGATACAACTACCAACGCCGTCCCGACTATGTGCGCAATCTCTTTCTCGGCTCGTTTGGCTACAGTTGGAAACCGGAACAGAAAATGTCGCACAACTTAACCGTGTTGGACGTCAACTTGGTGAAAATTGATAAAACGCCCCGTTTCGATTCGATATTATTGGGTTATCGCAGTCGCCGACTTGCCGAACAGTACTCCGACCACTTTATCATGGCTATGAACTATACCATATTATATAGTACTCAGGAAGTCGGACGGAAACGCAACTTTTCATACTTCCGGTTTTCTGCCGAATCGTGCGGGAATTTGCTATACGGCGTCAATTCGCTGTTTCACTCCCCCAAAACCGGCGAGGCGATGAGCGACTATTACACGCTGTTCAACATTCGTTATGCGCAGTACCTTAAAGGTTATTTTGAGTTTCGGAGGTATCAATACATCAACGCCGCGCGCGACCATCTCGTGTTCCGGTTCTTTTCGGGCGTGGGCGTTCCGTATGGCAATGCGCTGTCGTTACCCTTTGAAAAGAGTTTTTTCGGCGGCGGGACCAACGACCTGCGCGGTTTCCAAATCAACTCCGTCGGACCGGGCAGTTACATCGCCCCGCCCGAACTAAAATACGAGCGGAGTGGAGACGTTAAGTTAGAAGTCAACGGCGAATACCGTTTCACCATCTCCGGAATGTTGAAAGGCGCGCTGTTTACCGACTTAGGCAACGTCTGGCTGCTGAAAAAAGATGACGATTTCCAAAACGGACACTTCCGATTTAAAGATTTCTACAACGAACTCTACTGGGATGCAGGCTTCGGCGTCCGTTTCGACATTGACATCCTGATAGTCCGTCTCGACCTCGGACTTCCACTCTATAACCCCGGCAACGACAACGACAAATGGAGCGTCCGACAAACCAAACTTTCGAGCGTTATTTTAAATTTCGGGATCGGGTATCCGTTCTAATTAAATTTCGTACCTTTGCAGTCGCAAAAAAATAGGGATATTAATTTAATTTTATACTTTATGAAGTACACCCAACAAATTTTTATGGCATTGTTCTGTATCTTCCTCACAGTCAATGCATCCGCAACGAGCGTAACAAAAGAAAAAGCCGCAAAAGTTGCAACGAACTATCTTTCCGGCGTCGTCATGTCCGACGGGATGACCCGTGCCGCCGTGATTTCGGAATCGTTCGACATCAAAAAAGAGGGCGTTACCGTTCTTTACGTGTTCAATTTTGAGAGAAGCGGCTATGCCATCGTTTCGGCAGACGACTGCTTTACGCCCATCGTGGGATACTCGCCCGATGGCTATTACGACCAAGGTAACATGCCGGACGGTTTTGAATTTCTGGTGGAAGAGTTTTCCAACGTGATAGCGTTTATTCAGGAAAACGACCTCGCCGCCGAACCGCAATACGCCGCACAATGGGAACGCTACGCCGACGACAATGCGACAGATAGAGGCATAACAGAGGTAACAGTTGCCCCCATGACGGCGCTATGGAACCAAGAGTCTCCGTATAACTATTATACGCCGACCGTTAACGGCAGCAAGACGCCCGCCGGCTGCGTGGCTACGGCAATGAGTATGATCATGTATTACTGGCGCTGGCCCTGGCAAGGCGTCGGCGAGAAAAAATACGTACCGGAAAAGTGCAACGGTGTGCAAATGGAAATTTTAGAAGCCAACTTCGGCGAGACCTACTACGATTATAACGGCATGTATGGCACCCCCGCACTCACTGCCGACGACTATATGTACGAGCCGATTGCCCTGTTACAATACCACACAGGCATTTCTGTGAGCATGGCTTATTGTCCTGGCGGGTCGGGAGCCAATTCGGGGACAGTGCCGATAGCCATGAAAAATTACTTTAAGTATGACCCAAGTATCAAGTACATTGAACGTAAAAATTATCCTAATACCGACGCTTGGGCTGACTTGCTGAAAGAACAGTTGGATGCAAAACAGCCTGTTTATACATCGGGACATTCACCGTCGGGCGGACATGCTTTCGTCTGCGACGGCTATAACTCGGATAATATGTTCCACTATAACTTCGGATGGAGCGGACAGGCTAACGGCTATTTTGTTGCAGATCAGCCCGGAGAATTCAAATCGAACGTTGGCTCAGTCATCAATTTTATCCCCGACCGCTCACAAGGCTATCCGATTGATTGCAACGGCAATTGGGTGCTCACACACATGAGAGGCATGTTGGCTGACTGCTCGGGACCGATAGACAACTATGCGCCGGACGTAACCGCCACATGGCTACTCGACCCCACGCAATATGGAGACGCCGTTGACTACATCACCATCACCTGCAACGCAATAGACTTGGCAGCAGGCGACTACCTTGAGATTTTCGACGGAGAAAATGACGAAGCCCCCTCTTTGGGTAAGTTTACCGGAAGCGCCGCATTTGAGACCGTAACATCCACCGGCGGCAAAGTATTGGTGAAATTTACCAGCGCAGCCGACTCGGAGACAGCAAAAGGTTTTCTGATTACATACAAAGCAAAAGATACACAACACTGTAAAGGCGACATTTATTTTACCACCCCCACCGGACAATTCACCGACGGCTCGCCCGAAGGCGTGAATTATGCCGCTAATGCTGTGGGCTGTAAGTGGTATATAGAACCTGCCGGAGCCACACTTGACACAGAAATCACTTTTGAATTTCTTCGCTTAGACACCGAAGCAGGCAAAGATGAGGTAAAGTTTTTTAATTATGAAGGAGCAAAACCAATAGGAAGCCCTATTTCGGGATCATACGGACCCGACGACGAACTCCCGATAGTTGTTGCCAAAAAAGCAAAAGGCGTCATGGTTACTTTCTCTTCCAACGCCTTTATTAACGGTAAAGGATTTGAAATAAAATATTCTACCGTTCTGGTAAGCATCAAAGAGGTAGAAAACATTAACGACCTCTCGGTTTATCCCAATCCGGCAAGCGAGAAACTGAATATAACATTCAACACTTCAACCGCCGATGACTTCAATATTACCATCTACAACGTTACCGGTCAGGCAGTTTATAAAGAGACGCTGAATAACTTCGTGGGCAGTTATCATAACGAAATCAACGTTAATGATTTGGCGCAAGGCGTTTATCTGATGCAGGTGAAATCGTCGAAAGGCGCTACGACGCAAAAAATAGTTGTTCAATAAGTTACCATTACAAAAAAATTATTACCTTTGCAGGCAAAAAAATAGAAATATTAATTTAATTTTATAGTTTATGAAGTACACCAAACAAATTTTAATGGCATTGTTCTGTATGTTTCTCACAGTCAATGCATCTGCAGCGATCGTGACCAAAGAAAATGCTGCGAAAGTTGCGACGAACTTTCTTTCCGGAGTTGTCATGTCCGACGGGCTGACCCGCGCCGCCATGATTTCGGAGACGTTTAACATTCAAAAAGAGGGCGCCACCGTTCTTTACGTGTTCAATTTTGAAAAAGGCGGCTACGTCATCGTATCGGCAGAAGACCACTTTACGCCCATCTTGGGATACTCTCCCGATGGCTATTACGAAGAAGGCAATATGCCGGACGCTTTTAAAGATTTGCTGGTAGAATTTTCGGATATGATCACTTTTATCCAAGAAAGAAATATCGCCGCACAACCGGAATATACCGAAAAATGGGAACGCTACGCCAGCGACAATCCGATGGATAGAGGCATAACAGAGGTAAAAGTTGCCCCCATGACGGCGCTGTGGAATCAAGATTACCCGTATAACTATTATGCACCGACCGCAGACGGCGGTCCGGGCGGACGGGCTTATGCCGGATGCGTTGCTACGGCAATGAGCATGGTCATGTACTATTGGCGTTGGCCCTGGCAAGGAACAGGGACAAAAACATACAAACCCTCAAAATGTGCTCACGGAACGGACTTTGAGCCCATAGGAGCCAACTTCGAAGATACATACTATGACTACAACGGCATGTTCGGCACACCCGAAATCAATGCCAATAATTACTTGTATGAACCCATTGCCCTGTTGCAATACCATGCCGGTATTGCTGTTAGTATGCAATATTGTAAAGACGGATCGGGCGCACAATCTGCTGCGGTGCCGTCTGCTATAAAAAACTATTTTAAATATGACCAAAGCGCACAATTTGTTCAAAAAGGCAATGCCACTACAGCACAATGGGCTGCAAGATTGAAAGAGCAGTTGGATGCAGGACAGCCTACTTATAACTCGGGGTATTCGTATAAAGACGGCAGCGGTCATGCTTTCTGTTGCGATGGCTACGACTCGAATGACATGTTCCACTATAACTTCGGATGGAGCGGTAGCGCTAATGGCTATTTTGTTGCGGACAAACCTGATGAATTTACAACAAGCGGCGGCGCAGTCGTCAATTTCATCCCCGACCGTTCAAAAGGCTATCCCGTTGATTGTAATGGCAGTTGGACTCTTCCCTATTTGAAAGGGATGTTAACCGACGGTTCGGAACCGATAGCCAATTATAAGAAAGGCGTAACCGCCACATGGTTGTTTGATCCCGAATCCACCGGAACCGAAGTGGAAAGTTTTACTTTTACTTGCAACAAAATTGACTTAGCCTCAGGCGACTATCTCAGAATCTATGACGGAGCCGACGAAAGCGCACCGCTTTTGGGCGAATATTCCGGCAACGAACCTTTTGCAGCAGTAAAAACAACGAGCGGCAAAATTTTGGTGAAATTTACCAGTTCCGCCTTATCAGCAACAGGAAAAGGATTTTTGATTACATACACGGCAACGGAAAAACAACATTGTAAAGACGATATTGAATTATACGACGCCGCAGGAATAATTTCAGACGGTTCGCCCGAAGGTGTAAATTATGCTAATGGCGCTTCTTGTAAATGGCTTATAACCCCTGACGGAATTACCGATCCTGACACGGAAATCACCCTTGAGTTTCTTCGCTTAGACACCGAAGAAGGCAAAGATGAAATAAAGTTTTATAATAATGTAAACGCCGTACCATTAGGAACTTTTTCGGGAACACCCGACATCCTTCCGAAAGTTGTGGCCAAAGCGCCAAAAGGAGTAACGGTTATCTTCTCTTCCAACGCTTTCATTAACGGCAAAGGATTTGAAATAAAATATTCTACCAACCCGGTAAGTATCAGGGAAGTAGAAAACATCAACGACCTTTCGGTTTACCCCAATCCGGCAAGCGATAAACTGAATATAAAATTCAACACCGCTACCGCCGATGACTTCAATATCACCGTCTATAACGTTACCGGTCAAGCAGTTTATAAAGAAACACTGAACAACTTCATCGGCAGTTATTATAACGAAATCAGCGTTAATGATTTTGCGCAAGGCGTCTATCTGATGCAGGTGAAATCGTCGCAAGGCGCTGCTACACGAAAAATTGTAATAAAATAGATTTACGTATTCATAATGAAAGCAAATGGGCATCTTCACAATGGAGATGCCCTTTGTTGTTTGAAAGATTCACAATTAGGAGAACTGGGCTCACCCGCAAAAGTTGTGGGGAGGGGGGGGAGGTCATGCGTAAATCTTGACTAAGCGGAACATAAAGAAGTCCACATCCACGATACCTCTGAGCGTAGCTCTGAAGGCTTTAATTTTAGCGTTAAAAGATTCTGCGGAAGCATTTGTAG
>Ga0099364_10009443_pt1 | contig 13532 bp, 10 predicted proteins | sample TergutTh196P3_FD_73070 | JGI IMG/M metagenome (GOLD analysis project Ga0099364, IMG submission 73070) | Microcerotermes parvus P3 segment gut microbial communities from Pointe-Noire, Republic of the Congo - Th196 P3 | ecosystem: Host-associated > Arthropoda: Insects > Digestive system > Gut ...
AGTCCCATGACGATTTCCCCGACATAATCCAGGAAGTATTGGAAATACGACATTCGGGGTTCAGGTTGGTTAATGTATTGGAAACCATAAAATGTGTTGGCTCCGAATCGACCATAATAATCCGCCATGCTGTCTTATGAGGTAACGGACCTGTAACGGGCATTTCCTTGTCTATCAGGCTGGGTGCTACCACTGATTCGAACCAGTGGCCTGTCCACGAACCGGATGGATTACGCAAATAAGTGGCGGCGTTACCTTCAATATCTGCTTCGATAATAGCTACCCATCCTACACCATACATTTCCAATAATATCGGCATACCTATTAAATAATAGCTGGCGACGCCACCCTGATTGGATAATCCGCTGACTGGCGTTTTGTGAAATTCACTTTCATAACCCGACCTGAAATTAGGCAACACCAGCGCATAAGCAATAGCATCTTTAGCTAAACGGTATTCCGTTTTTTCATTTTTGAGCCTGTATTCTATCATCGCCGGTTGTTTGGGGACTATATACCGGAAGGCGACAGCGTCGTTATATGCCCTGGCTTCGATGTTCATTTTGCGGGTGCCTAAGCGGTCTTCTGTTACTTCCAAAACAAGCGCATTATATTTTTCTGTTACAGAAGAAGTGCGTCCCGTTATCAGTTTGTAGTCGTCGACGCCTTCCGAAAAGCGGGAACTCTCAATTTTAACACTTTCACCCAACACACGGCCGCTCTCAAACTCCAGGCCCATAGCCGAAGGACTCATCACCTGATTACCTTTGTACGTCACTTCGTACACCAATCGTTCCATAACCGGAACATTGGCTTCTGTCTGGCGACGATTTTCAGTATTTGGACCACCCTGTCGGTTTTCTATCGTACGGAATGTAATACTCAACAAGCCGTCGGGCGAGTTCAATACAATATCTTTTGACTGACTCCAGCCGGTCATACAGAACAGGATAGCGAAAAATGCTATCATCATTGATCTCAATCGAATAAATTTCATGGTTGTTATATTTTTTGAATTAGACTCATTTTACTTTTTTTATACATATAGCCAGTCCGCCGTCGGTGACCATTTTGATATTTAACTTATTACCCTTCTTTACCTTCATTGATTTGATGTCGATTTTTTTAGGAAACTGGTCTGAATCCTTAGCATCGGCATAAATCTCTGCGATATAATTACCGCTGTCAAGAAAATCCAGTACGACATCAAAATCACGGGCTGTCCGGCTTGTCATAGCGCCCAAAAACCAGTCGTCTCCTTTTTTCCGAGCCACGACGATATATTCGCCCGGAGACCCCTGAAGTACAATGGTCTTATCCCAGCTTGTCGGCACATCTTTAATAAATTGGAACGATGGGTCATTTCTGTATGACTCAGGCCAATCGGATACCATTTGAAAGGGCGATTCAAACACGACATAAATAGCGAGATGGTGCGCACGCGTCCCCATGACCATCGGACGTCCACCCATTATGGCTGTAAAATCCTCACGCTTGACGTTATTAAATCCCCCCGGTGTGAAATCGGCCAATCCGCCTAACATTCGGGTAAAAGGAATAGTCAACCTGTTTTCGGGGTTATCACGGACGCCGGCTTTTGACTGTTCCATGCCTATAATTCCCTCAAAGCCAACAATATTAGGATAGGTACGGTGCAACCCCCATGGCTTTGTGCATCCGTGGAAGTCGATCATCAGTTTGTGTTTCGCCGCTTTTTCGGCTACCTTATAATAGAAATCAATGCCGGGTTGATCATCACGTAAGACGAAATCAACTTTTACCCCGGCTACGCCCCACTTTTCAAACAAGGGAAAAGCCTCGTCCATCTGTCGCCATACATTAGTTCCTGACGCCCAGATGAACACTTTCACGTTCTTTTTCCTGGCATATTCAACTACTTCAGGCACATTCAGGTTATTGCGGAATGTCAAGAGATCGTTTCCACTCCATCCTGCATCTACTGTCATATATTCAAAGCCGGATTCAGCAGCAAAATCAACATAATACTTCATCGTTTCTGTCGTATACGACCTTTCGCCATCTTTGTTCAGACTGCCATTCCACCAATCCCAGGCTGACTTGCCCGGTTTTATCCAGGAGACATCGTTAATACGACATGCGGGGTTAAGGTTTGTGATCACATTAGATTCAATAAAGCGGCCGGGGTCGGGCGCTACCATGATGATCCGCCAAGCTGTTTTGTGAGGTAAGTCGCCTATGACAGCGATATCCTGATTTTGCAAGTTCTGCGATAAGACTGTTTCAAATCGATGACCGGCCCACGAACCGGTCGGGTTACGCAGATATATCGCAGCGTTATTTTCCAAATCGGCTTCGGTGATGGCAACCCATCCGACGCCCCATATATCTAATAACAAAGGCATCCCAACTAATAAGTAACTGGGAACGCCCCCTTGATTCGATAATCCGCTAACCGGCATTTTGTAAAATTCGCTTTCATAACTCGAACGGAAGTTGGGTAATATCTGCGCATAACAAATAGCATCCTTAACCAAACGGTATTCCGTCTGCTCGGATTTTAGCCGATAACCGTTGATAGCTGATTGTTCGGGCACAATATAACGGAAAGCGACCGCCTCATTATATGCCCGCGCTTCAATTTGCATTTTGCGTTTCTCGCCTCTTACTTCTTCTATGTCCAATAGCACTGCGTTGTATCTTTCCGAGACAACATCCGTGCGACCGGTGAAAAGCGTATAATTATCTTCTCCTTCCGAAAAAGTAAATTTTGAAATGCGCACATCAGCGCCTAAGATACGGCTGCCCTCCAATTCAAGTCCCAGCGCTGAAGGTTCCATTACTTGCTTGTCCTGATAACTTAGTTCATAAACTAATTTATCCGCAACCGGAATATTGTCCATAGGACGGTTTGCGCCCTGACGCGCTTCCATCGGACGATCTGCAACCGCACGAAAAGAAATCTGCAGAAGCCCATCGGGAGATTTAAGAATAACATCTTTTTCCTGACTCCATACCCGAAAGCATGAACTGATTACAATAATTGCCGATAATAATAATACCGGCCTGCATCTTTTGATCTTCATTAGTAAATATATTTATTGGTTAATAATAATTCTCTTTCATGATGTATAAATTTAACAGCACAAAAGTAGACATATATTTTCAATTCTCAAAAAAAAAATGCAAAGCAGTCAGCAATTCCGGGAATGTGGACGTCCCGTCCGTACATTTCAAAGCAGTGTTATTTTACTGTCATCAAACAAAAACCGTCATCCGGCATGGTGTCGTAGATAGATTGAAGTTTGTCGTTTCTGAATTTTCCTGTGGCGATATAACTCTTGATCTGCTCCTTGGAAAAGATCATATACATTTCGTCTTTATGATTCAGACCGCCGGGCCAGAACGGCATTCCAACAGGTTCGATATCATTTTCGAACATCGGGGGCAGAGGGATAGACGTGATCATGGTTCCCATTTTAGCTTCCCGCATAGGCGGCTGTGTTGATGTGATATGATGAAAAAGCGTTTTTGTCGTTTTATCATAAATAGCATAGTAAAACTTTACTTTTCCCTGCATCCAGCGCGCCGGATAAGCCCGTCCTTCGGTATACTCAATAAAAATAAACCGTGATGTCTCAATCCAATCGCGCAACACTAATTTTCCTTCCAAATCCGAACCAGCTGCATATTGATTGATGTCCGGTTTATATTGACCCCATTGCATCACATACGCAGGCGTTAAACGGTTGGGCGGTACAATACGAAAAATGGTGTCACTATAGTTCAATCGAAGCATCACCCGTCCGTTAATACGGTAGATAGCCGGTCTAATGCCCACTCTTTCAAACGTTGAAGGCCGGTCATAATCATTGAATTTACATAAGGTATCCCCTTTGATAGCGACGCCGGTTAATGAATTACTGATAAAGTATGATAAATCGTCCATTAACAAGTATCGTGATAACAGTCCGGAATCTTTAGTGGGGTCTAATCGTCGCTGATAGGTTGGTTGAGGCAGTTCTCCGGATTGCATGATGAAAGGTGTTTGAGCGTCCAATTCCTTGATGTCAAAAACATTTAACCGAATGTCGGATACTCCTTCATCTAACGAAGACAAGTGGGTGGTGCGAAAAATCAACCTTCCGTTTAAAAGGTCAATATTAGCTCCACTCTTCATTCCGTTGACTATACGATTACCTAAGTCACTCGTTTCCAACTCATTTGTACACACAGTATATAAATACCGTCCATCTTCAGCATAGCATAATAACCCAATTGAAGTGTTGATAAAGATATGTTTATCAACACTTACAACTTCAGATATGGATGTGAATTTTGTATCCGGGGGTTGTTGCAGATAGATATAGCTGACCGACGAAGCGAAATCGCTAAGCTTGAAAGCTTTTTTATTTTCCTGATTCCCTGTGAAATTAATAACTGCAGGTGGATTTGCAGGATCAACCGACCTTATTTCGGTGTGTTTTGCCCCAGCCGGAGGCAAATAACTTGTATCGGCAAGGACTTCCGTCTTTTTTTGGACAGAATCATTTGTCAACGCCTGCAACTGTTTTTCCGAAAGGTTCGGACTGCGATTCCCGCAAGAAACGGGTAAGAGTGATAGGATAACGAAATGAAAGATTATTTTTTTGTTCATTATTTCGAATTTCTCAGGGTGGGTGGAAAGGGTGGAAAGGCCTTTCTACCCTTTCCACCCTTTTTCTCTTACTTTTTTTCTACTTCGGCGTTGAATTTAATTTTCTTAAAGGCGGCGATTAGCTTTTTTTCCGTTGTTTTGTCGGTGTTGTAAGTTACTTCGACCGTGTGCGTTTTCAGGTCGCATTTGAGGTCGGTGACCCCTTTTTCAAAAGCGATGTTCTTTTCGATCTTTGACACACAGTTTTCACATTCCATGTTCGTAACCAGAAACTTAGTAGTTTCTTTTGTGTCCTTTTTCTTTGAGTTTTGCCCTGAGGCAAGTGAGAATGTGCATAATGCACAGATCATAAATAAAAAAATACGTTTCATAATGTTGTTATTTTTAAAAGTGAATAAATAATTAGTCTCTGTCAATATTAAATCGTAGTCCGACGTAACTCTTACGTCCATGTACCGGACCCCAAATCATTGTCCCGTCGAAATTTGCGCTACGGGGATTGGAAGCGTCAATTATCGGATTAGCTTGTGTAAAGTTAAAAAGGTTTTCTGAACCAATATAAACCGACCATGTTCTGAAAAACTTAGTGATCTGCAGGTTCCATACCTGATAAGGGTCGAAGCGGGTATCCCATAGTTGGGTAGAGGTATCTGGCGTGGGCATCCTGCCGCCGCCATTAAACTGTCCCGTCAGGTCGACCTGCCATTTTTTGAGCCTCGTTTGATAGGAAGCGGTAATCAACCCTTTGTAGTCGCTGACTAACGGTTTTTTCAGCCGTCGCACAACTCCGGCCTGATCACGATAATCGGTTTTTGTGTCGGTGTAGCGATAGGCGCCTGTCAATGTGAAGCCGCGAATGAAAGGAAAAAGGTAGGTCGCTTCAATCTGATAACTGTTAGCAAACGATTTACCTTCTAAATTATAGAATCGGACTTCATGCGGATTGCTGTCCATATCTATAACCACTTGTTTCAGGAAATTTGTATGATACCATTCCGTATTGATAACAAGGTCTTTACCTGCTATCGGAATATAAAAGGAAAAATTAATGCCTGTATTCCATGCTTCCTCCTGATTCAGATTGTTGGAAATAACAATATTGCGGCTGCTCGACAGCAGGAAGTTGTTTTCGGTCAGCGCATTGGAGGTGCGGTATCCTTTACCTGCCGAGGCGCGTACATGAAACCAATCAAATGTATTATATTTAATATGTACGCGAGGCGTTACAAAAAAGCCGTATAGCGAGCTATGGTCGGCGCGTATGCCGGCAAGCGCAATCAGCTTATCATTAAGATTATACGTATATTGGATATAAGCGCCCGGGACAACCTCATGGCGGTCGAAGGATTCCCTTTGCTGATTACGGGTAAGATTTTCTACGAACCCGTCGTAGTTCAGGTTTAATCCCGTACTTAGATTATGCGTCGGTGTAAATTCTTTTTCATACATCAGGCTTGCATAGCCATTCTTCTGATAGATATTGTAAGGCGTCCGGTCATACACCGACTTTTGCTCGTGATACGAGCCTGATGCAATTAAGGCGACGCTTTCTACTTTGTCCGGGTTGAGGATAAAAGCCTGTTTTGTATATCCTTCTATACGGTTTGTATTGAGAGTAATGCGGTAAGGGTCAGCAAAATCATGATGTTTGGTAGCTTGTCCTCCGGTACGGTCTTCATGCAAATAACGGATGCCATATTGGGAGATATAATTGCCGACGCGATGTTGCCAGCGGTTCATCAGGTTGACCTGCTCTTTAAGCGGCATATCCAAGAAACCGTCTCCATTGGCGTCATGTTGCATTCCATCTTTTGAATAGTGTACAAACAAACCGGTATACAAGCGGTCGTTGACATGCCATGTCGCATCGCTGTTGGCCTCATAACGTCCGGCGTCGGAGGCAAACAGGTTGGCTGAAAATATATCGGCGGTAAATGGTTTCTTATACTCTACATTGATTTGACCGGCTAACGCTTCATAGCCGTTTTTCACCGAGGAAGTGCCTTTAGATACCTGTATGCTTTCCATCCAGGCGCCCGGAATATAGTCCAATCCATAGAGCGAAGCCGCTCCGCGAAAATTAGGATAATTCTCCGTTAGCATTTGCACATAAGTACCTGCTAATCCGAGTAGTTTGATCTGTCGTGCGCCTGTCGAGGCATCGGCGTAGGATACGTCGACCGAAGGATTCGTCTCAAAACTTTCCGCCAGGTTGCAGCATGCAGCCCGGCAAATCTCATCGTAAGTAATGGTCTGTGTCTGAAATATACTTGTACGCGGGGCGATAAGTCCTATCCGTCGTTCGCTCACCACTACCTCGCCTAATTCGATTGCCTCTTTTAGCAGGATGCGAAGCGGCGCTTCGTAATTATCAACTGTTACGGTAGTAGTCGTAAATCCTATATAACTGATTATTAATTGTTTTTCGTTTTCTTTTTGTTCTATTTCAAATAAACCGTCTGCCTTGGTAGTTGTTCCGCGTTGCGTTTCCTGCCAAATTACATGCGCCCCTGCCAACGGTTCATTATGTTCGTCGTAAACATACCCTTTGATTTCATCTCCTGCAAAAATGATTGAAGATGAGAACAAAGTGGTTATTATAAATAAAAGTCTTATCATTTTCTTTTTGATTAATTATACATTCTTTTGTCTATGAAGGATGTCCTGACAACATAGCAATATTGAGTCAGTTCGTCGGAACAACCTAAAAACGGGGAAAGCGGGATAAAATCCCTTACTAATTAAATCAAAAGAACTGTCAGGATTGACAGGTAATCACGGGGTAAGACAGGTGGCGGTCTATGCGGTGCAGATGTAATATTATCGCCGTTAGATATAATATCTAAAGAATTGTAGTTTAATAAATTGCATGAAAACAATGTGAAATGTTCGGGGAAAAGGTTTGTTTCCTGTTTTGATAATTTGTATGAACTCCAGTAGAAGTTTATCCGTTCCAAGCTACATTCTTCGGAGGAATGATCGTCACAAAAAGCGCAATGATCGATCTTGTAATCGGGTGGATTATCCGCCTCATGTTTGTTGCACATTTTATCGGAGCAATCGGAAGTAGCATGAAACGTGTTGGCTGTGATGTATGAATTTTCGTTATCATCGGTAGTAGCTTGAAACATGAAGGCGTCGGCGTGATGATGATGATGAATGTCGTTGCACGTATGATTTTGAAGGACTTCGATCCCTTTCGACCGACATTCATTGCAACAATATGAAATAATATTAATGCCTGCTCCGCCATAAAAAACCAGAACAACCATCAAAGAAGCGACTATTTTTGTAACTATTTTTTTCATACATCGGCAAAGGTACGAATTTTTCTAATTATTGATGCGCTTTTATGATTATTTAGTAAAGGTTGACAATTTTTAAGCATGGTTATAGGAAAAGTCATTACAAGAGTCCGATGAAAAAATACATTTTCATCGGACTCTTGCAACGGCAGGATGCCGTTGTTACATTTTTCTCGTAATGAGGGGAGTGACTATTTGATTGCTGCTATTCCGGGCAGAACCCTGCCTTCTATAGCTTCGAGCAAAGCGCCGCCGCCGGTGGAGACGTACGAAACGCTGTCAGCAAGGCCGAATTTATTGATACATGCTACCGAATCGCCGCCGCCTATTAACGAGAACGCCCCGTTTTTTGTTGCTTCTACGATGGCTTCGGCAACGCTTAAAGAGCCGTGCGCGAAATTTTCAAACTCAAAAACGCCGGTAGGACCGTTCCATAAGATTGTTTTTGAGTTCTTAATCGCTTCTGCATAGATAGCTTCCGTTTTAGGTCCAACATCCAATCCCATCCATCCGTCCGGAATTTTGTCCACATCGACGATTTCGGTATTGGCGTCGTTACTGAAAGCGTCCGCGATTTTTGCATCTACAGCAAGAATCAGATTGACGCCCTTTTCTTTTGCTTTTTGAATGATATCAAGCGCAAGGTCTAACTTGTCATTTTCACATAATGATTTTCCAATGGCGCCACCGAGCGCTTTACTGAACGTGAAAATCATACCGCCGGTAATAATCAGGTTATCAACTTTGTTTAGCAGATTTTTTATAATTTCAATCTTGTCGGATACTTTCGATCCGCCCATGATAGCTGTAAACGGCAGGTTGACGTCGTTCAATATTTTTTCAAAGGCGTTCACTTCTTTATCCATTAAATAACCGAACATCCTGTTCTCCTTGTCAAAATAAGCGGCGATCAACGCTGTCGAAGCATGTGCACGGTGCGCCGTTCCGAAGGCGTCGTTCACATAAGCATCTGCATAAGAAGCCAATGTCGCAGTAAATTTTTTCTGACTTTCTTTGACTGCCTTTTTAGCTGCCAATTTCTCATCGTCCGAAACATCTTCGGCCAGCCCGCGCGGTTTCCCTTCTTCTTCGGCATAGAAACGCAGATTTTCGAGTAGAAGCGCTTCGCCGGGTTGCAGCGCTGACGCTTTTATCTTAGCGTCTTCGCCAATACAATCATCGGCAAATTGCACGTCTGTACCTAATAAATGCGATACATGTCCGAGGATATGTTTCAAAGAGAATTTGTTTGTGACCCCTTTCGGACGTCCCAGATGGGAGCCGATAATCACACTGCCGCCGTCGTTAATGATTTTTTTCAGCGTAGGTAATGCTGCACGGATACGCGTATCGTCCGTGATGTTGAAGTCTCCGTCCAACGGTACGTTGAAATCCACACGTACAAAAGCCTTCTTTCCCGCAAAGTTGTAATTTTCAATCGTTTGCATAATAATTTTTATATTTAAAATTTAAAATTTAAAATTTAACAGGCGCAAAGATAGTGAATAGTTTTCAGTTTTCAGTTTTCAGTTTTCAGTTTTTTGAGTTTTTTTAGTGAATAGTTTTCAGTTTTCGGTTTTCAGTTTTCAGTTTTTTTAGTTTTTCAGTTTTCATTTTTTTCTATTTTCAATTTATTTCCCTATCTTTGTCTCCTTAAATTTATTGTATGCTGAATAAACTCATTGATAGTGACAAGATACATAAGATAAAAACTTATATAAGCAAAGGCGAAAGGTTTGTTATCTTGTCGCATGAAATGCCTGATGGCGATGCAATCGGTTCTTCGTTAGGGTTGTATCATTATCTGATGTCGTTTGATAAAAAATCTATCAAAGCGATAGTCCCGAATGCTTTTCCTGGTTTCCTGAAATGGCTGTCGGGCGCCATTGATATCGTTGTCGCCGATCAATATCCGGATTTTGCGCGACAATTGATAGCGGAAGCCGACGTTATTTTTTGCTTGGATTTTAACGGCGTCAAGCGGGTAGGCAAATTGGCTTCGGCGCTTGTCGCATCTAATGCCCGTAAAGTACTGATAGATCATCATTTGGAACCTGAACATTTTTGTCGGGTTGAGATTTCATTCCCGGAAATGTGTTCTACAAGCGAATTAGTCTTTCGCATGATTTGCGCCTTAGGAGATGTAGATTTAATCGAAAAAGAGGCGGCGGAATGTTTTTATACGGGAATGATGACCGATACGGGCGCATTCGGTTATAATTCCAATAATGAAAGCATATATGTGATTATCAGCGAACTGTTGAAGAAAGGGATAGATAAGGATGAAATATACCGCAAAGTATATCAGGTTCATTCCGAAAATCGCATGCGTTTGATGGGGTACGTTCTATACGAAAAAATGAGGGTGTTCCCCCAAAAACGCTCCGCCCTGTTTACGCTTTCACGCGATGAACTGAATCGTTTTAAATACAAATGCGGCGATACGGAAGGGTTTGTTAATTTGCCATTGAGTATCAACGGGATATTCTTTTCCGCTTTTTTGCGTGAAGAGCGTCATTTCATAAAGGTTTCGTTGAGGTCTTTAGGCGATTTCCCATGTAATATATTTGCTGTCAGGTTTTTTAACGGAGGCGGACATAAGAACGCTTCCGGCGGGGAGTTTTACGGTACGATGGAGGAAGCCGTGAAAGCTTTTGAAAAAGGATTAGCGTTGTTTAATCCTAATAATTATGAAAAATCCTAAACAATGCGTTTATATTAAGAATAATGCTTATTTTTGCCGTCAAATTATCAATAATTGTTTCGATATGAAAAAAGGGATTAGTTTTATAGTGTTGATTTTTATAGTATTGGCGCAGGCTTCGTGTAATAAAACGCCTACCTACGAGGAGATGAAAGCCGCCGAGAAGAAACTTATCAATAGAATATTAGCGGAAAAAAATATTGAAGTATTGGATGAATATCCTGAAAGCGGCGTTTTCGGCGAAAACCAATTTGTAGAATTGAGTACCGGTATTTACCTGAATGTTGTCGATTCAGGTAACGGTAACAGGGCTGTATATAACGAAACCGTCGTATTAGTGCGGGCGAGCGGTTCCTATTACGAAATGGAAGAGACAACTAATTTTAATACTTTTCTGAACACTTATCCGCCTTTTGAGTTCAGGTATGGACGCGCCAGTACTGTTGTCAGTGAACATGCAAGCACGTATGATATGTATTATATGGTTTTTAGCGCCGGCTTGGAATCAATCTTGGAATATGTAGGTGAAAATGCAATAGTTAAACTGATTGTACCCGGTTATGCAGAGATCAATTCCGGCGGTTCTTATTATTCTGTCGGCAGCACTTTTCAAACGAGCGGGATGAGAAATACGTTTGTTCCGATTTATTATGACAGGGTGCGATATACATATTATTAATAATATTTTGTTATGACATTAATTAAATCAATTTCAGGTATTCGCGGAACAATAGGCGGAGCGCCTGATGAAGGTTTGAGTCCGCCTGCTATTGTGAGATTTGTATCGGCTTATGCTACATGGGTCAGAAATTCTACGTCTAAACAATCCAACCGGATTGTTGTAGGCCGCGATGCACGGTTGTCGGGACTTATGTTGAAACAGTTAGTTGTCGGTACGCTCACCGGGATGGGATTTGATGTGGTAGATATTGACCTGGCTACCACCCCCACAGCAGAGATTGCCGTTACAATGGAAAATGCCTGCGGGGGAATCATCCTCACGGCAAGCCATAACCCAAAACACTGGAACGCATTGAAATTACTGAACGAAAAGGGCGAGTTCCTGAATGAGGCAGAAGGTAATGTAGTGCTTGAATTGGCTGATAAAGAGCAGTTTGAATATGCTACGGTGGATCGTCTCGGAAAGATAATAACTGATTACCGCTACAAAGAACGCCACATAGAAAGTATTTTAAATCTCAGCTTGGTAGATGTGGAGGCTATCCGTGCGGCTAATTTCCGTGTTGCGATTGATTGTATCAATTCGGTTGGAGGAATCGTTATCCCCGACCTGCTGTATACTTTGGGTGTGAAAGAGATTTTTAAACTTCACTGCAATCCGCACGGCAATTTTTCGCATAATCCGGAACCGATCCCCGAAAACCTGACGGAGATATCACAATTGATGCACCATGCCAATGCGGATGTCGGTTTTGTGGTTGACCCGGATGTTGACCGTTTAGCGATTATATGCGAAAACGGGGATATGTTCGGCGAGGAATATACGCTGGTTGCGGTAAGCGATTATGTGCTTTCAAATACGCCGGGTAATACGGTTAGCAACCTTAGTTCGAGCCGGGCTTTGCGCGACGTCACAACCCGGAGGGGCGGTCATTATTATGCCGCCGCAGTAGGTGAAGTGAATGTGGTGGCCAAGATGAAAGAGACTAATGCGGTGATAGGCGGCGAAGGCAATGGCGGAGTCATTTATCCCCCCAGTCATTACGGGCGCGATGCCTTAGTCGGTATAGCGTTGTTCCTCACACATTTAGCAAAGAAAAAGATGAAAGTAAGCGAGCTTCGCGCTACTTATCCGAACTATTATATATCAAAACAAAAAATAGAACTAACCCCTTCAATTGACATAGACGCTATCTTACAGAAGGTGAAGTCACAATTTGAAAACGACAATATAACCGATATAGATGGCGTAAAAATTGACTTCCCCGATAAATGGGTGCATCTTCGTAAAAGTAATACCGAACCAATCATTCGCATCTATTCCGAAGCCCGTACCCTCAAGGAAGCGCAAGCTTTTGGCGCTGAATTTGTCAAAATAATAATGGAAAAAGCAAACAATGAACAATGATTAATGATTAATGATTAATGATTAATGATTAATGATTAATGATTAATGATTAATGGGTAAATTATCATTATTGCTTGGGTGTGAGAGATTACATGACTGTTTCATACGAAAATTGAATAACTGAAAACTGAAAACTGAAAACTGAAAACTATGTATGCGAAAACTTAAAATTTCGGAACTGAACCGTTTGTCAGTAGAAGCGTACAAAATGAGTAAAAAAACGCCTTTGGTTGTTGTACTTGACAATGTACGCAGTTCAAATAATGTAGGCTCCGTATTCCGTACGGCTGACGCTTTTCGAATGGAGGCGGTTTATCTCTGCGGAATAACGGCGACGCCTCCCCATGCAGAGATTCATAAAACAGCATTAGGCGCTGAGGATACTGTCAGTTGGCGTTATTTCCCGGAAGCATCGGAGGCTGTCAGCGATCTGAAACTGCAAGGATATAAAATTTGTGCACTGGAGCAGGCAGAAGGTAGTATACTTTTGGAAAAATTGTCGCTTGATGTAAACCAAAAATATGCTGTTGTTATCGGACATGAGGTTAAAGGAGTGCAACAACAAGTAATTGACGCCTGTGATTTTTGTGTAGAAATACCTCAGTACGGCACAAAACATTCCCTGAATGTGGCAGTAGCCGCCGGTATCGTCCTATGGGATTTTTTCAAAACATTATATCAGCCCCTTAACAACTGACTTTCTCCCTTTCGCCCCTTCGCCCCTTCGCCCCTTCGCCCCTTCGCCCCTTCGCCCCTTCGCCCTTTCGCCCTTTCTCCCTTTCTCCCCTTCGCCCTTTC
>Ga0099364_10009444_pt1 | contig 13531 bp, 13 predicted proteins | sample TergutTh196P3_FD_73070 | JGI IMG/M metagenome (GOLD analysis project Ga0099364, IMG submission 73070) | Microcerotermes parvus P3 segment gut microbial communities from Pointe-Noire, Republic of the Congo - Th196 P3 | ecosystem: Host-associated > Arthropoda: Insects > Digestive system > Gut ...
TCAATTGAGGCATAATTATGTTGATCAGTTGATGATGATCGATGTTACCGAACTTTCGCAAGCCCCGTATAGTTTAAATGATGCTGCTATTGTTCAATACATGCGCAACATTTATAATATTCATGGATACTGGAACGGAACAATAAATTTTGATATTCCTGATGGAGCGCTTACAGTTGATCCGATCCAAACACTGTCAAATGGAGTGCGCGGGCAATCTTATTCAAATATGATAAATGTATCCGGCGGGTGGCAGCCTTATACATTTTCTATTCAATCGGGCAACATGCCGCAGGGATTGAATATACACCCTGCTACTGGTGTAATATCAGGAACAATATCAAACATAACAGGCAATTATGGCGCTTTCAATTTCGTTGTTCAAATATCCGACGGCATTAATACTGTTGTCACAAAATCATACAGCATATATGTAAATGCGGCTCCGATTATCATAACGAATTTGTTATCCAATGTTATAACAGATGAGCCATACAGTTTTCAAGTTGTTGCCGACGGTACGGATACATCGCCAAATGTTATACATTGGTCATTGATTGACGGCGCTTTTCCGAGCGGGATAAGTATAAACAGTACAGGATTAATCACTGGTTCTACTAATGATGAAAATGGTGAATATTCAGTGGAATTAGAAGCCGACAACGGAATAAGTCCGGCGGCAACACGAATATACAATTTCAGAGTATCCAGCGCGGCATTTATTGTAACAACAAATATTCCCAATGCCACATCAGGAACGTATTACAACCAACATATTGCGGTATCTGGCGCAGAACCAGTAACATTAACGCACAGTGGAGGAGACCTGCCATCAGGATTATCCGTTGTATTAGATGGCGGCAATTATTATTTACGAGGCACGCCTTTCGTCCCCAACCATGATGTTTATATTTTTGAATTGACAGCAACCAATGAAATTGGTCAGGACATTGCCGTTTTATCATTAACTGTCGGCGTTGCGCCAAGCATCATAACAGCGACGTTACCCAACGCTATTCAAAATATTGCCTATTCAACGAATTTGGCCAGCTCCGGATCAACTCCGATTTCATATCAATTATTGAGTGGCACAATGCCGTCCGGTATTATATTAAATTCAAACGGAACCATATCCGGCACAACATCACAGACAGGCGTATTCAGTAACTTATTGATTCAAGCGACCAATGCGTATGGTTCAACTACCGCGTTGTTCAGTTTGACGGTAGTGCAGCAATCAGAAAATGCGTTAATCACTACCAACACTATACCAAATGGAACGGTTGGAACGGCTTACAGTTTTCAGGTAAATGCAACCGGATTTCCTGTTCCTGCATTTGATACTACTATAGCAAATTTTCCGCCTGGCCTGTCAATTAACAGCACGGGATTAATCACTGGAAACCCAACAACACAGGGGCAATTTACATTTACGATCATTGCAACAAACACAGGTGGCAGTGATAGCAGGCAATATACAGTTATTATCGGCAGTGCGCCATCAATAACAGCTACTTCTCATTTGACAGGCATACAAGGAGTTTTGTTTGTTCAAACCGTATCCGCTACCGGTTATCCAACTCCGGTGTGGAGCGCCATCGGATTGCCATCGGGAATAGCTTTGAACACTTCAAATGGCACATTGCAGTGGAATAATCCCGTTGCTGGGACTTACAATATTTCAATAACGGTGACAAATACTTATGGCAGCGACACAAAATCGATTATTATCAATATCATGTTGCCTCCGCAAATCACAACAACGGCATTGCAGCGCGGGGTGTTAAATCAGTATTTCACAGCAACATTAACCGCTACCGGAGATGGCAGTATAATATGGTCATTGATAGAAAGTGACTTACCGTATGGATTGAATTTGTCAACATCAGGAGTTATAAGCGGTACGCCAACGGAATATGGTGATTTTGAAATATTTGTGCAAGCATCATCTTCTTATGGATCACATACGAGGGTGTTTATTTTAAGTATTGAGGGGCCTCCGATTATCACATCACCATCAAATTTTCCAGAAGCAGGTGATTCGACGCCTTACACCTATTTTTTGCAGGCAGAAGGAACGCCTCCTATTGTATGGTCATTAGGGCCAAGTTCGAGTTTGCCGTCGTGGTTAAACCTCAATGGAATAACTGGTGAATTGTCTGCGGCAAGCCCAGTAACCGGAATTTATTCATTTACTTTGGTGGCAACGAATAATATTGGCAGCTCGCAAAAAGCATTCATATTAGAAGTAAAAACACCATCTATTATCAATGAATCAATATTATATGCAGGATTAAATGATCCGTTTAGCGTTACCTTTACAGCCGGAGGGCAGCCTCCATTTGTATTTACGTGGATAGCAGGATCGGTACCAAGCGGATTAATATGGGACGGAACGGATACATTATATGGTGTGCCAGATACGGCAGGAATTTATGAATTTGAAATTGGGGTACAAAACGCATTTTCAACCAATTCAAAACAATTTATTTTATATGTTGGTGATTTTCCGTTTATTGTGAATGAGTTTAAACCGGTTGGCGAAGTTGGTATATTTTACTCAAATCAAATGTTTGTAGAAGGCACTGCTCCCATGTCCTTATCGTTAATTGACGGGGCTGCGCCAGGATTGACGTTTAATCCTTCGACATTGATATACAGTGGAACTCCATTAATGAGCGGACTTTACCGACTGACATTTTTAGCAGAAAATATTTTAGGAACGTTTGAAAAGAGCTTCAATCTGTTAATAACAGAACCAAGCTCCGTGCCTGGCCCAGATATTACGAATGAAGTGTTATCAGATGGCATAATCGGACAGCCATATTCTGATTTTATAACAGCGACAGGAGACGATCTGGAATTTGCACAGTTTTCAGGGATTATTCCTGCGGGGCTGTCACTTAACATTTATACCGGAGAAATAAGTGGTACGCCTCAAGGCTTGGGAGGCATATTTAATTTCGCGATAATATGCTTCAATGAAGGCGGATTCGATATTCAGAGTTACGAAATATTTATTGCAACACCGCCTATTATTTTAAGCCGTTCATTGCCGGACGGTATAACGGGAGAGAGTTATTCATTTCAAATAAATTCGACAGGAGATATGCCACACACATTCACAGTTGAAACGCCGGTATCGGGCGAAACAGGAACGCCAAACGGATTGATTTTAAGTTCATCAGGGCTGCTTGATGGAACAATAAACGACGCTGAAGGCGCATATACTTTTACGGTAAAAGCGCAGAATGAGTCAGGATACGACACGGTTGGTTATTCATTAAATATTGAGAGCGTTAAACAAGAATCAGAATTTTTTATAAAAGGAAAACCGGTTGAACAATTATACGCATTTGGAAAAGATGTTTTTGAGATGTATGACCGAAACGAAAATTTAGTTTACGAAAGTTAAAATATTAAAATTATGAAAATTAGAAATGATTTTTTAGATATAGAAAGTGGATCATCTATGCCAGAGCCGCCAGATGATAACAAGGTATATGGCAGAAGTTTAGAAACGGGGGAAACGGTTGGTGAATGGTCAGAAATTTCAGCAGAAAACGTTGAAGTAGAATATTTTCCTGAAATAAAACAAAGATATATTTTTTCTGATTATGAGCCTTTGGATAATAATAGAGGCCTGATTGACAAAGCTACCGGTGAAATCGAAGAGAATTTATGGCAATATGTTGAGTTTGAGTTTGAGACATATGACTGGGAAAAGGATGATGGCAGTAACATTAAAGATCAATTTGCGGTATTCAGTGTGGATACAGAGGACGAACCGACACATGTAAACTCGTCTGTCAGGTTGCATATTGCTGAATATTACTATGATGAAGAATTAGACGATTATCGAATTTTTGCTGCCGGATATAAAGATGTTTTGTTTTCAGGTAATGATATTGGCAATACATTCACATTATTTGACAAACTGAATCATCTCGGGAAGCCCGATCATGGTGTTTGGGTTTTTTTTCAGGTAAGAGATGAAAGTATAGACTATACTAATTTTGAATATGACAATAACGAAATTGTTGACGAAGGAAGATTTTATTTCTTTGGAGGGGATTTTATAGAAAATCAGGATTTGCTTTTTTATTACGATACAAATAGTAACGAAGGTATTGTTCAGCCCTCGTTTTTTGACGGAACTCACGAATTTAATTCTGTAGATGATTTCTTTGATGTTGCAGAAGTTGGATTTTATCCATACATGTTATTTCCTTTGGACATCGGTAACGATATTAATGCGATGATCAGATTTGGATTCAAAAACGACGAACATGACGGAGAAGAAGTGGATACGTTTGTATTTAAAGAATTTTATGATGATATTAGCGAAGATTGGATCAGTGAATATCAAGGATATACAAAAATTAGACTTGGCGATGAGTTTCATTCTTCAGAATTTGGTTCATTGAATGGTGGCGAGCAATATCTCGTCGTGATCTCAACATATAATAAAGAATATAATTATCTATTTGACTATAAAATAGATAATAACATGTTTTATTTTAACTATTATTACCCACTATATGTATATGGTGCAGAAACAAACGAATTTATAAAGTCTTTTTCATATCTACCTGAAAACAGCACAGCCGAAAAACATTTTGAAGCAATTGGAGAGAATATCAGAGAGACGGCAATTGTATGGAGACAATCGGTGGATGATCTCTATACAAATTACGGATATGTCATTCCAGACAATTTTGCAGATGAAGGTAGTTTGCAGTATACAGGAGAAGATGCTGACAGAGTTGTAGAGATAGAATATATTAATGACTTTGGCAGAAACAGTGATACTATTGCTTATATTGAATTTGAGACAATAAATGGCTATTTGCCTGATATTTGGGTGAGAGATGATGATTGGAATTTTGTTGAAAAAATTTCAATTCCACCAAACACAAAAAAATTCCCTGTGCGGTTTAATCGATTGGAAGTTTTTGAAAACGTATTTATTTACATACAAGTTGGAACAAGCGAAGGATTTAATATTGAAGACGATTTGTTTATCAACATATATTGGAAATATCCAATAACAATTCAAGAAAAAAAACTTTATGAGGAAATCACTGATCCGGTAAATGCTTTAAGAGAACAGGGATTGATCTGGATTAAGAGATATGATAGTGATCAATATGAAGAATATTCTGTACAATCGGCATTCAGTGAATTATTCAGTAGAACAGAAACTCCAGCTTATTATACTGGTACTATTGGTGCAACCGATTATCTTTATATTGGCGGTTATTATCTGTTGAGTGATATAATTGAAAGAATGAGCTCCAATTTATTGTGGTTATTCCTGCGATCCAAGAATCCGATAACATCTGGTGGAACTGATTCTGCGTATACATTATCCGACACATTTATTAATAATACATCGAGGCGAACTGTTGGCGTTCGCGTATGCGTTAAGTTCCACAACACAAATGCGCCAAATGCGACACTGAACGTAAGTAATACAGGCGCAGCAGAGATACGATTCAGATCAGACACACCAATAGCAGCCGGCCAGATACCCCAAAATTCCGTACTGGAATTGGTATGGGACGGAACATATTGGATAATATTGAGTCTGCATGGCAATGAAAATGCAATTACAGAGCTTCATCAAGGCGCTAATGTCACAATATCAGGAACTGGCAATGCAAGAACAATATCAGTAACCGGTATATCATTGCCCGACAAATTCAGTTCGACACAAAACGGGAGCGGTTCTATAGGTTCTTCATTTTCAGGAATGACGTTATCCATGCTCACAGGAATAAACACTCAGGCATCACCTTCGGTGAAAGATGTTGTCGTTTTTTCCAATGGATATCAGGCAGAAATTACAGCAATAAGCGCACCGACATGGAGTGGAGTTATTATCAGCACGCCTGTCGCTACAGCTTGGGGAGCTATATCAGGAACGCTGACTAATCAAACTGATTTGAATAGCGCTCTGTCAGGAAAACAATCTACAATAACTGGCGCAGCAACATCGATAACCTCATCCAATCTAACGTCAAGTCGATTGTTAACAAGCGATGTTGCAGGGAAAGTTTCTGTTAATCCAAATTCAATTTCAGCGAACAGATTGGTTAGAACAGGTTCGACGGCAAATCAGTTTCAAGAGCTTGATCAGATTACAGCAAATAGAGCATTGATAAGCGACGCAAATGGATTCCCGACTCATTCATCTGTTTATGGTACAGAATTAGGATATTTGGCCGGTGTTTCTTCACCAATTCAAGCGCAAATCAACACCAAACAGTCTACAATCGTAGGCGGCGCAAGCACAATCGCATCATCGAACCTGGCGGCAAACATGGCGTTAGTTTCTAACAATAGTGGAAAAGTTGCCACGTCGCTTGCCACATCATTTGAATTGGATTATTTGAATGGCGCAACGGGCAATATACAAGATCAATTAGATATTCTGGCAAATAAAAAAACCTTACACACTACCGTATTAAATGGGTTGAGTGGATTAACGGCCAATCAATTGGATTCTCGGTGGCTGGGTTATGAAGTAATACTTTCAGCAAATGCCACATTAAGTAATGCCAGCACGTCACTCGGTTCATCTAACTGGGCTAACAGGCAGGAATTGCTTTTTGTTATCAGTGGTGGAAGCTCAGTAAGGACAATCACCATACCGTCCGGCGCATCTTATTTGACTGAAGGTGGAATAAGAACAGTTACTGTTCCTGCAAATCAAATTATTGAAATGTCTGTTTTGAGAATTAATTCGTCAACCTGGCGTTTTGTAGTTTCACAACCATTTTTTTGATTATGAGCACAAGAAGACGATCTTTATATAATCCTGTTTTTGATTTTACGTTTTCGGTGGACGGACATGAAAGCCTTCACGGATTTGGAATAAACTTCACACATGCCGGTGGCACAATAACGCTGCCTGTTGTATCAAAGAAAAATGGAATTGATACGGATTTTTCCATCGAAACATATAATTTACAGAGCTGGGCAACTGCGGCAGCTTTTCTTAGTGGTAGCAGGCGCGTAGAAGTAACGACAGAACCCAATACGTCCAACTCGCCAAGAAGCTGTAGTATTAGAGTTGTTCAAAATGAAAGTTACAACACGCTTGATCCTAAATATGTAGATGTGTCAATAAACCAGGCGGCGTCACCATATGTATTTATCGTAAATGGCAGGAATGATACAATTCCATCGACTATAACTAATGTCCCTGCATCGGGCATAACAAATTTATCTGTTCCGGTAACTTCTACTTATAATAACAATAATCAACAATGGCTGGTTGGTAGAGAAGATGCAAATTGGATTACCACGTCAGCATTAGGAGAAGGAACTTCTCACAGTTTTTCGGCAGATGCTAACCCTGACTATTTTCCTCGTACTGGGAGACTTAATTTTGTGCAAGGTTCATCTGGTTTGATGAGATCAATTGATATTACTCAAAATGCCGCTACGCCTCAAGGATATGCTTTGTCTCTGCTCGTTGATTCGGGGACGAATATTATTGGATTAAGAGGCTCTGGGCAGGTGAATTTCACGCTTACAGACATGCCCAATCCTCCTTCTGTAACGCTTCAAAGTAATTCTACTTCAAATGTTAATGCGTCACACGCATTCCAGACAGATTTGGAATTATTAATTATTGCTCCAGCCGGTTCACAGATAAGTTATTTGAACGCATCTAATACGAAGGTGCATCAAGCGTTATTAAATTCAGCAGGCGCACATTTAACGCATATTGATTTTTCAAATAACGGATCGAGCAAAGTAGACGGTCAGGGATACAACGCGCTTACTCTTAATATTTCAGGACTTTCTGCTTTAAATTTTGTAGATGTCAGAAACAGTAATTTTTCAGCCAACGGATTGAACAACATATTCAACAGCTTACACAGCAACTCTATAGGTTCAAAATCGATATACATATCCGGCAATCCTGGAACAGCTTCGGCAAATATTTCAATCGCGCAAAATAAGGGGTGGACAGTATACACAACATGATAATAATTAATATTTTAACAATTAAATAAATACAGATATGATAAGTAATATTGAAGTCAAAAGAACAGAAAAAGGCGAACGCGCTGTCAGTTTCACAGTCGATGGATCAGAAAACGTTGTAACGCTAACAGTTAGCGAATTATTGCAATTAAGAAGAGAAGCAGGTGGACTGCATCGTCCAATTGGTGGATCGGGCGAAAGACACAACATGAGAAGTTTTGGAAAATCGCATCATGGAAACGCACCTCGTTTTTTGGAAAAAATGAGAGAGCAGCGGTTGGATAATGCTCCAGTAGTAGTAGCGCATGAACAAAAAGTAGAAAAGCCAATTGTCCCTAAGAAAAGGAAAGTCGAATATTGATGTATTATGAAAAAATTAGGGGAAATAATAAAATCATCATCACAAGCCAAAATTGCAAATATTGAAAAATATGAGTCATTTTTGGTTGAATTAATGCCCAAATATGGCATTAACACGCCATTGCGGCAACGTCACTTTCTGGCGCAAATCTTACATGAATCCGGCTGTTTCGCGTTTGTGAAGGAAAATCTGAATTACAGCGCAAACGGACTTTTGAAAACTTTCCCGAAGTATTTCAAAACCATGTCAGAAGCAACGGAATATGAACGCAAACCGGAAAAGATCGCAAATCGTGTCTATGCAGATCGTATGGGCAACGGCAGCGAAGCATCTGGCGAACCTTCAAAATTTATCGGGCGGGGATTGATTCAGGTTACTGGAAAATCAAATTACATCGCAGTCTCAAAGGGTATATTTGGCGACGATAGATTAATATCCTATCCTGAATTATTGGAGCAACCGGTACATGCCGTTGAATCAGCCTGTTGGTGGTGGAATAAGAATGGGTTAAATGAAATTTCGGACAAAAACGATATTGAGGCAGTAACCAGGCGTGTCAATGGCGGGCTGAATGGTTTATCAGAGCGGAAAAAATATTTTGAAAATCTTAAAACATTAGAATTATGATAGATATAATAAAATTATTTTTAGCAACTTGTGTATGCAGTCTTTTAGCATATCTACAACCTGTTTATGATGAGCTGTTCGTACTTTTGTTTGTTTTCTTTTCTGACATGTTTTTGGCCATATTAACCGATCTGACCGTGAATAGAAATTCGTTCAAACCTAAAAAATTTCTCACAGCGTTTTTTTATTTGGCCGTTTATTTAGGCATTGTAGCCAGTGTTTTTATCATAGGCGAACGAATGGGTGATGAACAAGAAGCGTTATTTGTCGATAAAATGATAACATACGTGTTTATATACTTTTACAGTATAAACATTTTCAAGAATTTACGTATGTTAATCCCTAACAGTAAAGCAATAGAATTTTTAGACTTCACGTTCGGACTTGAATTTACGAAACGTACCCCAAATTTAGATGAATGGATGCGCCGTGAGAAAAAAGATGACCCGCAGAAAGAAAATCATTAATATATTTATAAATCTTTAATACTTAATAAAATGGAAATATTTGAAATGTTAAATTTGGTCGGCACTCCGTTCGGGATAGCCGTCGTTTGTTTGTTTGTTACGCAATTCTTGATTGAAAAATTCAATTTTGAAGGCAAGGCAAAAGTATTCACATCGTGGATTGTAGGTGTTGCATTGTCCGGCATCATGTTACTTATTGGAAAGCTGATAGATTTCGGTGCATACGCAGCATTTGATTTTAAATCATGGCAGGAATGGGCAACATTTTCATTGGTAGCCTTATCGCCAGGACTTATATCAAATGGCATATTTTCATCAGGATTACTTGAGAAGCTTTTGAACCTGATTAAGAAATGAAAATCATCAAAATTGCAGGCGCTATATTGATTTGCCTGCTGGCTATCATTGGTGCTGTGTCCGTCGTTGCTTTTTTGAAGAAAGAAAAGCCGACGGACATATCGCAGTATGAGCACAAAATCATCATGTTGAAACATGAATGCGACAGCTTGAAAACAGTTGCAGAGCGGTTACAATTTGATAAAAATGGATATTTCGCTTTAACGGATAGCCTTCAAATGATTATTGAAGAAAACACAGTTGAGTTAAATGATATAAAAAGAAAATATGGTAAAGAAATTAATCGCGTTAACAATTTTTCTTATTGTGAACATCTGCGTTTTTTCACAAGCTATATCGAATCCAATTGACGCATGGCAGACAAAAGATTCGCTTCTAACGGTTTCATCTTCGCAGATAAGAGCGGCCAATCGTATTTTCGCGGAACATTCATTCCTCAAATCCGAAAATACGCTTTTGAACAACCAAATTGCGCTGCTGTCGGAAACATCACAAGCTATGGATTGCGTAATTCAATCACAGCGTGCGCAGATTGCAGTATTGAATGACATAATTGTCAAAAAAGACGCGATGCTGACAAGCGGTGACTCTGTGATTGAAATCCTGAAAAAACAGATAAAGGCAGAGCAAAGGGACATGAAAAAGTTCTGGTGCGGCGTAGGAGCTGGAGCGGTAGTCGCTGGCGTATTGATAGCAATTTTAAAATAGTTTGCCATGAAATTACCTGTTATAAAAGAAAATTGCGGATTTGTGAATCGGATAGGATACGCCGGATTTTCTTTCGGTATATGGATCATGTTTGCAAAGGGAACTAATGTGACGCCAAGATTGATACGGCACGAAACGATACACTATCGGCAACAGTTAGAGATGCTGTTCATATTCCAGTGGATATTCTACGGTATTGAGTACCTCGTTAAAATCATCAAATACCGTAACCACGACACAGCTTATCGTAATCTGTCGTTTGAACGCGAAGCATACGCAAATGAGTTGATTGAAGATTATTTGAAGTCAAGAAAACGATTTGAATGGGTTAAGCATCTGTAATATAGTACATCTGTCATTTGATAGAAGGTAATCGGGTAGCGTATATATATAATGTATACGCTATTTGTTTGTATATCAGTATAATATAAAATTTAACATTTTTTAACAGAAATTTTAACATTTTTTAACAGAAAATAGTTGCATATATGCAACAAACATCGTATCTTTGTATCGTTAAAATAATTTTTAAAACCAATAAAAAACCGGCGGCAACGGGTAACAGCGGCAAAACGATAATGAAAACGTATAAGATAGTAGCAAGAACGAACGGGTGGATCGCAAGCCGCGATATTCAGTTCAATGGCAGAACGTCATTCGACGCAGTAACAGGCCTTTCTCTTGAAGAAGCGAGAAAAACTCTCGAAGAGTTTTTCTGTAGTGATTATGAATACGCTTTGTATTACGAAAATGAATATGAGTACATATTCAGGCTCTGCATTAACGAAATATGTGAGTGTAACACTACCGGTATTTCAAATGAGGCATATTTTAAGATGACAAAAAATCGATGGAAAAAATACGCTGATGAAAAATTAGATTCTCGCAAAAAGTTTGACGGCGCAGGGTATTACCAACCGTCAGATTATTATGGGTGTATCTTCAGAACCGGCGACCTGCATTATGAGTATGATAGCCGTTATTATAACATTGAAGAAGAAATTGAAGAAGAAATTGAAGAATAAACAGCTTAAACGGTAGCCCCGTTAATAACGGGGCTTTTTGAAAAATATGGCAGGCAATAAAAGATGGTCATTGAAAGATGTTGAGTATTTGAAGGAAAATTATGGCGTCCTGCACGTTTCGGAAATATCAGAAACGTTAAATAGAAGCATAGACGCCGTACATTGGAAGGCTTCGTCGCTCGGTATATTTTTCAACAAAGTGACAGATATACCTACCGTTTTTGATTTACTTGAGCGCATTCACGTGTTAGAAAACGAGGTTGCACGCCTTAAAGAAAATATCCCTGAGAAGGTAAGAAAATCAGAGAAGGAAGAAAAACACAATACAGGATTACGCAAACGAAATATCTGGATGAACAATTATGAATTATATTCTGTGGGAATAAGGTGTGGTACATTGAATCAATGGGTAAAGGAAAATCGAAAAAAATACAGACTTAATAAATTGACAAGTATGCAAGTTGATTTGTTGAAGAAAATTGATTTTGATTTTAAAATACCATCAGAAACTTGGAATACTAATTGGGAGGCGCGGTTAGAAAAATATACAACCGGAATAAGGGATCATGAAATCATTGAATGGTCGTCCAGAAATAAAGTATCGTATAAACTCGGAACTCTTTCCGAATACAGGAAAAATAAATTAATCGATGCCGGATTTAATTTTTCACCTGTAATGCCATATAGACCGAAGTGGGATGTATTTTTTGAGCAATACAAAGCCGGCATCATAGATGAGCCTGTAAAACAATGGATATACCGGACGCGACGTCTTTATAAAGACAAAAAATTGTCGGAAGACAAAATAACTCAATTAAAATCAATCAAATTTAAATTTTCATGAAAAAGATAGAAGAACATAAATATTGGTGGTGGGGTGAGAATCATCAATGGTACGACGGTGAAGAGACGCTGATCAAAATGAGTTTCCCGCGTTGTTTCATCAGATATAAGCTTTCAGAAGCGTACTTCGCAAGTTTTGATGAGTTTATTGGGAAAATAGCAGAAATACAGTGGATTGACGGTGAAAAGCCGTCAAAAAAAGAACAGGAAAAGATATTGATTGAAGCGTGGAATTTTCTCGCAATTGAAGAACGCCTGCTTGAGGAGGATATGGCCGATATTGAAATCGATGAATGGGAGGAGGATAATCTATGATCGACGTGATAGAAAATCGTAAACTGATTGGTCAGCGTATTGCCGAAATACGCAGACAAAAAGGCATGTCACTCACAGATATAGCTGAAATAACAGGCCTTAGGCGATCAACCGTATGGCGCGTGGAAACAGGAAAGTTTTCGTCAACTATCGACGTCTTGTGTAAAATTGCATATGCACTCGGATACACCATAGATGTGATTGAAAATTCTGCATAAATTTACGAAATTGATTTATAGTTGACATAGTACGATTTTTCAAAATATGTAAATAGTTGTTATAGTGTGTCATATGAGGATAGAATAGAATGATGATTAAACAAACCTTATATTTCGGCAATCCCGCCTATTTGAGCCTGAAAAACAAACAGATGGTGATACGGTTGCCGGAAGTCGAAAAAAACGATACGCTTCCCGACAGTTTCAAACAAAACGCTGCGGCGACGCGACCCGTTGAGGATATCGGCGTGGTGATACTCGACCATCGGCAAATCACCGTCACGCATGGTTTGCTCACCGCCCTGCTCGAAAACAACGCAGCCATCATTCATTGTAATGATACGCATCATCCTGTGGGATTGATGCTTAATTTAGACGGACATACCTTGCAGACACAACGCTTCAAAGCGCAAATCGAGGCAAGCGAACCCCTAAAAAAACAGTTGTGGCAGCAAACCGTTGTCCGAAAAATAGAAAATCAGGCGGCATTGCTTCAATTCATAAAAAAGGACGTCAAACCGCTGGAGTTTATGATTCGTAATGTGAAATCGGGCGATCCCGACAATTTTGAAGCACGGGCGGCAGCGTATTACTGGGGGCAGCTGTTTT
>Ga0099364_10009445_pt1 | contig 13531 bp, 11 predicted proteins | sample TergutTh196P3_FD_73070 | JGI IMG/M metagenome (GOLD analysis project Ga0099364, IMG submission 73070) | Microcerotermes parvus P3 segment gut microbial communities from Pointe-Noire, Republic of the Congo - Th196 P3 | ecosystem: Host-associated > Arthropoda: Insects > Digestive system > Gut ...
AACAAGCCATCTGCTTACGCGCAAGCAGGAATCACGCCGGAAGAGTTGCTTGAAATGTTGCCGAAATATCGGGCATTAGGTATTTTGCGCGATGAAGCTATGACGGCGTTGGAGAATAAGGTTTTTGAGTATGCGGCGGTTAAAGCCAGTTGACAGTTGACAATTGAGAGTTGACAGTGATTGTGTCCGCTAACGCGGACTGGTTTAAGATAAAACGCCCTTCTCACCACCCCACCCGAAGATTTTCGCAAGACATTCCAACAAAAACCCAAAACCCAAACCCTCATCACACCAAGAAACCCCCACGGTCATACTCGCCGTGGGGGTTTATATATATTAGTACATTGGACTATTACCTCGTTTTATATACTAAACGCATTTCTGCGATGATTCCGGCGACTGCCGGTAGTTTTTAACTATGATAATAGTTAATCTACTCGAGATTGCAACAACTACTTAGTGAGGCGTTTATACAGTGAAAGCACTGCCCCTCAGACCCCAATCGCATCTGACCGTTTGAGCCACTGTGATTAGTCGGTCTCACTCATAACCTCAAAACAATCCGAGCCACAATCTCGATGTAGCTTCAGTGTTTCAACATCCATTGGACTCACACCCTTTCTCGGCAAATTTGTATGAACAACAACGAGCTGTTCTACACATTTTTGAAACTAACGACTCGCCTACTACTGTTCGGCAGATAATGCAAGCGCGTTCGACAAATCCGTTGTCTCATACCCTCACAGGCTGTTTAAAAAACTATTTACTCGTTTACCCGTTCCCCAAACTCTCACCCACGTTTCACCGCCATCGCAGTTAAAAACGTTATCTACTCTTTTTGGTTTTTCGGGCTTTCACCGACTGTTTTTCAAACTGTTTTTCCTGTAACTATAGTTTACCATAAATAAACAGGAATGTCAATACCTTTTTATGTGAAATATTACACAATGTTTTCAACATTTATTTATGCAATTTGACTAAAAAGCACATAAAAAAACTTTTCACGCCCCCTTGTAAAAGCTTGGAAAATATGTTATACTATAATCTGATACGATTATAAATCAGGAAGGGCAGATTTGAAACAATGTCAAAAATTGCAATTTTGGGTTATGGGGTGGTTGGCTCCGGCACTGTGGAGGTTTTTTATAAGAACAGAAAAAATCTCGAAGCGCGCGCGGGGCGCGAGTTAGACATAAAATATATTTTAGACATTCGAGAATTCGCCGACAGCCCCTATCTCGATAAATTCACAAAGGATTTTGAGGTGATTTTAAACGACCCCGAGGTTGAGGTTGTCGCCGAGCTTATCGGGGGGGCAACGTTTTCTTATGACTTTGTCAAACGCTCACTGTTGGCAGGGAAGAGCGTTGTCACGTCAAACAAAGAGTTGGTTGCCCAAAAGGGCGGCGAATTATTGCGGATTGCCTGCGAGAAGAAGGTTCATTTTTTCTTTGAGGCGAGCGTGGGAGGAGGAATTCCTCTTATTCGCCCGTTGCACCAATGCTTGCTTAATGACGAGGTTACGGAAATAAAAGGCATACTTAACGGAACCACCAACTTCATATTAACCAAGATGTTCGGCGATGGCATGAGCTTTGAAAAGGCGTTGGAGTTAGCGCAAAGAGAAGGTTATGCCGAGTCAGACCCCACGGCGGACATAGAAGGCCCCGACACCTGCCGAAAAATCTGCATTTTAGCATCCCTTTGCTTTGGCAGCCACGTTTACCCCACCCATGTATACACAGAAGGCATTACCAAAGTAACGCTTGCTGATATGGAATACGCCGATAACTGCAAATGCGCTGTCAAACTTATCGGTTGGGCGAGAAAACAAGGTGAACATTTGGTGGTAATGACATTCCCTGCTTTTATTCCCTCTGACTGCCAGCTTTCATCGGTGAGTGATGTATACAATGCGGTGTTGGTTCACGGCTATGCGACCGGTGATGTCTTGTTTTACGGGAAGGGCGCGGGCGCATTGCCGACAGCAAGTGCTGTGTTATCAGACATTGCCAACGCTTTAAAAGGTGCAGACCGCCCTATAGCTTGGGCTGAAACAGACGAAACACAAAGCCCTGTTGCTGACTATAAAGAAATTCAACACAGGTTTTATTTAAGGCTTAAATCAGCGCGAACAACCGACATAACAGGCATTTTTAACGCAACATTTATTCACAGAAAAGATGCCCCCACCGGTGAAAAGGCATTTATAACCGACCTTATGACAGAAAAAGAGTTTGAGGAAAAATGCAAGACAGTCGAAAAATTTTCAGAAATTTTGGGGAAATTAAGAGTGTTTAAGTAGTTAGTGAGGTGGAAATTTTATGGGAACTAAGGCGAAATACAAAAGGGTGATTTTGAAGCTCTCGGGCGAGGCATTAGGTGGAGAAACTAAAGCGGGGATTCATTTTAAAACCTTGACTGAAATTTGCGAAAGCATTAAAAAGTGCTATGACATAGGCGTTGAAATAGGGGTTGTCGTGGGCGGCGGAAACTTCTGGCGCGGCCGCTCAATCGAGAATATGGATAAAGCAAGGGCAGACCACATCGGAATGCTCGCAACGGCGATGAATGCCATTGCAACAGCAAATGTTTTAGAGGGAATGGGTTGCGACGTGAGAGTTCAAACTGCGATTGCAATGCAAGAGTTAGCCGAACCATATGTAAGGCAAAAGGCGATGAGCCATTTCAGCAAAGGCAGAATAGTCGTTTTCGGTTGCGGCACAGGAAACCCGTTCTTCTCAACCGACTCGGCGGCGGCGTTGAGGGCGGCTGAACTTGATGCCGATATTCTGCTCAAAGCCACAATGGTGGACGGCGTATATGATAAAGACCCGTTGAAATTCGATGATGCAGTTAAATTTGAAACGATGAAAGCGAAAGACATACTTATAAACGGGCTACGCGTTTTAGACGGAGCCGCAGCAGCAATATGTATAGAAAACAACATACCACTGTTAGTTTTCGACCTCAAAAGAACAGACAACATCTATGATGCCGTCATGGGCAAAAAAATAGGAACAATAGTAAGCAATCAGTAGTAATAAGAAAGGATGTATTAAAAATGAAAGAAGTATTTAAGGCAGCAGAAGAAAAAATGAGCAAACGCATTGAGGCTTTGGAGTATGAATTTTCCACCATTCGCGCAGGGCGTGCTAATCCGGCGGTGTTAGACAAAATCACAGTGGATTATTACGGAACGCCAACCGCAATAAACGCAATGGCGGCAATTTCAGTGTCAGAAGCACGCGTTTTAGTGGTTCAACCGTGGGACAAAAGCGCGCTCAAATTAGTTGAAAAGGCAATCTTAGCCTCAGACATCGGGATTAACCCCTCTAACGATGGCACGTCGCTTAGAATTGTCTTTCCTCAACTAACCGAAGAACGCAGAAAAGATTTAGCAAAACAAATAAGCAAATACGGTGAAGAAGCAAAAGTCTCAATCCGCAACGTTCGCCGTGAAGCCATGGACAAATTTAAAGCCATGAAGAAAAAGTCAGAAATAACCGAAGACGACCTCAAAGATGCCGAAAAAGACATTCAAAAAAGCACCGACAAATTTATAGAAAAAGTCGATGCCGTCTGCAAAGTCAAAGAAAAAGAAATCATGACCGTATGAACAATGATTTTAAAGTGCCGTGCCATGTTGCTATAATAATGGACGGCAATGGGCGTTGGGCGAAAGCGCAGGGAAAGCCGCGTAGTTTTGGGCATATCAAAGGGGCGTTGGCGTTCAGACGGGCTTTAGATGCCTGTATTGAGCTTCAGGTTCCCTTTGTCACATTTTATGCCTTTTCGACTGAAAACTGGAAACGCCCCAAAATTGAAATTGATACGCTTTTCAAGCTTTTTAACTCGTATCTTGATGAGTTCATGAATATTCACAAGAGAAATGCAAGGCTGAAATTCATCGGTGATATAAACGCCTTAGACGAGAAGCTTGTCAAAAGAATTAATGAAGCGGTTGAACTAACCGCCGACAACACGGGGACAACGGTTTCAATCGCAATCAACTATGGTGGGCAGTTTGAAATTTTAAATGCGGTTAAAAATATAATTAACTCAGGGGTTAACCCCGACAGCCTTACCCCCGATTTGTTTGAGAGTTATTTATACACCGCGGGTTCGCCATGCGTTGACTTAATGTTAAGAACAGGCGGCGACAGTCGAATATCGAATTTTTTATTATGGCAGTCAGCTTATGCCGAACTCGATTTCACGGACGTTTTATGGCCGGACTTTGACAAAGATGATTTAATAAACGCTTTTCGTCAATACTCTGCTAAAGAAAGACGTTTTGGAGCAATTGACAATTGACAATTAAAGATAGAAATATAAAGAAAGAGAGTTTATTTAAAAAATGATAAGACGGATTGTTTCGGCGGCGATTGCGATTCCAATTGCCGTTGCTATACTTTTGTATAATAATCTCTTGCTTTATTGTGTGGCGGCGGCAATGCTTTCAGCTATGGCGGTGTATGAGCTTTTGTTTGCCGCTGAATATCTTAAAAACAAGGTGATTACTGCTATAAGCTTAATCTTTGTTCCTACGCTTCCGTTTTTATTGTGCGTTGACATATTCAGAGAGCATATGGTTATTATCTGCGGTGGATTTATATTGCTTCTCATGGGAATTTTGCTGTTCATGCACGAAAAGGTGCGCTTTGAACAAATCTCGGTGGTCGCTTTTATCTCGATTGCCATTCCGCTGTCATTTACGAGTATTCCTCTTATCGCCATGCGCTACGGAAAGCACGCGATTTTCTGTTTATTCTTCGTTTTATTGGTAACATGGATGGGTGATGCGGGCGCGTATTTCATTGGAACATTTTTCGGAAAACACAAGATGGTTCCCAAAATAAGCCCCAAAAAAAGCTGGGAAGGTTTTTTCGGCGGCATTCTTATTTCGGGATTGTCGGCATGGTTAGTGGGGAAGGCGTATGAAACATACGGCCCCCAACTTTTGGGGGTTGAGCCGTTTGAGGTTAACATTCCATATATAATTATAGTCGGGCTTATCTGCTCTGTTTTGGGCGTGCTCGGCGACTTGTGCGCCTCAATCGTAAAGCGACAATGTATGGTCAAAGATTTCGGGAACATCATGCCCGGTCACGGCGGCGTGTTAGACAGGTTTGACTCGATTTTATTGGCGGTCCCGTTCGTATATAGCATGTTTTCATATATCTCGCCCTTAGACGTTCAAATAATTCTCACGCGCTTAGAAGTCGGCATTTAGGGGGTTGAAAGAATGGTAAATGAAATTTCACTGTTAGGGGCAACAGGTTCAATCGGTCAACAGGTATTAAGTGTAGCAAAAGCGCATAACATTAGGGTAAAAGCGTTAACAGCGGCGAAAAATAAAGAGCTTCTCGCAAAAATGGCGAAGGAGTTCTTACCCTTCGTTGTGTGTATTTCTGATGAAAGTTTATATAAAGAGTTGAAGTCTGACTTATTTGGTCTGCCTGTCAAAGTGCTTTGCGGTTCTGAGGGATTGTCTGAGATTGCCGCCTTAAAAGTCGATATGACGGTTAACGCCTTAGTCGGAATGGCAGGGCTTAATCCAACCCTTGAAGCGATAAACGCGGGCAACAACATAGCCTTAGCCAACAAAGAAACGTTGGTTGCGGCAGGTGAAATTGTCATGAGAGCGGCGATGGAAAAAGACATTGCAATTCTGCCGATTGACTCTGAACACAGCGCGATTTTTCAATGCCTTTTAGGTGGGCGGTCAGCTAAGAAAATCATTCTCACTGCTTCGGGTGGGCCGTTTTTCGGTTATACTACTGATATGCTTAAATCAGTGAGCAGAGAGCAGGCTCTCAAACACCCTAACTGGGAGATGGGGCAGAAAATCACGATTGACAGTGCAACAATGATGAATAAAGGCTTAGAGTTGATTGAAGCGATGTGGCTTTTCGGAGTTGACTCATCGCAAATTGAGATTGTGATTCATCGTCAGAGCATTGTCCACTCTGCGGTTGAATATATTGACGGCGCGATTATTGCACAGTTGGGCGTTCCTGATATGAGGGTACCCATTCAGTACGCGTTGAGTTATCCCGACAGGTTTGTTTGTGAAGCTAAAGCGTTGTCGCTCACCGAAATAGGAACTCTTACCTTTGAGCCGCCCGATGAAGACACGTTTACTTGTTTAAAGTCGGCAAGAAAAGCGGCGGCGTTCGGCGGCAATGCCGGTTGCATTATCAACAGTGCGAACGAGGAAGCGGTCGCCTTATTTTTGAGTGAAAAAATTAAATTCCTTGAAATCCCCACCTTGATTGAGGGCGCGCTTGAAGACATTCCCAAAATAAAAAACCCAACCCTTGAGCAGATTTTTGAAACACAAGCCGCAACACGAGAGTATATTAAAGAAAGGACAGAACTAAAAATATGAGTATGGTTTTTACTATAGCAATTGCAATTTTAATCTTCTTTATAATTATAACCGTGCATGAGTTGGGGCATTATTTGGCGGCGCGTTATTTTAAAATGAGGGTTTATGAGTTTTCTCTCGGAATAGGCCCACGGTTTTTCAAGAAAGTCCTTAAAGACGGCACACTGTTTTCTCTTAAAGTGCTTCCCATTGGCGGCTCTGTGCAATTAGGAGAAGACTATGACGATGAGAAAGATAATCCGGCGGCATTTCGCAATAAACCGGTGTGGCAACGCATGATTGTAATTGTCGCAGGGGCGGTTTTCAATCTTGTTTTAGGGCTGATTGCCTGCATTGTGTTAGAAGCAACCAACGGCGAGGAATTAGTGTGGACTCCGAAAATTCACAGCTTTAGAGAAGATGCAGTCTCAAATCAAATGCTTAGAGAGGGCGATGAAATACTGCAAATAAACGGGGCTTCAATTCGCTCATCCTTCGATTTTTATTACAGCATTTTTATGAGCGAGCCGAATGAACCATTTACCTTTTTAGTCAAGAGAGACGGCGATAAACTGTCGCTTGAAGGCGTTGAGTTTAACACAATACAAGACAATGACGGTGAAACGCGCGTTTTACCCGACATCATCATGGTGGGTGAGCCTAAAAACGCTATGAACGTAATGACCGGGGCTTTCGGGCTGTTTTCGGAAATGTCAATAATGATTATGCGTTCGCTGTATGATATTATAACAGGCACCCACGGAATCACAGAGTTGGCGGGCCCCGTTGGGGTAGTCAACATCATCGACCAAAGTGTCTCGTCTGTGATTGAAACGAGTGAAACGGTTAGCGAGGCGTTTTCTGCCGGTTTAACTCGCGCCTTATGGTTTTTTGCATTAATCAGCATAAATGTGGGGGTGTTTAACCTGCTTCCAATTCCCGCGCTTGACGGCGCACGACTTGTTTTCTTTGTGGTTGAGCTAATCCGAAGAAAGCCGATTAGAGAAAACATTGAAGGCATGATTCACTTTTTCGGCTTCGCCGCACTTATGTTGTTGATGTTGGTGGTTACTTTTAATGATATTTGGAGAGTCGCGACGAACAATTGACAATTGACAATTGACAATTGACAGTTAGGGGGTATAAAAAATGAAAAAGCTTGTTAAAGTCGGTAACGTGAGTTTGGGGGACGGGCAGGTTTATGTTCAGTCTATGTTGAAAAAACCTGCCGATGATATAGAGGGTAATATAAATCAGGCAAAACGGCTCTTTGAATTCGGCTGTGAAATAATAAGGGTAGCTGTTCCTTCTGTTGACGATGCGCGGCTTGTTAGTGCTTTGAAAAACGCGCTGCCGACATTCCCCCTTGTTGCGGACATTCACTTTGATTATAAAATCGCCCTTGCGGCAATTAGCGCAGGAGCGGACAAAATCAGAATAAACCCGGGAAACATCGGCGGCATAGATGGCGTTAAAGCAGTAGCCCATGCATGTAAAGCAAGGGGAATTCCCATTCGCGTTGGGGTAAATAGCGGCTCGCTCGAAAAAGAGTTGCTTGTTAAATACAAGGGTGTCACGGCTGAAGGATTGGCTGAGAGCGCGAAAAAACAAATCGCACTTTTAAATCGCTTTGAATTTGACGACATCGTTTTGTCGGTAAAGGCATCTGACGTAAAGCTCAACATAGCGGCGAACCGCCTTCTTTTTAAAGAAACGCATTATCCACTTCACATAGGTGTCACCGAGTCGGGTCTTGAACGAGCGGGGCTAATCAAATCAGCCGCAGGAATCGGGGGACTCTTGTGTGACGGAATAGGCGACACGATAAGGGTGTCACTTACGGCAACGCCTGAGCTTGAAGTTCAAGCGGCATATGATATTTTAGCGGCTTTAAGAATAAAAAAGCCCAATCGTCCGCGCGTTAATCTTATTTCTTGCCCGACTTGCGGCAGAACAAAAATCGACCTGCTCAGCCTTACAGAAAAAGCCAAGGCGGCATTAGCAGGCATAAACAAAGACATAACCGTTGCAGTAATGGGCTGTGCAGTTAACGGCCCCGGCGAGGCAAAAGAAGCCGACTACGGCATTGCAGGCGGCGACGGAGAAGGCATTATTTTTATTAAAGGCGAAATCGTGAAAAAAGTTAAAGAATCGGAACTTTTGGAAAAATTATTGTACATTATCAATTGCCATCAGGAGGAAATGTAAACATGAATAAGAATAAGAATAAAAATAAGTTCAAAGAAACAATGAAAGAGTTTAGGGAAAGTAAAAGAAGCAGTGTGGTGGTTTATTTAATCCTTCGCGCTCTGATTATTTTTTGTGGTGTGTTTCAGTTGTTACGCGGTAATTTTCAGGTAACTTTTCTGTGTATTTTTGCATTGCTATTGCTGACAATGCCTATTATCTTGCAGAAAAAATTCAAAATGGTCTTGCCTAATACATTAGAAATTATAATATTTCTGTTTATATTTTCTGCTCAGATATTAGGTGAAATTTTTAATTTTTATGGCAATGTGCCGCATTGGGACACCATGCTACATACAATAAACGGATTCTTGTGCGCCGGTATAGGTTTCGCTTTGGTTGACCTGCTAAACGAAAACGCCAAAAGCATAAAACTCTCACCACTATATCTATCACTTGCCGCATTTTGTTTCAGCATGACTGTGGGGGTATGTTGGGAATTTTTTGAATACAGTCTCGACAAATTTATGCTTTACGACACACAAAAAGACACAATTGTAACCACCATATCTACCGTCTGGCTTGACCCAACGCAAAGCAATAGCACAGTCGTTATCAAAGAAATTGCCGAAACTATATTATATGATTCTAACGGCAATGTATTAACGGTAATTGAGGGCGGCTATTTAGACATAGGAATTAATGATACAATGAAAGACCTTTTCGTAAATTTAATCGGCGCGGTTGTCTTTTCAACGTTAGGTTTCTTCTATGTGAAAAATAGAGAGAAACACAAAATTTCAAAGCACTTTATCCCGGAAAAGGCACAAGACTCAAGTGAGTCGTGAAAATGGGGAATAAATGCCGCCCGGCAGTTTTTGTCGGGTGGTGTTCAATTTGCGATAGACAATGTAGGGGACGGGCTTGCCCGTCCCGCAATACCTCAATTCGGATTAGCAAACAAATTCGGGACGGGCAAGCCCGTCCCCTACAATAACTGTCAACTCTCAACTGTCAATTGTCAACTGTTCGTCAATTATCCGTCAAGAACCATAAAAATATTCAACATTATATATAATCACAAATTTTCTTTGCCGCTATTGCGCTTTTTGGAAAAATATGTTATAATGTATAGAAAATTACAGAAAAGAGGAAAATTCAAATGGTAAGAAAAATTTTAGCACTATTTCTCACAATGGCACTTTCGCTCGCATTTGTCGCTTGCGACAATAACGTGGGCGGTGGCACCGCCGGAGGTGGAAACAACACCGGAGGCGGAAATAGCAACACTCAAACCATCCCCATACCCAATTTACCCCAAATAGAAGAAAACCCTGTAAGTGATTTTGAACACAGCGCGACAAACATCGGCGATATAATAGAATTCGGCGACTATAATTGGCGTGTTCTCGACATACAAAACGGCAAAGCCTTGATTATAAGCGAGGACGTTATAGAATACCGTCCCTACCATAACGAATATATAGATGTAACATGGGAAAACAGCGATTTGCGAGCCTATCTAAACGGTGAATTTTATAACAGTTTCAGCGAGCCAGACAAGGCGCGAGTGCCTGAAACAACGGTAATAAACAATGACAATCCGGAATACGACACGCCCGGCGACAATGACACAACCGACAAAGTGTTTTTACTTGGTATAGATGAGGCTAATATATATTTTGCAAACGAATCATCAAGAATATGCTTAGACACTAACGGCGAGCCGGCTTGGTGGTGGCTTCGGTCGCCCGGCGACGGTAGCTACACTGCCGCCTATGTCCGCCACGGTGGCCTTGTCAACGATTACGGCCACATTGTCTACAGCGGCAATGGAGACGGCGGTGTCCGGCCCGCTTTGTGGCTGAATCTGTAATCTGCAATCTTTAAATCTAAAATTCGGCGTAGCCGAATTTTAATCCGCGCCGCGAAGCGGCCGACACATCCGCTTTTGTTTGCTTTAACGAAGAAGAACAGTGTCGGACATCACGCCTTTGGTTTCTAAGACAAAAACTAACCTAAAATCGTAGGGGACGGGCTTGCCCGTACCGCAAGAACGCAATTCGGATTAACTTAATAACCCCACAGGCGAACACTTTTCAAGTGTTCGCCTGTATTTTTTTAAAAAAATATTGAACTCTATCTTAAAATGTGCTATACTATAAAAGTAAACCAATAAATCATCAATCAAGGAAGTGATTAAAATAAACTAAAAAGAACTAAAAAGAAATAAAAAGAACTAAAACAAGTATTAGCTAAAAAGGAGGGAAATGTGATGACACATTCATTAGAAAGATGGAGAGATAAACAGACAAATATAGGTATTCAGATAGGTCTGGAAAGGGGCATGCAAGAAGGCATACAAAAAGGCATGGAGAAAATCATCGAAAAGCTTAAACAAGGCGGCATGTCCGACGAAGAAATCAACAAATACTTGCAGTAGAAAGGGAAAAATCATGAAAACAATGAAAAAACTATTATCAATCATCTTAAGCCTAAGCCTATGCCTTGGGCTAACCTCACCGCTGAGCATGGTGGTGAGCGTGAGAGCGAACGCCACGCACACTTGGCGCAACTCAACGCTGCCACTGTTTACTAACCTCAAAGACGGCGACACCGTTCAAATCAGTCAGAGTCCGAGCGGAACGCTCCGAGTCCCGGAAAACTGCACAATCACCATCACCGGCGGCTCTGAAAGCATGCCTGTGGGTAGTTCTAACTTAATTGGATTCAATATCCCCGAAACATCAAAGGTTGTGTGGAAAGCTTTCCTTAGGGTGGATTCAGGCACCTATGGTGTAGAGCTTATTGGCAACGGAACGTTTGAAGTTGCGGACGGCTTAATCGAACATAGGGGGGGATGTAGTGCGGTAATTCATGCTCGTATTATGCAAAATTATCCTAACTCTGCTGACATAATAATCAATGGTGGTAAGGTTCATTCTCGGAACAATCCCACCACTGCAGTAGTCTTCAACGTGACCGGTAATGTAATCGTCAACGGCGGAACGCTCAGTATTGGAGAACCCGCTTCTTCCCCGCGCACTATTTTAGCAGGTCCGGAACATATGCGGGAAGATACTGCTATATTTATAAACCGTGGTGCAATCGTTTCAGCCGGTATAAGCTCTTACGGCGATAACAGCGTGATTATACGAAGGGGTGCAGGCACTCTTACAGAATACGAAAAAGGCTCAAGCGCAGATTTGACTGTTAGTGCAGGTGATGGTTCGCCTTTGGATTCATCAATGGCAGTTTGGGACTTAATTGATGATGTTAGCGGAATTAGCTACTCGCGCAACGACAACTCAGGCTTTTTCGCTGTCCCTGATGTGCAGGTTATACCTCCTCCAAAAATCTACGTCAACGATGTCTATGTAACAGAGCCAACAGTGCTGCGCATAAAAAACGCAATTGATGAAGCACTTGCTGACGAGAATATAGACGAGGTAAAAATCACAGGCAAATTCACCAACGCGGACAGTGTGCTTGAATTTTCCATACCCGAAAACAAAAAAGTTATTTGGGATGCGGTGTATGAATTACCCGTTTCCGATAGAGGCAGAACAATCTTAGCAACCGGCTTGGGTAAAATTATTCTCACCGAAAACGCCGATATAATCACCCATGGAATGAACCAAAGTGCCTTAGCTGTTTCAGACAACGGTAGTGCGAATGCAACGAAATTTACCATGAACGGCGGCAAATTAACCGCAGGCACATCAACCCAATCAAGTGTTTGTGCACTTGAACTTTTTGACGGCGCGACAGCGGTCATAAACGCCGGCGCGTTGCAAAATAACACTGCAACGAGAGAGACAATAGACGTTTGGCGTAATGCAGTGCTTGTCGTTAATGGCGGCTCAATTAGAAACAGAGAAATCGGGGCGGTTCACCCTATGATGATTCGCTCACAGAACAACTCTGTCGTCTTTGTGACAGGCGGTGAGTTTTTTGTGGGTTCGAGTACCACCCCGATTGCAAGCGGTGGGATTAATGAATACACAAGCGCAACTAATTTTATCGGCTATTACACGGGCAACAACGGGGCGAAATTTAATTCAACCGACTTCAGCAACGACGACAACCTTTTCAAAATTGATGGCTTAGATTTTAATGGCTATACTTATGATGAGAACACGCCGCATGTGGGTGCGATTACCGTGACTTTTTCAGACAGGCTCACGTTTCAAAGCGCAACGGGAACCGACGACGCTCTGCGTGTTAAACAAGACGACAATAATTTAATTTTTAGCGGAACGTCAAACGCGCCTGACATTACCTTAGAAATAACAGGAAGCCTTGAAAACGGCAAAGTCCCCGTGGAATTCACAACCGCGCCGTTTGGGCTAAACATTGATTGGTGTGAGTTTTGCGAAAGGGCAGAAACAGAGTGTGTATGTGAGCGGTGCGAATTGTGCCGTAAAGAACCTATTTTTTGTGACTGTGTCATTATCAAAGGCGAAAAATATTTAAAAGCCGCAACCCACTTAGATTTATCAGACAAAGGGCTGACAATCGCAGATTTAACACCGCTGACCGAATTCCCAAACTTGGTATATTTAGATTTAAGCGATAACCCCATTACGCTACAGCAAATAGCCGTGCTTGAAGCGGCTTTGCCAAATTGCAACATAATCCATAACGCAACCGAAGGTTGTGCGGTGTGCGGCAGACATGAAGATTTTTGCGACTGCATTGAAATTAAAGGTGAAAAATATCTAAAAGCCGCAACCCACTTAGATTTATCAGACAAAGGGCTGACAAGCGCGGATTTAACACCGCTATCGCAATTCCCAAACTTGACAAGTTTAGATTTGAGAGATAATCCAATTACACTACAGCAAATAGCCGAACTTGAAGCGGCTTTGCCAAATTGCAACATAATCCATAACGCAACCGAAGGTTGTGCGGTGTGCGGCAGACATGAAGATTTTTGCGACTGCATTGAAATTAAAGGTGAAAAATATC
>Ga0099364_10009446_pt1 | contig 13531 bp, 5 predicted proteins | sample TergutTh196P3_FD_73070 | JGI IMG/M metagenome (GOLD analysis project Ga0099364, IMG submission 73070) | Microcerotermes parvus P3 segment gut microbial communities from Pointe-Noire, Republic of the Congo - Th196 P3 | ecosystem: Host-associated > Arthropoda: Insects > Digestive system > Gut ...
ACAACGACTTTAATCGTATCGTTGCTTGGTCCCCATTGGTTGACACGTGTCCAAGACGTGAGGACATCGGCGGTATTCGGTCGAGGTAATTCCCAAATATAATTCACAGCAAACATAACCGGTTCGATGAGTTGGGCTACAAATATCAAGGTGTCGCCCATACATGCCGTGAGAACGTCGGGAACTATTTCAATCGGGATATTCGGCGTAATACCTGCATAGATAGGATACCTTATATTAACCGGTGCAAAATTGTCACATTTTTCGTGTTCGATACCCCACAAGTTAATCTCCAAACTATCTCCGAAAAAGCTCACATACAGGGTATCCGGATAACCTCCGTTCGGATATTCCGATGTTGACAGATCAACTCCCGGAGCCGCAATGTTCGGCATCTCAAGAAGACTCTGATTCCAATCAAATGTTACATATTCATCAGACGGAATAAGCAGATAGATTACCGAGCTGTCGCGACAAGGTGCCATATCTCCGATCAAGTGCAACAGCGGACTATTCAACACAACAAATTCTCCTCTCAGGGTATCGCTAAGTCGTGGCGACGTACACGTTGAGTTGTCGATGGCAATCACTTCAAAAAAGATGCTATCGTATAATCCCTCATCGGGGGTGTAGGTATAAGTCGAGCCGGATTGAATTTCGTGAATTGTGTCAAATTCGGTCGAATATAGTTTTCGTTGATGAATAATAAATTCATAGGCATCTACTATTGATTCCGGATCCGGGAATACCGTGATTAAGCCGTCTGTTTCCGCACAAAGTTGTGCCGGAAAATCCAATAAAAAGCCATCTAAAATCGGACGTGGCGCAAGGTGGAGCGTATCGCTCAGCAAAGGTTGTCTGTTTTCGACATCGCAAGAGAATCCGGTAAAAACATTTACACTGAAAACGCCCGGATTGGTACCAACAACCACTTTGATTTGCGATTCGGTGGTATCGCCAATGATTTGCCAGGTCGAATCCAACGAAACCCAGCCATAAATCGGTTTTGCCCAATCATAAAGCGTATCCACATCGGCTACCCCTAAAATGATGGTATCTTGCGGGCAATACATTCCGTCGCTAATCGCTACAGCCGTGTCGTCGATAAAATGTTTTATCGTTCCCAACCAATCCATTGGAATGGTATCTACGAGCACCATTTCGATTTTAAGGGTGTCGCCCGGCAGGTTACAGCCGTCACGAATTGCGGTAACGCCGATGGTTGTACGCTTTCCGAGCTTGTCGGTTGTGAGGTCGGCGTTGATGGTAAATGTGGCAGATGTTCCGCTCAACGGCGAAATGCTGTCGCCGTCCATGTAGAACCATTGGAAAGTTACGTCTACCGTGTCTTCGGCAGGATTTTTCATCACTTCAAGCGTATGATCCGAACGCAAGCAAGCGGTATCTCTACCGATAGATCCGTCGAGTGTGAAATTCACCGGCAGCACCATTTTTGGACGAGCAAAAATGCCCTCTATGGTTACTGTGTCGGAACTGATAAGTCCGGGTCCGCAACCGTTTGCCGGAACGACCCAAATCTCGCCTTCTTGCGGAACAACAAAACTGTGTTCGGCACTGTTCAACGTGTCGACTTCATATTGCCAATCAAAATTCCAATAGTACATTTCTGCGTTGGAAATCGGCGTTACGGCGAAATCTATGTCCTCATCGGCACAAACCGTTGTTATTGGATCTATGAACATGGGTTGCTCCCGAATAGTATCCGATGGCAACAACGTAAATTCGTAGGTTCGTGGTCCACATTGTATATTGTTAATTGTAACGGCAATATCCAACGTGTTGTCCGGAGGTGTTAAAGCCTCAGGCACAATCAGTGCCAACGTGTCGCCGCGACGGGCTTGAGCCGTATCATAAAGACGCCAATCATTTCCGATTTCGGGCTGCAGTTCCGTGTCCGGAATATCTGTATCGCCGTTCCACGTCCAGAATATGTTGTCATAGCGTGGATTCGGACGAATAAACAGCACGATAGTATCTGTTCCGCAAGCCTTTGTGAAAAACGGCATATCATCTTTTCGAGCATCTAAAACAGGCGATGGCAACGGAATCGTATCGATAAATATCTCTTGACGATAGACCATCGTGTCGTCGTCGCACCGCGTTATTCCTCTCAATTCAAGTATTCCGAGTGTTCCGTAAGTCGCCATGTCTTGGTTGAACGTGATGTGAAGTGTATCTTTCAAATCACCGGTAATCTCAATCACCGCATCGGTTTCCCATGCCGGAGGTATGGTCCAAACAAATTCTTTCGCATTGCTATCCAAATCTCGTGCAATATAGATTTTGGTTTCACCAATGCAAACGGTGTCGGCACGTTTTGCACCTTGTCCGCGATCGTTCAAAATCAGATCCAACGGATCCAAAACAGCAACATTGATTGGTTTGGAATAATCGACTCGTTTCAAATCCGGACAACGGTCGAAACTGATATTCGAAAACGTGAAACGCACAAACGCATCGGACGTTTCGAACGTAACTTCGTAAGATTTATTCGGATCCAACGTTACAACAATCGCTCCGGGTGCATCGAAATTAACCGAAAATTCTATTCTCGGATCGTTAGGTTCCATCGTGTAAACGTATGGCACGCCCACACAAGGCAATGTATCGCCAATTATCTTGATGTCCGGCATTTTCAGCACATGGATAACCGTATCCAAAAGTTCGCCCTCGTTGATCAATTCATCATCACCACAATACTGTATGCCGGAAACTCTGATTATTCCGCCGTCACTTGGGGCTTTTATGGTTATGATATTGCTTTCCGTGACGGTGTCGGTTTTTTCACCTGCGAGCCAGCCACTTGGGAAAATCCAGCGAACGCTGTCGGGTAGTGCGGTATGACCATCATCGCGGAATGTAGCCGTAACGGTCAGTTCATCGTTTTCACAAATTGTATCGTGCGACAGTTCTAAGAACTCTATAATCGGTGCCGGATAAGGTGTGATCAGTTCTGTCCACAAGGTGTCTCTGCCTTCGTTCTCCGTACAAAGGTCTCCGGTTGTGGTGATTAGACCTATTCTCGAAGGATTTTTTCCGATGACCACTTCTACGGAAGGTCCTGTACTTGAATCCACAAATTTGTAGGTCGTATCCGGTAAGAACCAACGATAAGCGAAAGCGGAATCTCTTTGAACTTGGAAGGTGTATGTGCTACCCGGACAAGGTGTGTATCCGCTAAAACCTCCTAATGGTGCCCATGAGGGTGATGGCACAATCTGACCCAATCGCTCTGTTGGAATGGTATCCACCGAAGTCAGCAGGATTTTCAACATTTTTCCGGATACCGTACAGCCGTTTAATCTTGCAGCAACGCCGATTTGCGTACTGTATCGTCTTCCGCCCGGTGTTGTGAGTGCACGAACAAACACTTCATCTCGACCAAGTGCCGGAAAATCTAACAAGTCATCAAGGGTCGGCATGGTATCTCCACCTAATTGCGTCCATTGGAATTGATCCCAATTATTGTCAGGCTCGCCATAATCAAATATGCCGTCATCCGGATCTAAGGCAATTTCCCAAATATCGGAATTTTGACGCATACAAATCGTATCCAAAAGCCAGCCGTCCCATTCTCCGGTGCCCCAAACTCCGAAACTCGGTACAGGTGCTTCAGGAGCCGGACGAATCGTTAGAATAATGGAATCAAGTGCTGTTGTATCGGATTGGCTACAGTTATTTATAGCATAAATATAGATAGTCTCACCTTCAGCCTCTCGCGGAGGGGCTACCCATCGCGAACTTTCTCGCACGGTGTCAAAAGTCTTGTCCGGAGCAATCTCCCAAGGAAAATGCCAAACATACTGATCGGCATCATCAAGAGGTACTACACCATACGGCACGGTATCTCCTTCGCAAAGCTCCGATGTAAATCCGTACGGATGATCCAAGAACAGCAACGGCTTTCCGCTTATGTCCTCTGCAACTCTCATTTGAATTACCGGTGAATGGCTCGGACCACATTGGTTGAACATCGTAACTTGAATATAAAATGTATCCGGATAGTCGGTTGGCGTAAAAGCAAAGGTATCGGGGAACAAGTCCGGTTGAGTAAACTCCCAACCTCCAAAAATCACGTCATCTGCCATTGGCGGAAAGTCAGCATCATATCCCTCGAAAACTCCAATCGAATCATCAGACCAGGTCCAACGTATCGAATCCACCGAATACGGTTTGGGGATAAACAATAGAAGTTCACTATCCTTACAAGGTTTATTTCCGAATGCGGCATCCTCTCGGGCGGCATCCAAAATCAGATCCATATCAAATACAACGGTATCCCATACCACGAGTGGAATCTTAAACAAAGATGCCCCTTCTGTCAGGGTTTCCAGATCTCGGTCTTCGTCCGGACATTCGCCGCTCATGGCTTTAACGTAAACGGTGTCGACATCCAAAACTTGGTGTCCGACCTGAACAAACACCGAATCCACTCTGGTTTTGTTCGAGCCCGTATCTAAAACGATCCAATCCTCGCTTGGGAATGTCCAAACATAGTAGTTGTTCTGTGCCGTATCTTTGGGTGCCGGTTGAACGCTGAGCCAAATTTCAGTTCTTGCACAAACCGTGTCGTTTAATTGTTCCAAATCCAACGATGGTAAAAATTGCGGTGCCAAAGGTTGTGTGCTGGTAAAAATTCGGGTTGTATCCCAATGTGCGGGACGCCTTCCAAGACAGGTAACCGCCTCCCATTGGATCAATATGTCTTGAGGTCCGCCGATGGAATCCCCTACCCTAACAACAAATTCCAGCTCACCACTCGTTCTGGGAGGTAGAGGGGCAACAGGCACAAAAGGTTGCAAAACCGGAGGAGTGCCCTGATTATGAAATGCGACAACAATATGAATTGGTCCTGAAACATTTATAAAATTGTATCCTTCCGACAAATCCGTCACTGTCTCTCCATTTATCGTAACACTAAGTACGTAATAACCCGGATCCGGTTCAAAATAGAATGCGATATTGTCGCCCTCTTTCACCACAGTATCGCCGGACGGACTGATGGTTCCGTTACCGACAGCCTCTGCATTGATAGTGTGTTCAATCAACGGTGGAAACAGTTGACTCATTAATATCGTATCTTGGTTTCCTTTTCCGGAAGGTCTCCATCTGTTGTATCCTGAAACCGTATTGCCTAAAACCGTCCAGTGGGCGGTGTTTGAGGTATACGGGAATAGAACAAACAATGAATCTCTGGTACTTTCTTGGATGGAATCCAACTTAAAAACATACTCTTCACCTTGACAAATGGTATCCGGAAACGGTTCAACCCATTGGGCTTTGTAATACGGAATCGGCACCAAATACGGCGATGCAACCCGTGTACTTCCGCCACATCGGTTGAATCTGTTGACCATCAAATGTCCCGGAGTTACCGGGAATGTGTATACCAATCTTGAATGCTCTTGCCCCGGAATAACAATAGTACTTGATATTCCCGAAGTTATCGCATCATCATTATACCACCAACAAGTATTGCTCCTTTCGGTGGTCTCCGTATTGAAATAGTTTTGCACCCAAAAACGCATAGACGTATATGCACAAGGTATAGTATCCATATCCTCCCAAGGTTCTGCTTGTTCAAACGCACCATCCACATGGTACATTACATTCGGATCTGCCGAAACAGTATCCATAATATAATAGGCTATGACAACCGAATCGCCTCGTCCGCACGCATCTTGTGCCGCAAATGCCAAAAGTCCGGGACCCTCAGGGGCATTCGGGTTATGAACACGAATAGTAACCTTTGTTTGTTGCTCGAAACCCTCAGTATTGCCTACATCATCAAAACTTTCAAAATCCAAGTGAATGTTACCGCTATATTCTCCGGAAGCCGTACCATGATACTGATCACTCGGAACAGTCAATGTTAGGTCTACACCTGTCGGATTTTTTTCCAACGGATAAAAAACATTGGGATATCGCAAGATAAAATCTTGTGCATTCGAGATTGCAGATCCAAAGAATCCGGATCCAAGCGAATCGATAAGTCGATTTCGACAAAGGAAAATAGTATCTGGATTCGCCCCTTCGTGTCGCAGAACTCGTCCTAATATCGAATCAAAAATTTCCGGTGCTCGTGCCGGACGTCTGACCGTAAACGAAATAATATGATGCCATACCGAATCGGCAGGACTCATAATGAAATTATTGTTTTCATCTACTCCGGAAAGAGTTATGCTGGTAGGACGCTGTCTGCGAAAACAATGGTTTGCCGTTGTAAAACTTCGCCAAACGCGTGCACTGTCATCATTTCTGAAATCCGGACCACTTTGAAGTGTGTAATCCAAATAATTCACATTACCAACAGCTGTTCCCACCACCGCAAATGGTGCTACTCCCGGTATCGGACCGGCATGTGTAATGCCCGTCTCCCCTAATCTGGGTGATGGATATATATAGGACAAAGTGGAGACATTATACATACTGTCCAAAGCACCGAGTCTCCACCAATTATTGTCAATTATAGGACCGGACTTGGGTTCAAAACTCAACCCAAGTACAGCATCAGGACAAATCCAATCGGGTACCGACTCAGCGTCAGGACGTGGCAAACTACCAAACCCGCCATTTTCTACCGTACGAATTTCAAATTCAGTACCGTAAAACGGTTTGGTGGTATCCCAAGCTCGCCCTACGTTGCCGGTAAGGACATTGTTTTGAAACGGAACAAGTGCCGGTGGTGGCGTTTTGCAGTATTTACAAACCGGAGTTACCGAAACTCGAATGCTGTCTCTTTTTATAGGATTAGGTACAAGAATACCTAAATCATTTTCTATAGAGTCGGGCTGGGCTCTAATTCTGAACGCTGCACGATAGGTATGAATGGCGGCTGTATCAAAAAGTAGATTGTCGGCAGGATATCCGGGGGTTCCGAACCAGCCTCTGTTGGCTGTGGTCGCCGGATCAACTAATCCGTTAAATCCGGGCTCCTGTTCCATACCCGAATAGTAGGTTCGGGTCGTCCATCTTTCGTCGGTTAAATCCAAAAACCAGTTGATGTTGTAAGCACCCGTTCTGTCGTTTCGTGCATTGATCCCCACATAGACTCGTTCGAGCACAGCCGTATCGTAGTTCCAAAAATAATTAACTAAGGTATCTGCATCGCTACCGACCTGAAAAAACAAGTAACCGGTTGCGTAATTCGGATTCCCTGAAGCATCAAATCCGGATGGGAGGCGTGGAGTGACATTACCACTCGCCATGCCGATATACGGCAAATCATAATTGAAACATGCCGGAACATTATCTCCACGCATCGGTATAGGTACCCAAGTATTAACGTGTCGGGTAACCAAATCGCCGGGTGGAGCGTCCGGATCCTCATTAGGTACTTGATAGTCTGCCATTCCCCAAACCAATCGATACAGGGTATCTTGTCGAACGCCCCATTTGTTGGGATCTCCCGATTTATTGTCTAAATTAGACGTATCCAACGGCGGATCGGAAACCACGATGAGTCCCTCTTCTTCCACAAAAGGGCGAGGAAATTCTATAACATCGGGAAGTACAGATTGGTTTGCATTACAAAAAGCCCGCTGTACGGTAATTTTCACATGGTTACTTGCACTGAATGGCAAAAACTCGAATTCCCGCCCTGCGGCTCCTATTCCTATTTTTTCTCCGACACGAACATTTTCCTTATCGTAAAGACTCCAACGATAAAGCATCTCGTCAAAAAACGGTTCCAACTGCGGGGAAGTACCACTGTCAACCGCATCGAGAGTACGTTTGCGACTAATCCATGCCTTTAGCTGTGCACCCTCACAAAGGACAGTATCCATGAAAATAGTATCCATTGTAAAGGTTGGTGGTCTGAATTCAAATGTATTTTCTTCCGTAATACCACTCCATGTTGCTGCAAAACGTCCGCCAAGCCTTACGTTGTTGTTGGCAGGGTCATTAGGAGTACCATTGAACTTAAACGTAACAACATCATACCATGTCGTATACTCTCCCTCATCCGGATCCCATGCAGTTATAGACTTGGCTGCAGGAATTCCGCCCGAAAAAATCCATCGGACTGATCCACTACCGGGTAAGCCACCGGGAACAGCAGTCCACAAAGACTCAGTTACCCAGCTGACATTGGAAGGCATACCGGAAGGACGTGGAACAGCCAAATTGAGTGTAAATTCATACGGTGTGTTCAAACAAAAAAAGTTGTTTCGCAAATCGTTCAAACCGTACAGAGTGCCAAAATTGCCGATTGTATCAGATAACACAATCCCTCGCAAGTACAGTCCCTGTGCTTTCACCGTAGAAAAACTGCCCATAACGAACGCCGACATTAGAACAAAAACAGCAGTCCGCAGTATCCTTCGACTAAACAAGGACGTGAAAAAACGATGTGGTATAGATAATAATTTCATAGGTGTTCACTAAGGGCAAGTATATCAACCTGCAAAGATACGATTATTTTAGCAATAAAACAAGAATTTTGACATTTTTTTACATTAATTATGCAATTTTACGATTTCTCACCAAAAAAGTTACATTTTTTCAAAAAAAAATATATTTCGAAAAATCCGATAAATTTCTCGTAATTTGGAAAATCCAATAATTTTTCGTATCTTTGCAAAAAAATTATGCCTCAAAAAATGGACAAGCCAAAAATCTTATACGTCAGTCAGGAAATGGTTCCTTACACGAAGGAATCTCCAATGGCTCATTCAGCCCGACATCTACCTCAATTTCTACAAGAACAACAAAGTGATATTCGGGTGTTTATGCCGAAATACGGCATCATCAACGAACGGCGAAATCAACTGCATGAAGTCATCCGACTTTCCGGAATGAACATTGTCATCAACGATGTAGACCATCCGTTGATTATGAAAGTGGCATCTATTCCGGCTGCAAAAATGCAAATCTATTTCGTGGATAACGAGGATTTTTTCAGTAAAAAAGGACATTTGGATAAAACCGGAAAACCCTACGAGGACACGGATACCAAATTGATTTTTTTTGCAAGAGGTGTGGTCGAAACAACCATCAAATTGAATTGGACTCCCGATGTGATTCATCTCAAAGGGTGGTTTGCAAGCCTACTGCCACTTTACATTCGGAGGTTTTACAAAAACAATCCGATGTATAAAGATGTAAAAATTATACTTTCTCTTTACAAGGAAACGTTTAGAGGAAAAATCAATAAAAGGCTTATCAACAAACTTAAATTCGATAAAATTCCGGTCAAAGATTTGAATCGTTACAGTGAAACCACTTTTATGGATTTGATGAAAGCCGCTATTGATTTGGCAGACGGCGTTATCATTGCCGAAGAGGGCGTTGATGCCGAACTCATCGCTCACGCCAAAAAAACCCGTACGCCTGTGATGCCGTACAAAGGCGAAGAAACTTTTTTCGCCGACAGTAAAAACTTTTATACTAAAATCCTTTCAAGATAATGCGATATTTTGTTTTAGCGTTGGCGTTGGCTTTAACGCTATCCTCTTGTAAAAAAGATTTAACTTCCGAAATTGGCGGCGACCTTCAGCCGAGCAATGAATATATTTTAGCAGCATTCAACGGTACACATGACTCTCTGAATTTGATTGCTTACACCATCGAAGATGTGCCTTCTGTTACAAGTCATCAGTCAACTTACGCTCTGGGAAGCTACAGAGACGCCACATTCGGAACCATAACCACCAATATCATTTCACAAATTTTTCCGCTGAGCACCTACGATTCCATCGGAACTATTCTTGAGGTGGATTCGGTCGTTTTAATGTTGATTTACAGCAATGCACACCCGTTCAAAGATGGGCAACCCATGGATCCGTTTGTTATTAATATCGGCGAATTGGAAGAGGTTGTTGAAGTTACCGATACATCGCATCTTATACCATATTACAGCAATGATAATCGTATCGGAAATGGTGCTGTGATTTTGGCAAATCATAGAATTGAACCGGATATCCGCGATTCTATTTTGAATCCGAACGATGTTACCGGTGAAACTAAAATACATGTTCCGCTTTTGCGAATTCCGATTTATGCCGACGATAAAAAAAATAATGATGGAAAAACATTCGGGCATTCTCTTTTAGATGCCTATAAAACAACGTTTGGAGATGCGTCAATGACGAACAAATTTTTGGAAAAAATTAAAGGGTTGTATATCGAAACCTTACCGGAAGAAACTCCGGGCAGCGGCAATATCATCAACTTTGATTTTAGCGGAAGTGTTTATTCTCCGGGGATTATCGTGTATTACCAAACCACCGGAAAAACAGCCGACGGCGAGGCAGATTCCATCGTGTCGCGTACTAAAGAATTCGGATTTGGCGAAACCGATGCTCGATTTCCTTTGATGATTTACAACTATATCAACATCGACCGTTCGTCGCAAGCACCTGAATTAACCAATCAACTCAACAAATCGGATACGACTTTGGGTCAAAATATGGTTTATCTCCAATCGTTTTTCGGTTCGCTTGTTCGTGTGGAAATGCCCAATATTCGCGGGTTTGCCAATGATACAAACATTGTAAAAAGTGATCAAACATTAGTCATCAATCAAGCGACTTTAATTTTGAATACTGCACCAAACGGGGCAAACGAGCGTTTTACACCAACGCCATCGTTAGGGATTACTTACCAAAAAACAACCGACAGTATGTTCAATTTGCGTGATCATTCCGTTGCTATTGGTGGAGGTTACAATTCAGACAAAGGCGAGTATCGCATTATTCTCACGCGACACATTCAAAATATCTTGGCAAATTCAGATGAGGAATTGCTGAAAAATAAACAAATTCCCAACATTCCGTTGACGATATTTCCCAACTCTCGAGCTTCGATTCCGGATATCACATCAATTATCGGACCGTCTGAAATCAACGGCGATAAACGAATGCGTTTGGAAATTATTTATTCGATTGTGCCGAAATAATTAGTTGTAAATTTTTGCCGTCACTTCTCCCGTTGCCACCAGCAAACCATTCATGGCAAGGGCTTCCATTTCGCCTTCGCCCGGGTGAATATAAACGTTTCCGAGATGTTTGATTCGTTCAGAAACCGCTTCAACAAACGGTTTTCCGTAAGCAATGCCACCGGTCAAAATGATCGCATCGACTTCGCCTTTCAAAACGGTTGACATCGCACCTATTTCTTTGGCGACTTGATACGCCATGGCATCTTGAATCAGTTCGGCTTTTTTATCGCCACCGGCGGCAATTTTTTCAACTTCGTAAGCATCGTTAGTTTCCAAATAGGCAACATATCCGCCTTTTCCACAAATCATTTTTTGGATTTCGTCATGCGTATACGTTTCGCTGAAACACGCTCTTGCCAATGCTCCCACCGGCAGGCCGCCCGTGCGTTCCGGAGAAAACGGACCATCGCCGTCGAGGGCATTGTTCACATCAATCACCCGACCTTTTTGATGAGCACCCACACTGATTCCGCCACCCAAATGTGCGACAATTAAATTCAATTCCTCGTAGTTTTTTCCGATGCTGTTGGCATACTTTCTCGACACGGCTTTTTGATTCAACGCATGAAAAATCGATACCCGTTCAAACGCCGGATGTCCCGAAAAACGGGCGATTGGCTCCAATTCATCTACCACCACCGGATCTGCAATATAGGCTTTTCCGCCATCGATAGTCTTGGCAATATCGTCGGCAATCAAACCACCCAAATTACTCGCATGCAAACCCAAAACACCCACACGTAAATCGGCTTTCATAGTTTCATTAACCTCGTAAACACCCGATGAAATCGGCTTTACAAGACCTCCACGTCCGACAATAATTTTAATCGTGTTGATGTCGATTTCGGCATTCTCGAGTTCTTTCAAAATAATGTTTTTACGAAATTCATACTGGTCTGTAATGCTCGCAAACGGAGCCAATTCCTCAGCAGAATGTTTGATATTTTTCAGAAATATCTGTTTGGAATCCTCGAATACCGCTATTTTCGTCGACGTTGATCCGGGATTAATCGCTAAAATATGAATATGATTCATGATGTTTTTTATTGCAAAGATAATAAAAAAAAATGAAATGCGGAGCATTTCGTTTTTTTTTTATTTACAATTTACGGATTTTTCTCGCCGTCATGTCGAGCGGAGCCACGCCGTGGCGAAGTCGAGACATCTCCCTGTTCGGCGGCGATTCATAGACTTAAGCAAACTCATATTCAACCTTTGCGGGATTAGTGGCTTGTTGCGATGCATTTAGAACTTCGACACCTACAATTTTTCCGTTTTCAGCATAATCAAGAATGATGCCTTTTTTTTCCTCATCGCTTTCAAATATCTTTTCATCGTTAAACGAGAGATAAAGAATGTCAACATTTTTGTCGTATTTAACTTTCATAATATTTTTTTATTTTAGTTGTTCTATATAGAGTTACAATCACATTCGGCAACGATTTTGTGTTTACAAACACACGATACAGAAACACGCAGTTGTTTTCTCTAATCATGGATTGGTAGATTTTTATGTCTTCATCGTTTTCGTCATCACACACTTGTTCAGGGTTCAAAACCACTGTTTCGACAATGTTTTTGTCTAACGAGCGTCTGACAAGTTGCTCCTGTGCATGATTTGAGAAAATGAAATTCATTACATATAATAATTTGCAAAGATACAATTTTTTTTTGGATATGACCAAATTTTTTGATTTTTTTATGTAAACAACACTATTTATATCTATAAACTAACGGACTCCTTTACCAGGATGGGCGTTTATGCCATAAGCTATGCCGGTTCCCCGCAATCCTAAACTCAATCTATTAAAGAACCAGTTTACCAGCATATTATCGCTATCAACTGCTGGACTATTAAGATTGGCATTTTCCTGTGCGGTCACAAGTGCACGAACATCATCACTATTAACAGTTATGGTAATATTATTTTGTATTGCAAATAAATCACTTGCAACTTGACCGTATGTTCCCGCTGTTGTTAATCTGAAATATGTTCCACGTGGGACACCGGCCTGTGCTTCGTGCATAAATTGTGGATCTTGTATCGGTATCAATCTGACTTCGTCGCTTGCATCGCCGGTGATTTGTGGCACAAAACTTGGATTTGACGCACGTGCCGTTGCATTCGACGCGCGAATAATTTGCCAGGATTGATCCGTTCCGGTGGAATCACCAACTGTTGTCAATTGTGCATTATGTATAATTGGATTTGTTGTAAATCGCAAAACATATTCGCCCGCGACTTTGTTTGTCGCAGGTGTTTGCATCATCGCCATGTGTTCGTTTGTTACATTGCCTAATGTTGAACCCGCTTCCATAACAACCACCACGGTATGACCCCAATTTTTTGTATTCAATAATGCCGTTGAATTTGTCGGGCCGCTGGTATAATTCATACGGATTGTATCTGCGGATTCAATACCATTCAACGCGGCACCATCCACGCCAAAATTAATACTGCCCACATGACCCTGTTGCGGCTCATCGCCTTTCACGGTATCAACCGCATGACCCATGCCGTCGGCAACAAACAAAGGATAATCCGCCGGCGTAACCTGAAATGTGGTC
>Ga0099364_10009447_pt1 | contig 13530 bp, 16 predicted proteins | sample TergutTh196P3_FD_73070 | JGI IMG/M metagenome (GOLD analysis project Ga0099364, IMG submission 73070) | Microcerotermes parvus P3 segment gut microbial communities from Pointe-Noire, Republic of the Congo - Th196 P3 | ecosystem: Host-associated > Arthropoda: Insects > Digestive system > Gut ...
AGCCGTTTGGAATATTCCGTCAACGAAGTATCCGTAGAATTCGGGATATGCTGTTCCTGCAGAAGCACGTGTATACATTTGTTCGCGGTAATTACTGCCATTAAGAAATTCTTCGCCGAGAACTACGATTTCGTTTTTGTAGCGAGAGACGTTCAAGTTCAGACGATAGCTCAACTCGTTGTTAAACGCTCTGTTTCTGTAGCCCAAATCGATGTCGAAACCTGTATTTTTCATCTCGCCGATGTTCACGTTGGGAAGGTTGGGGAACCAGCCTACAGCCCATGGATAAGCTAACTGATAGAGCATGTCTGTAGTGCGTCTTTGCCACACATCAAAAGTGACGGAGAACGAGCGAAGGAACGAAGCGTCAATACCAACGTTGAGAGTTCCTGTTCTTTCCCAGCGAGCATTATCGTATCCAGCCTGATTTGGTCTGTATCCGATAGCCTGAGCTGTGTTGGAGCCGTTTAATGAGTATGTTGCGCCGTTATCAGTACCCTGGTTTGAATCAAAGGTGGTAAAACTGTTGTAGTTACCAATTCTGTCATTACCTGTAATACCATATCCACCGCGTACTTTAAGGTTGTCTAACCAGCTGCGATACTGCAGCATGAAGCTTTCTCTTGAAATTACCCATCCTGCTGAGAACGCCGGGAAAACTCCGTATCTGTCATCAACGCCGAAGCGTGAGGAACCGTCGCGTCTGATAACAAGTTCGAGCAGATATTTCTGGTCGTATTGGTAGTTAACGCGTCCGAACTGCGAAAACAAAGCCCACTGGTTAACGCTGCTTTCGTTGTTGATAGCCTGAACGCCCGTGTTGAGTTCGATGTAATCGTATTCAAGCGAGAAGAATTCGTTACGGCTGGCGCCAGTTGAGCGATAAGTACTGCTGATAGCTTCCAAGCCCCCCATAATTGTAAATGAGTGTCTGTCGAAGCTGAAATTATATTCGGCTGTATTTGTCCAGTTCCACTGCATTGTTCTTTGATGGGTCAAGCTCAGAGATGCGTGAGTTCCCCTTTCTGCGTGAGGCACGTTTACAAGACCTACGTTTTTGTACTGATACCAGTTTTGGTCGACGCCGATGAGTGTTCTGAATTCAAATCCGTCGAAAGGTCTGATATTCAAGAAAGCGTTACCGCCTGCGCGAGTTCTTTCTCTAACGTTGTCCTTGTTGTTGTAGAGCAACATCACAGGGTTCAATGCGTTACCGATACCTGCCGCAGCTCTTGTACCTGCGAAGTTGCCTGCCCAGTCGTACACAGGAATAATTGGCTGGTTACGATAAGCCCATCCAACAGCTGAACTTTCAGAGTTGTTATCGGCATGTCCCCACTGATTGGAGAACGTACCGTTAACTGACTGACCTATTGTAATCCATTGATTAACATCAGTTCTGATATTCATTCTGAAGTTTATACGGTCAAAACCTGTGTGGAGCATTTGTCCCTCCTGATTCAGATAACCGAGGTTGAACGAGTATACTGTATTATCTCCGCCGCCGCTTACGTTAACAGAGTAATCCTGGAAAAAGGCAGTGCGGTTAACTTCTCTAACCCAGTCAGTTCCGGGCACGCTTGCCGGTGTAATAAGATACGTATCTACGGGGCTACCCTGCGAAGTCATTGTGTAATTGTACTGATCAAACGGAATAGGGTCTTCGCCCGGGTCTCCGTATCTGAGCGGGTTGATGTAGGTAGGTATTCTCGGGCGGACTCCGTTTCCATAAAGGTTATGGGTGAAATATTGTCTATGCTCAGGGTCGCTGTGCACTCCCGGGTGCAAACCGTCGTTCCAAGCCTGCAGCCAGAGCATGTTGGCATACTCCTGAGTATCGAGCAGGTCATAGTATTTTACTGCTTTTGTTGTACCAACTCTTGCGTTGACAGTCACTACAGCTCTCTGGTTTCTTCTACCCTGTTTGGTTGTAACAAGAATAACCCCGTTAGCCGCTCTTGTTCCATAGATTGCTTGAGCAGCAGCATCCTTCAAAACGGTAATTGTTTCGATGTCGTTGGGGTTCACTGAACCTCCGGGAACGCCGTCAACTACCCACAAAGGCTGGCTGTTGTTGATAGTACCCATACCGCGAACGCGAACAGTCGCGTCAGCTCCCGGAGTGTTACTTTGCAATACGGTAACACCGGGAGTATTTCTCAGTATTTCGCCTTCCTGAACAACTGCAACTCTTTGAATGTCTTCGGCTCTGATTGTTGAAACAGCGCCGGTTAACTCGCCTGCTCTACGCGCACCGTAACCGATAACGATAACCTCGTCGATAGCCTGCAAGTCTTCAAGCAACACCACGTTAATAGTGTTGTTGGTTCCAATGGCAACTTCTTCGGTAGCATAACCTACCATTGAAAATACAAGCACAGCTTCCCTATTGGGGGCGTTTATTGAAAATTGGCCATCGATATTGGTAACAGTACCAACCGAAGTGCCTCTAATCATTACGTTTGCGCCCGGGAGAGTTTCTCCGCTTGCCTCGGTTACTGTTCCCGTTATCGTCACCTGTCCGTAGGCGGCGCTAATTGACAACAAACCGATTAACATTGTCACAAAAATAAGTTTTGTCTTTAATACTTTAATAAATTTATTCATTTGTTATTTGATTTTAATAATTTATAATTTTAAATTTTAAATTCTGAACGTTTTTTCCCCTCTATTTCATTATTTTACGCTGAGAAAAGCAGTTCATTGTTTGATTCTCATATTGCAATCACGCAGACAGCATGAATGCGTCTTTTTTTTTAAACTTCTATTTTTTTACCATAGGCACTACTAATTTAGATTCAAATTAAAAATATCGGAGGCAAAAATACAATCAAAAAATTAAAAAACAAAAAAAAAGTGAAAAAAATTAAAAAAAAGTTAATATTTTTTTTGTCAAAAATTGTAAGTAGCATATAATCAGCTGAATATGGTTGAAAAAAAGTTTTATGCATGATATTCAGATGATTAAATAGGGGCGATAGTGTTCAAATATCAGAAAAACAGATATTTAAGTAATTTGACGTGAATGGAAAAAAAAAATAACAAAGGGGATATACCTCACCCCCGACGCCTCTCCAAAAGGAGAGGGGAGAATTACAGATAAACCATCAGCAATTTCGAGCGCTAATGAAGCTGTGTCAAAAGCCTCAAAAAAGGTAGCGGTCATAGCGGGCTTGACCTCGCAATCCCCTAATAATAAATATTATTTGCAAAGGAGATTCCGCGTCAAGCGCGGAATGACGAGCTTTTGAGACAGCCTCAGGGTGGGGTGTAAAAAATATGACGTTTTACTTTTCAAAAATGCGTTCAAAAAATAATATTGGTGAGGTAAAAAAAAAATTTGCACATTATAATAATAATGATTATTTTTGCAGTCTGATTTTTTAAAAATAATTTCAAAATGATAATATTATGCATAGTAATAGCAATTTAACGCCTGAAGAGGTATTAGCAACATTTGATGCGGCATTAAAGAAAATAGCCGACGATTTAGCGATATCCAGAGCCGCCAATGAAGCTGAAATAAAAGCCCAGAGAGCTGCCAATGAAGCCATAGCTGCCGCCAATGAAGCCGAATTAAAAGCCCTCAGAGCCGCCAATGAAGTCATAGCCGCTGAAAGCGCCGCAGCCGCAAAAAAATCTAAAGAAGAGTGGGATATCAAAATGAACGAATTGCGCGAAACATTAACTGAAACCTCAAAACAAATCAAGCAGCTCGAAAAACAGGTAGGCGGGACGTCCAACAGTTGCGGCGACATGGCTGAAGATTTTTTCTACAACACTATCTACAACGGCAGCAGAAATATGTTCGGAGAAGAATTTGACGATGTTGTTAGAAAAAATATAGTCACAGCAACAAGGGGCTATGAGGACGAGTACGACATATTGATGATTAACGGAAAATCCGTATGCGTTGTAGAAGTGAAATTCAAAGCCAATGACAGCGAATTGCCACGAAAAGTTTTGAGAAAGGCGCAAACTTTCAGAGTGAACTTTCCTGTTCACAGCGACAAGAAAGTCTATCTTGCGCTTGCTGTGATGTCAATCAGCAAAAAAACAGAAAAAGCGTGTAAAGACAGCGGTATAGCTATAATCAAGCAGACTGGCGATACCGTGACGGTCTACGACAAGAAAATAAAAGCTTTCTGAAATTTCTAAAGTGACGTTATTGCGTTACCAATTAGATACACAGATAGCGCCATCAACCAGGCAAAAGCCGTTTGATACATTATAATATATACTGTTCCCATAAGGCTGCCCAGTTCGCGTCTTACGGTTGCAACAGCCGCTACACATGGAGTGTACAAGAGTGTAAAGATTAAAAAACTAAGAGCTGAAAGCGGCGTGAACAGTGTTTGCAGAGCTACTCCGAGTTCTGCTCCGGTTGTTCCCGTAAGAACGGCTAATGTGCTAATAACAGCTTCTTTTGCCAGAAAACCTGTAATAAGCCCTGTAGAGATACGCCAGTCATCAAAACCCATTGGAGCAAAAATAACGCTGACAGACTGTCCGATAGCAGCTAACATGCTATCGGCGCTGTCGGCAACGTAATTGAAGCGTATATCGAACGACTGTAAAAACCAGATTGCTACAGTTGCCACAAAAATTACTGTAAATGCCATCTGTATAAAATTTTTGGCTTTACCCCACAGCAGCATAACAACAGCTTTCATTGATGGCAATCTATAGTTTGGCAATTCCATAACAAAAGGTACGGGCGCCCCCTTGTATATCATTTTATTAAGCACGAAGCCCGAAAATATTCCGAGAATAATCCCCATCAGATAAATTCCTATCATCACAATAGTTCGATTTTGCGGAAAAAATGCTGCTGTAAACAATGCGTAAATAGGCAGTTTTGCGCTGCAACTCATGAAAGGCGTCAGAAAAATCGTCATTTTTTTGTCGCGCTCGCTTGCTAAAGTTCTTGTAGCCATCACAGCGGGCACTGTACATCCAAAACCTATAATCATGGGTACGAAACTTCTTCCTGAGAGCCCTATTTTTCTCAATGGCTTGTCCATAACAAATGCCGTTCGCGCCATGTATCCGCTGTCTTCAAGCATTGACAGGAAAAAGAAGAGGGTGACAATAATAGGAACAAAACTCAGAACTGCTCCAACTCCCGCAATAATACCGTCGATAATAAGAGAAAGAATAACAGGATTGAGCCCGAAGTTCTCCAGCACAACTTCAATTGCATTGCCAAATTTGTCAATTATGCCAACTAACATTTCGCTCAGTGGTATTCCAATAATTCCGAAAGTTAGCCAAAATACTGCGAACATTATAGCAAAAAAAGCTGGGAATGCCCATATTTTGTGAGTTAGCACAAAATCGAGCCTGACGCTTCTACGAAATTCGCGACTTTCTTCAGCTTTTACGACACACTTTCGGCAAAGTTCTTCAATGAACTGGTATCTCATATCAGCTATAGCAGCTTCTCTGTCTGTCTGTAGTTCTATTTCCATTTCCTTGACTGCATGTTCAATTGTATGTGCTTCATTTTCTGAAAGATGCAAGTTGTCGAGTATTGGGTCGTCGCCTTCCACCAATTTTGATGCAGCAAATCGTGCGGGGATATCGTGTTTTACAGCGTGATGTTCAATCAGATGTGCTATAGCGTGTATGGCTCGGTGTATAGCTCCTGCCGGCTCGGCAGTTCCGGGACAGAAATCATATCTGCGGGGCTTTATTTTGTTGCGCGCCGTATTTATAGCTTGCTCCACAAGATCTTCCAAGCCCTGGTTTTTTTTTGCCGAAATAGGCGCTACAGGAACTCCGAGCGTTTGACTAAGTTGTAGCAGGTCTATGCTACCGCAGTTTGCTAAAACTTCGTCCATCATATTTAGCGCCAAAACAATAGGAATCTGAAGTTCAATCAATTGCATCGTCAAGTACAGATTGCGTTCAATATTTGCAGCGTCGATAATGTTGATAATCACATCCGGTTTTTGCTTCAACAGAAAATCGCGGGTAATTATTTCTTCGCTTGAATATGGCGACAAAGAGTAAATTCCGGGCAGGTCGACAAGAGTAATATCATTATGCCCTGTTATTACGCCTGTTTTCTGCTCTACGGTCACGCCCGGAAAATTTCCAACACGCTGGTTTGAGCCTGTCAGCTTATTGAACAGAGTTGTTTTTCCGCTGTTTTGGTTTCCTGCCAGTGCAAATATCATTCCTTAATTTCTTCTATAGCTATTTTTTCTGCGTCTTCTAATCGCAACGTCAATATGTATCCTCTCAGGAGCAATTCAACCGGATCGCCCATTGGCGCCGCTTTTTTTACTGTTATCACCGTTCTGGGGGTGATACCCATATCAAACAGTCGTCGACGAAGCGACTTTTCGCCTCCAACAGTCAACACGCGTCCGCTTTTGCCTATACCTAAATCTCTCAGAGTAATCATCGCGCAAAGATACTACATGTTATTGAAATAAACGGCATAAATTTATCGAAAAAAAAAAAAATATTAATAATTATTCATAAAAACTTTGTACTTTTGCGGAAAGTTTTTTTTAATCAAACTCGAATTATGGATTCAGATAAAGAATTTATGAGTTATAACAGCCTGTTGCGGCGAATTTCCCTGCAATTTATTTCGCCCGATGAGTTTAAAAAAATAGAAAAGGCATCTGTTTTGTTGCGTTTCAAGAAGGGAGAAACTATATTAAAACAGGGACATCCACCTACTCATATCGCCTATCTTCAAAAAGGCATAGTGAAGTTTAATTTTTTTTCGTCAGACAACGGAAAAAATACAATTTTGACCCTTGTGGCTGCACCAAAAATTCTTGGAGGCGCTAACTTGTTTTATAAGGACAATAACTTGTTTTCGATTGTTGCAGTTGAAGACTGTGAGATTTTTCTTATAGAGGCAAACGTTTTTTATCAACTGCTGAAAGATAATGGAAATTTTGCCGTAGCGTTGTTTCAATTGGCTTCCGACATGTTCAAGAGAGCTATATTGAACTTCATCAGCGTTGCTAACAAGCAGAAAGAAGCACGAATAGCAGATGTTTTCATATATTTGTCGGAAGAAATATACTTCGGTTCCGCTTTCAAATTGTCGCTTACAAGGAAGGAAATTGCCGAGTTTGCATGTTGCTCGGTAGAAAATATCATTATGACGCTTTCAAAATGGCAACAGGAAGGCATAGTTTCGTTTACGGGCAAAAATTTCGAGATTATTGATATAAGTAAATTGAGACATATCAGCAGGGTAGGGTAGATCTTGTTTACCATTCGCAATGCCTTTTATAGCCTTTATTTCCACGATTCCTCGTTTTGACAAAGTTTATTATCTTTGCGCCGTCAAATATTAATATCATTTTTCTCATGGACACATTAGTAAAATCGCCCACACGCCGCAAGATTCCGGGCATAATAAGTCGCCCTGAGTACGTGCCTAAACCAAAAACAACAAGAGCCTCTGGCGATGCTTTTTTGCTCTCATTGGCTGATGAAATCGAAGCAAGAGGATTGCCGCGACCATGTGTCAATCGTGCCGAAATATTAGCGGCGATAGACGGCGACAATGACGCAGCTTTTCTCGTAAAAATAAAAGATTTAGAGAGCATTGTCCTTGCCAACTTAACCAAAGAGGGCTTAAAAGACCCTGCGGCAAGTCGGGATGAAGTTATCAGCATAGTAAAATCACAGAGCGATTGCTTTGCCCAAGAATACCTTTTAGTCAGTACGGAAGTTTTTGAGGATGCCATGCTATTGACAATGATGGAAGACTGCTCGGACGATGAAAGCGTCAGCGAAGAAGAAGTATTAGCATTTTTAAGACAACGATGAAGACCAACCGAAAAAAATGTTTTTGCGCAACCTCAAAAAGATTGCCGATCCTGCATTGAAAGCGGAGGTTGAGCAAGTTTGTGAGGCGGTAAAAGCAGCCAAAACGTTGCAAGAAATTCACAAATTGCGAAAAGTCGAAGGGTGCAAAAAAGGTATCTCTTACCGCATAAGAGTTGGCAACCACCGTATTGGCGTGACCATTGAAGGCGACATGGTTACATTTAAACGTTTTGGGCGACGCGACAATTTTTACAATGATTTTCCGTAACAACTCCATTTCGGCAATTTGCATTTTTTGCAAATTGCTTTCTTTTTCTAATTCGCCTTCCTTAAAAATATTAGAGATGTGGCGTGAAATTACCGACACATCGCGTTGAAACAATTCTACCATCTGTGCCTGCGTAAGCCAAACGGTCTCGCCCTCTACCATCACGTCTAATCGTATCGTTTCATCGGGCTGGTACAAGACTATCTCGCCCATGGTATGGCTGGCCAATCTGCTAAAATTTACTATAATTACTCATGCTATTTGTTTATATTGCTCATTATTAACCATTTACCATACAAGCTGCCCTTTGTATTTTTGTCAAAGATAATTTTGATAGCCTGCATTCTTGTTCCTTCTTAAAAACACGCCCGCAGCGGCTACCAACGTTACGCCGCCAAGTATTGACCCCTCAGGCGACAAGCCTTTTAGGGCAAGGAATACTGATGCAATGCCGCCGCCTGCAACAATCGCAAATGCCATAAGCAGCGATACCATATTGAAAACATACGTCCTTTTGCCTTGTGCACGGTATTCCTGTATCCTGTTGTTATTGAAATCAACACGAGTATCCTGTTAGATTTCGGCTCGTTTTTTTAGCCATTCCAACAGTTCGACATCGATTGCAACCAGACGCTCTAACTCGTCAGCCACCGGTAGAAGACTATTGTCGTAAACATGCTTTCTTCGGCGTGAAGAACGCCGTGAGCAAGTTTTATTTTAGTTTGCTTTGCTTGTTTGCCCATGTTTTGCTTCTTTTATGGCTACATTCAAGTCATTATAAATTCGCATTCGGTCGCCGTACCGTGAAAGTCTATCGATTTCCGGTCCCAAATACACGATGTCGTCACCCTCGTTTTCTATTTCGATGCCGAAGGGGGCTGACAAAGGCAGCCTCATCTCTTGAGGACTAAAAATGCCCTGTAAATTACTGATTGTCTTTACTAATACATTCATGTTGCTACATTTTAATTTTTGTCAAAGATACTACTTTATTATTTACCTAGCTATTTACTATACAAACCGCCCTTTGTAAGCGTCAAGCTGGTATTGCTTTTTTGCCCTCGTACACTTCAAGTTTTTCCTCAAGATAGTTTGACCATTCCTATTCGCATAATTTTGGGTATTTTTCAAGGTATAAGTCGCGAAGATACAAACTCATCACAAAACCGATAGAAAATATGCTTATTCTAACCTCTTCACCTTCAAATTCGATAAATTCGGGGGACTTATAAATGAAATTTTTTATATCATCGAAGTGGTCGCCGTTTGTATTGGCAAGAACAACATCTAACGACCTGCGCTCGACATCGTATGGTAGTTTTGGGCTGTATTCTTCAATGGAATGAATAAAAAAATCTCTATTTCTGTCAATACACTCCTTGCCTCCGGAAATGTTCAACAAATCAACGCCCGCTGCCGTTAATTCTCTCGGACTTTTCTTTTTTGACAAAACCGTCCAAATCTTGTTATCGAGTTGCGTAACCCATTCAGACATGTAGTTCAATTTTTCCGACGAAACGGCTATTTGCTTTCCGTGTTCGGAAAATTTTGCGTCGCACTCTCTTTTTCGCACCTCATATCCGCATATTTTACTTTCCATGTCAACCATCCTTTGGCTACTCATTCCTTTCTTATAAAGCGATTTGATAAGATAGGTTAGCCATGCTGTCACTAATGATAAACCGCCTATGATCGCCATTATGATTTCCGCTCTATTCATATTCTTATTTTTTTTACAAAATTACTACTTTTTTCTATTATTTTAATGTATATTTACTGTCCGTGCCTTTCTACTAACCCGATTAACCTGTTTATCTGCTCGTCTTTCGACTTCATCATTCCTGATAACTGTTCTTCTTTCGACTTAAGTATGGCGATTACCTCCGATATTTGCTCATCTTTTTTCTCCATCAAAGAAACAATCGGGGACATAAGTTCCTTGATTGCCGAAATATCGCTATTCGTAATGCTATGACCTGCACCCTTATCGACTATCCCTTTGGTAACGGTTACGTGGGCGCCTTGGATGTTATCGCCAATAACATTGCTCTGGTTCACATACGACGGCTTCAGCATTTCGCCCTCGCCGGTTTTAAGCCAATTGGTGTTTAGTTCGGGGTATGCGTTTGTGATTTTTTTTAAGTTTGCTTCCCGAATACTATCCCCTACTTTATTGACAAAACCTCTTGACAATCCGACTATTTCCTCGAATTTGACCTGCCCTATATCTAAATAGGCTAAAAATAATATCAATCTATCCTTCATTTTATTTGGTTTTACTGAATATATATCCGTATCTTTGCATTTTCAAATTTAAAATTTTTGTTATGGATTCAGAAGCCTTAAAAATCGTTCTCAACCTAAAGGAAGAGAACGCCCTGTTGAAAAGGGCAATGCTTGACGCTGCGGTTATGCTAAAAAAGCGGTATGTGCATACGGTAGTAAAGTACGACATAGACGAGACGAGCGTTTTATTTGCCGTAATAAGAGACATCCTACCCGCGTTAGAGGAAAGGGAAAATCTTTTTAAACCAATATCGCCCGAAACCAAGGAAGAACTTCGCCGCGGATTGGAAAAAATGGGTATCGTGCTACAATAGGTTGTCATCATTGTTTAGTGTTTATATCCAAAATCATCTTCATAAGGCGCTGAAAGTTCTTTATTTCAGACTTATGTTTCACCTCCATTAGCGCAGTTATCAGTGTTTGCTTGTCGCGCTCTGATATGTACAGGGTATCAGGCATAGTCTCAAATATTGCCTTTGTTACAGAGTTGCACAAATCGATGTATCCCAAATTGCTTGCATGCAAAATTGATACTATTCTGTAATTCAAATAATTAAACTGCACTTGACTTATAGGCACTGTCGGGTTGCCGATGCCATAATAGAAATCAGCCAAAGCGCCGGCGGTAGTGAGCATGGTGCGCTGCGCTTCCAATTCCATTGTTTTCTTTGCTGTTTCGATATTCGTTTTCAGTCTGTTGAAATCAAGAAGTGTAAATATCTGCCAGCCAATCAGCAGCATCACGAGTAACGACAAGACGCCAACAAGGACGCTCATCCAATCAGCCGTTATCGGCTCTATTCTGCACATTACAAGCACTATAGAGGTTACTGAAGCAAAAAATGCTGCAACGCTCATCCACAAAACCCATCGATATTTTACCCTATCCATATCACTACTAATAATCAACTACATACAAAATTTTAACATTTTTTAACTAAAAAAAATTGAAAATAAATCAATTTTTATTTGCAAATACGGATTTTATTTCCGTACTTTGCCAAAATTTTCAAATGCAAAAATAATCAATTTTAAAGAAAGTGCAAAGAAAGTTCAAAGTTTTTTCAAAAACAATAACTAAAAGTAGTGATATGATACAGACAGTATTAGAAATCAGTAGTTTGGCTCTCAAAGATTTTTCGAGGGCAATCGCGGGACGCTCGCAGGAAGCGTTGGCGGAGTGTGTAATCGGGTTATACATTATACAGTATGTTGAGCGAGCGCACCAAAACATACATGCGGCTATCCCTCGAAAAAGAGTTGTATAGCGCAATATTCCGAGCGTCAGAAAAAGTAGGCGACGAAGGCATCCTTTACTTTTTCGAGGAGGCTCCTGCCGTACTGGAGGAAATTATCCAGAAATACGGGGCTATAGTGAGCGAATCAGTGACAAAACACCTTGACTATCGATTTGAACGATGAATAATTTCGCATATCTCTTCGTAACTTTCGACCGTCTTGATGGTTGGCATATTTTCGCCGAATTGGAAGAAGGAAATAGAGCATCTTCCTTCTTCGGTAAACGACACGCTGTGTATCCAATTCGTATTCAGGAGGACTTTACACGAGAAGTCGTCATTGACGTATTGCGTAACTTCGATAAACTTGTTCATATGTTTAAATTTAAGATAATGAGTTATTTAGGTTATTTCTTTTCCAAGAGGTCAAACAGCCGCTTTATCTGCGCGTCTTTTTCGGCAATCTGGCGGTCTTTTTCGCGCAGGAGTTCCATAACGTCTACCGATAATTGCTCGGTATCCTTTTTGAGCATATCGCCTTCGCCAGTGAGAAGCCAAGTGGCTGAAATATCAAAATTAGACACAATTTTTGATATTATGCCAACGGAAATTTTTATTCCCTTGTTCTCAATATGCGATAAGTTGGTTTGTTTTATCCCAATCTTATCACAAAATTCATTTTGGGTAAGATTTTTCGCTTCCCTTAATTCCTTTATTCTCAATCCAATACCAATCATTCAAATAAAATTTAAGAATTTTTAACAAAAAAATATCAAAAAAAGACACAAATAATTTTTTTATACCAATATTTGATATATCTTTGCAAAAATTTTTCAGTTCAAAGATAACGCTTTTTAAAGAAAGCGCAAAGTAAAAGTAAAAAAAGTAGTAAAACAATAACTAAAAATAAGTATATGAAGTCGAAAGATTTGAAAATAGAGGGATACAACGGTTTACACCAAGTATCGAACGCCGGCAAGGACAAACGCCTGCGCGGTGGGACGGAAAGCAAGGCTGGGCGGAAACAAAAATTTGACATAAATTTTTGTAAAGCAAGTGTAAAGACGCGCAAAATCAGCGGAATTTTCAACCGTCTTATATTCAATTATATACAGGTTGAACTTTGCTGTAGGTTTGAACTGCATAGAAAGTCTATAGAGTATAGGTTTCAAAACAAGTGCCTATGTGTCAAGATGTTACAAAATTTTTGGCACGGCATTTGTAGGTATATTGTTATGTTGTTAGATGGCAGAAAAACGGCTGCCGCGAAAGATATTTTTACAGCGTTTCCTGACATCCTGTCCGTTTTTTTAGGGGTGTCGGGGGGCGCTTTTTGTTATAAAAGATTGATAAATAGAAGTATATGAAAAGGATAGCAAAAAAAGAGAAGGACGTATTGGAAAAAATACGTGGTCTGGTTGTTAGAAGTCAGGAGGGCGAATTGAGTTTTCCTGAAAAGATTGAAGTCATCAGGAACTTCAAACTGCGTAAAGATACTGCCGCTGCGTGTCGGAACACGGAGTATTCAACGCAGACGTTCTGGAACGCGATGCGCCGCAAGGAGGGCATGTGGACGGACGCGGAAATAACCGTTGTAGAGGCTGTGTATGACAGGGTTCGCGAGCGGTTAGAGTATAGAAGAGCCAAAGGTATACCAGTTTAAAAATTCGTGATTATGCTTACAAGTAGAGAAAACGAGATTTTAGGGTATACCGCCGCTGGTCTTTCGGCAAAAGAGATTGCTGACCATACAGACCGTAGCGTTTTTACGGTGCAGAAAATCATCTGCAATATAAAGGAAAAGACGGGTTTTCAGAAGGCTACGGAGCTTGTGGCGTACTACTTTTGCCAGCGACTTGATTTGGACTTTTCGGAGTTCAAACGGCAGGTGTTGTCGGCGGCAATGGCGGTTTTGCTGATTTTTGCCGAGTG
>Ga0099364_10009448_pt1 | contig 13528 bp, 11 predicted proteins | sample TergutTh196P3_FD_73070 | JGI IMG/M metagenome (GOLD analysis project Ga0099364, IMG submission 73070) | Microcerotermes parvus P3 segment gut microbial communities from Pointe-Noire, Republic of the Congo - Th196 P3 | ecosystem: Host-associated > Arthropoda: Insects > Digestive system > Gut ...
TGCTAATTTTTGGCATAATGATTCCCCTTTATTTTATATGCAGATTATGCATTTTTATGACAATTACCTACATAAAATCCAGTTCAAATTATTAAAATCCAGTGAACCGCGTATATTATACTACTATAACGGAAAAATGTCAAATTATTTTGTATGTAAACGCTTATTTTTAAGCTCTTGTTTAAGTTATAGTCGATTAACTTGAAAATCGGCTCAGGATTTGCAAGAATATTTTTTGTCTGACAAGGAAAAAAGCGCAGGAATACTTTCGTATTGCGAGCATTTTTGACGAAATCAGATGGAAAATAGACCGCAAAGACCAATTGATTTTCATGTTAGGAGACTATACTGTAGTTGGAGATACTTGACGTGGAGTAAGCTTTGGTTCAACGTTCTCTTGATACCATTCGAGAGCAGATGGCTTGGTAGTGAGAAATTTTTCTTGGAAGTTGAATACGCCCCCCTTGACAAATCAATCCAGATAGTGTATAATACATACTATACCACTATGAATTTAAGGTGTTAAGGAGAAAAATTATGAAAATCAAGAAATCATTCGGCGATTTGGTGGGCAGTACGCCGCTGCTCGAACTTGGGGGATACGGCAAAAAACACGCCATATCCGCTACAATTCTAGCAAAGTTGGAGTACTTCAATCCCGCAGGCAGTGTTAAGGACAGGATTGCCAAGGCGATGCTCGAGGACGCTGAAAAGCGCGGCTTGCTCAACGGTGACAGCGTAATAATCGAGCCGACAAGCGGCAACACGGGCATTGGGCTAGCCGCCATCGCCGCCGCACGGGGCAATCGAATTATCCTCACTATGCCGGAAACCATGAGCGTGGAGCGGCGCAAGCTGTTGGCAGCGTACGGCGCGCAAGTCGTCCTGACCGATGGTAAAAAAGGGATGAAAGGTGCGATTGAAAAGGCGCGGGAACTGGCGCAGACCACCGCTAACAGCTTTATGCCGCGGCAGTTTGAAAATGCCGCCAATCCCGCCGTACACAGGGCGACGACGGGACCTGAAATTTGGCGGGATAGCGGCGAAAAGGTTGATGTTTTTGTGGCAGGTATCGGCACTGGCGGCACAATTTCCGGCGCGGGAGGCTACCTCAAGGAGCAAAATCCCGCTCTGCAAGTCATCGCTGTTGAACCTGCCGACTCGCCCATACTCTCGGAAAACAGGGCAGGGCCTCACAAAATTCAGGGCATTGGCGCGGGCTTTGTGCCCGACACGCTAGACACAAGTATCTACGATGAGATTGTTGCCGTCAGCAACGATGCGGCATTTCAAACCGCCCGGGAGCTTGCCAAAACCGAGGGTATTTTGGTGGGCATATCCTCCGGCGCATCGCTTTGGGCGGCGACTCAAGTGGCAAAGCGCGAAGAAAACGCAGACAAAGTTATTGCGGTGATTTTGCCGGATGCGGGGGAGCGCTATCTTTCTACAGCATTGTTTACCTGATAAGAGGGCAATAAGGGCAATACTAAGGGTGGGATTGTTGTTTAGCAATTCCGCCCTCCCGTAACAAAATATTTACCCACAATACACATAAATACTTTAATTTTTCCGCGGAATGTGATATAATTATGCACTGGTGGCTTTAACATCACTCTGATAGTGAAACTAGCGCGAACATCGCAGCGCGGCAGAAGAATGGAGTTTATATGAGTATTATTTCTGTGCAGGGTCTCTCTAAGTCCTATGGACAAAAGGAGGTTCTGAAAGACGTCAGTTTTGACCTTGAGGGAGGACAGATTATCGGTCTGCTCGGTCCCAATGGATGCGGCAAAACAAGCTTGCTCAAAATCTTGACGGGGCTTATTCACGACTACACAGGCGAGGTTTTAATTGACGGTATGCCCATTGGCGTGGAAAGCAAAAAAATCGTGGCGTTTCTTCCTGAACGCAGTTATGTGGCGCGGTGGATGAGCGCAAAGGATGCAATCGAAACCATCGGTTCACTCTTTGACGACTTTGACCGCGACAAAGCTTACGACTTCCTGTCCCGTTTCAAGCTGACCCCCGACATGAAAGTCAAGAGTATGTCCAAGGGTATGCAGGAAAAACTACTGCTCACACTGACCATGTGCCGCGACGCTAAGCTCTATGTGATGGACGAGCCTATGGGCGGCGTTGACCCTGCCGCGCGGCGGGATATCAAGGAAACCATTTTGAGTAACCGTCCCAAGGGGTCGGCAATGCTGATTTCCACTCACCAAATCCACGACCTTGAGGACGTGTTTGACCACGCCCTGATGATACGCGAGGGCGATGTAATAGCTAACGAGAGCGTCGCCGACATCCGCAAGAGCGGACAGAGCCTTGAGGAGTATTACTGCGTAAAGCACGGCATCCCAAATAAATCTAAGTCCGCGAAGCCCGAGGTAAACCAAACGGCACAGTTCCTTGAAACCCTGCGCCTGACTGACCCGGAAGAGTATTTGCGGTTGCTGAACGCACAGCTTGAAAAACTGCGCTTGAACGATACCGAAAGCTATGCACAATTAATTATCGCGCAAAAGGAGGGTGGCAAACAATGAAAAGACTGCTGAAAAACGAGATTAAATCCACCGCCCAAAGCATGATGGGTATCTATCTTGCCACAGTAATCACCCTTGCGGTGATGCTCCTTGCCCAACTGGCAAACATCAACTGGCTCACAGGTGTCAGCTATATCGCCCTGCTCATTGTGGGCTTCCTTGTGTTCTTTGTCACCATGATTACAGTCATCCGCAACTTCAAGCTCTCCCTTTACGGCAACGAGGGCTACCTCAGTTACGCCCTGCCTGTGAAAGGCGGCACCTTGCTAGGGGCAAAAACCATTGTGTCGGCGATGTGGATGCTCATTTCATTCGTGCTGTGGATTGGGGTATGGGTCGGCTCAACGGCGTTCCTGATGAGCCGCCTTGAGGAGGAGGAAATGACTATCCTCGAGGCAATCAAGGAGCTGCTACCCATGTTGGTGGATATCCCTGGCACTGGCGTTTTGGTGTTGAGTGTTTCCTTTATCGCCTCCTATATCTTCCTGCTTATGCTAGTTTTCGTGGCGGTAATCTTCTTCGCTATCACCGTTGCCCAGACCCGTTACTTCTTGAGCGGCAGCACAATCTGGTCCATTTTGCTCTCCTTTATTATCTTCCTACCCGCCTTTGTAGTGAATGTGTACCTGACGAACAACGCGCCGCTGACATTCGTTATTACTGCGGGAGGCGTGGGATTCATCCCCCACTCAATGCAGGATGCCCGGGAACGGGTATTTGACTATATCGAAACCGCCACATGGAACTTCCCCTTCGGCGTTGCGGGAATGATTTTCATGCTCCTGATGTCAGCGGGGCTGTTCATTGCTTCAGCGTGGCTTATGAATAACAGGACAAACGTGAAGTAATAACTATGAAAAAAATGCTAATTAAAATATTCCTCTTTTCCCTGATTTTCGGTCTTGTGTCTTTCGTCGCGTTAATCGGCATTAACCGTTATATGATTGCCTCGGCGCGGGAATACATCATATCCACCGAACAAGCGGCGGAAAACGGCGATTACGACTGCGTTTTGGTTCTCGGCGCAAGGGTTCACAGCCCCACACGCTTATCCCATATGCTGGAGGATAGGGTGCTTTTCGGCATCGATGCCTACAAGCAGGGGGCGGCTCCCTGTCTGCTCCTCTCAGGAGATCACGGACAAAAGGAGTACGATGAAGTCAACGCAATGAAAACCTATTGCGTTGAGCAGGGCGTTGATCCCGACACCATCTTTCTCGACCACGCCGGCTTCAACACCTACGAATCTATGTACCGCGCCAAGGAGGTTTTCGGCGCGGAGCGTATCCTCATCGTCACCCAGGAATACCACCTCTCACGCGCAATTTACATCGCTCGCGCCTTGGGGTTGGACGCACAGGGCGTCGCCAGTGACCCCCGTGTCTACGGCACAAAAGTCTACGACACTGTCCGCGAGTTTTTGGCGCGTATCAAGGCGTTCGGCTACTGCATCATCAAGCCGCCGCCCACCTATTTGGGGGAGGCAATTCCCCTGAACGGTTCGGCAAGGGCTAGTGACGATAGGGAGTATTAACTGAGGGCTATCTAAAAATAGATTCTGGATTGTGGAAAACTCAACCTCTAGCGTCTAGCGGCTGAAAGGAGCGGCACAGTGAGCAAATACGGTATCCTTGGAGGAAGCTTCGACCCGCCCCACATTGGACATCTGCGCCTTGCAACAGCGGCGGCGGATTCCATGGGTTTGGATACAGTGTTCATTGTCCCTGCAGGTCATTCTCCGGGCAAGCGTTTGCCCTTTGCCGACGACTATGACCGCTTGCTTATGTGTGAACTGACATTTGAAGAAGACGGTCGCTTTGTCGTGGACGATAGGGAACTGCGCCGCGGCGGTATCAGCTATACTATCGATACCCTGCGAGAGTTGCAGCGCGAGTTGCATCCCGACGCGGTGGGCGGTTGCAACCTCGCCAATAATTGGTGCATAATCGCAGGAACGGACTGCCTTGAGAGCTTCCACACATGGCGTGACTACCACAAAATCCTCGATCGCGCCTTTCTCGCAATCGCCCGCCGTGAAGATAGTCACGCTCCCCTGAAGCGCTCGAAGCTCTCCCCCCAGGAACGCTCAAGAGTGCATTTCATCGATGCCGAACCCATCGTATTGAGTTCCACAGAAATCCGCGCCGCCATCGCCCAAAGGCAGGATGTGAGCGAATTTGTCGTCCCTGCAGTGATTGACTTTATTGATAATGAAAAACTTTACAGATGATAGATACTAGGTATAATATAGTGAATCTCCGCGGGAAATACGTTCGCGACAGCTTTAAACAAAACAGAGGTTTATCCCATGACAGAATACCAACGCCTGCGCGAGGAAATCGAGCGTCACAACAGGCTTTATTACGAACAGGACGCGCCGGAGATTTCCGATGAGGAATATGACGCCTTGCAGCGGCGCTTACGGGCTTTGGAGGAGGAAAATCCAGAGCTTGCAGACGAGGATTCCCCCACCAGGCGCGTTGGCGGAGCTGTCAGCGCAAAGTTTTCGCCAGTACCCCACGAAGTGCCGCTATTGAGCTTGCGGGACGTTTTCAGCGATGAAGAAGTTAGAAAATTTGTGGAGAATATTTACGCAATAGACCCCGACGCCCTCTTTATCCTTGAGCCGAAAATCGACGGGCTGTCCGTGTCCTTGGAGTACGAAAACGGCGTGTTCGTCCGCGGAGCGACCCGGGGCGACGGCGCAGTAGGGGAAGATGTCACCGAAAATTTGCTGACCATAAAGTCTTTGCCGCGCAAGTTGAAAGGGGATTTCCCAACCCGCTTGATTGTGCGGGGTGAGGTGTATATGCCCTTGTCAGTTTTTAACAAATTGACCGCTATGCAGACGGAAAATGAGGAGAAAGCTTTCAAAAATCCACGCAACGCGGCGGCGGGTTCACTGCGCCAAAAAGACGCGAAAATCACCGCTGCCCGGGAGCTGTCCCTGTTCGTGTTTAACATCCAAGCCCCGCTTGAGTACTATCTTTTTCACCACCAATGCTTGATTGATATGATGGCAATGGGACTTCCGGTCGTTCCGAATTTTTCTATGCAGCACACTGTTGATGACATAATTTCAGCCATACAAGAATTAGGAGAAAACCGCAGCACACTGGATTTTGACATGGATGGAGCGGTGCTGAAAGTCAACTCTCTCGCTCTGCGCGAGAAGCTCGGCGCTACGTCGAAACATCCCAAATGGGCGATTGCCTATAAATATCCGCCAGAGGAAAAACTGACCACTGTGTTGGGTATCGAGGTGCAGGTGGGACGAACGGGGGTTTTAACGCCCTTGGCGGTACTTGAGCCTGTTTTGCTTGCGGGGACGACGGTTTCCCGTGCCACGCTCCACAATCAGGATCGCATTGCCCAGTTGAATTTGCGCGTTGGCGACACCGTTTTAGTCCGCAAGGCGGGGGAGATTATCCCCGAAATTTTGCGGGTGACAAGCTCGAATTTCGCAGGTGAGCCATACGCCCTGCCCGCCCAATGCCCCTCCTGCGGCGCGGAAGTGGTTCGTGAGTGGGGCGAGGCGGCACTGCGCTGTGTCAACGCCGTTTGCCCCGCCCAACGTCTGCGCCACCTGATACACTTCTGTTCCCGCTCCGCCATGAATCTCGAGGGCTTCGGCGACGCGGTGATTGAAAAACTGGTCGCTGAAGGCTTGCTGAAAACCCCTGCGGATTTGTACAGACTGGATATGGAAGCACTTTTGAGACTTGAGAATATCAAGGAAAAATCTGCTAATAACCTGTTGCAGTCAGTGGAGAATTCCAAGAAAAACGACCTTTATCGCCTGATTTTTGGACTAGGTATACGCCATATCGGCGAAAAGGCGGCGAAATTATTGGCGCGTCATTTTAGAAATTTACGGGAAATTTCTAATGCCAAATTGGACGACATCTTAAAGATTGACGGCTTCGGCGAGATTTCCGCCCAAAACCTCGTTGATTTTTTCGCCTTAGAAGAAAGCGCCAAGCTCCTTAACGAGCTTGAGGCGCAGGGGCTGAACCTAAACTGCCTTGAGGAGCGGCAGACGGACGGTGTTTTTGCGGGAAAAACCGTTGTGATTACAGGCACCTTGCCCACGTTGAGCCGGGCGGAAGCTAGTGCCTTGGTGGAGAAACACGGCGGAAAGGTCAGCGGCTCGGTGTCCAAAAAAACTAGCTTGGTTTTGGCGGGAGAAGCGGCGGGGAGTAAGTTGGCAAAAGCGCAGAAGTTGGGGATTGAGGTTGTTGATGAGGCGGCGTTTTTGGCGATTTTGCGCAGGTGAGAGCTTGTGTATGTCTTTAGTTTGTGGCATCTACAATTTTTAAATCGCAACTTAATTTACTAAGAAATAAACAAACCGCCCGAGACTTAAAGCGGCGGTTCGGGTTAACATATTTTTTTAATCCAAATCTAGCCTAAGAAAACATATAGTCTCCTAAGCCTGAGCCGATTTTCAAGTTAATCGGCTATAGAGTTTTTAAGATACTGTGGCGGAGATAGGGTGGAGGTATGAGTTTGACAGAGAAAGTTAATGAGGTAAGCTTTCGCACAATTTCTGCATCCTCATTCCTCGGTCAACAAAAAACTGCCGCACTAAACAAATCACCCACAGGCAAAATTTTCAGCTCTGGATGAGATAGCCAGAAGCGCCCAACCGCTTCTTTGACACCCTTGTATTCCTCCGAAAAATAGTCGTGGATCACAATCACCCCGTTTTTTGACATACGCGGATAAAAATATTCAAGCCCGCCTAAAGTGGGTTTGTACAAATCTAAGTCAAGGCTCACAAAGGCAAATTTTTCCTCCAAGCCCCACGCGGTATCTGGGAAATAACCCTTTTTGACAACGCATTTTTCGGGATACGGCATTTTTTCAAGAACAAGCTCCTCACTGGTTTGGCTGAAAAGACCAGGTTCTTTTAGCGAAAAACCTTGAGTTACCTCATCTTCCAAATCCTGTACGTGAAACCCCGTAAAGCTGTCGAAAAGATAGAGTGTTCTGTCACGGAAAACGCGGTTAATCTCTTTCGCAAAATCTCCCTGAAAGACTCCGGCTTCTGCTGTCGCACCCTGTGTTCCTTTCAGCATTTCCCCCAGTTTTTCCAAAAATAAAATCCGAGGCAGGGCAGCCAAACAGGCAAGTTTCCAGTCAATATCTCCAAAACTCACCCCCATATCCAACAACTGAGAGATGATATTCTCCATCTGTTTACTGCTCGCCAGGACGATTTTTTGGTAATCCGCCTTGTGAATAATTTCGGGATTGCACACAGGAATGCCTTCAATGCTGCTGTTCCATTTGCTTTCATCGTTGTCAAGAAATGCAGTAATATGGTAATCACGCTCAATAAAGGGCAAGAGGGACGCCGCCCCCGCTCCCGCACCGAAAACCAATACTTTGGGTAGGTTCTTACTCACTGTCCTCTCCCTCAAAATTTAGCCTGCACTCCTCAAAAACTAAGGGGCGTTTCATCACATAATGTTGGATATTAAGGACGTATTCCCCCAACATACCTATGAAAAACAACTGCACTCCTGCCAAAAAAAACACGGCGACAGCCAAAAAACTCAAGCCCCAAGCCGCGATTAAGGAAACAATACCCACCAATAAACTTCCGCCGCACAGGAGTATCCCCAGAAACGTTGCGCCGCGCAGGGCGACTTTGGTGTGGCGTGTGATGCCCTGCATTGCATGGTTATAGAGGGTGAAAAAGTTGTTGTGGCTCTTACCTTTGGCGCGTTTTGGCTGTGTGTAGGGGATGGTAGTGATTGACAATCCCAAATCTGCCGACATTCCGCGAATAAAGTGCCCTGTCGTATCCCAATTGTGAAAAAGCTCCAAAACACTTTTGTCCCAAATCCCAAATTGAGAGAAGTGTTCAATTATTTCTATATTGGAAAACGATGTGAGAAATTTGTAATACAATGTACGCAAGAAGCGTATAATCGAGTTCTCCTCGCTTTTTGTTTTGACCATGCAGACAATTTTACTGCCATTTTCCCAAGCCTCTATCATTTTAGGTATCATCTCCGGCGGATCCTGGAAGTCGGCACACATCCCTATGGTGCAATCTCCCGTCGTTTGCAGTCCGCCGTAATATGAGGACGCGCTTGCGCCGAAGTTTCGCGTGTTAAAAATCGCCTTGACCCCATTGTCCATAGCGCAAAGCTCTCTAATTTTCCCTTGGGTGCCGTCCTGGGAATGGTTATCGATGAACACAATCTCGTAGTCGTATTTTTCCCGCAATGCCACAAGCTCTTTACGCACGGCTTCATAAAGAGGAATTATATTCTCCTCCTCGTTATAGGTGGGTATTATGACGCTTATTTTCTTGCGCATTCTTGCTCTCCTTTAGGGCATTTGCCGTGAGGGCAACGCCCTGCTTAAAGCTGATTTGCGGACAAAAGCCTGTATCGCTAAATATTTTCCTTGTGTCAGCCTGCAAACTTTGGAGAGTTCCCAAGTCAAGCTCTCCGAGTCCAAGCGGTATTTGAGGATTGAGCGCATCCCGCGCCATGGTGATATACTCTCCTAGGGGGCAGGATTTTCCATAGGCAAGGTTATAGACACCACTGCCCTGCTGCGCCAACAGATACATCCCCCTCGCCCCGTCGTCGCAGTGGAGGTAGTCCCAAAGCTGTTCGCCCGATGTAAATGACATACGCCTACCCTCAAGGAGTGAGATAACCCAAGACATCATCATGTTGCCGGGGTTGTCGCCCTGTCCGTACAGACTGAAAAGCCTTGCCCAGACATGGCGAATGCCATAGCTCTCACAGAGCCTGTGCGACTGCTCACCCGCTGCCAACTTTGCCCTGCCGTAGGCGCTTTGGGGATTGGTTGGAGTGTCCTCTGTGATAACGCCGTGAACAGGTCCGTATTCAGCCTGGGAACCTGCTCCAACAAAGACCTTGCAGTCCAGTTTGTGCGCCAAATTTACGCAGTCCAGTGTGTGTACCACATTTGTCCTCTGACGCGCTTTGTCCTCACGCTCTTTGCCGCGAGTACCAATCCACGCCAAATGAAAAAAAGCATCGTAAGTACCCTGGCTCTCAAGAGAAAAGGGATTCATCAAATCCCACTCAAGTACTGTTGTGTCACCGGACACATCAAGCCGCCGCTCTGAATTTGTACGAACCAGGAGAGTAACAGACACGCCCTCTTTCACAAGCTCCCGCTCAAGTGCAAGCCCCAACATGGAACTCCCGCCTGTTATTATAGCACGTTTCAGTTCCATAATCAAGTACCGTGTGCAGTGGGAATATACATATTCTCCGCCAACTCCTCCCGGGGCAAAAATGGGGCGAGATCCTCAAGAGGCGGGGTGTAAAGTGTACCGTCCCCAAGTATTTTCCCCTTTGCCTTTGGCTCAAAAACTTGTTCCTGTGTGACAAAAACCTCACACAGGCAATAGCCCTCACAGGCAAGAACGCTGTCAATCACAGGCATTTCACTGTTGGTCGATATGCTGAAATATGGTATTCCATAGGCGTCCACCAGTTTTTCCATGGAGGGGAATGACAAATCCCCGCTGTCCTCGCCAATCCCGTGTTTCTCATATTTCGGGAAAACATTGTCCTGAGTCTGGCGAATGGAATGGTAACCGCCGTTGTTAATCACGAAAATCTTGATGGGCAGTTTGTGGTGAACAATAGTCTGGAGTTCCTGCAAATTCATCTGTATACTGCCGTCGCCGGTGACTAAAATCACCTGTTTGCCCATAGTACTAAAGGACACGCCAATAGCCCCGGGGAGACAATATCCCATGGACGCCGCCCCCGAATTGACGTAAAACCGCTGATTTTTTTTCATTCTCCAAGCGTGAGAACCCACCACACAGGCGGAGCCGTTGCCCACCACAACGTGAGAGTTTTCAGCAGCTCTCGCACTAAGCTCTGCTATAAAACAGTAGACGTTAGCGCGTCCTGTCTCCTCGTGATGTTTGGGCAAAACCACGGGATATTTTTCCCGCCATCGATGGCACTGCTCCAACCATCCCTCGTTTTTGAACAGCGGCGCTTGGCGGTTATTTTTCAGCAGCAAGCGCATAAATTCGCCGCAGTGGGCGTGTATGGGCAGGTTGATGTTGAGGGTGGGCTTGATAAGCTCGGCGGGGTCGATGTCCACCATGATTTTGTACGCCCCTCTTGCCCAATTTTTGTGATTATAGCCCACCTGACGGATGCTAAGGCGCGTCCCGACGGCAAGGAGTAGGTCACTGTTTTCCACGGCGAAATTCCCCGCGCGGTCGCCCATAATCCCGCCACGCCCCGCGTATAGAGGGTGGTCGTCCCAAAGGAGGTCAATGCTGTTCCAACAGGTCACCACGGGAATTCCCAAAGTGTCAACAGTACGCAAAAAGTCCTCATAAACACCGCCAAGACGAATTCCATTGCCGGCGTAAAATACCGGACGTCTGGCGGCTTTGATTTTCTCATGAATACGGGCGATATTGAGTTGTGACAGAGAAAGGATTCTCTTACCCGAAAATCCTGTTTCTTGCTTCTTTTCTTCTATAGGCGAGCAGCAGGTTGCAGTTTCTGCAATGTTTATCTTTGCACCCTGAATATCTAGGGGTATATCCAACCAACAGGGACCTTTGCGCCCCTCTTGGGCAAGATACAGTGCTTTTTCAAGGCAATAGGGGACTTGATCGGGGTCGGTTATCATGGCGGCGTATTTGGTCATACTCTTGGCGGTGCTGATTATATCAAATTCCTGGTCTCCCATTGCCCGCAGGGGCAATTGCGTACAGCGGGCGGTGTGGTCGTACTTTACCTGCCCCGAAATTATCAGCATGGGTACGCTGTCCAAAAAGCCCCCGAGTACCCCAGTGAGGGCGTTGGTTCCTCCCGGTCCGCTAGTGACACAGACGGCGGCGATTTTATTGTTAACGCGGGCGTAGCTCTCTGCCGCCATTGCGCAGGCTTGCTCGTGGTGATTGTAGATACAGCGCAGTTTTTCGTGCTCGGCAAAGGCGGAGTTGAGGTACATTGCCCCGCCGCCAACAACGCTGAAAACGTGTTCAATGCCGTTTTTCGCTAAAAAATCGGCGATGTATTCACTTACCCGCATTATTTTGCCTCCTTTTTTTGTTTGTGTGTCTGTTTTTTTTGGGGGGTACTGTCCGCAGCGACCTGTAAAAATACCGCCCTTAAGCTGTATCCTCATTCCTAAATTTTGACTTCAACTGCCTCGCTTAAGGCTTTAGCCATCGCCCTCAAATGTGTTTCATTCAAGCCGGGATAAACTCCCAACCAAAAAGTACGTTCAGTTATAATGTTTGTATTTTTCAATCCACCCGCAACGCGGTAGGAGGATTTTTCCACGCGGTCAAAACAGGGATGGCGCAGGATGTTCCCCGAAAAGAGCATTCGCGTCTGAATGTTTTGGCTCTCAAGGTACTCCACAATCTTTCGCCGCTGTACACCCTCACGGCAGGTTATGGGGAAACCAAACCAACTGGGGCGGGAGTTGGGCAGTGCTTGGGGTAAGATCAGTTTATCTTCCAAAGGCTTTAAAAGTTTATAGAGATACTCAAAGTTGGCGCGGCGTTTTTCGATAAAGCGGGGTAATTTTTTCAGCTGTTCACAGCCTATTGCCCCCTGCATATCTGTCGCCTTGAGGTTGTAACCAAAGTGGGAAAACACATATTTGTGGTCGTAGTCAGCAGGCAATGTGCCGTATTGTCCCTGAAAACGTCTGCCGCACAGGTCGTCATGTCCCGCGGGGCAGGAGCAATCTCGTCCCCAATCCCGCACAGAGCGCACAATTTTCGCCAACAGCGGGTCACTTGTACACACCGCGCCGCCCTCGCCGGTGGTGATGTGGTGTGGGGGATAAAAGCTAGCAGTACTGATATCGCCGAAAACTCCCGTCAAAGCAGTATGCGCATTCCCCATATATTCTGACCCTAGGGCATCACAGTTGTCCTCGATGAGCCACAGACAGTGGCGGTCACAAAACGCCTTGACAGCGGCGATATCAAAGGGATTGCCCAGTGTGTGTGCGAGAAAAACCGCCTTCATCCGGGGAGAATACGCCTGTTCTAATGCGGTAACGTCCACGTTGTACTGGGGGATGCTCACGTCCACAAATACAGGCGTCGCGCCGAACTGAAGTATTGGCGCTACGGTTGTGGGGAAGCTTGCCGCCACTGTGAGAACCTCGTCACCGCGTTTTATTGCCCGCTCTCCCAAAAGAGGCGAGGTCAACGCCATAAACGCCAATAAATTCGCGCTTGAGCCAGAGTTCACAAAAAAACAGTGCTTTGCGCCGAGATACCGGGCAAAGAGTTCTTCAAACTTTTCGGTATAGCGGTCAGCGGTCAGCACAAAATCCAACGCGCTGTCAACCAAGGCGGTCATCTCGTCGCCGTCATAGATTCGCCGGGAATAGGCGATCCGCTCACCCGCGCTCCAGTCACCGCCCTGACTATGGAAGTTCCGGCAATATTCACGCACCTTTGCCAAAATTTCAGCCCGCGCCGCCGATTCATTCATATTGTCACCAGACTTTCCAAGGGGCTTCGCCGCTTTTCCAAAGTTCTTCAAGGGAGAGCTTGTCCCTTAGAGTGTCCATGCACTGCCAAAAGCCATCATGCCAATAACCCGCAACTTGTCCTTCAGTGGTGAGTTGCTCGATGGGGCGCTCCTCTAGTGGGAATTCTGCTTGGAGATAGGGGAAAATTTCTGGTTCAATTACCATGAAACCGCCGTTAATATGTCGGCTGTCCTGACTGCTTTTTTCACGAAACAGGGTCAGATTTCCCTCTTTGTCTAGCTTTACCGCGCCGTAACGCTGATATTCACGCACAACAGTTATGGTAGCTAGCTTGTTCTTTTTTTTGTGGAAATCCAGTACCGCGTTGATGTCAACGTTGGACACGCCGTCGCCGTAAGTGAGAAAAAAACGCTCATCGCCGATGTAATCGCGCACCGCCAAAAGGCGTCCCCCCGTGGTGGTATCCAACCCAGTGTCAACAATGGTCA
>Ga0099364_10009449_pt1 | contig 13528 bp, 7 predicted proteins | sample TergutTh196P3_FD_73070 | JGI IMG/M metagenome (GOLD analysis project Ga0099364, IMG submission 73070) | Microcerotermes parvus P3 segment gut microbial communities from Pointe-Noire, Republic of the Congo - Th196 P3 | ecosystem: Host-associated > Arthropoda: Insects > Digestive system > Gut ...
AGGGAGAATGTGAACCTATGACCGATCTTGAATACAAGTTTACTAACGACGTATTATTCAAATGGCTATTTACGAGGCATCAAGATTTGCTTGAAATACTACGAGTTGCCGAAACTCCCTGACATTGAAAACGCTGATGACGAGTTGGAGTTATGGCTGACGCTGTTCAACGCGAAAACGGAAGAAGATTTGAAAAAAATCGAAGATATGGAGGTGCCGGTTATGAAGCAAGCAATCGTAGCTTACAGGGCTGTAACAGCTACTGACGAATTTAGGCAACTGGAGCGGATGCGCGCGGATGCCCGAAATAGAGAAGCATCGGCACTTGGTCACGCTCGGCGTGAAGCTATACGAGAAAATGACGAAAAGTGGCAGGGCGTAGTTGCAGACAAGGATGCGGCACTCGCAAACAAGGATGCGGAGATTGAGCGGCTACGCGCTCAACTGGCAAGTCAAAACAGCAAAAGCAACTAAAGCTGCTTTCAAAAAAATGTGACGGTATCTCCGCTTGGCAAGGTAAGCAGAGATACCGTCATTAAAGCTATTCGCTGCCAAAACTCAAACCCCGCGGAGCAAATCACAAAATTTACGATTTGTCAACCCCGTTTTATCACGTACTTTTCAAAAAGGTAGTGATTTGACGGGGTTGTTTTTTATATTTTCCTTCTATAAAATTATTGCAAAGGCGTTTACCTCGCCGGACTTCCCGGGAAACGCCGCCAAAAATATACGGATAGTGCGCAGTAGTAGGCAACTGCGCACCGGGAAAAACCCGCGAAAAAACTGCGAAAAAGCATAAAAAAACCGCGAAAACGACAGTTTTCACGGCAAAAAAAGGAGTGCGCAGTTACCTGCTTTTGCGCACTATGCTAAGGAGGCGAACAGATTGAACGTGGACAAAGACATAGATATTCGTGCCTATTTTGCCGAACACGCGCCTGAAATATATGCTGAAAGGTTTGTGAAAACGGTAGCGAGGCAGATGAGGCGCGCGGGCACGGAAACCATGACGATTCTATGCGGCATGACGGATGAAGCAATAAAAAGGACACGGAATATTGGGAAAAGATGTCAGGAGATCGTTTTTCTGATGCGCGGCAAATACGCGGCGGAGAATCAAATAGATATGAAAAACAGTATGCGGGAATTGGGAGTGTAAAATTGGGCAGTCGATGAGAGCACCCCCCTTCCCCCCTCGTGCGCGAGGGGGGCTCAGGACGGGAGACGAGGGAATCTTTACTTGTAGTTCTATGCAAATATGTAAAAACCGCATACTTACGTTTTCTTTGTCAAAGCAAAGTTCTCAAATGCCCCACCGATCCCCCGCACTTTCGCCCTTCGTCTAAAGCCCCCCTCGCGCACGAGGGGGGAAGGGGGGTGTCCCTCCGGCAGATACTGAACAGTTACTTTTGAATTATGAATCGTGAATTGTGAATTGATAAGAAAGGCGGAACATAAAATGAAAATAATCAAAAAAACACTCGCCATACTGCTCACGGCAGCACTACTAACAAGCATAGTACCCCCCGTCACATACGCGGCCTCCGGGCTACCGGTGATAACCGTAAGGGTAGGAAACATCACCATCGCCGCGTTCGACGAACTGCCCGAAGAAATCAAGTGGCAGGAATACCCGTCGGGGGTGCTGGAGTCGAAAGACGACCTGATTTTGCCCGGCACCCTTGAGGCTACGGACACGGACGGCAACCCCGTCACCATAACCGGCGTCACATGGGAGGACATGTACCCGTTTGACGACCCCTTCGACCCCCACGCGGAGGAAGCGTTGTTCTACTTCACGGCAGTCCTGCCCGACGGCTACGCGCTGGAACACTCGTGGGGTTGGCCGCCCCTGCCGGAGATCTCCGTGCTGATCGGCATCGAACCTGCCAATGTGCCCATCATGCCGCTGGCAAACGCGCATAGCTTGGCGACACAGATAAGAAGCTGGGTGCCGGCTATAGGAAACAGTTTAAGGCTGCAAGCCGAAGTCGAAGGAAATACTGTCACCGTTACGGGGAATGTTACGGGCGCCATAAACCGCCTTGAGTTTACTATCGATGAAGGCGTCACCGTCGTCTGGAGGGCAGATCTATCGTTTAATAGCGGATCCTCGGCAAATATGGTGATATATGGGCACGGGACGTTCATTATGGAGAGCGGCGCCATTGAGAGTGTTCACACTTATGCTTTGAATGCTACCGTGACCATAACATGTAACTTTACAATGACCGGCGGCACACTTTCATCTCAAAATGCTCCCGCGTTAGCAGTTTCAAGCAGGATTTTCGGTGCGGATACTACAGGAAAAGCTGAAATCAAGGGCGGCACGATTGAATCTGGGTTCACATCATCGCTTCTAGTAGAATTCGAGGCGGTGGCTTTTGTAACCGGCGGCGAAATAAATGGTGTTATGCTCAGCGCTAGAGGTGTGGTAGTACATACATCAACCGCAACGATTACCGGATCGCATAATATTGATAATGGAGTAATGATTTATTTCGATCAGCCGGATATACCGTCGGGCCCGATTGCGCAGAACGATTTGCAATATCCCGCCGCGAACGGCTTTACGGTAACAGGCTCCGGTGCGGGCGGTCATTGGGTCAATAGAAATCATGTCGCCGACATTGAAGTGTGGGCAACCGGCTTAGGCTCATGGTTTGTACCCATAGGGCGACCTATTACGGGCGTTACCCCGACTATTTCCGCGAGTCTTTCACCTTCAGACGATTCCACCGCGCCCATGACACTTACGGCGACGGCGGTTTCAACTCCAAACACGCCCCTTGTATACACATACCAATGGTATTCAAACACAAGCGCTTCGACCACGGGCGGCCTTCCGATAAGCGGGGCAACGTCCGCGATATACGATGTACCGGCAGACAACCTGAACCGAGACACAAACTATTATTACTGCGCCGTTTCCTCTCAGGGGTTCGGCACGGTATATACCAACGTGGCGACGGTGCGGACGCCTGTGAGCGTCACCATCCTTATACAGCCCGCCGCCATCACCAATGTACAGGCGGGCAGCATTACAGGCAACCTGTTGGTGTCGGCGGGCGCTACCCACGGGCTGACGCCATCTTACCAATGGTATTCCAATACGACAAACAGCAGCACAGGCGGCACGGCGGTTACCGGCGCGACAAGCGCGAGCTTCATTATACCAACGAACCTTGCGGCAGGGGCACACTATTACTACTATTGCGTGGTGAGCGCCGTAACCGCGCCGTCTGTGACTTCTACGGTCGCGACAGTAAACGTGCTTAGCGCGAGCGGAGCGTTTACTTGGAACTCCGTGACGCCGCCCGTTTTATCCGGCCTAACAAATTACGTCGTGGATATATCGGGGGCTATCGGGGGGACGCTTCAAGTCCCGGCAAACGCGAATGTCATCATCAACGGCAACGCGTATAGCGACGGGATAACCATCAACCTCGGCGCGGGCTCGTCGGTATCGTGGCGTGCGGACATCAGTATGACCGGAGCCGATAACGACACTTTGATAACACTGACGGGCAATGGTTTATTCGCCGTGGACAGCGGCAATATTCTGCATACTGATTCAGGCTTTGGCACTAGCATATCCAGCAACGCCTCAAATGTATCGATTGAGGTAAACGGCGGCCATGTCAGAAACACCGCAACTGCTCTTATTGTCAGAGGCACAATGATTGTTTCCGGAGGCACTGTCGAATCAACCGGCTCCTTCGGGGCGATAGTTCTTGCGGAAGCCACCGGCGGCAATACGGTCATTATAAAAGACGGCTTGGTGAAAAGCGACTCTGGTAATGCCATCAGAACAAATAACAATGTCAACTTAACAATCACCGGCGGTACAATTGAGAGCAATACGTCAGACGCCATTATGGTGCAAGGAACAAACGCCGTTATCCTAATAGACGGTGCGGGCGCGATAGTGCGGTCAGGAATAGGGCGCGCCATTCAAGCGATCGGCAACACAACCGGCACGGTCATCACGCTCAGAAACGGGCTGGTTACTTCCAGTAACCTTAGCGTAAATGGAGGCACTGTATGGTTAAGCAGTTCCGGCATTCAATTCCATGCCATCGGCGGCATGATTTCCAATACCAACCCAAGCGGTAGAGCGATACAAGTCGATAACGGCGCGGCATTCATTAAGGACGGCGTTACTATTACGGGTGGGGCAGTAACCGCGAATGACGGCGTAATCGTAAACTGGGACGGCGGTTCGACGGCCTATACAGAGGGAATGAGGACAGGGTTGACCTCGTCCCCCGCGAACAGCGCGGTATGGGGTATTGACGGCGGCAATCACGGCGTTTCCTATGTCAGCGGAGCGAACTCCGGCTTTATCGAAGTCGAGGGCGTGACGGTGACGCCGCAAGAGCCGCCAAGCGTCACGGTCGGCGCGCAGTCCGGCACGGTGCAGCAAGGCACGGAGGGTTGGGTGTCGTATGAGGTCACGACCACCGGCTTCTACGTGGACGATTGGCATACGCCCACGCTGACCGGCGCACCGGCAGGCGTGACGGCCGAAGCAGTATTTATCGGGAACAACCGGGGTACGCTGATTCTGTCTACAACGGCCGCGACCCCGGCGGGTACTCACGGCAATATGAGCGTGACCATAGATGGTGTGCAATCTAACGATTTCCGCATAGAAGTTACACCCCCGCCGCAGACATGGGGCGTATTGCTGTCCGAAACCGGCACATACTCATTCCCTGCCGCCGGTCTTGGCTACGCGGCGCAAACCCCGCTGACCGTGACCGTAACCAACACGGGCAACCAAGCGACAGGAGCATTGACCGTCACCCTGTCCGGCACGAACTCAAGCAGCTTTACGATTTCAAATGACAATATCCCGGCTGACGGAATAGCAGCGTCGGGAACGGCTACATTCCAAGTTGCGCCAAATCACGGCCTCAACGCGGGGACATATACAGCCATAATTACGGTGAGCGGCGGTAATGGCATAAGCGCAACATTTAACGTGACTTTTACGGTAACGCCTCTGACCTTCACAAATGACACGGCATTTAATATACCGGCATCCACAGTCGGCACGGCAATCACGAGTATCGACGTATCGGGCGGCGTAACAGGCGGCGTCCACCCATACGCATTCACCGAGATCGGGCTTCCGGAAGGAATCTCCATCAGCACGGCGGGTCTTATCTACGGCACACCGACAAAGGCAAGCGCGGCGGGAAGGGCGAACATCACAGTGACCGACAGCGCTGCGACACCGGCAAGCCGAAGCATTAATATAGATTACGACGCAATCACAGTCGTGCCGACTTACAGCATATCGCTTTCCGCGACCGGCACACATACATTCACAGCCAGAGATTACGGCTACGAAGCGCAAACCCCGCTGACCGTAACTGTAACCAACACGGGCAACCAAGAGACAGGAGCGTTGAGCGTCGCGCTCAGCGGCGCGAACTCCGGCAGCTTTACATTGTCAGCAACGAGTATCGCAAACATAGCGGCAGATGCGGACGGCAGCTTCACCGTCGATCCCAATACCGGTCTTGACGCGGGGACATATACAGCCACAGTTACGGTCAGCGGCGGCAATAGCATCACCGCGACATTCGGTGTGACTTTTACGGTAAACCGGCTCAATGTACCAATCAACGCGGCTTTATCCGCAAACGTACTGGCGGGGAGCATCACGGAGCGTACCGTAACCCTGTCCGAACTTCCCGCAGGATCAAGCTACGGAACGGTTGAAACGGGCGGCAGTTTTATTGACGGAACGCCCACGGTAGCGACCCATACGCTGACATTCAAGACAACGGCGGATCCCTCCAACGGTGATACGGCAACTATAACCGTAGACGTTAATTGGGGAGTGAATCACATAGGCGCGTTACAGGTGGTTATAACCGTAACCGCGCAAAGCGTTTTGAAGGAAGATACCCCGGTCGCGGTGATTGACTTTATCGCGGAGGAATTGACGGGGCTTGAGCCTGGTCATGAGTATGAGGTTGAGGTTGACGTTGACGTTTCGTCGATAACCGCCGATAGCAACGGACATATCGCCATAGATGAAGATTGGTTTGGTGAGGATGTTGAGATAATCAAAAAAAGCACAGGCAGTAACGTTAATGACAGCGACCCGCAGAGTCTGCCGATTCCGGCGCGTCCGTCTGCTCCGTCCATCGGCAAAACCGACACCACGGGCGGCAACAGCAACGGCACGATAACGGGCGTGGACGGTACGATGCAATACAAGCTGGGCAGCTCAAGCACGTGGACGGCAATAAGCGGCACATCGGTAACGGGGCTTGCGGCGGGTACTTACAACGTGCGTGTTAAAGCCGTTATTGACGTTTCTTTCGCAAGCGAAATCGCAAACGTCACAATCGCGGGAAGTTCGAGCGGCGGTGACAATGGCGGCGGCGGCAATGGCGGCGGTGACAATGGCGGCGGCGTAGACCCCGACCCTGTAGATCCTGATCCTGTAGACCCCGATCCCGGAACCGGAGACAAGACGCTTGAAACCGATGAAGTGATAACGCTGCCCGGCAGTACGAAAGTCGAAGCTCCGGCAGGAACGGTAATTGCGGCGGACGGCACTATGACACTGCCGCCAGACGCAGCCGGCTATGTAACGCTTCCGAACGGCACGGAGATAGAAGTTTCCGGCGGTACGGTGATTGCTCCCAACGGCAGGATAACGCTGCCTCGCGGCGGAAACGCGCTTGTAACGACAACCGGCGGCACGGAAATAGAGCTTCCCGGCGGTACGGTGATTCAGCCCGACGGTACGATAACACTGCCTCGCAACGGAAACGCGCTTGTATCGACATCGTGCAGCGCGGTTGAAATAACCGTTACCGGCGGCATGAAGGTCGGAACAGACGGTACTATAACGCTATCCCCCGGCGCGGTTATTACGACCGGCGACGGAACGGAAATAGTTCTTTCTTCCAGCGGTACCATAATTGAGGGAGACGAACGGGTTCCCGGACAGGTAAGGGTAAGCTCACTGCCGGAGACGCCGCGGGCGTTGCTTGTCACCGTCGGGACTGATGGCGCGGAGGTCTTTTACGGCGGCCTTAGGGAAACCGGGGAAACGGTTTTGGGCGGTTCGATAATAACCGTCAATTCCAGCGGCGGCGTCAATATCACGGTACCGCAGGCCAGAGTTACCGGCATCCCCCGGTTGTCGATTGAACATGACGCCGGGGCGGTTTTCGTCCGGTCGGATGCTTTCGGCGTAAGGGCGGACGGCATAAGTAATTTTATTGCGACCATCTACGGCCATGCCGACGCTTTGACCGTCTACGGCGTCGAGTACATGGTTGAGAACGTGCCGGCGGGCGTGACTCCGGTGCTTGTGATTGAAAAAGACGGATATACAATTGAACTTGATATTCACGAAACGGATCAGCCCGGTCTTTATCGTCATTCCAGCGACTTCGGAGTAACGTTCAATCACGGCGACACCGGCACATACCGTCTCTACGTAAACGGTCTGCTTGCCGGAGTTTTCAGGGTTGCGTATGTTGATGACACGGAAGTGATTGATGTGGTACGGGTACAGACTTTATTTAACGGGAGATACGATTTCGTCCCCGTAGACCTTTACAGACCCGGTTACAGGTATGAAATTATCGGCAGACCGGGAACGCTTGGCGGAACCGCGCCTCGTGTTGATGTTTACGGACAGTTCATATTTGCGCATCATGCGTTGCCGGAGAATATATCCCGCGCGGGCGTGTACCTGGTAAGAACCACCGACGGCAGCGGCCGCGGCGTAGTCGTTTACAGAATCACGATAATGTAGAGACGCAATGCCTTGCGTCTCATAAATATAAAAGGGCGCGATTTATCGCGCCTTTACGGAACGTATATGATGAAATACATGAAAGCGAAGAATTTTATACTTGCTACAGCCGCGCTGTTGCTTATGCTGACCGCCTGTGGCGGCGGGAAACAGAATACCCCTGAACAACCGTCCGCCGTGACAATCTCTGTTTCGGCGGGAACGTCGGTTGTAGCGGAGGGAGGATCGGTAACGCTGACTGTAACAGTTACCCCGCCGAACACGGGTTTTGACTGGCCGGTCATCTCCGCCGACGAAGGTACGCTCACGCCGATAAACGACAGTCAGGCTGTGTTTACCCCGAAACTTCCCCGAACGCTGCTTGAAAAAACACATGAAATTACGGTAAGGGCGTCCGCCGATCAGACAATAAGCTCCACGGCGCGTATCACCGTTGTTTTTCCCGCCGAACATGAGTTATATCTGGGAATCAATAACAACGGCGGGGTCATAGGGGAGTTTCACGACGACGGCGTTAATGTAAGAGCTTTCGTAAGAAACGGCGACGATTACACGGTGCTGTACAATCCTGCCCGCCCTGTGGAGCATGATACATCCGACAATATCTATGTTCACGGGATTAATGATTCAGGGGATGTTCTGGGTTCTTATGAAAACGGCTATTTCCGGAAAATCGGAGAGATTTATCATGATCTTCCAAACTATGCCGGAGCGCGTTATACGCATTATACCGGAATCAGCAATTCCGGCCTTTTAGCGGGATATTATACAAACGCCGCCGGTTATGCCCGTGGTTTTGTTTACTCTGCTTACGACGGCGTTTTTGTCGAGGTTATAGAACATCCCGACGCAAGCGCGGCGGTCTGTAGCCAGTCGCTGTGCGGGACTTTTATTACGGCAATCAACGATTCCGGTCAAACGGCGGGATATTTTGTCGATTCCAGCGGCGTTTACCGCAGTTTTGTTATTAAGGACGGCAACAGTTCGCCCATCCCGATTAATTTTCCGGGCGACGACGCGGCCGATGTTCGCGTCGAGGGAATCAACAATTCGGGTCAGGCCGTGGGATATTATTTCCCGGATTCCGGCATGACCGCGGCCGGTTTTGTATTCACGATTGACGGCGGCGATTTTGAGATTATCGACTATCGCGACGCGGCGAGCGACGGCTACGGCGTCTATGTTTACGGGATAAATGATTCCGGCCGTATAGTGGGATGGTTTGACGATGGCGAAGGAGCGCGGGGATTTTCAATGAATTAGGAATGATGATTAACCGCAAAGAACTCAAGGAAAGACAAGTATTTTTCTTTGCGTTCTTTGCGGTTAATTTTTTAGAGCGGACGTCCGCTCTCCCGGATGTTTTGCAATTACCTCAGAAATCAGCAATTACTCGGGTTTCGCTTTTGGCTTACCGCTGCCGCCTTTAGGCTTACCCCCTATGTATTCGGCGTCTTTAGGAAGAGGCGCCTGGAAAGAGGATTGCAGCATATGCGTCAGCGTATGTACATACCGCAACTTGCCGTTCTCTATGCGGAACAAGTGCGTATCGGGCGCGCCGCTTCCACCGCCTGGAGCTCCCCCGCCAAATGTACAGAACACCAATACTGCGCCGAGTGTTTCATCTACAACGAACCGCCGGTTGATGATATTAACGTCTCTCGGTACGCCGACTTCGCAGGAGGAATCCGGCTGTTCTCCTCCCGGCGCGGTGTATGCTCCGCCTTCAATGCGAACGCATGGAAATCCCCACGGCACTATATCGAGGTTCGCATCAAGAAAAGCATCCAGATACGAATTGGCCGCGTACAACAGCGTTTCACGCGTATCGCGTTTTTCTGCCGGAATTTCGCTCCAGTTTTCCGCTGACGAATATTTCAGATAGTTGTCGGCGTTAAACAGCCAGTATCCTGTTGTCGTCCACAGGATTTCGAGCTCGGTAATCTTGTCGCTGATGATGCGCAGACGCGTACCCATGACATACGGCGCCTCTTTGTTGGTTACTATAACTTCGGTGAAGGTCTGACAGGTGGCCGTATCAAATATGCTCAGGTGAAAGTCAATCTTCATGGGTTTTTGTATAATACCCTTGCTGATGTCGGCATCGGCCATGTTTTCCAGATAGTGGAAACCCTGCGACAACGGCAGTCCTGAGATATCGCCTTTTGTCTGTGCGACGATATAGAGATCGACCATTCTCTTGAGGCTGTCGCGCGTGCATGAACGTTGCTTTTGCGCAAATCCGCTTAATGGCGCGAGTAATGCCACTACGAACGCAATCGATAATAATTTGTAAAGTTTCATTCAACTCCTCCTTGGTTTGTTTACTGATTACGAATCACTAGCTAGACTGGCTTAATTAGACACAACCTGTCAAGCAAAATTCCTTAAAGCAACCTCTTCAGGTGCTTGCCTGGGTTTTTTTCAGATTTGCCTTGTACATCATGGTAAATATAACCACGCCGATAAACGCGGCGGCACTGACGCCTATCACTGCCAGCCAGACATCGGTGTGCGTGACGGGATGCGGAAAGATACCGGGGATGTCGGCGACGCCTTCGGGATTTGGACTGGTTATACTGATGACGATCTGGCTAAGAAACGCGCCGGCCGCGACAGTCAGATTTACGACAGCCAGATTGGTCGGATAATTTTTCGCGCCAAATCCCTCCCTGGCAAAGGCCGCCGCAACTACCGGAATTCCCCCGTATGAAAATCCAAGGCAGAGACCCGCGGCAACGTAAAGAAACGGAGCAGAGGATGCGTAAGCGACGGCAATGCCGCTTGACGCCAGAAGACCGGTGATTACGACGACGAAAAGCGCGGTAATTAGACTGGTTTTGTCGTAGATCGTTCCGATGATAAGCCGGCTGACACCGTTCAGCGTGGAAACAAGTCCCACAAAAAGTGTTGCGAAAACAACCCATTCCTCGCCGCCTACCGCCACCATACCCGGTCTGGCGGAACCTATCAGCGTCAATCCTGCGGCGATGGCGCAAATGCCAAAAACGCTGTAGGCGATAAAAATGGGGGATGTATAAACATACCCGTCTTTTATAGTAGGTCTGTCGCTGTTGCCGGCGGAGAGCTTGTGCGGCGCCATCTCGCGGACGATGCCGGCCGGAGCCGGCTTTATTATGAACGCGGTAACGGTCATGACGACGAATCCTATAGCCGCTATGACATAGAATGTCGTCTCGATATCGGTCGCCTCGATTATCCGCGACGCCACCGTTCCAAGAATCAGGCTGCCCAGGCCGAAGCCCATCATCATCATCCCCGAGGCGAATCCGGTCTTGTCCGGAAACCAGATACCCACTCTCGCGATCAGAGTATTGTAACCGAAACCGACACCCGATGCGCCCAGGACTCCGTAGCAAAAGTAAATAACGCCTATATGCAAATCACCGAACACGACTGTTCCCGCAAATCCGGCGGCCCACAACACCGCTGCTATAATCAGGGTACTCCGGATGGAGAACTTCTTGTTGATGAAAGCGGCTGCCAACATGCTCAGGCAGAAAAAGATAATCGAAATAGTGAAGGTTATTTGCAGTTCACCCGGCTTAAATCCGGTATACTCCGACAGATGACCTGAAAAAATCGACCAGGCGTAAATCAGACCAAGCACCAGCAGGCCAAGAGCCGAAACAATAAGATAGAGATTACGCTGTTTTTTTATCTGGCTTGCGCTCAACTCCACGTTTTCTTCTTTCACAAAAACTCCAATTCTTTATGTGATGAAATATTCGGGTTAAACATTTTACCGGGATTCAGAATGTTCAGCGGATCAAGAGCGTCTTTGATACGGCGCTGGATTTCGACCGAAACCGGGCCGAGCGCCTGCTCAAAATACGGCCGCTTGAGTACGCCGATACCGTGCTCGCCTGAAAGTGTACCACCCACTGAGAGCGCGATGTCGAAAATTTCAGGAACTATTCTTTTGACTTTTTCCAGTTCTTCCGGAATACGTTTGTCAAAAAGAACGTTCGGATGCAGGTTGCCGTCGCCGGCATGGCCGAAAATCACAACCGACAGTCCGTGCTTCCGGCTGATTTCGCGTATGCGTCGCACTGTTTCCGGTATCGCGCTACGCGGCACAGTGATATCCTCGCCAAATTTGTTCGGCGCCCTGCGGGCCAACGCGATCGAACCCGACCGCCGGGCTCTCCACAAATCCGCGCGTTCTTCCTCGGTTTTGGCTGTTTTAACCGCACGAGCGCCGATTTTTACGCAGGCTCGTCCGGCGGTTTCTATCTCGCGTATGACGGTCGCCTCGTCAGCTCCATCCGTTTCGATAATCAGCGAAGCCTCAACATCCGTTTGAAGGCCGAGGCTCAGCGCTTCTTCAATGCAGACAATAGCCGTCTGGTCCATAATTTCCAGGCTGGCCGGAACAATTCCTTCAGCCATTACGGCGTTTACCGCCCGCGCCGCGTCGTCAAGCGAATCAAATTCCGCCAGCGCCGTTCTGACAAAACGCGGCCGCGCCACGAGACGCAGTAAAGCTTCGGTAATTAACCCAAGGGTTCCTTCAGAAGAAGTAAACAAACTGTTCAGGTTATATCCCGTAACATCCTTAATCGGTTTGCCGCCGGTTTTCAAAATTCTGCCGTCAGCCAGCACCACCGTCAGCCCCAGAACATAATTTCCTGTCACGCCGTATTTCAGGCAACGCGGACCGCCGGCATTGCAGGCAATATTGCCGCCGATAGTGGAGTGTTTGCCGCTTGAAGGGTCGGGTGGATAAAAAAACCCCAGTTTTTCAACTTCATCCTGCAGCGTGGCTGTCACTACGCCCGCCTCGACATGGACGGATGAATTGAACGGGTCAATTTCCAAAATCCGGTTCATACGGGTGAAGCTTACAACCATGCCGCCGGCTGCAACCGGAATTGCACCGGCCGCAAAGCCTGATCCCATGCCGCGTGGCACAACGGGCGTACGTGTCTCAGCCGCCGCCCTCACGATTTCGGCCACCTGTTCCGTCGTTCGTGGCAGAACAACGACACCCGGCGTACATTCGGCGAAAGTCCCGTCGTAACTGTAAACCGCCAGATCCTCCGGTGCCGTAAGCACCCCGTCTTTGCCGACGATGCGTATAAGGCGGCCAATCATTCCGCTTTCCATATGTAATCTCACTGTTTATTCGGTGCGCACATAGTCCCGTAAGCTTCGTCCAACAGCGCGACCGGATGCGCCGTGCGCGTAGCGCGGAAACGTTTACTGAAGCCCGTTTGCAACTGCATACGGCAACCAGGACAGCCGGACGCCAGAATATCCGCGCCGGTCTTTTCTACATTGTCCAGCTTTCTATTCAAAACCTTCCATGAAGTTTTGTAATGTGTAATCAACTGACTTCCAGCCGAACCACAGCACCAGTCGCTCTCCGGCAACTCGACAAAATCCAGCCCATCAATAAGCGAAAGGATTTTGCGCGGCTCCTTCCATACTTTCTGCGAGCGCCGCAAATGACAGGGGTCGTGATACGTCACCCTGCCTTGGAGGCGTCCGACCGGTTTTTCAGGCGTAACAGCCGCCAGAAATTCGCAGATATCGCGCACTTTTACCCGAAATGCCTCAGCCCGCGCCTTCCACTCCGGATTGTCGGCAAAGATACGCCCATATCCCTTCAGTGTCGAGCCGCAGGTTGCGCAGTCGGTTAAAATATACTCAATATCAAGACGTTCAAATATTTCAATATTGTGCTTCGCCTGATTTTCAACAAGATCC
>Ga0099364_10009450_pt1 | contig 13527 bp, 1 predicted proteins | sample TergutTh196P3_FD_73070 | JGI IMG/M metagenome (GOLD analysis project Ga0099364, IMG submission 73070) | Microcerotermes parvus P3 segment gut microbial communities from Pointe-Noire, Republic of the Congo - Th196 P3 | ecosystem: Host-associated > Arthropoda: Insects > Digestive system > Gut ...
AAGAAATCATCAAAAGTCACATTTGCCCCGGGGTTTCTCAACTGGACAGTGTGGTTGGCAAAAGAGAAGGGTTGTGTGATTGACCCGGTGTACGGATAATCTACATATCGGTGGACAGAGTTGAGCGTGACCAAATAATTGATCACGGGGATACCGGACTCGAACTCAACGGATTGAACATTCTTAGAAACCGGCCAAAGCAGGTAAGACGCCGAAGTCCCTTCAAAAGTAGTGCGCCCAACCACATAATTGCTTTCATCTGAAACACTGGGGGACCTTGTTTGCAGACGATCCCTTAGCGTCTCGGAGCTGCCAACAAAAGCGCTACTTAATGGCACGTCATATGAATAACTAAGAGTAGCCCTTAAGTTTGTTGGCCATCCGCTGCCGCCGGGGGAGATTACTATCTGATTTTCAATAATTGAAAAACTTAGGTCTTCAAACACACTGGGGCTAACCCCAGAGACGGACCAAGTGAAGTTTGTCATAGTTGATAAGTCAACATTCAAGCCGCCAAAAGTTACAGAATTTCTGGGGCTGACGCCCATGCCCGAATTGCCAGCGGGGACTGTGAAGTCTACAGTATATCGTATACCGCTTATTCCGCCGCCGTCTGAAATGAACTCAGACCTCTTGGAAATCTCTGGATTGACCCTCCTGTTCCCACTTCCTCCAGGTCTTTCTGCATCTCCTGGGCCTAAAGTAGAAACATCCCAGTAAACAGACGCCCTGTTGTAACCATGTTCGAGGGTCGATCTTACTCTATCGCCTTCCCGAAGAACCCATTCTTCCGGAATTTCTGTAGCATAAGAAATGTCAAGGGCATACACAGCGCCTATCCAGTCAGGGACGATAAACTCAAAACCAATCTCTGCCTCATCCCACCAACTAAGAATAGGGGTAAGGTTTGGGCTCTCAAAGCCAAACGCCCTCTCATCCAACAATCCGCCAAACATATCATAAAAGCGAACGGAAATATCACTTGAGAGGAGGTGGGGAATGCCGCCAAACGCTCCTCCATATAAGTAGATTTCAAGATGCTCCCCGTTCAAAATACGTCGGCTATCTCCGACAGATGCCAACCACCTACTCTGAGTTGACCAACTGGAAAAAACTATTTCCTTCCGGTACATACTGCCGTTTAATGTGACGGGATTCCCATATGAAGAACGAACTCCCCCATTTATAGTAAAATCAACCCAAGGAAAAGACATAGTGTCGTTGTATCCTATATTTACATTTCGGTTATTTCCGCTAAGCTGCCTGATCAATAGATAGCTGGAAGCATCCTGAACATACTCAAAACATAGTGATTCGCCTGGAGCCAACACGATAGGCGATATGAAAGAGAGCCCTGAAAAATTTGTGTAATCTACTTCAACAACGCCTAAATCGACCAGCTCTTCCAAACTTACCCCATCGGGGAACTCCGGCCACACCAGAACTATCTCCAGAAGTTCGTCATACCACCGTATGCCTTCAATTTCATGAGTTCCTGAAATGACCTTGGCCGAAGAACGCAACTTACGTGTATAGTCGCCTAAGCCGAACCCTCGCAAAACCTCACCAGACATGTCAACACGGTCGTCAAAAGAGTAATCAATAACAATAATATCAAAATCATAACTAATTGATCCAAAATCCAGCTTCAACGACTCTGTATGCGCCTCAAGGTAAAGGTAAATTTCGATTGTGAATCGGGCATTGGTATACATGTCGATGAAATTGCCCGGTGCGGTGGAGCCATCCAAATAGACGCTATAAAACCATATTTCCATAAACCCATCCGGAGTAATCAAATACTCCCCTATAGGCCAATGAGAAGATCCAAATATATATCCATCATCTCCATAAAACGCGAAGCCCTTTGGTAACTCAAAGATCAGCCTCCCATTTGGCGCGTACCCCCATTGAAAATTACGATTCTCTTGAAATGTGATTTCAAACATATACATGCCATACTGATCCAAAGTTTCTCCAGATTCTACTACTCTGGGGGGAAAAGTGTGAATATCCATCATAACCATATTAGTTATGGCGTTGTTGAGGAGCCAAGTGTTTCCGGGCTCGCCCTCTGGGGGCACTATCGACCAGACGGGAGTTAATCTAGCCAACTGGCCCATAGCCGTATTGAGGTTGCTTCCAGCCTCATATGCTAATATATGGAAGTCATCCAGTTTCCATTCCCAATGGCTAAACTTCAAACTGAAGCCGCCACCGAACGTATCTCCTACATATCGAGGAGGGGTATCGGGGAGGTCAACAGACCCTGAGTATCTTGCCCAAATTGCATCGGGCCCCTCCCACGCAAAATCAGAAGGATCTAAGTCAAACATTTCAACGAGCGCTTGTATGGAAACCAAGTTAAAGTCGAACAAGACCCCGTGCATCCTGTCATAGTTAACGTCTGCATTGTTCAGGAGGGATTTGCCGGCAAGGGACCCTTCCTTGCCTGTAATGCCAACGGGGTTCCCGCCTACTCCATTATGATTTGGCAAGACCCTGACACCGCCTTCTTCCAACCCGTAGTCAAAGGGGATTCGCTGTTCTGCGGAGGAGCTTTTGTTCCCCCTGAAAACAACAGAGTTGGAAACGGTCAAGTTAGAGTAATTTGGCGCGTATATGGCGCCGCCATTTGCGCTTGTGTTGTTCTGGAACACACCTCCCAATAGCGTCACGCGCCCATTGGAGTCGATAACATGGATGGCGGCTCCTTTTCTGTCATCTTCAACCGTGTTATTTTCAAACACCACCGTATTGCTTCCCACGGTCAGCTCGCCGCCAACAGTTATCAAAGGCGATGTAGAGGCAGAAGACCCCCTTAACACAATGCCATCAGAAAGGGTCAGCGTGCCACCGGATTCAACTGCAAAAACAGATGTAGAGGATTCGTTCGAGAGGATCCAGCTGTCTCCCAAAAGCGTTCTAAGCGTCACGTTCTTTCCTGATGGAATCGCAATCCCCTCATCAACCTGAAATTCGCGAGAACCGCTTAAAATAATGTTAACGTGGGATCCATCTGCCGGTGCTCCCTCAATAACCTCCCTTAAATCATCAAAGGAAGCTACAGATAAAAGGTCATTTTCTAACTGCCACTTAGCCCTAAATCCTATAACGTCAATCAGTTCAGTTATTTCCGTGCCAGGAGGATGCAGGATGCCGTCATTATCTTCCCATCCAACAAATAACAATCTGGCCCCATACCCTTCAAAAGAAGCAAATCCCCCTAGTGGCACTGTAAGTGTAACGCTGCCGTTCAATCCAGCGGAAGTGAAAAATTCAAACTGGCCTTCGGGGAAACTACTAATAAACCCAGAAAAATCGAAACCATGTTGAATGCTAAGTTCTTGCCACTCATGTATATAGCTGTGTAACAAAACCCCTTGAATCCTCGGATAATTTATATCGGTGTTATTCAAAGCGTGTGTCCCTGGTACTGAGGTATGGGTAGTAAGAACATTTCTAGGGCTGGAGCTCCTTCCGCCCTCTATAGCCGACAGGCTAATGCTGCTGCCTAAGTTTATCAGCCCAAAATCTGGCTGCATTTTAACCGTATGTATGGGGTTGCTGGCAGGGGTCTTGTTTCCCTCAAACAAAAATTCAGGGCTAACGCTAATGCCGTCATATGAGGGAACAAACACAACAGCCTCGCCATGCGAAATATTATTTGCGATTGTGCCGCCATTCAGCTGAATCCAAAAGCGGGGATTGGTCTGATTTCCACCTACTCTTATGGCAACGCCAGAATTTGGACCAGTGTTTTCAACAATCTGCCCGCCATTCATGATAAAGCTAGGAGAAGCTTCGCTGGAAAAAGGCCCGTTTTGAGCTGCAAGAAACACTCCAGTTTCATTCCCTTGAATGCTCCCGCCATTCATGATCATGCGATATACGATATCCAAATTCACCCCTATCGAGTTCTTGTGGATTATCCCACTGTTCATGGTAAAAGAGCCAATAACTCCTACATTGGAATCAGTGATTTCTCCACCATCCAAGAGAAAGGCTCCGGAAGTTTGAACAGAAACGCCATTGCCATTGGTAGCGCTCACAGTCCCACCAAACATTTTAAATTTCCCGCCAATAACGTGGACTGCGGCGGCGTCAAGGTATACACTGCTAGAAACTATGCGAACTTCGCCGCCATACATCCTAAACAGGCCAGTATTCCGTATATATACGCTCCCGTCAACTTCTCCACCATTCAGGGTGAACAGGCTATTGCCTTCCACGTCTATTCTCCTAATTGTTCCGCCATTCATTGTGAACGACCCAGATCCAAAAGTGCGTACCTGCCTAATTTCACCGTTATCTAATATAAGAGTGCCTCCGGTAGAGTGGATTAAGCCGACGTTTATTGAGCCATCCAAAACCAAAGTAGAACCGGCGCCAACTTCAAACGTGGTTCCGCTAGTTTGGTCTACGTCAAGGGACCAACTGAAATTATCCAGTGTCCGCAAAACAATATTCCTGCCACCTAGAATAAGGATTTTGTTCATGCTGTAGTGTAACAAATCGCCATTCAAATAGATAATAGTTTCGCTTCCATCAGTCGGTGCCATAGAGATTGCAATGCCCAACTGCCTAAGATTTGTAACGATATCAAGTGATTCTCCTTCCCAGACTCCTACGGCAGTCAATCCAATCCGTACAAACTGGATGGTGTCCCCGGGATTTGCCCTTCCAAAATACTCGTTATTATGCGTGAAAATTTCCCAATGAGAGAAAGTCAATGACTCAGGAGACCACCATTCATTGCCGGGGACATAAAATGGGACCTCGTCTGGCAAAGTATACTGAGTGTGTCCCTCAATAATGCTGGATTGTCCTGAGAACACGAACACCCCGGCACCATCAAACGCGCCGGCTGTATCGAAACGGAAGGTAAACTGCTCACGCCCATCCCTTTGGTAACTAATATCAGTGTTATTCAGCAAATGCGTTCCAGGCACAGAAGTTTCCCGCCCTAGAATATTCCGCGGATTGCCGTAGGGAGAAGGAGCAAAGCCTGTCAGATTAATAGAACGTCCTATGTTGTCAATCCCGAAGTCATAGAGCAAACCATCAATAATATGGTTTCCTACATTGTTCCTAAAAACAAATTCAGGGCTGACTGAAAGATTGGAATAGCTCAAAACATGTACAACTCCACCTACCCCGGACTGATTGTTGACAATGCTTCCCTGCCTTAGATCTATTACTATGTTGTTGCTTCCCTCGTGTCGTATCGCGGAACCACTGCCAGATGAAGTATTATTATGGATGGCTCCGCCATTCATTATAAACTGCGGAGCATTATCCATGCTGGACGACCCCCATATATACACACCAACGGTTCCTCCAGAAATCTCCCCACCATTCATTGTAAAAACCTTAACCCCCGCAGGTGATAGATTGTCAAATCGCACCCCTGGAATTCCTCCAAGAACCTCACCGCTATTCATTGTAAAGGATGAACTACCTGATAAATTGACTGTGGAGAGGGTGCTGCTTCCACTCACCTTGCCGCCAAATAGCTCAAAGCTTGAGCCATTAAGAAGAGAAACAGACGCCGTAACGGAAGCGCTTGCAGGAGGGCCAATCGTGCCATCGCGCATTATAATTGAGCCACCGCTCTCTATGTCGCCAAGATGTCCATTTATCAACTCAAGTGACCCAGTAGTTGCCCTAACAGAGTGTAAGGAGAAGTCGCCATCAATAACCAGATTACTGGTTCCAATATTAAACTGAGTCCCGCCAAGATTCCAACTACTATCGCCAACCGTACGAATCGTGATATCTTTTCCGTTACCGAAGGGAATTACACCAGAAATCAAGTCGTTAACGGTTCCAAACAATTCGATCACAACAGGTTCATCATTGGGGGCGTTCTCAATTGCTTCTATCAAATTAAATCTATTACGAATCTCTGTAATACCATTTTGAATAATGGTGCCATTTCCGGACAAGCCGTTAATCGTTCCACCAATCCATTCTAACTTACCTGGCTGATTTATAGTAGCACTAACACTAACTAAGCCTTTGTTCATTACCATATCAGCATCATTTATCACAACATCCCGAACTTCTCCACCATTCATGACAAACTCGGATCGTAATCCTGGGGACCATGACCATCCAACTGTAACCAATCCCAAAACCAAACCGTTATTGACAATAAGTTTATTGCCGGTTCTAACATCGAGATTGATCATCTGGCTATTAGTAACTATATTGACATCTCCAGAAATGGTTCCGCCATTTAATGTGAAGGTATTGTTCTGCGAAGTGGGCGTAGTTGCGACATTTACGCCATGAATGATACCGTCAAACATCGTAAAATTATTGTCCGAGCCAGTAATAGTGGTCAAACCAATAATTGACCCCTTTTCAAATTTAAAGTCATTATTATTCCCCTGAATATGAAGGTTATTTAAGACGCCACCAGACATTGTAAAAGTGTGCCCGTTCCCACTTAGAGTTACCGTTCCAGAGACAGAACCTTCAGATATCGTTACGGTTCCCCCGCCATCTGCACCACTTACATTGATAGAGCCACCGGCGGCGGTAATACTCCCACCACTAATGGTTAAGGATCCACCATTCCCAATATTAACACTTGTTGCAGACCCACCTTGAATGTTAACCGTCGTCCCAACTGCACCAGCGCTGATTGTCCCAACAGAAGCACCAGATTGAAGAGTAAACTCTCCATTAGCCTGAACAGTTATTACTCCGTTTGTACTGATACCCTGACCCAAAGATAGCCTTCCCTCACCTTCTACAGTAAACACAGTCGTTGTCGTATATAAAACATTTAGCTGTACCGTGCCGCTTCCCTCATTCCGAATCTGGATGTTTTTATTAGCAGGGATAGTCACGTTAGTCATATACGTGGGGGGATTAAAACCTCTGAGCCAAATTACAACAGGCTCATTTGTGTTGCTTGGAGCCTGAGCAATTCTAGTATTCAAATCATTAAGATTAGATGCAACAAGTAAATCCCCTCCCCTTACAGACTTATAAGATAGCCCAGCTAAGTCAAGATCCAAACCATCGCCTATGTCCAATATGTCAATCTCCCCACCATTCGTTGTCGTCAGAGTTCCACCACGATATTCAAGAAGATCCACCTGGCCACCGGAGATATTTATTGTACCATCATTCTCTACGCGGGCTCGTGTAACATTTGCACCAGACGAAACCCCTACTGTGCCACCATTGGCTAGGACAACACCTTGGGTTATGCTGATCCCAGGGCCAATGGTCAACTTACCACTGCCGACAACATTAAACATACTCGTATCTATGCCCGCTGTCAGTGCCCTAGTCACTCCGGGAATCGCCCTTATGATAATATCCTTACCATCTCCAATGGAAACGGAGCTGGTTCCAAAATTAATGCCTTCATCGACGACAAGCACCGTCGGCCCCATTGCGCCCGCCACCCCGGTGCTTATGGCTCCAACTGCCCTTGCAATAATTGCGGGGACACCCCTCACGTCTTCTCCTATAGAACCACCGTTCAACGCCACGGCCCCGCCATTCCATGAGTATAAGAGGCCTATGCTTCCGTCTGACATGGAAAGGCCGCTGCCATCCAGCAATACGCAGGGAATTGCCCCGCCACTGACCACGAGGCTGCTATTGCTGCCACTGACAGAGATGATTCCGGGTATGGGTATATTTGTTTCAACTATGGCACCGCCCGATGCAATGATGGGAGTGTTGGGGCTGTTGCCTACTTGTACTACGCCACCCGCTGCTTCAAATGCGGAGTTTAATCCAGTGACCGAAACAACAGGGCCGACTCCGGTGTTCCCAACGGTGCCGCCGTCCAGAATGAATTTCCCGCCATTGGTGACGGAAACAGTTGCGGCAGTAGCATTGGACCTGCTCACCGTGCCGCTTTTTAGAATAAAAGTTGCCTCATTCACGGACACGGCATTGTTCATCGCGATAGCGCCGTCTATTGTCAGGGATGCCCCGCCGGATATGATGTATGCCCCGGTAAGGTTGGCAGTGCTGCCCGGAGAGGTTTTAAGTGTAATATTTTTCCCGGCGTCTATAGTCCTTGCCGTAGAATCGCTGAATGGCGTCCCATACAGGTAAAGCGTTACCGGAATCCCTTCTAATGCCGCATCTATGGCATTATTTAACTGCTCTGCATTCGATACTGTGTTGCCCTTTGTCCAAGATCCGATGTTGTCTGGATCCGATACCGAAATCAAATTAGATTCAGCGGCATCCAAAGTTTCAATCCATCCACCGGTCATATCCAATTGGCCAGTTCCATTGATTTTAACGAAATTTGCAATCTCGCCATTTTCCATTACCAAACGGCCACTATTATTTATAGTTACAACAAGGGAAGTGACCCTTCCATTCTTCAGGAAGAAAAAGTCCTCAAAACCGGCATTGTTATTTCCAATTACTATGTTTCCGGATATAGTGCCACCACTCATATCAAGGTTGCCATAACCGATTACAGTAACTGCGCCAGAAATGATTCCGTTCGCCGAAACCGAAATATTCCCTCCGGTAACTGTAACTGTATTGGATATTGACCCGCCTGCAATTGTGAGGCTCCCGCCATCTGTCACGTTTACCGGAGAAGCAACGCTTCCGGAATTAAGTACAAAATTCCCACCATTTACCTGTATAATGGTAGAACCAGATCGCGTTCCACCTTTCATTTCAAAGGTGCCGGAGTCAGTTATATTTATAGCGCCACTCACTGTACCGGCTTCTAGTATAAACTTGCCAGTTGATCCACTAATGTTGAAAGTGCCACTGGATGAAAGTGTTGAGTTTTGGACAAGCTCTCCGCCTGAAACAGAGATTATTCCCGTTCCAAGAGCAAAAGACCCCCGTAGGGAAAGTCTCCCTTCCTCCATAATACTTAAACTCTGAGTACCGGAAGCAGCAGTGATGCTCCCAATGGTGTTAGTATTAGTTAATGTTATCAACTCAATATTTTGATTAGGATTTATTACCAGAGGGCCAGCTGGCGCGGTTCCTGTCTGTATGTGAAAATTAACCCTAATCGTGTGCAATTGTTTATTGGCAGGAACATTAGCAATTGCCGTCCGTAATTCACTAATATTTGCCGGATATATGGACAGTTCATCATGTGAGCCACCGCTTAAATCAAAATCAGTTTCCCAATAGAATATCTGTCCTATATGACCACCACTCCTAAAAAGGCTTCCATCGCGAGTTACGACCCGTGTTATAGACCCACCACTGACAACTACTTCGCTGTCAGTAGACGTTACTGTCCCGGTAATAGTTCCGCTTTTTACCTCCAGGACACTATTTGTTGCAGTGAACGCCACAGTGATAGCCGCTCCATCAACAACGAGAGTTCCATTATTTAAAGACAGCCCATTGGAGGGATTTCCGCCTTTGACAGTTGCTTGCCCGCCAGAAGTAATACTTAGTTGACGAGGAGACGCTTCCGTCTCAAACACACCGCCGGTAACATTAACTATCCCACCCATAAAGATCAAATCACCCAGAGCTAAGGTAGATGATTCAGGGATATTAACAGAAGGTACAGTTATTGATATACTAGAAGTGTGCCCCTGCCAAGCAGATATCCTTATATTCTGTCCTGCCAAAAGATTTATCGGATTTGTCGTTTGTAAGAAAGCGCTCCGTATGACTATGTGTTTTTCAGTTCCATCGGTTGGAGCACTTGATATATGGAACTCAAAGTCTTGTATAGAATTAACCTCTACTTCCAAAAGAGAAGTCCCTTCCAGCTTTTCTCTATAAAATGAAGAAGCTAAATCAAGTGTAAAACCACCACGCAAATCTAAAATATCAATTTCCCCGCCGGTCATCGTGAAGTTTCCGCCACGATATTCAAGAACCTCTATATACCCGCCAGAAATAACTGCATCGCTGTCAACCAATCTCAAAAAATCAGTGATGGTTCCATTCTCCATAGAGAAGCTTCCACCATTAGAAATAATCTCCCTAAAGTTTCCGCTAATTATTGACAAAGCGCTATCAGTCGTCGAAATCGTACCAGAAACTCTTCCACTAGAAAGTACAGTAGGTCCTTCATTGTCAATAGTAATTGTGCTGTCTGTCGAAGTAATGTTGTGAATTGATGCGCGGTTCAGAACAACCTCACTATTGGTCACAGTAAGATTAGAAATTGAAGTAGCTCCGCCACTCTGCCCTGACCCATTAATAGTTAAAAATCCGTTAGTTACGCTGATGGAGCTGGCATTGTGAGTCCCTGTAATAGTAGCTTGTCCACCGTTAGTGACAGAGAGATTTCCTACCTGAATATTTGTCTCTAAAATACCACCAGATACATTAACAGAAGAGTTGCTTCCTCCTCCGACACGATCTAAAACTAACTTTGTATCAGCAGGGACGGTAAAAAGAAGACCAACTCTATCGGCATAAACTGGTGATGATCTTGTAATAGTAATGTCGCTATTCGCTGGAAGAGTTACTGCTGTATTTACATTTTGCAAAAGGCCTCCAGTATAAGTAATCTCCAGCCGTCTCCCATCTGTTGGAGCATCTAAAATTGCTTCCCTCAAACTCGTCCAATTACTTACACTAACCTCCTCAACACCGCCACCACTCGGAGACCTGCTTGGCCCTTGTTGCGGCAAGTTAGTCGTACCAATATTCACGCCACTCCCAGAAATATTAGGATTCTGTGTTCCAATAACATTGAGCGTCTCAATATAGCCACCATTCATGGTCAGCTTGCTGTTATTAAACTCAACAACGCCCATGATGCTGCCGCTATTAACTATAAGGTGCGATGGGTTTATATAAATCGTGGGTATGCTACCCTCGTTCACAGGAACGCCTATCGTCGCGTCATGAGACAAACTTACTTCTAATGTGCCAGACTCAACCACCCTTATCGTTGACTCAGTTCCACCCTCAATACTTATATTGCCTTCAAGCTTCAAAGAACCGCCAATCACGTTAAACACATGTGGATTCAAAGGAGAGGCGGTCAAATCAACAACTGTTCCATGTGTCGTCTTCAAAACAATGTTCTGTCCTTCGACGACTTCAATTATATTGGGAACAAAACCAGAAAAAGATGTAAAAATACTGGACTCATCATCCAACAGAATAATAGTCTCATCGCCATTACGAGGAGCATCTGTAATTGCTTGCGCCATAGCTGTGCCACTGCCAACCAACTCGCCAGCAGGCTCTGCTATATCCTCCTCTTCCCACATAGCAGTATAGACTTGATCTCCAGTAACCGTAGCCTGCCACGCAGGGGTCCAACCAACAAATGTCCAACCGGGGAGCCCTTCAGGAATGCCGGGAAACTCTGGAGTCGGGTCATCTAGCTCTGCAATAAGCGGATAGTCAGCAAAAGTGCCATACACCCCCTTAGTGTATGTAATAGTGAATTCCTCTGGACCTGTAGGGCCGTTCGGATCTGTAGGGTCATTAGGATCTGGATATGTAGGATCGCTGGGGTCGCTGGGGTCAGGGTCTGAAGGATCATTCGTGGGATTCCCGCCCGTCGAGCCAACAAACTCCCACTGCGCCACATATTCTTGGTCTCCGGTTACGACTGCGCTCCATACCGGAAACCAGTCTATAAACACCCAGTCGGGGTTTCCATTAAGTTCACCCTGGAATGTTGGAGTTGGATCGCCTAACTCAGCAAGGTATTGCTGTGTGAAAAAAGCATCTATCCCGCCGTCGCTGTAAATTATCTCGTATTGAACGGGATTCATTGACGTGGGGGTGCCGGACTGCCCACCAAAAGGCTCATTACCGGTATCCGCAATAACCATCGTACCCGGTATCATCGTTAAAACATACGCGATAACTAAAGCAAGAGCACCAATTTTTTTCTTAAGATTTTTCATTTTTCTTTCTCCTTTTGGTGAAATTTAGCCTTCGCCACTTTCGTTTAGAAAAGTGGTGACAATTTTACATATATGAATAGCAAACCTCCCCTAAAAGGGCGGCATATGTTTCAGTATGTCAGAAATGCCCATGTCATAACAAAAAGGCCAGTGTTTTCACTAGCCTTTTCTAAATCTTTCGTTGTCCCTAAATATAGAAATCTTTCCAGTTGCGGACTCCATCTTTCCAAAGCCCGATTGCTTTAAACTCCTCTACAGCCTTCAGGTGTCTCTCAATCCCCGCATCCGTGTACAAGTAGTCACAATCAACAGACCAACGCCGTAGGGCTTCTACCAGCATAAGGTAAACCTGTGAGAACATCATCCTCTTTTCGTCATCGCTTTCGGCAGCTTTGAACAACTCGTCCGATTCTAACCAGATTTCCGGAAGCCCTGGAAATCCCGTATATTCGTCTGTTTCGATAAAATGCTTCTTTATTTCCCTAAGGTGTCTTTCGAGCGCATCGTATTGTTTGAATTCTACTCCATTCACCGTGGTGCGTGTTTGGAAGTCATTAGAATCTAACACGACGTATGCCGGAATGCCGAAAGGGTTATCTGTGTTTATAGTTTCGTCTACGGTTTTGCTAGCAGCTTCGTCTGCGATTTCATCTACGGTTTTTTCCGTAGGATTTTCTACTGTTTTATTTACGGCGAAGTTTAAGGGTGTGTATTGAGGCGCCGAGCAGGGACAGTTTGCAAGCTGTGGGTTGACCGTGCCGGAACATCTTGGGCATACCCATCCTGTTTGGGGCTGTGCGTCTTGGCAGGCTTTGCGTCTCGTGAAAGAGCATCCGCCTGTTGTCTCATATCTGTGGGGGCATAAGTTGCAGTTATGCCTGTATAAGTGAATGCCGGCAGTATTGTTGCTGGCGGTGGTTGTTATATGAATCATGGTGCTCTCCTTTTTCGTTTGGGGTTTGTGTTTTCTGCTAAGGTCTTCGGTTATGCTGTTAATTTTCGATTACATGCTTAGTATGTCAGAAATGAAATGTGGGATATAGCGGCTGTTATTAGTAATTGCTAGCCAAAGTCCTGCCCATAGCTGCATGGCAGCTTGGGTGGAAAAAATCGTATCATGCAAAACTCAGCTGGCTACGCGACCCCAACATCAGAAACAGGCACTTCAAGTTAAACAGTAGGGTGTTGTACCAAGGGTACACATATTGCAGCTTATACTCCACGTCGCACATCTTTAAATAGTCGCACATGTCGTTGATGATGTAGAGCCATTGGCGGGGAGTCCAGACCTTGGCCTTGCCTAACTGATCTATTTTCAGCATTATGTTTAGTATGCCGACCTCGTTCGTTACCGGCTTGTTAAAAACCCAGCGGCAGCAGCCGAATGTTATTTTTTCCAGTTTATTAATTTCTTTGACGTGTTCTGCAAATTGCATCTCAGTTTTCCTTTCGTGTTTCGTTTTAGGCGGGCGGCTGTTTTGGTGTGGGTTGACTGCCCTCCTGCATAAGTATGCCAGATTCGTGTGACTGGAGATATTCCCCTCCAAATAATTAAGGCCTCTGTTGCGTTTGCCATGCGGATTGGCCGAAAGGGTAAGTTACTTAACAGATTTTGCATGGATTTCTCGCCTCTGAGAAATAATGCCTTTGCCTTGGGGTTCAACCGCGCCGT
>Ga0099364_10009451_pt1 | contig 13527 bp, 8 predicted proteins | sample TergutTh196P3_FD_73070 | JGI IMG/M metagenome (GOLD analysis project Ga0099364, IMG submission 73070) | Microcerotermes parvus P3 segment gut microbial communities from Pointe-Noire, Republic of the Congo - Th196 P3 | ecosystem: Host-associated > Arthropoda: Insects > Digestive system > Gut ...
AAATTAGACACATTCCCGCTGTTTCGGCAGCAGCCTCCATTTCGGGACGGCTACCCGGAGTAACCGTAGTACAGGGTAGCGGAGAGCCGGGACAACTCTCGCCAACGCTATTTGTGCGCGGACGGTCAACCACAAGCGGAACCGGTCCGTTAATCATCATCGACGGCGTTCAGGGCAGGCAAATAGGCGAAATAGACCCTAATGACATCGCCTCTTTTTCGGTATTGAAAGACGCATCGGCAGCTATTTATGGCTCTACGGCTGCCAATGGAGTTATACTGATAACAACTAAAAGCGGTGAGGCGCGGGCAGGAAGACCAAGGCTGAACTTCAGCTTCTATCAGGGTTTTATGACGCCATCGCGAATACCGGAAATGTGCAGCTCAGCCGAATATGCGACTATGCTTTCGGAGTATGAAGAATATACTGGTAGCGGCAGAACATTTACCGATGCGCAAATAGCGCTGTTTGCAAGCGGCGAAGACCCATGGGAACATCCGAACACCGATTGGTATGCTGAGTTAATCAGGAAATGGACCACCACTACGCGCTACAACCTGAACATTGACGGAGGTTCATACGGAGGCATGACGTATTATGTGTCGCTTGGATATAAACAGGACGACGCTATGTATCAGCAATCGTCGACAAAGTATAATCAGCTCAACATCAGGACAAAGGTGAACATACCGATTACCGACTGGCTGCTTTTGGACGTTAACATTACCGGGGTCAAGACCAAAAGACAGTTTCCGTTCAGGGGCGCAGGCGACATAATAGGCGCCGCAACGCGTTCTCTACCTACCGATCACGCTTTTTGGCCCACCGGAGAACCCGGACCTGACCTCGAATTTGGTGATAATCCGGTAGTTACTTCATCTTTTGCCTCAGGCAAGAACGACCAGGATACCTACCGCCTGCAAAACAACCTGAAAGTAACAATAAGTCCTCCTTTTGTGAAGGGTCTTTCGTTGGGCGGCAGCGTTGATTACGACATCTCAAATTTTTACAGAAAAAGATTTTATCATCATTTTGATTTGTATTATCCTGACTATGAAAATGCCGTCAGAGACCCTGCCACCGGCTTTATCACTTCCATGCCCTTAACGCCTCAACTAAGAGGACCGGCAGGAGTTTTCCCACATCTTGAGAACGATTATCAGCGAACTGTTAATATGACAATCAGGATAGATGCGAATTACAATCAATCCTTTGGCAACCATGATATAAGCCTCTATGCCGGTTTTGAACAGTATACCAATGATTATAACGAATTTTGGGCGCGACGTGAGGCGTATGTTTCCACTCAGATTCAAATATTGAACGTGGGACCTCTCACAAACCAACAAAACAGTGGCAGAGAGACCATCTACGCACGTAAATCGTGGATAGGCAGGGCTTCTTACGCCTATAAAAGCAAATATTTAGCCGAAGTGGTATTTAGGCGCGACGGCTCGCTGAAGTTTCCTCCTGAAAGCAGATGGGGAAATTTTCCCGGGCTGATGTTGGGATGGAGAGCATCTGAAGAAGAGTTCTGGAAAAACAACCTCTCGTTCGTCAACCACTTTAAATTAAGAGCGTCTTATGGCGAAATGGGGATGGACCCGGGAGACCCTTTCCAGTATATAGACAAATATACGCTGGGCGGCATTCTGGGTATGGTCTTCGGCACAGACGGCGTAGTTGAGACCACGACAGGTCCTCCTACGGTCGCAAACCAAATTATTACCTGGGAAAGACAAAAGACGCATAATTTGGGTTTTGAGGCGCAGTTTATGAGGGGTTTTTTGTTCCTGAACGTTGACTATTTCTACAATATACGCGACCAAATACTCGCTACAAGAAATGCTTCGGTGCCCGATTTTTCAGGAATAACGTTGCCCGATGAAAATATTGCGCGGGTAGACAATCAGGGATTTGAAATTGAAGCCGGAGTGCGTAGACGAATCAACGAATGGGGCGTGAGCCTGTCTGGAAATGTGGGCTATAGCCAAAACAAGGTAGTATACAATGACGAGCCCGAACCGCCGGTACCCTGGCAAAAAAGAACCGGAAAACAACACGGACTCAGGCTGATGTATGATTTCGTGGGAATAGCCAGAGATAAGGAACAGGCGGATGCGCATCCCAGAATGGGGACTAACAGCTGGCTTGAGGGCGATGTGCTTTTCAGGAACGTAAGCGCAGATTATGCACATTTAGACCCGGAATACGACGACAATTTAATTAATGCCAACGACCGGATATTAGTGGAAAATACCCAGATGCCATATCTGTTTTACGGCGCAAACTTGGATGTGAGCTGGAGAAACTTTTCTCTTAATGTGCTGCTTCAGGGACAGGGAAAACATTTGAAAAGGAACTGGCAAGACGATAGACGCGGATATGAGGGAAATTACTTTAAGTTCATGTATAATGACAGATGGACGCCCGAAAACCGCGACGCTTCAATGCCAAGAGCCGTAAACTTCAGAGGAACGCACTGGATACTGGGCGACCAAAACACGCTATGGTGGGAAAATTGCGCATATCTGAGATTGAAAAATGTGATGCTGTCATACAATATTCCGGCGCAGTATTATAACTCATTTGGAATATCAAATATAAACGTCTATTTTTCAGGCAATAATCTGGCGTACCTGTGGAGCGCTACTGATAAGTTTGACCCCGAATCGAACGGACCAAACACTTATCCCACGATGAGAACTTTCGCTATCGGCGCAAACATTACTTTTTAATTCATTCATAAACAAATAATATAATAAAAAATAATCATGAAAAGGATATTCATATATTTATTGTCGTTTCTGCTGATATGCGGAACTTCATGTACAGACGTACTCGAACAGTCGGCAGTTGATGCTTTTGACGAAGATGTAGTATTTTCCGATATAAATCTGGTGAAGGCATACGTCGGAGCCTGCTACTCAATGCTGGGAAGCACGAAAATGGACGGAAATGCGCATAACGGACCGCTGATAAGGCGCGATTTTCTGTCATCTTCAACAGACCATACATTGAACAACTTCAGGTCGGGCGACGAAGTATTCCTAAAAGGAACAATGAACCCCGACAGACCGGGATTGTTTGCCAACAATGATAACGGCAGACCGTGGCTACACTGGGTAAACATATACCGGAACATCCAGAATATTAATACTATTCTTTCCCGTATAGATGATGTGCCGGTAACAAACGCGGCGCAGGAAGCGCTACGCACCCAGTTGAAGGGCGAGGCTTATTTTTTAAGGGCGTTGTCATACAAATACCTCATTATGTGTTATGGCGGAGTAATATTATCAGACAAGCCGTTCACCACTACCGATGATTTTTCGGTAGTAAGAAGGTCGTCAATTGCCGAAACAAAAGATTTTATCATGGCAGACGTAGAACAGGCAATACGATTTTTACCGCCTACCATTGAACAGGGTCGTGCGTCGCGAGCAGCGGCAGCGGCAGTGAAATCGCGGGTGTTATTGTTTCTGGCAAGCGAACTGACAAACGGAGGATTACCCGGCGAAGCAAACAATACGTTAGTTTCATTCCCGCCCGGAAGCAGGGAAACGTTACTCAGGGAAGCGCGCGACGCAGCAAAGGAAATAATGGACGGAAATTATGGCAGCTTCGCATTAGTGGGGCAAACCACAGAACCGGCATTACCTCTTTCACAAGAAGATATACAGAGGTATGCAGATGTGTTTTACGGTATATTTCACCAACCATCGAGCGCGACATGGAACAGCGAAACAATATGGGGAACACAGTTTGTGGCGACAGCCGGAGGAAGAACGTATAACCCGAGTTTATGGTTGAGCCCAAGAGGTTATGGCGGCGCTTCCAACAATTCTCCTACCGAAGATGTTGTCAGGAGATTCGAAATGGCTGATGGCAAAAAGTTTGTGTGGGATGCAGCAAACCCTGACGATAAATTTACTCCGCGAACTGCTACGGCAGCTCAATTGGAAGCCGACCCGTATCTGAACCCATATTATGGGCGCGAACCGCGTTTTTACGCTTCAATTTTGTATCATAATGCGCAGTGGATACAACGTCCTCCTGAGGTGACAATAAGCGACCAGTACAACCGGCTTCAGTTAGCATACAGATGGCGCCCCAACAATGAAGGCGTTCATCCGGCATGGCCTCCACCACCTCCGGCAACGCCGCCGGCAGCGCATTACAGCGGGGCAGATACACGCCAAAGCACAAATGGATTTAACACATCCGGCAACGCCACTAAAACAGGCTATACATTAAGAAAATTTCTCGACCCCGAAATAGCGGCAGTCGATGTAAGTGTGGTAAGGAGCAGCCAGGTTATATGGGTTGAGTTTCGTTATGCTGAAATATTGTTAAACTATGCCGAAGCATGTATCGAACTGGGCGGCGCCGACCTGCAACCCGGTATAGAAGCAATGAACATAGTGAGAAGACGAGCCGGACTTCCCAGCCGCGCTACAACCAACCAGGACGAAGCGCGTGAGTTTGTAAGACACGAACGCGAAATAGAACTCTTTGGCGAAGGTATGAGATTCTTCGATATAAGAAGATGGATGATTGCAGATAAGGTGATAGTTAACGTTCACTTCCTGAGAATAGATGAAAGAGTGGCAGCTGACGACGATTACAATGTACTCGAAACAAGATGGCAACTAACCTCAAGTGAAGATGCGAGAAGCTGGGGCGGCAATCACTTTTACTGGCTCCCAATTATGAGAGCAGAAATAACTAAGGTGCCCGGATTACAACAAAACCCGGGATACGATTGATAAAGCGATTTTTTTAATCAGGGAGTTGCCGGTGGGTAGCTCCCTGATTAAAAATTTTTATTTTAAAAGATTGTGTATATGAATATTAAAATCAAAAATGAATTTGCAAGTGTGCAAAAGGTCGCTGTAATATGTTTGTTTTGTCTGTATGCGGGCGTTTTAATCGCACAGGAAACAGGAAAGACAACATGGGATTTTCCGGTAAGATATGGCACAAAAGAGTGGGAAACTCTAAAAACTGTTGAAGAACAGTTTAATGCATACAATATACCGGATAATATTATCAAAGAGATATCAACGGAAGAGTTGGTAAAAATCTGTTTGTCGTATCCGGAATGGGGATTAATGTTTGCGTATAATGACAAGCGAACTGGGGTCTATGTTTTGATAGGGCTTTTTAACGGTTTTCGCGAATTATTGAACCGAAACGATGCCGTAATGGAATTGTTAAAAGTATACGAAAAACTCGACCCGCTTTCAGTAGACCCGAATTGGACAGCCCTTCAAAAAGGGCGATACGGTTTTCAATTTACAAAAATTGAAATGTTTTTATGTTTTCCAATTGTCAGTAAATTGGATAAAAAAGATATCCAAAAATTGAAAGAAGCAGTAGTTGTTAAATATCAAAAGAAAAGAATGCTTCCTGCTATGTACTCGTTGTGGGATTTATCGCCTACAGTTGGAATTTGTTTGAACATTATTGAAACAGAAAACGCTGAACTCATAAGAAGCAGGACTGATTTAAAAATGTTCAAACATACCCTAAGAAGCAATGATATACACTTTTTAGATTCTATCGTTGAACTCCTAAAAAAGGTTGAGTAATGAAAGTTAATAAAAAAAATCAATATGAAAACAATACATAAATTCACGACAGTTTTGTTGGCTTACATGATTTGTGGCACAACCTTCACTCAGGTATATACTCCTAACGGCACCCCTGTAGAATATATACATTTCTCAGAAGGAAATGTAGCGCTTATGGAAGATTTAGCAGAAGAGTTTCTGATGACTCGTGGCTGGACGCATCTTGTTATCAAAACAGCGCCAGCAACCATGTCATATAATTGCCATTCTTTTGCATGGAATATGTCCGAAGGTGGAATTACATGCTGGATAAATCCGTCTACAGAGCACGAATTTGGTAATTATATAGATAATCCCAGTGCGACACCGCCGACGTTCCCTGATAATATAAAAAAATATTTGGATGACCGCAGTTATTATGAAGTGCCTGAAAGCTTAGCCACCAAGGTTTGGTATGGTACAAACTGGGAATGGAACACCCTTTGGGGTATTCCCTCATGGTTTAACTACGGAGATCACTCGGCAATACGAATCACTTCGGGTCCAAATGCAGGAAAATATGAATCCAAGTGGGGAGGTTGGCCTCAATATATACATCCTGCTAATGTTACACCTCTCGATGTTATTTTTGATATTACTCAAGCTCGTTTCTTCAGGCGTTCCCCCGTTATTTCGGGTCCTGAAAATGTTTGTACCTCTGGGATTGTATATACTTTGAGCGGTCATCTGCCAGGCTCAATAACATGGTCTGTAACCGGTCCCTTTACCTGCACGCCAGATCCGAACAATCCGGCAGAAGTTATTGTATACAGAACAGGGTCAAGTACTGGGAAAGGAGTATTACAGGTAATTACCAGCGGCAGTTGGTTTGCAAAAAACATTGAAGCAACGTGTGCTATAACGATTTCCGGTCCCGACGTTGTATGTTTCGGCACAGGCTCTACCTTTACGGTATCCGGAGCTCCGTCCGGTTTTACTTGGGAGCATAGTCCCAATCTCGTCTTATCCGGTTCGGGAAGTTCAGTAACTGTATCTAAGGAAAACGCCTCTACCTATTGCTTCAACGGTAATGGTATTGGCTGGGTAAGTATTAAGAACAGCGACGGCAAGGAATTGGTAAGAAAAAATGTTTGGGCAGGCGCTCCTTTATTATTTGTAACTCCTACAGAATCAGCGGTGGATCCGTGGAGTTCCAGAACTTTTTATGCAGATTTGACTAATAACATGTCAGCTCCAAGCCAATACGAGTGGGTGTTTAGAAAAGCGTCGCAATTCACCTATCATTATACTACTTTTAATTGGAAGGATTTTTATTTTGAAGAAGAGGGTTTTTATCAGGTACATTGTCGCGGATATAATGTATGTGGTTACGGAGAATACGATGTAATTGATTTATCCAGTTGGTCTCCTTCTCCTCCTCATATTTCATACCCTAATCCTGTTTCTGATGTTCTCACAGTTGAAATAGTATCAGGATTTTCCGCCGCTGGAATTGCAGGCAATGCGTCGTCGTTCGCTTATGATATACGCATGTACGACGGTCATGGAAATATTTTACGTCAAGTCGCAACACAAGGCGGCAACGTAGAGTTTAATGTGTCCAACTTGCCAAACGGCGTCTACTACCTGCATATTTACGACGGCGTGAACGATGAGCCTGAAATACATCTGATTGTGGTAGAGCGTTAATTAAAAGCATATTTCTTAATTTTGAAAACTTTTAAAATAAATTATGTTTTATTCAGAAAAATTACAAGTATTCATCTTTTTTGTCTGTGTAACGGTGCTTTGTTTGGCGTCCTGCGACCGCGATAAAGCAACAACAGAGCCTGAAGTGGAATCAACCTTGTTGCACGAACCCACTGATAAGGTGACGGTAACAGTTGGGAATAAAGCATTTACAGTTGATTTTCGAATAAATGAATGGTGTCATGGCTCTATGGAATATCAATTCCCACCTGTTGAACGGTTGAAAAATAGAGATGAACTTGTCGATTTATTCAAATCCGTTAGCAGTCATTATATGCTGAACCCGGGCATTGAAACTGCTGTAATTGAACGCAATGCTTATGCGATACAGATTGAATATATTTTGGCGCAGGAGTGTTTCAGTGATGGTTGTGATTCAGAAACAAGGTTTGACATTTTACAGGTATTGGTAACCAACCTGAATACAAATCTTCGCGATTTTCCTCCCTTTTGCGCCCGAAAATCAGGCGTATTTCTTATGGCGGTTATTTTGCTGAAGGAAAGAAACATATCAGAAAAATATATTGACGATGAAACCCTGCAACAAGCCTTGTTGTGTCTGAACACTGATATTGATGGCGTTAGTAAAGAATTCCTTGATTTTATCATTGAATGTTGCAAAATGTTTTTAGATGATGTGAAAACTTATGAAGAGGAAGAAGATGAATCAACCTTGTTGCGCGAACCCACCGGCGAAGTAACAGTAACAGTTGGGGATGTCGATTTTTCGGTTGATTTCAGATTTGATGCTTTCTGCATGGAGGCTCAGCTAAATTATACCCCATCAAACAGGCAGTCTGCAATAAAATCAAGGGAGGAGTTGGTCGATTTTTATATATCTATGGCGCCTTATGGTTATTATCCGAGCAGTGTTAATCTTTTCCTGCTAAGGGAAAGTTATTGTATATATATAGAATATTTGCTGGCGCAGGAGTGTTTCAGTGATGATTTTGATTCGGAAACAAGGCGAAATATTTTGCCGTTTATCATTGCTCACCAAAAGACTAAATATATGTTTTGGGATGTCACCCCTGTTCATGCACCCTGCGCGCAAAAATGCGGAGTATTTATAATGGCAGTCATATTGCTGAAGGAGCGAAACGAATCGGCGAAATACATCGACGACGATACCCTGCAGCAAGCCTTGTCCATTTTGAATACTGATACATGGGGTGTTGATGAAGAATTTAGTAATTTTATCATTGAGTGTGCCGAAAAGCTTTTGGGGATACGTTACTGAGAAACAAAAATTGTAAAAAAATAAAAAAATTAAGTCTGATTCTTATTTCTACAAAAAATAATCGTAACTTTGCAGTCTGATTTTTAAATAAAATAAATATGAACAAACAGTATAAAATTGCTGATATATCCCTTGCAGACTTTGGACGCAAGGAGATTGAAATTGCTGAAAAGGAGATGCCCGGACTGATGGCTATCCGCAAAAAGTATGCAGCCGAGAAGCCTTTGAAAGGCGCGCGGATAACGGGCTCGCTGCACATGACCATACAGACGGCGGTTCTTATTGAAACGCTGAAAGACTTGGGCGCTGAGGTGCGCTGGGCAAGTTGCAACATCTTTTCGACGCAAGACCACGCTGCCGCTGCTATTGCTGCTGCCGGAATACCTGTGTTTGCCTGGAAAGGCGAAACACTTGAAGAGTATTGGTGGTGCACCGAACAGGCGCTGACTTTCGACGGCGGCTTGGGTCCAAACCTGATTGTAGACGATGGCGGCGATGCTACCCTATTGATACACTGGGGCTTCCAAGCCGAAAACGACCCGAAAACCATCGAACGCACTCCCTCAAACAAAGAAGAAGGTGTGATATTAGACCTTTTGAAAGCTACGCTGGCTGCCGACCCCGAAAAGTGGCGTCGCATGGTGAAGGATTTGCGCGGCGTGTCGGAAGAAACAACTACGGGTGTGCACCGTCTGTATCAGATGAAAGAGCGCGGCGAGTTGCTTTTCCCGGCTATCAACGTGAACGATTCGGTAACTAAATCGAAGTTCGACAACCTGTACGGCTGTCGCGAATCGTTGGCAGACGGTATTAAGCGCGCTACAGACGTGATGATTGCCGGAAAGGTAGTAGTAGTTTTAGGCTATGGCGACGTGGGCAAAGGTTGCGCACGGTCTATGCAGGCTTACGGAGCGCGCACCATCGTCACCGAAATAGACCCTATATGCGCACTACAAGCCGCAATGGAAGGTTTTGAAGTTACCACAATGGAAAAAGCTGTGAAGGAAGGAAACATATTTGTTACCACTACCGGCAACCGCGATGTGATTACGATAGAACACCTTGCAGCTATGAAAGACCAGGCTATAGTTTGCAACATCGGGCATTTCGACAATGAAATTCAGGTGGAAAAATTAGAAAACTATCCGGGCATCCAAAAAATAAACATCAAGCCGCAGGTAGATAAATACGTTTTTCCAGATGGTCACGCAATTTTCTTGCTGGCAGAGGGGCGTTTGGTCAATCTGGGTTGCGCTACGGGGCATCCGTCGTTTGTGATGAGCAACTCGTTCAGCAACCAGACTTTAGCGCAAATTGACCTTTGGCAAAACGAATACGAAGTAGATGTATACCGCCTGTCGAAAAGGTTAGACGAGGAAGTGGCACGCTTGCATTTAGAACAGCTTGGCGTTAAGCTCACTAAACTGACCGACGAGCAAGCTGATTACATTGGCGTGCCTGTAGATGGACCTTACAAGCCGGAACATTACCGGTATTGATTTTTGATTTTCGATTTTCGATTTTCGAATGGTGCCTTAATGGAAAAAATTCCACTTTTTTGATGCTATAATGGAAAAAATTCCACTTTTTTGTCCAAAATAGAAATTTAAATGGAAAAAATTAGTAATGAAATAATTTTTGCATCTTCTAACAGAAGCCTTTCTAACCAGATTAGTAAGGCAGTAAAAGAAGGACAAATAAAAAAGATTGCTCCGCGCGTTTATTCTGCTAATTTGCGGGATGCGGCGGAGCATATTATTAAGCGTCACTTTTTTGATATTCTTAAATGGCGTTTTCCCGGAGCTGTGATTAGCCATAGAAGCGCTTCTGAGCTTCGCCCCACTGATGCGGGACATTTTTTCATTACCAACGGTTATACAAAAAAGATAACAGAATTTAAAGGTATCATTATCAATGTGATGGAAGGAAAGCCGGCATTGGCGTCGGATGTAAATTTAGACGGAATTTTTGTTTCTTCGGAATGGCGGTGGATGCTCGAAAATATGCAAATATCGCGGAAAAAAGGTAGTCTGTCAAAAATTTTTCCGATTGAATACATAGAGGATAGATTGGAAAAAATTATCATCAGAGAAGGCGAAGAAGGGATTAACAAGTTCAGAGACAAAGCAAAAGAGATAGCAGGGCAATTGGGATTTGAAAATGAGTTTGCTCGGTTGAACGCAATCATTTCAGCATTGCTTCGCACACATGATACAAATGTATTGAGCACAAATTCAGCTAAGGCGCGAGCGGCTGGTATGGCGTATGACGTTGGCAGAATAGAGCTGTTTGAAAAACTGTATAAGGCGTTGAGGGATTATTATTTTCCGGAAAGAACCGACAAAAATACCTCAGAAGGGGCATTAAGATTATTCTCTTTTTTCGAAGCATATTTTTCAAATTATATAGAAGGCACTGAATTTACCGTTGAAGACGCAAAAAAAATTGTTGATACCGGCATTGTTATTCCAAAGCGGATAAAAGATTCGCACGATATTTTGGGCACATTTCAAATTGTTTCAAGCAGTTACGAAATGAGTGTCACGCCCGCCACTGCTGATGAGTTGCTTCAAATTCTAAAAAAACGCCATCTGGTTATGATGTCAGGACGGGCAGAAGAGGTTGATGCCGGCGAATTTAAAACGAAAAATAACAGAGCCGGAAATACCGAGTTTGTAGATCACACGTTAGTGGAAGGAACTCTGCGTCAAGGCTTTAAATACTATGCCGCCCTGACTGACCCGATGGCAAAAGCCGTTTTTATGAAGTTTATGATTTCGGAAGTTCACCCCTTTACAGATGGTAATGGCAGAATTTCAAGAATAATGTGCAATGCCGAGCTGTTCAAAAGCGGACAATCGCGTATAATTGTGCCAACCGTGTATAGAGAAGATTATATCCTGTCGTTAAAAAAACTGACTAACAGGAAAGAGCCGGACGCATATATACGTGTGATGGATAAACTTCAACATTTTTCAAATCAGATTGTTGGAGAAAATTTTAGGGAAATTGATAAATATCTTGATGCTGCGAACGCATATAAAGAACCATCAGAAGGAAAATTAAGAGTGAAGAGCGAAGAGTGAAGATATAATGGACTGAGAACTGAAAACTGAAAACTGAAAACTAATGAATGTAGAGATTATAACAATAGGCGATGAATTGTTAATTGGGCAGGTTGTCGATACCAATTCGGCTTTTATAGCCCGCGAGCTAAACAAAATAGGTATGAGTGTTTATCAAATAACCTCTGTATCTGATAGTCGCCGGCATATACTTTCGGCGCTGGAAGAAGCGTCAAAACGTGTTTCACTTGTTATTGTAACGGGTGGTTTGGGACCTACCAAAGATGACATTACCAAGTCTGTTTTTGCCGAATTTACCGGCGACCACTTAGTTGTTCACGCTGAAACGCTGCAACACATAGAAAGCATGATGACTATTCGCGGCGTTGCAATGAACTCGCTGAATGTCAAACAGGCAGAGGTGCCCTCGCGTTGCGTTGTGTTGCACAACAGTTGCGGCACAGCTCCGGGTATGTGGTTCGAAAAAGAGAACGTTGTGTTTATTTCCATGCCTGGTGTGCCCGTTGAAATGAAGACGATGATGCGCGATGTGATATTACCTGAGTTGCAAAATCGATTTTGCACCGGAAAAATTATACATCGTACCCTTTTAGTGTCCGGCTTTCCCGAGTCAGCATTAGCATTGCACATCGAAGACTGGGAAAATGCTCTACCGCAGCAAATTAAGCTTGCTTATTTGCCCGGCGGAGGAATAATACGCTTGCGCCTTTCGACTTATGAGGCAGAAATGGAAGCTCAAGTAGAAAAAGAAATACAAAAACTCAGGCTTATCTTGGGAAATCACATTTTGAGCGAAACGGACGAGCGAATTGAAGAATTAGTAGCCCGTATGCTCACAGAGCGGCGACAAACAGTTTCTACCGCCGAAAGTTGCACCGGCGGTAACATAGCCCGCGTTCTTACTTCTATATCAGGCAGTTCTGTGTATTTCAAAGGTTCTATAGTGGCATATTCAAACGATGTTAAAGAAAAAATTTTGCAGATAGAGCCTTGCATACTGCAAAAGTATGGCTCTGTAAGCGAACAGACTGTAACACAAATGGCAGAGAATGTGCGCCAAATACTGAACACCGATTATGGCATTGCTGCGTCGGGCATTGCAGGTCCCACAGGGGGTACGCCCGATAAACCGGTAGGCACAATTTGGATAGCTGTAGCATCTGCTTCGCAAACCGTAGCAAAACAGCTTAGCTGTGGCAATAATCGCGAAAGCAACATACACCGAACTACAATTGCGGCATTAAATATGTTGAGAGAGTGTATTTTACAATATCCGTAAATTATAATTAACAATGCGAAAGATTGAGCAACAGTTGATTCATGGACTTTTATCAAGAGACAAGGCGGCTTTTGATATGTTGTTTCGTTCTTACTACGAAACATTATTGTTCGTGGCAACCGGTTTGTTGCGCGACAGACAATTAGCAGAAGAAGCAGTTCAAGATGTTTTTGTAAAACTTTGGAAAATAGGTTCAAATCTTTCTATTAACTGTTCGCTTGAATCGTATCTAACAACAATGGTACGCAATCGCTGCATTGATTATCTGAGAGCTAACGAACGCCGTATAAAGACCGTTTCTATTGAAAACCACGAAGTACGCGCAAAGCTACACGAGATGGGTACGGATGCTTCTTTTGAAGAAGACTTGTTTGCCGATAACATGGAAGATGTTGTAAAACAGGCATTAGAAAAACTACCTTTCCAATGCCGGCAAATTTTTGAACTAAGTCGTTTCGATGGATTGTCAAACAAAGAAATTTCCGAAAAATTGAAATTATCTGTCAGTACCGTAAAAACACAGATTTCACGAGCGTTACAAAAAATGAGAGAAGCCCTTTTTAAAAGTCGCTAAAACGGGGTGCATCCGGCGGGTCA
>Ga0099364_10009452_pt1 | contig 13527 bp, 10 predicted proteins | sample TergutTh196P3_FD_73070 | JGI IMG/M metagenome (GOLD analysis project Ga0099364, IMG submission 73070) | Microcerotermes parvus P3 segment gut microbial communities from Pointe-Noire, Republic of the Congo - Th196 P3 | ecosystem: Host-associated > Arthropoda: Insects > Digestive system > Gut ...
AATGCATACCTGCTTTCCGGCGAGTTGGCGACGCTCCTTACGGGAAGGTATGTCGAAACCGAGGTTTTTCCGTTTTCCTATCGCGAATACGTGGATTTTCTTGATCGTCACTCGAGAATAAGTTTTGGGAATTTGAATGCAAGCAATCCGCTAAAATTGACAAAAACTGAAAGTTTTGCGGATTTCATCTATTACGGTGGAATACCTGAGGCGTATAACCTGCTGATTGACAGCCCTCAACAATCCGATGTTTTTGTTGAAAGCGTTTTAAACACCATCATTGAGAAGGATATTTTTGCGAGAAATGAAATCCGCAACAAGGCTGTTTTTCAAAAGGTCATTGACTTTGTTTTGGACTCAATCGGCTCGTATGTTTCACCGGCTTCAATCGCAAAGTCATTGAGAGGCGACGACATCAGAATCAATCACGAGACGGTACTCAACTATTTGTCCTACTTAAGTGACGCGAAACTTTTACACTCCGTTCCGAGATACGACATCAAGGGAAAAGGGTTGTTGCAGACACTGCACAAATTCTATCTGTCCGACACGAGTTTTCGGCGTGTCCGTTTGGGGAAAACGCCGGCGCAGGATACGGGACACTTACTCGAAAACACAGTTTATCTTGAACTTCGCCGGCGAAACCGCAAAGTCTATGTGGGGAAATTCCGCGACAAGGAAATAGACTTCGTTGTGACCGACCACGACGGTTATACCTCGTACTACCAGGTCGCGTGGACGACGACGGCGCCGGAAACACTCGAAAGGGAACTCGCGCCTCTTAACGCGATAAAGGACTCCAACCCGAAGTATCTGCTGACTGCCGATATTGACTTCAATCCTGTTTACAACGGCATACGCAAGTACAACGTGGCGGATTGGCTGTTGGCATAATCTGAATAATTAAATTATACGCCAACTATTTTATTATCCGGAACAAATGCCTGTCTGCCGACAGGCCAGGAAACCCGTTAATACGGTACGAATAAGCAAAACCGGTAAAGCCTGCACTCCCGGACTGGCGTAAGCCTGTCTACCTGATTCATCAAAAAAAAACGCTACAATTTTGCAAAATCCCTGTGTATAATCAAGCCTTGTGTTGGTCAGGGGCGGTTTTTGAGCGGTTCAGGAACCCAAAAAGTTGACATAAGGCGTATTATCAGAAATTGTTATAGAGGCGCCCGGGACGGAAAATGCAGCTTATTCTCCCTATCCGTCAAAACGCTTTGAACCTTACGACTTCCCGCATATACAGGCCTCCTAATAATCAGGCAACTCCAGCCTGCCCGTGCTGATTTCATTCCGGTACAAGTAAAACAGCTTTGGAACGCGGTACGTCCATACCTTTGTCGCTTCATTATCCAATGCAGCGTACAATTCGGAGTTATACAGCGATTCAAACGCTTCTTCCTCGCTGATATGGGTTTCCTCGATGATTTTATTGAGCAGCCCTCCGACAATAACCGGAAGGATGGCGGCGAATTTATTGTTTTCCGCCTGATTCACCTCCATTTTCAATATGCCGGATATAACGGCAATAATTCAATGATTCTTCCGTGTGAAACAGTATCTGATCGTACAATTCCAAAAACTCTTTTTCAATCAGGATTGTTTCGTCAGGATTTGATTTTCCCGTAGAGTGCGTCAGTTCATATTTTTTTGATGCCCTCAACGCGTTTCTAAAATCCTTGTCGTTTATATATTTTGCCTCAAAAACTCTTTTTAGCAGTTCGAAGTATTCCTCTGAATCGCGCTTAAATTGTTTAATCAGCCATGCCTTATTTCTGTCAGGAAACATTGCTTTATAAACCGTTGGAAATTTTTCTTTCATTGTTTCAACTCCCGTATCCATGGATTTTGATGTTCCGTTTCGCCACTCGGGAATATAAGTATTAATTTCTTTTTCTACATTATCTAAATCTTCCAATGAGTATTTTACAAACTCATTATTTATTCAACAACCATTCAAGTACGCTCATCTTCCGTATGCCGTCAAAATTGGCGTTTGGCATATATTCATCAAGCGTTAATAAAAACTTAGGATGATTGTCGGAAATTTTTCGCAGAGGTTCAAGCTCACGCCTGAGCGTGTTCTCGGCGAGCGTCGTAGCGGACACCTGATAATACGAAAGTCCATCGCCGCTGTCCGCAACAAAATCAACCTCTTTTTCTGCGAGTTTTCCAATATTAACTTTGTATCCGCGCCGGATCAATTCAAGATAAACGATATTTTCAAGCAGATGCCCGAAGTCTCCGCTGCCGGAACTTACAAGCACATCTCTCAGTCCGCTATCAACAATATAATATTTGCCGAGGGTCTTTAAGGTTTGCCTGCCCTTTATGTCAAAGCGGTCAACCTTATAGAATAAAAAGCTGTCGCATAGCGCCCGCAAATACCGATCTACCGTGTTGACAGATATTTTTCTGCCGCTTGAGTTTATTGTATCGCTGATTTTTTTTGCTGATACGGGGCTGCCGACATTCCCGCATAAGAACCTGACAATGCTTTCAAGCACCGCAATATCGGTAATGCCTTCGCGTTTTGCTATATCCTTAATAAGAATTGTATTGTAAATACCGTCGATATAGCCTCTTATAACGGTTCGATCCTGCCTAAGCGCCGCCACATAGGGGAATGAGCCGAAACTAAGATAATCGGAGAACTTTTCTCTGACATTGCCCTCCACACCCACAAATTCAAGATATTCCGAAAACGACAACGGTAACATGCGGATTTCCACATACCGCCCTGACAGCAACGTGGCAAGCTCTCCCGAAAGCATATGGGCGTTTGAGCCGGTTATATAGACATCAACATTCTTCCTGATAAACAGACTGTCAACGGCCTTTTCAAATTGCGGGCATTGTTGAACCTCGTCTATGAAAACGAAGGTTACTTTGTTTTTGCACAAACGTTCTTTGACGTAGGTGTGCAACGTCCTATAATCCAGCAGTTGTTCGTTGTCCACATCTTCAAGATTGACGTATATGATTTGTTCGTCGGCAACGCCTGTTTCCTTCAGGCAGTCGATATATAATGAAAACAGCGTGGATTTACCGCACCGTCTTACGCCTGTTATGACCTTGATAAGCTGTTTTTCCCGCCAGCGTATAAGCCGGTCAATGTATTCCTTTCGCCGGATCAAGCTGTCCACCTCCCATAAACATATAATATATCAAAAACCTAAAATAAAATCATGTTTTTTCTGCACAGAGAAATAAATTGTATAATCTACAAATTTATTTCTCTGTGCATCATTCATCATTTATGGGCATTCCTCAACATGGTATGGCCATATGTGCCCAACTCATTAGCTTTCTTTGCTCCCACAGGGTGTGTTTTGTCTCCTGAATTTTTTTTGTACCATGCGACCTCTCCCGTTACGGCAAGTACGCAAGGCTCGTCTATCGCCGAACGCAGTGAATCTATTCTGACGATATAGTCGTTGCGCCAGGGTGAATCGTTGACAAAATCGCGGACGGCATCCAGTATTCGCCGGGTTTCTCCCGTTGGATTTTTCATGCCTGCCTCCTCAGGAATTTATTTCCTCAAAAACTTCACGCAGGTTGACCGTACAGCCTTCCAATACGTGAACCGGCGCGACGCCGGTATCGCCGTACATGGTTGTGACATATTTCCCGTTTTCGAGTATGTTTACCTGCACAGTCCCGGTATCCGGATCAATTATCCAATATTCCCGCACGCCGGCTTTCTGGTATGTCTGAAATTTTACGAGCCTGTCGTGCCGCTCCGTGGATGGAGACAATATTTCCACCACCATGTCGGGCGCGCCGACGCAGCATTTGTCGTCAAGTTTGGAACGGTCGCAGACAATCAACAAATCAGGCTGCACTACGGTATCGTCGAAAGTATCGGCGTTAAGCCTGACGTCAAAAGGAGCGGCAAAAACTTCGCAGGGCTTGCCCTTTAAGAAAGCTCTTAATTGGTAGGACAATTCCATGCTTATCCTCTGGTGCGCCCGCAGCGGCGCCGGCGACATCAGATAAGACTCGCCGTTTATAAGTTCCCAGCGCTCGCCGTCGTCCCATTGGCGGTAATCCGCGTAGGTGTAGCGTTGGTTTTCCTTTTCTTTTAGTAAAGACATAATCGTTCTCTTTTTTTGCACCTTTACATATTTAATATGTGTCAGGGAAACGCTAATTCTTTCAGTTGTTCCTTTTCCGCAATTACTGTTTTGACACATGATATTTTTTGACATTACCGCCTCGCTATAATAAATTCAAAAAAGCCCATTAAGAATCCCAAAAGCACGCCCAGCCATATATCGCCTTCAATTCCTTTTTCATTACCTTGAATATTAATTTTTCCATCTTCCCAATAACTTCAAAATCAGCGCGGGCGGTACGCTCGCGCGCACCTTCAATTCAAAATTCAAAATTTCACCGAACCTGTAATCTCACACGGCAAGTTACCCCCAAGATGGTTCACATCGGAACGACGTGAGGGTGCTTCCCAATAACTTCCACCCATATTGCGTCCCTAACGGGACGCGGTTCATAGGATAAGCCGTTTTCTACCAATAGTTTGTCCCTAACGGGACAATTGTCTGATGGAATATCCGGCTTTGCGCCCCGTTAGGGGCGAAATATGGGTAGAAAACTCATAACAAAAAAACCCGCGTCCCGTTAGGGACGCAATATGGGTGAAAGCTTCGTAAAGCTGCCCCAAAGATAGTTCAAGCCACTGCCGCCGTGAGGCGGCTTATTTCCACAAGCTCGGTATTGCTTTCGTCATAACCGGATAAAAGGCTGTCGATAAGGGCGTTTGCCGTATCCAGGCTGGTCATGCACGAAATACCGAGCATACACGCCTTGCGGCGGATTTTGACGTCGTCGCGCGCCGGATCGCGTCCCTTCTCCGAAGTCGAAACTACATACGAAATTTTTCCGCTTTGAAGAAGTGTAGCGGTATTATCGACGGAACATTCCCGGATTTTTTCGACCGTTTGCGCATAGAGACCGTTCTCTTTCAAATACGCCGCCGTTCCGCGCGTGGCGTAAAGCGAAAAACCAAGCTCATGAAAACGCCGCGCTATCGGTACAATTTCGGGCTTGTCCTTGTCGGTCACGGTAATCAGTACGCCGCCTGTTTTATTCATTTTATATCCGGCGGCTAAAAGTCCCTTAAACAGAGCTTCAGATAAATCGCGCCCGATTCCCAAAACCTCGCCGGTGGACTTCATTTCGGGACCCAGGTGCGTATCAAGCCCCGCAAGTTTTTCAAACGAAAAAACGGGAACCTTTACGGCGACAAAATCCATGTCCGGGGCGATTCCTCTCATCGTAAGTTTTTCGCCTAAAGACGCGCGAACCGCCAATTCGCACATGGGAATTCCCGTTACCTTGCTCAAATACGGAACCGTGCGGGACGAGCGGGGATTGACCTCAATAACATAAGGCTCGCCTTCAAAAAGCACGAATTGAATATTTACAAGTCCCTTTACGGTTAAGGCTTTGCATATTTTATCGGTAATCGTAAACACCCGGCGCTTCATGTTTTCATCCAGGGAAACCGGCGGATAAACCGCAATGCTGTCGCCGGAATGAATGCCGGTTCTCTCCACCTGTTCCATGATTCCCGGAATGAACACGTTCTCGCCGTCGCAAATCGCGTCAACCTCGATTTCGCGTCCCGGCAAATATTTATCAATAAGCACGGGACAGTCCTGTTTTACGCGAAGGATGATTTCCATGTATTCGCGTATGTCTTCCCGCGACCACGCGATAATCATGTTCTGCCCGCCCAGGACGTAAGAAGGGCGCATAAGAACCGGAAAGCCCAGTTTTTCCGCGGCGCCGAGAGCCTCATCTTCCGTCGTGACGGTAAAACCTTCGGCTCTTTTGATGTTTAATTTCTCAAGCAGCGCGTCGAAACGTTCCCTGTCTTCGCAAATATCAATGCTGTCCGCGCCGGTTCCCAGAATCTTCACGCCGCGATCAGCCAATTGCTTTGCCAGCTTGATAGCCGTACCTCCTCCGAACGCAACCACTACGCCCGTCGGCTTTTCGATTTCGATAACGCTCATAACGTCGTCTATGCAAATCGGTTCAAAATAAAGCCTGTCGGCGGTATCAAAATCGGTTGAAACGGTTTCAGGGTTGTTGTTTATGACAATCGTTTCATATCCGAGTTTTCTGAGCGTCCAGACGCAATGCACGCAGGCGTAATCAAACTCAATTCCCTGACCGATGCGAATAGGCCCGCTTCCAAGAACCACTATCCGCTCTCTTTTGCTCTTTTCTATAAACGGCAGGGCTTCGTTTTCCTCCGCGTTCGTAATGGAATAGAAATACGGGGTCTCAGCCTCAAATTCGCCGCCGCAGGTATCCACCATTTTGTACACGAGCCGCCTCTCGGCGGCAGTGGCTAGTGGCGAGTGGCGAGTGGTTGGTTGCAGAGTACCATCCATTCGGCAATTTTGTTTACAGGTAAGCCTCTCTTCTGATGCGCTTTGGGGCGCGCCGGCGGCTATGCGCGCAAGCCCGTGCAAAAACCAACGGTCAACCTTCGTCGTCAAATGAATTTCGTCCACCGTTATTCCGCGGCAAATCGCCTCATACAGCACAAACAGCCGCTCGTCGGTAACGGCGTTGAGCATCGCGCGGATTTCTTCGTCGGTTTTGCTTTTAAGCCGGGGCAGGTTTAAATCGTAAAGCCCCAATTCCGCTCCGCGCACCGCTTTTAAAAGAGCTTCCTCAAATGTGTCGGCAAGCGCCATCACTTCGCCCGTCGCTTTCATTTGCGTACTCAGGCTGTTTTCGGCATACACGAATTTATCGAAGGGCCATTTGGGAAGTTTTACCGCCACATAGTCAAGAGCAGGCTCGAACGCGGCAAATGTAGTACCCGTAACCGCGTTGGGGATTTCATCCAGCGTATACCCTAACGCTATTTTTGTCGCGACCTTTGCTATCGGATATCCCGTCGCCTTTGAAGCAAGCGCGCTTGACCTTGAAACCCTCGGATTCACTTCGATTACCGCGTATTCAAAACTGTGCGGATGCAGCGCAAATTGACAATTACAACCGCCTTCGATTCCCAACGCTTCAATGATATGAAGCGCGGCGGAACGCAAAAGTTGATATTCACGGTCGGCAAGCGTCACCGCGGGCGCGATAACGATACTGTCGCCCGTATGTACGCCCACCGGATCAAGGTTTTCCATTGAGCAGACGGTGATTGCGTTGCCCGCCCGGTCGCGCATCACCTCAAATTCGATTTCCTTCCAGCCGGCGACCGAACGCTCTACAAGAATCTGTCCGATGGGCGATACCGCGATTCCATTCTCCGCAATCTCGCAAAGCTCCTTTTGATCAAGCGCGATGCCGCCTCCGCTGCCGCCCAGGGTAAAGGCGGGACGAATAATCAGCGGATACCCGGCGTCGGCGGCAAATTCAAGCGCCGTTTCGACGTCTTCGGCAATTACCGAGGGAATCACCGGCTCGCCGATTTCCACCATAGTTTCCTTGAAGAGCTTTCTGTCCTCAGCCTTGTCAATCGCTTCGGGAGACGAGCCGAGCAGACGCACGCCGTATTGCGTCAAAACGCCGTCTTTACTCAATTTCATGGAAAGCGTCAGACCCGTTTGTCCGCCAAGCCCGGACAGAATGCCGTCGGGACGCTCTTTTTCAATAATCCGTTTAAGGGTTTCCAACGTCAGCGGTTCAATATAAATCTTATCGGCGATGTTTTTATCCGTCATAATCGTCGCCGGATTGGAGTTGACCAGAACGATTTCGATCCCGTTTTCTTTCAGGACGCGGCATGCCTGCGTTCCCGCGTAGTCAAACTCGGCGGCCTGTCCAATGACAATCGGCCCGGAGCCTATCACCAGAACTTTTTTTATGTTCTTATCCGCCGGCATATTTATCGATTCTTTCCATAAAACGATCAAATAAAAACGAGGTGTCCAACGGGCCGCCCTGCGCTTCGGGATGAAACTGAACCGAGAACGAAAGTCCGTAATCCAAGCCCTCGTTCGTACCGTCGTTGACATTGACAAACGATCCCTCGTCGGCGTCTACGGCATATCCGTGGTTTTGACTTGTGATATAAACCCGCCCGGTGGCAATATCCCTGACCGGCTGATTTGCTCCCCTGTGTCCGAATTTCATCTTTCGCGTTTTAAATCCGTTTGCAAGCGCGAGCAGTTGATGTCCCAGACAAATTCCCATAATCGGCAAGCCGTTTTTGTTAAGCGCGCGTATCGTTTCCAGCATCCCGGCGTTTGCCGGGTCAGCCGGATCGCCGGGTCCGTTTGAAAGAACTACCCCCGACGGTTTCGCGCTTAAAATGTCACCGGCTGTCGCCGCGCATCCGAACCGCGCGACCCGGCAGCCGCGCCTCAAAAGCGCGCCCTCAATTCCGCCTTTCGCGCCATAATCAATAAGCGCGATCATTCGGGGCAGACACACAGGTCTGCCCCTACTGTCAAACGTCAATTCGTAGGGGCGGACCTGCGTGTCCGCCCTATCCTGTGTGTTCGCCCTGTTCGATGATACCTGCATAACGGGATTTATTACCTTATAACGGGCGGCTTCCGCGCGGTCCGCGTCGGTGGGTTCGGCATATGTAATTTTGCCGTTCATAACGCCGCTGCTTCTGATAATTCTGGTAAGCATCCGCGTGTCGATTCCGCAAAGCCCGGCGACGCCGCGCTTTTTCAGGAGCGAATCAAGGCTTTCCATGCTTCGGAAATTTGACGGCAGGTCGCAGGGGTATTTGACGATATACGCGAAGAGCGCTATTTTCGTTGACTCGAAATCTTCGGGAATTACGCCGTAATTGCCTATGAGCGGAAATGTCTGCAATACGATCTGCCCGTAATACGACGGGTCTGTAAGGGTTTCAAGATATCCGGTCATCGCCGTCGTAAACACGATTTCGCCGACTGTCGGCGATTCAGCGCCAAACGCCTGTCCTTTAAAAACAATCCCGTTTTCTAAAACAAGATATGCCGTTTTCATCCGTATTATTCCATAATCAGATAATTGTCCCGCTCGGCGCCGACGGAAACGTACTTTATCGCGCAACCGGACGCCTGTTCGATAAAACGGATATAATCAAGCGCCTCTTTGGGCAGATCCGACGGTTTGCGGCAGGCGGAAATATCCTTCATAAAGCCGTCAAGATATTCAAATACCGGTTTGGCGTTTATCAGGTTGTCGCCCACGGGGAACCTGCTTATCCGCCTGCCGTTTACCTCGTATGCGACGCAGACCGGAATTTTTTCCATATAAGAGAGAACATCAAGCTTTGTAAGCGCGATTTCGTCCACGCCCTGCACTTGTATTCCGTAACGGCTTGCGACCGCGTCAAAGGCGCCGACTCTGCGCGGTCTGCCGGTTGCCGCGCCGTATTCGGCGCCGGCGGCGCGCAAAGCATCCCCTTCAGCGCCGCTCATTTCGACCGCAAACGGTCCTCCGCCGACGCAGCTCGAATACGCTTTCATTACGCCGATTACACGGTCGATTTTCGCGCCCGGAATTCCCGCTCCTATGGGCGCGTAAGAGGCGAGCGTCTGCGAAGAAGTCGTAAAGGGGTAAATGCCGTAATCAATATCTCTGAGCGCGCCCAGTTGAGCTTCGAATAAAATTCTTTTGCCGTTGCGTTTAGCTTCCGAGAGGTATTCGGCGGCGTCCGTTATGAAGGGAAGTAATGGGGCGCCGTATTCGTTCAGCCAGGATAGTATCTTGTCGGGCTGCGCTAAATCGGCGCCGTAACCTTTTAAGGTCAGGTTTTTCCATTCGACAATATCGCTGACTTTTTGTTTCAGGGTTTCGGGGTGTAATAAGTCCCCCATGCGAATCCCCTTTTTCATATATTTGTCGCCGTAAACGGGGGCTATGCCGCGCCGCGTAGAGCCGTATTTTTTGTCCGCGAGACGGTCTTCCTCCAAAATATCCTGCTGCTTATGGTAGGGCAGGCATATAAACGCCTTATCACTGATTTTCAGATTTCCGGGACTTACGGCGACTCCCTTTTCGGAGAGCGCCGTAATTTCTTCGCGCAGGCGCTCCAGATCAATCACCATGCCCACGCCCATAATGTTGGTAACTTCTTCGCGCAGGATTCCCGACGGCAGCAGATTCAGAATGAATTTACCTTTGTCGTTGACAACGGTATGGCCGGCATTATTACCGCCTTGATAACGACAAATCACATCGTAGCTCTCCGAGAGTAAATCGACCATGCGGCCTTTTCCCTCGTCCCCCCAATTTATACCAACCACCGCTGTAAGCATATTCTTCCTCCTATACGGTTATTTTTATATCAACGCCTATAAGTTCTTTATTGGTTTCCAACAGCGCCCCGATGGCCGTCAAAAATTCCCCGGTTTGTTCTTCGGCGCGGCCCGTAAAATCCCCCGCGTTCACAAGCCCGTCTATTTCTTTTTTTGTAATCCCAAACTCTTTATCTGCCGCAATTCTTTCAAGCAGGTCATTTTGCGCGCCATTCTCCTTGATGTTTTTCATGGCCGCGAGCGAATGGCGGCGAATCCTCTCGTGCAGAGCCTGCCTGTCCCCGCCTTTTTTTACGCAATGCATCAAAATGTTTTCGGTTGCCATAAAGGGCAGCTCTTCGCCTAGGTGCTTTGCGATTACATTCGGGTAAACGGTCATTCCGCCGCTAATGTTAATAACGAGCGATAAAATCGCGTCCACCGCGAGGAAGGCTTCGGGAATTGCGATACGGCGGTTTGCCGAATCGTCCAAGCTCCTTTCCAGCCATTGCGAGCTTGCCGTAAGCGCGGGGTTCAGCGCGCCGGTCATAACATAACGGGCAAGAGACGCGATTCGCTCGCTTCTCATGGGGTTACGCTTGTAGGCCATTGCCGAAGAACCGACTTGAGCTTCCTCGAAAGGCTCCTCAAGCTCTTTTAAGTGAGACAAGAGGCGGATGTCGTTTGAAAACTTGTACGCGCTTTGGGCGATTCCCGACAGCACGGATAAAACGTAATAATCGACTTTCCGTGAATAGGTTTGCCCGCTCACGGCATAGCATGAGTCAAAGCCCATTTTTCCGGCTATCTTTTTTTCCAATTCTTTGACCTTTTCGTGGTCGCCGTCAAAGAGGCTTATAAAGCTCGCGCTTGTACCGGTTGTTCCCCTGCAGCCGAGGAGTTTCAAATTGCCGAGTGTAAAATCAAGCTGGGATAAATCGAGGAGTAAATCCTGTATCCACAGCGTCGCGCGCTTACCTACCGTTGTAGGCTGGGCCGCCTGAAAATGCGTATACGCAAGGCAGGGAAGCGCCTTGTGGCGCGCGGCAAAATCGCAGAGTTTCGCGACAGCGTTTATTATCAGTTTTTTTACGTGCAAAAGCGCCGCGCGCTGGAGAATAATGTCCGTGTTGTCGCCCACATAGGAGGAGGTCGCGCCAAGGTGAATGATGGGCCGCGCCGCAGGGCACTGTTCCCCGAAAGCGCGTATATGCGCCATAACATCGTGGCGGGTTTCAGATTCAAACCTTTGGGCGTCCGCGTAATTTATATCGGATACATGGGCTTTCATTTCGTCAATTTGTTCGCCGCTAATGGCAAGCCCGAGTTCCTTTTGGCTTTCCGCAAGAGCTATCCACAGTTTTCTCCATGTAGAGAACTTCGTATCATCGGAAAAGATGCCCTGCATCCCGGCGCTCGCGTAGCGTTTACACAGGGGATTTTCATACTTGTTTGACATTTTTTAACCTCGTAAGCACTTCGCGGTATCCATCCACCACTCCGCCCAAATCCTTTCGGAAACGGTCTTTGTCCATTTTTTTTCCCGTAGCCGCATCCCATAGACGGCACGAGTCGGGAGAAATTTCGTCGCATAAAATAATCTCACCAGCACATCTGCCGAACTCAAGCTTAAAGTCAATCAGCTTAATGCCCGCACTCAAAAACAACATGCACAAAAGCCCGTTTATTTTGAGCGCCTGCCCGATCATCCCGTCAAGCTCCTGTTTTGAGGCAAGACCGATAGCGGTAATTTGACTCGCGTTAATCATTGGGTCGCCCAAGCCGTCGCTCTTCAAACAAAACTCGATAACGGTGTTTTTTAATTCTGTTCCCTCGGCTACGCCGTACTTTTTTGAAAAACCGCCGGCAGCCATGTTGCGGACAATTACCTCGACCATAATGATCTGGGCTTTCTTTACCACAACGGAAGTCTCGTCCAGTTCTTTTACGAGGTGTGTTTTTACACCATTCTTCGCAAGGTACTCATAAAGATAATTGGAAATTGCGGCGTTCAGCCTGCCCTTTCCCTCCAACTCCTCTTTCTTTTCGCCGTTGAACGCAGTCAGCGTATCCTTATACCGGATAATATAGCTGTCCGCATCCGGCCCGGAGTATACATTCTTTGATTTTCCTTCATACAATAATTCGTTCACTTTCGACCTCTCCTCCAGGGCACAAAAAAAGCGCCCATCCGCCGCGCGCCGGGATTACCCCCGCACACCATGGATGAACGCCATTGTTCAATCGTGTGTTCTGTAATGTGCATATTCCAGAACACAGGCAGTATACAGTAAAAAGCTTTACTTAGTCAAGTGAAAATGAAGGGGCGCGGCCCAATCACACCGCCTGTAACCGTAACACTCAGGGTCCTGCCTGTTCCAAACTCCGGCCCAACCCCCGCGCCGCCAATCAGTAAGAGGAAAGCAACGCCGCCGCATTACCCCCTCTCCCTTCTTCATTTGTACATTGCTTAATTCCCCGGCGAATAGGCCATTCTGCCATTATTGCCTACAGCAACAAACCTGCCTCCGCCATAAATGATTCCATTGATTAGGTTTATGCCAAATCCACTAGCTCCGGGAGTGACTGGATTTGGGCTGGCGGGTCCTTCGCCTCCTGCTACGCCCGTCCAGCTTATGCCATCGGACGAATACGCCATTCTTCCCTGTTCGCCTACGGCAACAAACCTGCCTCCGCCATAAGCGATGGCAGCGATAGCATTAGTACCAAATCCGCTAGCTCCGGGGGGGGTTGGACTTGGGCCAGTTCCAGTGCCCCCTGCTATGCCTGTCCAGCTTATGCCATCGGACGAATATGCCATTCTGCCACTAGCACCTACAGCAACAAACCTACCGCCGCCATAAGCGATGGCAGTGATAGTATTAGTGCCAAATTGGCTAGCTCCGGGGGTGGTAGGTTCTGCGGTGGCTCCAGAGCCGCCTGCTATGCCTGTCCAGCTAATGCCATTGGACGAATATGCCATTCTGCCACTAGCACCTACAGCAACAAACCTCCCGCCGCCATAGGCGACTCCTCTAATTTCGTTAGTACCAAATTGGCTAGCTCCAGGGTCAGATGGAGTTGCGGTGGCTCCAGTGCCGCCTGCTATACCTTCCCAGGTTGTACCATTAGTGGAATGCGCCATTCTGCCGTTTTGGCCCACAGCAACAAAGATGCCGCCGCCATAGGCGACTCCTCTAATTCGATTTTGGCCAAATCCGCTATCTCCGGGGGTGGTTGGTTCTGCGGCGGCTCCAGCACCGCCTGCTATGCCTTCCCAGCT